>JAABUY010002700.1_pt1 | contig 20645 bp, 19 predicted proteins | sample 5560271 | NCBI WGS metagenome assembly JAABUY01 (sample SAMN10711886, study PRJNA513374) | rock metagenome | isolation source: Antarctica rocks | place: Antarctica: Victoria Land, University Valley | reverse complement strand
CTGATGACGACCTTCTTTCGAGTGCGGTGTGTTGTGGATGAGTTCCACTGTGTTCCTTGCGGTCCTTGACCGGCAGGGCCCTTGGTCCCGACTTCGCCAAGGCCGTCGACATTCGGAGACTGGCTGCTCTCCTCAGGCACACGGCGGGCGCGATCATGGACGCGCCCGCAACGTCACCAGCGCCTGCCGGCGCCGTTCAGCCACCATGGCCGTTCGGACGCACGACGACGACGGGGCAGTGGGCCTGGTGGAGCACGGCCTCACTGACCGAGCCGAGCAGCATGCCACGGAAGGGGCCGAGACCCCGGCTGCCGATCACGAGGAGCTCCGCCTGCTCCGACTCTGCAACCAGTGCCTCGACCGGCGAGGTGCGGGGAACGGTGACCCGGATCCTGACGTGTGGATACTTCTCCGACCAGCCGACGAGGGACTCCTCGGTCAAGATGCGCTGGTGGTTGGCGGCGGCCGCCCATACTTCGTCGGCGACGGCTGCGGCGACGCCGAGTGCGGCAATGCTCTCTCCGCTCCACGCGTGCACCACCGTCAGGGGCAGGTGTCGCTCCGAGGCCGTGGCGAGGGCGTACCCGACGGCCTCGCCCGACAGTGGCGAGCCGTCCACACCGACGACCACGTGGGGTCGGGCCCTCGTGGGTCCGACCGCCTCGCGGACGACGACGACGGGACAGCCGGCGTGGGTCGCCACCCGGAGAGAGGTCGACCCGAGGAGGGCACTGCCGATGACGCCGCGACCCCGAGCTCCCACGACGACGGTGTCCGCGTGCTCGGAGGCGGCGACGAGAGCGGATGACGCCGGCGACAGCTCGTCGTCGTCCCTGACAACGAGCTCTGGAGCCCGCGCGACCACGTGTTCGCGAGCCTCGCGGACCACCCACTCGGGATCGTCCCAGCTCAGCGGTGCGACAGCGAAGGATGAGCCCATGCTTCCGCTCGTCTCGCGGGCGTGCACGAGATGAAGAGGAAGGTTGCGTCTGCGGGCTTCGTCGATCGCCCAGTCGAGCGCGTGTCCGCCCGGGCCTGAGCCGTCGACGCCGACGACGATGGGACGGAGAGTAGGAACGGTGGTCATGGCGAGCTCCTTGGGCGGGGGAGCGCCACGGGCGGCGCTCCGAAGACTTTCGTCTCCCAATCTGCGCCATCATGGGCTCGGAGGGCAGGGCGCTTGGTCCCGCCTTCTTTTGCTCCGCTCAGTGCAGGGCGACCGTGAGGAGCACGACGGCGTCGGTCAGGGATTTCAGTGCGTGACGGTGCGGGGGGATGTCGGTGATCTCGCCGTCCCGCAGGAGAGCCTCTTGGTCGCCCCAGAGCAACCGGACCTGACCGCTGATGACCTGGAGCGTCGCCGCCGGAGGTGACTCGTGCTCGGCGAGCTCGGCACCCGCAGCCAGGGCGATCACTGTGGCGCGCATGGACGAGCCGGAGTGGATGGTCTGCGCAGCGCGTTGCGACGGGTGGGCCTTCGCCTGGCCCAGGAGCTGGGCGGCCAGGTCGGTCAGCCGCACGATGTCGGTCCCCTGCGGTCGGGCGTTGGTCTGTTCGGTCATGTCACTTTTCCCATCCGCGCCGCGGGGCTCGGTTGCCGAGCTGGTCGTCGCGGCTGCGATAGACGATGTAGGGCCGGGTGAGGTAGCCCAGAGGAGCACTGAAGACGTGCACCAGCCGGGTGAAGGGCCAGAGCGCGAAGAGGGCGAACGCGGCGAGCCCGTGCAGCTTGAAGCCGATCGGGGCCGCCGCCATGAGGTCGGGGTGCAGCGAGAAGAGGAAGATACCGCGGAACCAGACGGACACGCCCTCCCGGTAGTCGTAGTTGCCGAAGATGTTGGCCACCACGGTGTTGGCGAGGCCGAGGACGATCACCGTCGCCAGCACGGCATACATCGCCTTGTCCATCCGCGTCGTCGCGCTGAACACCGGCCCGACGGTGCGCCGCCGGTAGATGAGGATGAGCATGCCGGCAACGGTGCAGACACCGGCCACCGTCCCGACACTGACCGCGAGGAAGTGGTACAGCCCCTCGGACATGCCGGCCGCCTCGGTCCACGACTTGGGGATGCCCAGGCCCAAGACGTGGCCGCCGAACACGAAGAGGATGCCGAAGTGGAAGAGCGGGCTGCCCCACCGGAGCAGCCGGTTCTCGTAGAGCTGGGACGAGCGGGTGGTCCAGCCGAACTTGTCGTACCGGTAGCGCCAGACGTGCCCGACGACGAACACCGTGAGGCAGATGTAGGGCACGACGACCCAGAGAAAGACGTCGAGGCCCGAGGCAGTGGTCATGGCCGACCTCGGGCGGAGGGCGAGAACACCGGCAGGGGAAGGGCCACCGGACCACGTGCCGGCTCGGGCATGTACTCCGGTGGGGCGAAGGGAGCCAGGCCGACCTCCTCGGCCGGCGGTCCTTGTGCGGCAAGGCGCATGACGGCCTCGCGGTCGTCGCCCTTCAACGGCGGCAACGTCGCGCACACGCCCTGGACGACTCCGGCCCACGGTGAGCCGGCATCACTGAGGGCCAGTCGCAGCAGCTCGACTCCGGCCCGGTGCTCGATGAGCAGCTCCCCCGCCGCCCGCACGTCGGCGGTTGCCCCGAACTCCAGCAGGACCGCGAGGTGGTCGGGCAGCTCGTCGTCGCCGAGCTCCATGCCGCCGGCTCGGTATGCCGTCTTGAACCGCAGCAGGGCAACGCCCCTGTTGCGGGTGTCGCCGTGCTGGAAGTAGGTCAGGTAGGGACAACACCTCTTCTGGTGGTCGAACGTCGTGACGAAGGCTTCCGTCAGCTCCGGGACCGGCGTCGACCCGAGGTAGGTCAGGAACGAGCGAAGCGGGTCGGCCACCGGCGCAGGCAGGCGCGTCGTCGCCTCCCTCAGGAGGGGGACGAGCCGGGTGAGCGGCTCGTCGGGGTAGCCCAGCAGGAGGGACGCACTCTGCCAGGCGATCCGCAGCTGCCCGTCGTCGAGCTCCTGACGCTTCCGGCCGAGCTTCACCCGATCTTCTCCGAGCTGCCGTCCGGGGCGTCGCGTGAGGCAGCAGCATCCTTCGGGAAGAGTCCGTCGGGACGGCCGCGGCCGTCCCAGTTGAGCAGGTTGACCCGGCCGCGCTTGCTGTCGACCACGGCCACCGTGTCGCTGGTCTGGCGCTCCTTGAGCATCTGGAAGTTCTCCACCGCGATGGGAACGGGGCCACCGGATCCCTCGCCGAACGGCCCTGACCCGCCCATACCCGGCCCGCCATCGAGGTCGAGGCTGCACTCCGTGGCCAGCTCCTCGAGCGAGTGGGCCTGCTCCGCGTGAGCGGGCGGGATGACGTAGCGCTCGTCGTACTTGGCGATCGCCAGCAGCCGGTACATGTCCTCCATCTCGGCGCCTGTCATCCCGACGGCGGTGGCGAGGGACTCGTCCGGGGGCCGTCCCATGTTGATCTCGCGCATGTACGACCGCATCGCCGCGAGCCGCCTCAGGACGGCATCCACCGGTTTGACGTCACCGGCGGTGAACAGCTCGGCGAGGTACTCGATGGGGATCCGCAGGGCGTCGATGGCCGCGAAGAGGGTGCCACCGTCCTCGGCGTCGAAGCCGGTGTCGCGCACGACGTCGACGACGGGAGAAAGCGGCGGGATGTACCAGACCATCGGCATGGTCCGGTACTCGGGGTGCAGGGGCAGCGCGACCTTGAAGGTGTTGATCAGCGCCCAGATCGGCGAGCGCTGCGCCGCGAGGACCCAGTCGCGCGAGATCCCGGCCGCTTCGGCTGCGCGCACCACCTCGGGGTCGAAGGGGTCGAGGAACACCGTCCGCTGCGCCTCGTAGAGCTCGTGGTCGTCCGGGACGGACGCTGCCTCGAGCACCCGGTCGGGGTCGTAGAGGATCAGGCCGATGTAGCGCAACCGGCCCACGCACGTCTCGGCACAGACGGTCGGTATCCCGACCTCGATCCGCGGGAAGCAGAACGTGCACTTCTCGGCCTTGCCGGTCTTGTGGTTGAAGTAGATCTTCTTGTACGGGCAGCCCGAGACGCACTGGCGCCAGCCACGGCAGCGGTCCTGGTCCACGAGGACGATGCCGTCCTCCGTCCGCTTGTAGATCGCTCCGGACGGGCAGGACGCTGCACAGGATGGGTTGAGGCAGTGCTCGCAGATTCGGGGCAGGTAGAACATGAAGGTCTGCTCGAACTCGAACTTCACCTTGTCGGCGATCTTCCGGAGCATGACGTCCTTGTGCCCATGGTCGACCGAGCCGCCGAGGTCGTCGTCCCAGTTGGCGCTCCAGGCGATGTTCATGGCCTTGCCGGAGATCAGCGAGATGGGCCGCGCGACGGGGGTGTGCTCCTGGGCCGGCGCGTTCGTCAGGGTCGCGTAGTCGTAGGTCCACGGCTCGTAGTACTCCTGGATCGACGGCAGCGTGGGGTTGGAAAAGATGTGGAGCAGCCGGTTGACCCTCCCGCCGCCTTTCAGCGCGAGGTTGCCTCGTCGGTTGAGCTGCCAGCCGCCCTTCCACTTCTCCTGGTCCTCGTAGCCGCGCGGATAACCTTGACCCGGACGGGTCTCCACGTTGTTGAACCACACGTATTCCGTCCCCGCGCGGTTGGTCCATGCCTGCTTGCAGGTGACCGAGCAGGTGTGGCACCCGATGCACTTGTCGAGGTTCATCACCATCGCCATCTGGGCCATGACTCTCATCGGTGGGCTCCGTTCGTGGCGTCAGGTCGTGGCGTGGTGGGCATCAGTACTGCACCTCTTGGGAACGACGTCGGATGATGGTGACCTCGTCGCGCTGGTTGCCGGTGGGGCCGAGATAGTTGAACGCGTAGGTCAGCTGCGCGTAGCCGCCGATGAGGTGGCTCGGCTTGATCATCAGCCGGGTCAAGGAGTTGTGGATCCCGCCCCGCTTGCCGGAGGTCTCGGCGATGGGGACGTCGATGAGCCGGTCCTGCGCGTGGTGCATGTAGACCGTGCCCTCCGGCATCCGGTGGCTGACGATCGCCCGCGCGACGACGACACCGTTGCGGTTGACCGCCTCGATCCAGTCGTTGTCGCAGATGCCCACCTTGGCGGCGTCCTCCTTGCTCATCCAGATCGTCTGACCACCGCGGGAGAGGGAGAGCATGAAGAGGTTGTCCTGGTACTCGGAGTGGATCGACCACTTGCTGTTCGGCGTCAGGTAGCGCACCGTGATGCCGAGCTCGCCGGTGTCGCCGATGGCCGGCTCGCCGAAGAGTGCCTGCATGTTCAGCGGAGGCCGGTAGACCGGAAGCCCTTCGCCGAGCTCCGTCATCCAGTCATGGTCGAGGTAGAAGTGCATGCGGCCGGTCAGGGTGTGCCAGGGCTTGAGCCGCTCGACGTTGATCGTGAACGGTGAGTAGCGCCGCCCGCCGGCCTCGGTGCCGGACCACTCCGGCGAGGTGATCACCGGCACCGGCGGCCCCTGGGTGTCGGCGAAGGTGATCTGCTTCCCCTCGTGCTCGGCGGCGAGGTCGGCGAGCCGGACCCCGGTGCGCTTCTCCAGGGTGCGGAAGCCCTGGGCCGCGAGGTGGCCGTTCGTCGTGCCCGACATCGCGAGGATGGCCTCGCACACCTGGCTGGCCAGGGCCAGGGACGGACGTCCGTCGGCGGGCCCGCCGCGCACCGTGCCGTTCTTGTGCCCCAGGTAGTCGACCTCCTTGGCCAGGTCGAAGGTGATGCCCTTGGTCGTGGCCCCGAGCGAGCCGACCAGTGGGCCGAGAGCCGCCATCTTGGCGCCGACGGCCCCGTAGTCGCGTTCCACGACAACGAGCTTCGGCATCGTGACGCCGGGTACGGGCTCACACTCTCCCGCCTTCCAGTCGGCGACGACGCCGTGCGGGTTGGCCATCGCGTCCGCCGTGTCATGGGTGAGGGGGACGGCGACGACGTCGTGCCGCACCCCGAGGTGCTCCGCAGCCAGCTCGCTGAAGCGTTGGCCGATGGTGAGAAAGGCGTCCCAGTCCGTGCGGGTCTGCCACGGCGGGTTGATCGCCGGGTTGAACGAGTGCACGAACGGGTGCATGTCGGTCGTGCTCAGGTCGTGCTTCTCGTACCAGGTGGCGGCCGGGAGGACGACGTCGGAGAAGATCGTGCTGCTCGTCATCCGGAAGTCGAGGGTGAGCAACAGGTCGAGCTTGCCCGTGGGTGCCTCGTCGTGCCACTCGATGTCCTTGGGCCGGGCTCCGACGGGTGTCTCGGTGGCCCGCACCGAGTGGTCCGTGCCGAGCAGGTGCCGCAGGAAGTACTCGTTCCCCTTCGACGACGAGCCGAGGAGGTTGGCCCGCCACAGGGTCAGGACACGCGGGAAGTTCTCCGGCGCGTCCGGGTCCTCGCAGGCGAACCGCAGACGTCCCGCCTTCAGCTCCTCGACGACGTGGTCCGGCACCGACCGGCCTGTCTCCGCGGCTTCGTCGACGAGGTCCAGGGGGTTGCGGTCGAAGGTGGGGTAGGACGGCATCCAGCCCATCCGGGCCGACTGCGCGATCACGTCGGCCGTCGTCTTGCCGGCCAGCTGTCCGCCGGCCGTGGCGGCCGCCAGGGTGTCCGCACCGAAGTTGTCGTACCGGTACTGGTCGGTGTGCAGGTACCAGTAGGCCGTCTGGATCATGTTGCGTGGCGGCCGGGACCAGTCCAGCGCGTTGGCCACCTGGGTGTACCCCGTGAGAGGGCGGACCTTCTCCTGCCCCACGTAGTGTGCCCAGCCGCCGCCGTTGACCCCCTGGCAGCCGGTGAGGTTGGTCAGCGTGAGGAACGCGCGGTAGATCGTGTCCGAGTGGAACCAGTGGTTGGTGCCGGCGCCCATGACGATCATCGACCGGCCGCGGGACTCCTCCGCGTTGGCGGCGAACTCGCGTCCCACCCGGGCTGCCGCCTCGGCCGGGACCCCGGTGATGACCTCCTGCCAGGCGGGCGTGTAGGGCTCGACAGCGTCGTCGTAGCCCGTCGGCCAGGTGCCGGGCAGGCCATCGCGGCCCACGCCGTACTGCGCCAGCATGAGGTCGTAGACGGTGGTCACGAGGTGTCCGTTGACCCGGCGCGCGGGGACGCCGCGGCGCAGCACCGCCGCGGACCCGTCCGGCTCGTCGAACCGGGCGAGGTGGACCACCACGGGCGGTTCGCTCCCGCCGGCGGCGCTCAGCAGCGGGACGACGTCGCCGAGGTCGAGGTTCCACCGGCCCACTCCCTCCTCGCCGTAGCGGTGGCCGAGCGAGCCGTTGGGCACCACCGGGTCGCCCGACCCCGAGTCGAGCAGGACGGTCTTGAACGCCGCGTTCTCGCTCGTCGCCTCCTCCCCCGCGAGGTCTTCGGCGGTGAGGAACTTACCGGGCACGTATGCCGGGTGCTCACCGGCATACCCTGACTCGCCTTCGCTTGTGGGGAAGGCCGGTTCGAGCTTGAGCAGGAATGGCAGGTCGGTGAACCTGGCGACGTAGCCGGTGAAGTACGGCACCTGCCGGCGGACAAAGAACTCGGTCAGGATGACGTGACCCATGGCCATCGCCAGCGCGCCGTCGGTGCCGGGGCGCGCGGGCAGCCACTCGTCGGCGAACTTGACGTTGTCGGCGTAGTCCGGGGCGACCGCGATGACCTTCTGGCCGCGGTAGCGGGCCTCGACCATCCAGTGGGCGTCCGGGGTGCGGGTGACGGGCAGGTTCGACCCCCACATGATGAGGTAGCCGGCGTCCCACCAGTCGCCCGACTCCGGGACGTCGGTCTGGTCGCCGAACACCTGCGGCGAGGCGACGGGCAGGTCGGCATACCAGTCGTAGAAGCTGAGCATCGACCCGCCGATGAGGTTGACGAACCGCGCTCCTGAGGCGTGGGAGACCATCGACATCGCCGGGATGGGGGAGAAGCCAGCGACCCGGTCCGGCCCCCACCTCTTGATCGTGTGCACGTGGGCCGCGGCGACGATCTCCGCCGCCTCGTCCCAGGTGGCCCGGACGAGGCCGCCCTTGCCACGGGCCGCCTTGTAGCGCGCCGACCGGACCGGGTCCTGGACGATGTCGGCCCAGGCCAGCACGGGGTCACGGAGCCGGGACCTGGCCTCGCGGTACATCTCGAGCAGGACGCCGCGGACGTAGGGATAGCGAACCCGGGTGGGGGAGTAGGTGTACCAGGAGAAAGCCGCCCCGCGGGGACAGCCGCGTGGCTCGTACTCGGGGCTGTCCGGACCCACCGACGGGTAGTCGGTCTGCTGGGACTCCCACGTGATGATGCCGTCCTTGACGTAGACCTTCCATGAGCAGGATCCGGTGCAGTTCACGCCATGGGTCGAGCGGACGACCTTGTCGTGCGACCAGCGGTCCCGGTAGAAGCTGTCGGCCTCGCGACCCCCGGCCTTGGTGATCGTGCGCAGGTCGTCCGAGACCTTGGCCCGGGTGAAGAACCGCCTGGTCCCGACGAGCGCCTGGGTCAGGGGGTCATCGAGCTCTGATGTGGGTCGGGCGTCGGTGTCGGTCACGGTGCGCGTCCTTCCGGTCGTGGGTCGTGCCCTGTCGTGGTATCACGTCCGGAGCCGCGACGCGCTTCCGACGCGGGCGCTGCCTACCTGTCGCCCGATGTCGCCGATGAGGTCGACCACCACGTCGAGCTCGCGGGTCAGCTCCCTGATCGTCGTGTTGCTCTGGCAGCGGCAGCACTCGCACATCAGGCCACACCCGTGGTCATCGGGGCCGGTGCCGGCTGTGCGGCAGTGCCCCGGTCCACTCCCGGGTGGGCCGCAGTGCCGGCGCCACGGCGGACGACGGTCAGCGTGAGGACCAGCGTTCCGGTGGCGACGACGGCCAACAGGGCCAAGCCGAGTCCGAAGGACCCGGTGCGACCGTGGACGAACCCCATGACGAGGGGCGGCACGAAACCGCCGAGACCACCCGCGGCACCGACGAGTCCCGTGACGGACCCGACCTTGGCGCCGGGAGCTGCTCGGGCCACGAGGGCGAACGTCGCACCGCTGCCGGCGCCGAGAGCCGCCGCCATGGACAGAAAGGTGATCGTCCCCACGGGCATCAGGCCCGGTGTCAGCGACTGGACGGCGGCGCCGAGAGCGACGACGGCGAAGGCGCCGGCGAGCACGGCCACCGGACCGACACGGTCGGACAGCCACCCGCCGACGGGCCTCATCAGGACCGCGACCAGGACGAACCCGGCCATCCGGTTCGCCGCGTCGGACGGCTCGAGCCCGTATGCCGTCCTGAGGTAGGCGGGCAGGTAGACCGAGAACGCGACGTAGCCACCGAACGCCACGGCATACAGGATGCTGGCCTGCCAGGTGATGGGCAGCCGGGCCGTCGCGGCGAGGCGGACACCGAGCGGCTCTGTCGGCACGACTCGGCCGGGTGCGTCCCGCAGGAGCAGCCAGGCGATGCCGGCATACAGGGCCAGGGCGGCCGCGGTGACGAGGAAGGGGGCCGCAGAACCCCTCGAGGTGACGAGCCTGACCGTGGTCAGCGCGCTGATGGCCGTGCCGCCCATGCCGGCACCGAAGACCCCGATGGCCAGTCCACGTCGCTCGGGAGGGAACCATGCCGTCACGAAGGGGACGCCGATGGCGAACGACGTGCCGGCGACCCCGAGAAAGAAGCCGCCGATGAGCAAGGCAGCCAGTGAGGTCTGGCCCGCGAGCCCGAGAAAGAGCACAGGGATGATCGTGGCGACCGAGACGAGGGGGAACATCACCCTGCCGCCGAAGCGGTCGGTCAGCGCGCCGACGGGGATCCTGCCCAGCGAGCCCACGACCACGGGAACCGCCACGAGCAGGGCCTGCTCCGAGCCGCTGAGCTTGAGCAGGTCCTGGAAGCGGGGTCCGAGCGGGGAGAGCAGCGCCCACGCCCAGAAGTTCACCGCGAAGCCGACAGTGGCCAGCACCAGCATGGTCCATGCTGATCGGGCAGGGGACTGGCGGCTGGGGACGGTGCTCATGTCGAGCCTCTCGAGGAGGGGGCCAGAGGCCACGGGAAGAAGCTGGCACGCACCTTCTTGAGCGCCGGCACCCCCCAGCATGAGCCGTGCAGAGAGTGCCGGCTAGGGACCAATGGCCCCTGTTGCCGCGGCGTCAGTCGTTTGGCGGCGCTCGAGCAGCACCGTGTCCTGCCACGCGCCACCATATGCGGCGGCAACGTGCCGCAGCGGCGTCCAGAGCGGCGCCGAAACTCGGTGGTCCCCTCGGGTCCGTCGCCCTACCGTCGAGGCATGCGAACCCATCTCGTCGACGTCCACGACGACGTGCAGTGCTCCCGGGCCTACGCGGTCATCGTCGCGAGCAAGAAGTTCGGGCGCCCCTGGAGCCGGCCACCCTCGCTCGAGGAGTCCGTCCTCGAGTGGCGGCACGTCGACAAGGCCGAGCCGATGGAGATGTGGGCCGCCAAGGAGGATGGCGAGGTCCTCGGCATCGCGTCGATCTGGCTGCCGCAGGAGGACAACACCTCGATGGTCTGGTTCGAGGTCCAGGTCGACCCCGGGCACCGACGTCGCGGGGCGGGCAGCGCCCTGATGCAGCGGCTCGTCGAGCGGGCCACCGAAGAGCGCCGGACCAGGCTGGTCACGGACACGCTGGTCCCCGTGGGGTCCGAAGGCCATCCCCACCGCCGCTACCTGGAGAAGCACGGCTTCACCCTGAGCAACACCGAGATCATGCGCCACCTCGCGCTCCCGGTGCCCGAGAAGCTGTTGACCGGCCTGGCGCAGCAGGTCCGCCCGGGATACGAGGGCGTCTACCGGCTCGAGACGCATGTCGACGGGGTGCCGAAGGAGCAGCGCGCGTCGCTGACCGCGGTGATGAACCAGCTCGGCGTCGACGCGCCCACCGGCGACATCGAGTTCGAGCCGGAGACGCTCGACCCCGCCCGCTACGCCGAACACCTGGAGCTCGAGCGTGACCAGGGGCGCACCCGCCTGACGACGGTCGCCGTCCACGAGCAGACCGGTGACGTCGTCGCCTACACCGACCTCATCGTCCCCGCCGGAGCCCCGGACGTCGTGTGGCAGGGCGGCACCCTCGTCCACGAGGACCACCGGGGCCACCGACTCGGCCTGGCGGTCAAGGTCGAGAACCTCCGCCGCCTCCGAGACGACCACACCGGCCGTGAGCGCATCGTCACCGGCAACGACGACACCAACCGCTGGATGGTCGAGATCAACGAGCGCCTCGGCTTCGCGGTGGTGGAGCTGTGCCCGGCCTACCAGCGCAGGCTGACCTAGTCGCACGGCATACGGTGGGGCCATGCTCTTCGCCTTCTCCGTCGCCCCTGCCGTTTCCGAGGACACCACCGGGTCGGTGAGCAGCGCGGTCGCCGCCGCGATCGCCGTCGTGCGAGCCAGTGGGCTGCCCAACCGCACCGACGCGATGTTCACGACCATCGAGGGCGAGTGGGACGAGTGCCTCGTCGTCATCAAGGGCGCGGTCGACGCCGTTGCCGAGGTCAGCCCGCGGGTGTCCCTCGTCGTCAAGGCGGACATCCGTCCGGGCTTCACCGGCGAGCTCGACGGCAAGCTCGAGCGGCTCGAGCAGGTGCTCGACTCCCGTCCGAGTCGTGCCTGACGAACGCCGGTATGCCGTGCGGTCACTGCGCGTCGACGACGCCGACTCGGCGGCCCAGGCTCACGTGCAGGTGTGGCGGGAGACCTACGCGGACGACATGTCGCCGGAGTACCTCGCCGGGCTCGACCCGCAGAACAGCGCACGCCGGTGGAGGCTCCGGGCAGAGGTCGAGGATCTCGAGGCGCTGTGCTTCGTCGCCGTCGACGGGGACGGGACCGGCGGCGAGGTCGTCGGCATGGCGGCCGCTGGAGCGACCCGGGACCAGGACGCGCCGACGAGCTGGGAGCTCTACTCGATCAACACTCTCGCGAGGGTGCACGGCAGCGGGGTGGCCGACGACCTCCTCGCGGCAGTGGTCGGTGCGCGCGATGCCTCGCTCTGGGTCCTGACGACGAACGCCCGCGCGCAGGGCTTCTACACGCGCCACGGGTTCGTCGTCGACGGTGCTCGCAAACCACACCCGGAGACGGGCGCGGAGGAGATCCGGATGGTGCGGCGCGGTCACGCGCTGCCAGCCTGACGGATGTCACGTCATGGCATCAACCACTTTGCCATGACCCCGTCACCCTCCCGCGGGACGGGCAGCCGTGGCAGGACGGGCGGGTCGTCCGGGAGTTTCTGACAGGGGTTCGTGGAGTGTGGGCTGCGATCCGCTACCGGCGCGCGCAGGCCCTGGCCCTGGCGCTGCTTTCGGCGCTCATCACCGCCTGCGCGGTCTTCGCACCGCTCTACGAACGGTCGCTGGAGCAGTCGCTGCTGCGCGAGGGGCTGAAGCGCAACGACGTCGTCGCCACCTCGATCTCGCTCGACACCGTCGCCGTCAGGGGAGTGCCCCCGCTTGCGGCGCAGACCCGCAAGGTCGTCCCCGCCGGCCTGGCCACCCTCTACGACCAGGGCAGTGAGACCTGGAGCGGGCGCGTCCGCTACACCGGCCTCGCGGGTAGACCGTCCAAGATCCAGGTGGTCGGGTCGCAGGACACCTGCCGCGGGCTCCAGGTCATCACCGGTGCATGTCCCACGAAGGCCTACCAGGTGCTCGTCAGCGAGGCGGAGCCCACGCCCCAGCGCTGGAGCGTCGGCACGGAGCTGACGCCCGTGGAGGACATCTTCGCGACCGAGTTTCCAGCGCCCTTTCCCTCGAAGTTCACCGTGGTCGGGACCTACCACCAGGTCGCCGACCCCGCGCACTGGCTCGGGATCGGCCTCGAGGGGCGGGCCGGGGTCTCCTCGCCTGGGCTGTACCTCACCGCCGAGCAGGGACGGCTGGTCGCCGTGACCGGTCCGTCGGGGGCGGACCAGTCGACGCTCCTCTGGGTCATCGCCGGCGCGGCGCGACCGACTGCAGGCGAGGTCAACGTGGGGGAGGTTCGCATCGACCACCGGGACCGGGCCATTGGCGAGCAGGTCGGTCTCATCCCTCAGGGCAACGGGCTGGCGACGGTCCTCACGGCACGCGAGAACATCTCGATCCCGTTGCTGGCGTCGGGGGCCGGGTCGACGACGCGCGCCGGCGAACGGAGGGTGCCCTGGCGGCAGTCGGACTGGACGAGTCAGGTGACCACCTTGTCGAGGAGCTGTCGGGTGGACAGCAGCAGCGGGTGGCGGTGGCCCATGGTGTAGCAGTCCGCTCGCGCGTCCTGCTCGCGGACGAGCCGACGTCGGAGCTCGATCACGGCAACCGGGAACGGGTCCTCGCGCTCCTGCGTGCGCAGGGCCGACCAGGGGGCGGTCGTCATCATGGCGACCCACGACCCCGAGGCGGCCGCGTCGCCGATGCGGAGGTCCGGCTCGACGAGGGTTGACTCACCGTTCTGCGGTGAGGATCGAGCTGGGGTCCCCTCACGCGCGTCCGTCGGGTCAGGGGCTCTCGCCCACCCGGTCCCAGATGGAGCCCATCTCGAGCAGGGCCTGCTCCATGATGCGCATCATCGCCGTCCTGGCTCGTTCGCCGTCCTTGTGCTGGATGGCGTGGGCGACGTCGGCGTGCAGCTGGAGGGCGTCCTCGTGGGGGTGGTACGGCATGAGCCCGTAGTGGTGACGGCCCGCGAGAACCTCGGCGACGAGCTCGTGCAGCTTGAGCAGCATGTCGTTACCAGAAGCCTCGAGGACCAACCGGTGGAACTCGATGTCCAGGCGCAGGAACTCGGCCTGGTCGCCGCCTTGGCCGGCCGCCCACATCCTCGCGGCCAGCCCGACGAGCTGGCTGGCGACGTCTGGCGTGGCCCGTTCCGCGGCATACAGGGCTGCTTGCGGCTCCACGGCGGTGCGCAACTCGGTGAGGGAGCGCAGCTGTTCCTTGCGGCCGTGGGTCGCCAGCCGCCAGCGGACCACCGCCGGGTCGAAGAGGTTCCACCGCGTGGGCGGCAGGATCAGCGTCCCGACCCGGCGCCGGGAGGCCACCATCCCCATGGAGGACAGGACCCGCAGCGCCTCGCGCACGACCGAGCGGGAGACGGCATACCGCTCAGCCAGGTCGTCGATGTAGAGCAGGGTCCCCGCTGGGGGGTCCCCGGCGCAGATGGCCGTCCCCAGCCGGTCCAGCACCCGGGCATGCAGCCCGCTCAGCCCGGCGTCGGCCAGGGCCCGGGGCAGGCGCTCGAGGGCGGTCATGGGATAAAGCATACGCAGGAGGTGCTCCACCTTGCATAAGTCAGATTTACTGGCCTACCATCGACTCATTCGGTGGACGAGTCCGCCAGTGACGGCAGTCCCAACGGCGGGTCAGCCCGAAGAGAAGGAGACGACGTGGTGCGTCAGTCAGTGATCAAGACGGTGGGGACGTCGGTGGCGGTGGTTGCCGCGCTCACCCTGTCGGCCTGCAGCGGCGGCAGCGGCGGGGGGGCCAGTGGAGGCGGGGGCGGTGACGCCGGCTCGAAGACCATCCGGGTCACTCTCGCCAACCATGTGTGGACCGAGAACATCAAGAAGGCGCTGCCGGAGTTCGAGCAGCAGACCGGCCTCAAGGTCGAGCTGACCCAGCTCGGCGAGGACCAGCTCTCGGCGCAGTACAACGTCAAGCTCAATGCCGGCTCCAGCGAGCTCGACGTGATGATGTACCGGCCGCTGCAGGAGGGCAAGCAGTTCTCCAAGAACAAGTACCTCGCCGACCTGACCGACAAGGTCAAGGCCAACCAGGACTGGGACTGGAGCGACTTCCAGACCGGCCCGGTGCAGTCGACGACGTACAAGGGCAAGGTCGTCGGCGTCCCCCTCATCACGGAGCGGGAGGTCCTCTACTACCGCAAGGACCTGCTCCAGAAGGCCGGCATCGCCAACCCACCCGCGACCCTCGACGAGCTCAAGACCGACGCCGCCAAGATCGCCGCCGCCGACCCGGGAGTCGCCGGCTTCGTGGCCCGCACCGACAAGTCCGCTGCCGTCACCCAGTTCTCGAGCTTCCTCTACAGCATGGGTGGCCAGTTCATCGACGACAGCGGCAAGTCCGCCGTCGGCACTGACGCCGCCAAGAAGGCCTATTCCTACTACGGCGGCCTGATCAAGGACTTCGGGCCCAAGAACGTCAGCACCGACATGAGCTGGCCCGAGGCGATGGCGATCTTCACCCAGGGCAACGCGGCGTTCTACACGGAGGCGGACTCGCTCTACAAGAACGCCACCGACCCCGCCAAGTCCAAGGTCTCCGACACGGTCGGGTTCGCTCCGTTCCCGGCCGGCTCCGCAGGCTCCAAGCCCTACAACGTGCCGTCCTGGGCGCTCGGTATCAACGAGGCGTCCACCAACAAGGCGAACTCCTGGAAGTTCGTCGAGTGGGCGACCAGCAAGGCGCAGACCCTAGCCAACCAGAAGGCGGGCGTCCCCGGGCCCCGCACCTCGGTGTGGTCCGACCCTGCCGGCACCGCGACCTACCCGAAGGACCTGGCTGCCGCCATCGCGGTGAGCACCAAGACCGGAGTGGGCCACGACCGCCCGGTCGTCGTCAAGGTCCCTGAGGCCCGCGAGATCGTCGGCCGACCCATCGTCGACGCCATCACCGGCAAGGACGTCTCGTCCTCGGCAGACGCCGCCGACAAGGCCTTCCAGCAGCTCCTGGACGCCGAGAACAAGTAACCCGACTGCGGGGGTGGCGGGCCGGATAACCGGCCTTCCACCCCCGCCTGGATGCTGGAGACGCTGATGACAGCTGTCACCGCGATGCGGACCACCACCGGCGGGCGCGGTGTGTCCCGGTGGGCGAACACGCACCGCAAGTGGCTCTTCGCCGGACCCGCCATGGCATTCGTCGGGGTCCTGATCGTCTTCCCGGTCGGCTGGACCGTCTTCCTCAGCCTGACCGACGCAGAAGGCTCGGTGCGCGCGGACAAGTCGTTCGTCGGCCTGCAGAACTTCGCCACCGTCCTCACCGACACGGGCCGGTTCTGGCCGGCCGTGCTGCGCACGGTGGAGTTCACCGGCGTGGCGCTGTTCGTCGAGATGGTCATCGGGATGGGCGTTGCCCTGCTGCTCTGGCGGCCGTTTCGCGGGGAGAAGTGGGTGCGCGTCGCCATCCTCCTGCCGCTGGTCGCGACACCGGTGGCCGTCGGCATGATGTGGCGGCTGATCCTCGACCCCAATATCGGCTTCGCCAACCAGATGCTCGGCTGGGTCGGCGTCCCGCCGCAGCCGTGGCTCGCGGGGGAGAGCACCGCGCTGATGACGACCGCCTTCATCGACATCTGGCAGTGGACGCCGATGGTCGTGCTAATCCTGCTCGCCGGCCTGACGTCCCTGCCGGAAGAGCCGAACGAGGCCGCCCTCGTCGACGGCGCCAACGCCTGGCAGCGCTTCCGCTATGTCACCCTGCCGATGCTGCTGCCGACCGTCATCGTCGCGATCCTGCTGCGCGGCATCGACGCCATCAAGACCTTCGACATCCTCTATGCCACCAAGGGCAAGGGCGGCGGCTCCTTCCACGAGGTCGAGACGCTCAACGTCTACGCCTATGGCCTCAGCTTCGACTACAACGAGTACGGCCTCGCCTCGGCCGTGCTGCTGATCTTCTTCTTCATCATCATCGGGTCGATGTGGGCCCTCACCTCGCGGAGAAAGGCGGACGCCTGATGAGGCGCGGACGCACGGCATACCCGATCGTCCGGGTGGTCGTCCTCGTGGCGGTCGTCGCGGCCCTCATCGCGCCGCTGCTCTGGATGTTCGCGGCGTCGTTCAAGACGACGGTTGACATCTACGACTCCGCCAAGGCGGTGTTCTTCTCGCCGACCCTGGACAACTACACGAAGGTGCTGCAGCAGGCGAACTACGTGCAGTTCGTCCTCAACAGCGCCTGGGTCGCCATCGCCTCGACCGCCGCGTCGCTCGTCCTCGGCGTGCCCGCGGCCTACTCGATGAGCCGGTTCTCGATGAACCGCTCGGCGCTCGTGGTGCTCATGGCCCGGGTCATCCCCGGGGTGTCCCTGCTGGTGCCCTGGTACTACGTGTTCTCCAACCTGCGCATGGTCGGCGGCTACTCGGTCCTGATCATCAGCCACATGTTCGTGGCCCTGCCGCTCGTCGTCTACATCATGATGAGCTACTTCGACTCGCTGCCGCTCGAGCTGGAGGAGTCCGCGCTCGTCGACGGGCTGACCCCGATCGGCGCGTTCCGCCGGATCACCCTGCCGCTGTCGCTGCCCGGCATCGCGACCGCCGCGATCCTGTCCGTCATCTTCTCCTGGAACAACTTCATGTTCGCGCTGGTGCTCTCCGGAGCCCGGACCAAGACGCTGCCGGTGGCGATCTTCAACTTCGTCGGCTACGCGAGCATCGACTGGGGCGGGCTGATGGCGGCCGCCACCGTGGTCACCGTGCCGATCATGGTCATCGCCCTGTTCACCCAGAGGTACATCGTCTCCGGTATGACCGCCGGCGCCACGAAGGGCTGACCCATGACCCTCATCTCCCGCCTGGAGACCTTCCTCGTCGCGCCGCGGTGGCTCTTCGTCCGCATCGAGACCGACAGCGGCATCGTCGGCTGGGGTGAGGCCACCTGCGAGGGCCGCTCCGAGACCGTGCGGACAGCGGTGGACCAGCTCAGCGAGCTGCTGGTCGGCCGGGACGCGCTGCGGATCGAGGACCACTGGCAGGTGATGACCAAGGGCTCGTTCTACCGCGGCGGCCCCATTCTGGCCAGCGCCGTCAGTGGGCTCGACCAGGCACTGTGGGACATTGCCGGCAAGCGGTATGCCGTGCCGGTCCACCAGCTGCTCGGCGGGCCGGTCCGTGACCGGATCCGGGTCTACGGCTGGGTCGGCGGGGACGAACCGGCGGAGGTGGCCGACCACATCCGTGAGCAGGTCGAGGCCGGTCTGACCGCCGTGAAGATGAACGCGAGCGGCCGGATGAGCCCGGTCGCCACCGTGGCCGAGATCGACGGCGTGGTCGAACGAGTGGCGGCCGCCCGCGAGGTGCTCGGGCACCACGCGGACGTGGCGGTGGACTTCCACGGCCGGCTCACCCTCGCCAACGCCAGACGGGTGGCGCCGCTGCTCGAGCCGTACCGGCCATTCTTCCTCGAGGAGCCGGTGGTGCCGGAGAACTCGCACCTGCTCGGCGAGTTCGTCCGTTCCACCAGCACACCGGTCGCGACGGGCGAGCGCCTCTACAGCCGCCAGGAGTTCTTGCCGGTGCTGCAGGCCGGGATCGCCGTGGCGCAGCCCGACCTCTCACATGCCGGCGGGATCACCGAGGTCCGCAAGATCGCCGCCCTGGCAGAGGTCTTCGACGTGCAGCTCGCACCGCACTGCCCGCTCGGGCCGCTCGCCCTCGCCGCCTGCCTCCAGGTGGGCTTCGCGACGTCGAACTACCTGATCCAAGAGCAGAGCATCGGCATCCACTACAACCAGGGAGCCGAGGTCCTCGACTACCTCGTCGACACCGGTCCGCTGGACTTCGTCGACGGCCACATCGAGCGGCTCACCGCACCGGGGCTGGGCATCGACATCGACGAGCAGGCGGTCCGCAGCGCGGACAAGACCGGCCATGCGTGGCGCGGACCCGTGTGGCGCCACCCCGACGGCTCGTTCGCGGAGTGGTGACCGGCATGTCGTTCGTCGACGAGCTGGCGAGCGCTCGCTTGGTGGCGATCGTCCGCGGGTCCGACCCCGCGGCCGTGGTCGAGGCGGCAGTGGCGTTGGCGGAGGAGGGCGTCCGCTTTGTGGAGCTGCCGCTCACCACGCCGGGCGCGGTGGAGGCGATCGAGCAGGCCGTTGCCCGGGTTGCCGACGGCGTCGCCGTGGGGGCGGGGACGGTGCTCACGCGAAAGGACGTCGCCGACGTGGCCGCCGCCGGGGCGAGCTTCGTCGTCACGCCCGCCGTGGTGGAGTCGATCGAGGCTGCGGCCGGCAGAGGTATGCCGGTGGTCGCAGGGGTTTTCACCGCCACGGAGGCGATCATGGCGCGGGCCCGCGGGGCCGACGTGGTGAAGATCTTTCCGGCGTCGACTGGCGGCCCCGCTCACCTCAAGGCGCTGCGGGACCCGCTTCCGGACGTCCCCTTCATTGCCGTGGGCGGCGTTGGCCTGGACGACGTGGCCGGCTATCTCGCGGCCGGGGCGATCGGCGTCGGTGTCGGCAGTCCCTTGCTCGGCGATGCGCTGGCGGGCGGCGACCTCGGCGCGCTTCGAGCGCGTGCTCGCGCTTATCTGCTTGCGGTGGAAGCGTTTTCGCGGTGAGCCAGCTCGAGGTCCTGACCATCGGCGAGTCGATGGTCTCCTTCCGTGCGGCTGGGGCGCTGACCCTCGGCGGCACGTTGACCAGCCACCTCGCCGGCGCCGAGAGCAACGTCGCGATCGGCCTCGCCCGGCTGGGCCACGCCGCGGCCTGGGTGGGTCGCGTCGGAGCAGACGAGTTCGGGGCGCTGGTGCTGCGTGAGCTGCGGGCCGAGGGAGTCGACGTCTCGCACGCCTTGCGGGACGAGACCCTCACGACCGGCCTGATGTTCCTCGAGCAGCGCACCGCCGGCGTCACGCTTGTCGACTACCGCAGAGCCGGGTCCGCCGGATCGGCCCTGACGCTGGAGGATGTCCGCGCTGCCGTCGGCCGCCGGCCTTCGCTGCTCCACCTGACCGGCATCACGCCCGCGCTGTCCGAGACCGCCGCCGCGGCGACGCTCTGGGCCGCCGAGACCTGCGCCGCGTCGGGGGCCGTCGTGTCTCTCGACGTCAACTACCGGGCCCGGCTCTGGGCACGCGGAACGGCCCGGTCGACGCTCGCCGGCCTCGTCGAGCACGCCACTCTCGTCCTTGTCTCGGAGGACGAGCTCGACCTCGTGGCCGACGGCGACACCGAGGCAGGCGCCGTTCAGGTGCTCCTGGACCGGGGGGTCGAGCAGGTGGTGGTCACGCGCGGCGCCCTCGGCGCGAGCGCCTGGGGCGCCGACGGGCGGGTCGACGCCCCAGCCGTGCCGGTGCCGGTCGTCGACGTGATCGGTGCCGGCGACGCCTTCACCGCCGGGTACCTCTCGGCCCTGCTCGACGGGGAGCCGGTGGCCGAGCGGCTGCGCCGGGGCACCGTCCTGGGCTCCTTCGCCGTCTCCGGCCGCGGCGACTGGGAGAACCTGCCACGCCGTGACGAGCTCGACCTCCTCAACCATCAACCCGGGAGCGCCCTCCGATGAAGATCACCGCCGTAGACGTCGTCGTCACCAGCCCCGACCGCAACTTCGTCACCCTGAAGATCACCACCGACGACGGGCTCGTCGGTCTCGGCGACGGCACCCTCAACGGGCGCGAGCTGGCCGTCGCGGCATACCTCGAAGAGCACGTCGCCCCCCTGCTGGTCGGCCGCGACGCGCACAACATCGAGGACGCCTGGCAGTTCCTCTACCGCTCGGGGTACTGGCGACGGGGACCGGTCACCATGGCCGCCATCGCCGCCGTCGACGTGGCGCTGTGGGACATCAAGGCCAAGGCCGCCGGTATGCCGCTCTACCAGCTGCTCGGCGGGGCGAGCCGGACCGGGGTCATGGCCTACGGCCACGCGTCCGGCCGCGACACCGAGGAGCTGTTCGACTCGATCCGTCACCACCTCGAGCTGGGCTTCCGCTCGATCCGGGTCCAGACGTCCGTGCCGGGCATCACCGCGGTCTACGGAGTGGCCGCGCAGC
>JAABUY010002699.1_pt1 | contig 20645 bp, 21 predicted proteins | sample 5560271 | NCBI WGS metagenome assembly JAABUY01 (sample SAMN10711886, study PRJNA513374) | rock metagenome | isolation source: Antarctica rocks | place: Antarctica: Victoria Land, University Valley | reverse complement strand
CGCATGGCGGCCAGCGACTACCGGGTGGCCCGCACCAACGCGTTCCGGGTCTGGCGCGAGGAGACGTGTGCCCGCCGCGCCGACTGAGCGAAGCAGCAGCACCGCTCCTGGATCAGTGCCGCCCGTGTCCAGTTAACGTGACAATGCCACCTTGACCATACCTCGCCCACCTCGAAACAGGACTGGCAGAGGGTTGCGAGGACGCCATAGCGCTCTGGCGCGAGGTGCGCGCGCTGGGTTACGCAGGCGGGCCAAAGATGGTGCAGCGGTGGGTCGCTGAGCATCGGACAATGCCGGCTCGCAGCACGGCGCATAAGTGGCTGCAACAAGCGCCGGCCGTTACGCCGTCCGCCGCCGCCCCGAACCGTCTCGCAGCGCTGCCATCGCCAAAGCAGCTCGCCTGGCCGCTCGTGCAGCAACCCGCGGCGTCGCCGCCGATTGGCGCCGCGGCTGTGACGCGGGTTGAGCAGGACAAGGAGGCCGCCTGGGCGACCGAGGTGGACGTGGCCGTCCATACGCTCAATCGCATGCTGGAACTTGGACGCCCGATCTCCGTCCGCATCGCCTGAACCCCAGACCGGGCTGAGGCAACTGCGCCCGCATCCCTGGTCCGTGCAACACGGCCCCGGACGTGCTCGACAGCTCTGCCGCAGCCGAGCGGAGCCGCAGCGTCATCCCACCAAGTGGCAGGAGCGTCTCGGATTGCGCCCGTTCGGCATACCCGTTGCGGCTGAGCTGGCGGATGCCTTGCTCCCGCAAGCTGTCGAGAACGATTGGCTGGCGACAGGAGCTGAAGCACGCTGAACAGCAACACGATCCAGCTGCTCTGTGAGCTGGACGTTCTGGCAGGCAACGCTGGATCTGCCTCCAGGCGAGCATGGAGTTGGCGGTCCGAGCCTGGGACTTGGCAGGACAGACCCGGCCAGCGCCGCCCGATGACACTTGGAACTTCCAAGGTCACCTCGGCACCGCCTAGCACCGGGTGCGTGTGAAGGTCGGAGGCTGAAGGTGGTTTTAGCCGGCCAGGTCGATTGCCAGGAGCTGCTTGGTCGCGGCCATAAACAGGCGCTTCCCGTCCGGCCCGCCGAAGCAGAGGTTGGACACGGTCTGCGTCGTTGGGATGAAGCCCAGCCGCTCCCGCTCTGCCGACCAGACGTGCACGCCGTCGGCTGCGGAGGTCCAGACCCAGCCGCGCTGATCGATCGCGAACCCGTCCGGATAACCATGGTCGGTGTGGCAGAAGAAGCGCCGGTTCGACAGGGTGCCGTCCGCGGCCACGTCGAAGGCGATGATCTCGTGCGTGGTGCCGCTGCCGGCATTCGGGATCTCGTTCAGGGACAACGCCGTGTCCGACACATACAACACGCCTCCATTTGGTGAGAAGCCGACGCCGTTGGGCTGCTCGAAGTCCGCCATGCGCCGCAGTTCGCCCGTCCGCGGGTCGAAACGGTAGACGCTGCGGTGGTCGAGTTCCGGCTCGACGATGCTGCCCTGGTTGGGCATCAGGATGCCGAAGGTCGGGTCGGCGAACCAGATCGTCCCGTCCGGCGCCACGGCGAGGTCGTTGGGCGAGTTCAGGCGCCTGCCCTCGAAGTGTGCGACGATCGGTTCCGGTTGCTCCCCTGGTGCTGCGGAGCGGCTGATGCAGCGGCGCCCGTGCTCGCAGTGCACCAAGTGTCCCTCGGCGTCGATCGCGTTGCCGTTGATGAAGAAGGTTCCGTCCAGCGCGGTTTCCACATGCCCGTCGGGATGCAGCGACAGCAGGCGCCGGTTCGGCACGTCCGACCAGAACAGCAGGCCGCGAGCCCGGTCCCAGACCGGCCCTTCGGCGTGCAGCGTGCCCTCGTGCAACACCTGCAGCTCGGCCCCGGCTGGCAGCACGGCAGCGAGGCGCGGGTCATCCATCTGCAGGCCGCGAAAGTCTTTCGCCGGTTTCGGCGGGCCCGGACGGCGAAGCAGGCGCCCGAGGCTCAGGTCGTGTTCCGGCATTGGGCGCCTCCTGTTCATCGCGGGGCCGCGCATCATCGTGGTCCCGCGACTTCAATGCGCGGTGCCGGCCGGCGTTCCGGTGCAGAGGGCCGCGGCTACCGGCCGGCCATGACGATAGTGTGAATAGGATCGGGATGCAGAAACAAGTCCAGCCCCATCGCGTAGGGCGTCCATGGTGTACGATTTCTCTGGTTCCACGGTTCGGACGTGACCAGCCAGGCTTCGCGAGCGATCAAGTCGATGATCTGCCTTGCGGGTACTAGCGTCTCCCTCGCTGGTTGCGGCATGGTTGACCGCGGCTTCCTGTCGCCCGCCGGGCCGGTCGCGGCAGTCACCCGCGACGAATTTTTGCGGGTCTGCTTCATCATGCTGTTCGTGATCGGCCCGGTGCTGCTGCTGGTGCCGCTAATCGCTTGGCACTATCGCTTGTCAAACACCAAGAGCGCCTATCGGCCGCAATGGGGCTTTAACTGGTCGCTGGAAGGGCTGATCTGGGTCCCGCCGACGGCCATCGTCGTGATCCTGGCCGTGTTCCTGTGGCGCGACACGCACCAACTCGACCCCTACAAGCCGCTGCCCGGCGAAGCGGTTACCGTGCAAGTAATCGCGGCAGACTGGAAGTGGATCTTCGTCTACCCGGAGCAGGGCGTCGCCACCGTTAACAGGCTAGTGATCCCGGCTGGCCGGCCGGTGCGCCTGGACCTGACTAGCGCCACGGTGATGCAGTCGATCTTGATGCCGCGCCTGGCCGGGCAGATCTACGCCATGGCGGGAATGCGCACCCAGCTCAATCTCCAGGCCGACGCGCCTGGCGCCTTCCTCGGCGAGAACGTGCAATTCAACGGCACGGGTTTCCAAAACCAGAAGTTCGCCGTGGACGCGATGGACGAGGCGGGCTTCGCGCACTGGCTGGCCGAGTTGCGGGCGCAGCCGAACAGGTTGGACGACACGGAATACGAGAAGCTCACGCGCCGCAGCACGCTGCCGCACCCACTCGCCTTCGGCGTGGTGCAGCCTAACCTGTTCGACCGGGTTGTATCGCTGCAGCAGCGGAGCGGGCACGCTCTGGAACTGGAGAAACTGTCGCCGCGGCCCCTGCCGATGGCGGTGAGCGAGGGCATGCCGCACGACATGGCGAGACAGAATGACTGAGCCGAGCTTCACCAGCTTCCTGTTTGGGCAGCTCAGCTGGGGCGCGCTGCCCTTCGTGCGCGTTTGGCGCGATCCTAACGTGAGCGAGATCATCGGTGCGGGCGCCGGGGCGGTCGTGATGCTGGGCGCAATCGGGACGATCGCGCTGATCACCTGGCTGCGGGCCTGGAAATATCTGTGGACCGAGTGGTTCACCAGCCTCGACCATAAAAAGATCGGCATCATGTACGTCGTGCTGGCCGGGGTGATGCTGACACGGGCGCTGATCGAGGCGGTGCTGATCCGTTCGCATCAGGCCGTCGCGGTGAACGCGCCCGGTTTCGTGGAACCGGGGCACTTCGCCCAGCTCTTCACCACGCACGGCACCATCATGATCTTCTTCATGGCGATGCCGTTCCTGACCGGGCTGATCAACTACGTGGTGCCGCTGCAGATTGGCGCGCGGGACATGGCCTTTCCGTATCTCAATTCCGTCGGCTTCTGGCTCACAGTGGGTGGGGCCGGGCTGATGATGGCTTCGCTCGCTGTGGGCGAGTTCTCCACCGGCGGCTGGAGCGGCTACCCGCCCTACACGGAGCTGAATTTCAGCGGCGGCCCAGGACCGGACTACTGGATCTGGGCGGTGACCCTGTCCTCGCTTGGCTCCACGACGGTGGGCATCAACGTCGCCTGCACAATCTACAAGTTCCGCGCGCCCGGCATGACCTTCCTTCGCTTGCCGCTGTTCTGTTGGACCTCGCTCTGCACCGCCATCCTGATGATCTTCGCCATGCCACCGCTTACGGTGGCGACGCTGCTGCTGGCTGCCGACCGCTACGGGGGGATGCACTTCTTCACCGACGACGGCGGTGGGAACATGATGAACTACGTCAACCTGTTCTGGTTGTTCGGTCACCCCGAAGTCTACATCGTGGTCCTGCCGGCCTTCGGCGTGTATTCGGAGGTCATTTCCGCCTTCTCGTCCAAGGAACTGTATGGTTACAAGTCGTTGGTCATCGCCACCATGGCAATCGGCGTGCTGTCGTTTACCGTGTGGCTGCACCACTTCTTTACCATGGGGCAGAGCGCCAACATCAACGCGGCCTTCGGCATCGCCACCATGACGATCGGCATACCCACGGGGGTGAAGATCTACGACTGGATCTTGACCATGTTCCGCGGCGAGGTGCGCTACACGCCGTCGATGGTGCTGTCGCTCGCCTTCATGGTGACCTTCGTGCTGGGCGGCTTCACTGGCATTATCCTGGCCACGCCGCCGCTGGATTACATGATGCACAACACGCTGTTCCTGGTGGCGCATTTCCACAACATGCTGATCCCTGGAACGCTTTACGGCATGCTGGCCGGCTACATGTTCTGGTTTCCCAAGGCCTTCGGCTTCCGGCTGAACGAGCGCTGGGGCTGGATCAGCGCCAGCTGCTGGATCGCGGGGTTCTACCTGGCGTTCTTCCCGCTCTACGTGCTCGGCGCCGCCGGCATGGCGCGGCGGACGCAGCAGGTGTTCGACCCGGCGTTCCGCCCTTGGCTCCTGGTCGCCCTGTTCGGCGCCTTCCTGCTGTTCACGGCGCTGGTGACGCTGTTCGTGCAGCTTTACGTGTCCATCAAGGAGCGCCACGCCAATGCGGTGCCGGTGGGCGATCCGTGGGACGCGCGGGGACTGGAATGGTCGGTGTCCGCCCCGCCGCCGGAATGGAACTTCGCCACCATCCCGCATGTGGGCAACCGCGACGCTTTCTATTGGCGTAAGCGCAACAACGGCGCCTACAAGCCGGCCGACCATTATCGGGATATCGAGTTGCCTAAGGAGTCCGCCTGCGGCGTGGTCGTCGGCATCGCGGCGGCGGTTTGCTGCTTCGGCCTGATCTGGCACATCTGGTGGATGGTGGGGCTGTTCGGCTTCGTCGTGGTGGCGACCATCGTGGTCCGCTCCTTCATGCGAAACGTGACGCGGGTGGTCCCGGCTGCCGAGGTCGAGGCAACGGACCGGCGCTGGCTCGCGGCGGCCAACGCGGCGCGGCCTGTGCCGCGGCAGCTCGAAATGTCGCCGCGCAACGAGGGGCTTGCTCAATGGATAGCGTAGGACCACAGCTCCGCCACGCGGGGATCAACCTTGCGAACGACCCGCGCGAGATCCGCGCGCAGGTCGAAAGCGACGTGTTCGGCTTTTGGGTCTTCCTGATGAGCGACGCGGTGGCGTTCGCGCTGCTCTTCGCACTCTACGGCACCATGGTCGGCGCCACGGCAGGCGGCCCCGGCCCCGCAGACGAATTCAAGCTCGGATCCGCTTTCGTCGAGACGCTGACCTTGCTAACCTCCTCCTTCACTTTCGGGATGGCCTCGATCGCGCTGAAGCGGGACCATACGGCCAAGCGCATGGTGCTCTGGTTGTTGGCCACCCTGGCGCTCGGCATCGCCTTCCTGGCCATGGAAGCGAACGACTTCGCCACCATGGTGTCGCACGGGGCGACGCCGGATCGCAGCGCCTTCCTGTCCGGCTTCTTCGTGCTGGTGGGCATGCACGGGTTCCACGTCACGGTCGGCGTCGTCTGGATCCTGGTCATGCTGCTGCAGGTCGCGAGCGTGGGGCGGGACGAGAAGGTCCGCATCAACCTGATCCGCCTGTCGCTGTTCTGGCACTTCCTCGACGTGATCTGGATCGCGATCTTCTCTGTGGTCTACCTCCAGGGGCTGATCCCGGCGGGAGGCGCCTCGTGACATCGCCTCGGATGGAGCGGGCGGAAACACTTACCTACGTCATCGGCTACGGTCTCGCGCTGCTGCTGACAGCTGCCGCCTTCGGGCTGGTATGGCTGCAGCTCCTATCGGGCCGCAGCGCCTTCTACGTCGCGCTTGGGCTCGGGCTCGCCCAGGTGCTGGTGCATTTCCGCTGCTTCCTGCACATCGACTTGCGGCGGAACAGCCTGCCGGACCTGCAGCTGTTGCTGTTCTCGGCGGTGATCGTGGCGCTGATGGTGGGCGGCACGCTGGTGGTTCTGTTTAACCTGCACGGACGAATGATGTGAGCGCGTCCAAGCCCATCGGAGACTACGCCCTCATCGGCGACGGGCGCACCGTGGCGCTGGTGGCGCGCGACGGCAGCATCGACTGGCTGTGCTGGCCGCGTTTCGACAGCGATGCCTGCCTGTCCGCCCTGCTGGGGACGGAGAAGGACGGCGTTTGGCGCATCGCACCGGCGGGGAAGGCGGAGGTGTCCCGCACCTATTGCGGCGACACAAAGGTGCTCCGAACGGAGTTCCGCACAGGAACCGGCATCCTTCGCCTCACCGATTTCATGCCCATTGGAAAGGGCGGCGTTTCGGCGGTGATCCGCCGGCTGGAAGTGCCGGAGGGCGAAGTGGAGGTCCAGCTCCTTTTGTCGCTGCGCTTCGGTTACGGCGAGATCCCGCCCTGGTACGAGGCGGCGGCCGACGGATTCTCCGGCGAGGTCGGCCCGGACGCCGTGGTGCTGCGCGGCCCCGGCCTCGAGCGCGACGGCGACGTGCTGCGCGCCCGGTTGACGCTCCGGGCGGGAGAGCGCGCGGATTACGTGCTGCAGCACAGGCGTTCGGAGGAGGGCGTGCCCGGTCCGATCGACCCGGAGGCGGCGCTGGCTGAGACCCTATCCTGGTGGGAAAGCTGGATCGGTCGCTTCGACAAGCCGACCGACTGGCCGCAGGCGGTGAAGCGCTCCCTGCTGACGCTCAAGGCGCTGACGCACTTTCCGACCGGGGGCATTGTCGCGGCGCCCACGCTCGGCCTGCCGGAGAAGCCGGGCGGGTCCATGAACTGGGATTACCGCTACTGCTGGCTGCGCGACAGCACCTTCACCCTGACCGCCCTGCTCAACGCCGGCTTCCACGGCGAGGCAGAGGCCTGGCTGAAATGGCTGCTGCGCGCGGTTGCCGGCGCGCCGGACAAGATGCGGATCATGTACCGCGTCGACGGCGGGCGGCAGATCGACGAGCGCGAGGTCGACGCCCTGCCGGGCTGGAACGGCGCGAAGCCGGTACGCGTCGGCAACGCTGCCGCCGGGCAGCGGCAACTCGACATTTACGGCGAGGTGCTGGACAGCGCCTGCCTGTCCGACCGCGCCGGCATCGGGCACACGGCCAAGGGGGCCGCCATCGGCGCAAAGCTGGTAAGCCACGTGGAGAGCATTTGGCGCGAGCCGGACCAGGGCATGTGGGAATCCCGCGCCGCGCCGCAGCACTACGTTTATTCCAAGGCAATGGCCTGGGTCGCGGTGGACCGCCACCTCAAGCTGGACGATCGGCACGGCGGCTGCCCGGCCGGGCGTCGGGCCGAGCTGGAGAAGCTGCGCGACGCCATCCACGCCGACGTTTGCGCAAAGGGGTTCGACACGAGGCGCGGCAGCTTCATGCAGTCCTACGGGTCCCGTCACCTCGACGCCAGCGTGCTGCTGCTGCCGCTGGTCGGCTTCCTGCCGGCGACAGACGAGCGCATCGCCGGCACGATCGCCGCGATCGAGGACGGATTGATGGAGGGGGGCTTCGTCCGGCGGCAGGGAGCGCCCTGGATCGGGCGGGAGGAAGGCGTGTTCCTGCCCTGCTCCTGCTGGTTGGCCGATTGCATGATCATGCAAGGCCGTCACGAGGAGGCCCGCGCCTTGTTCGAGCGCGTGCTCGCCGTATCCAACGATGTCGGCCTTCTGTCGGAAGAGTACCACGTCCCGTCCCGCCGCCTGCTGGGCAACTTCCCGCAGGCCTTGACCCACATCGCCGTGATCAACACCGGGCTCGGCCTGTGCGGCCCGCTGCTGCAGCGCGGCGGCTGATCCCCCAACACAGAGGAGCCACCATGCCGAAGATCGCCGTCATCACGGGTGCGGGAGCCGGCATCGGCCGGGCCACCGCCGAGGAATTCGCCCGCCACGGCTGGAACCTCGCTTTGCTCAGCCGCGACGCCGACCGGCTGGACTTGGCCGCCGCCGAGCTCACCGGGCGATACGGCATCCGCACCCTCGCGATCCCGACGGACGTGGCGGACGCGGAAGCCGTCGAGGCGGCCGCCGAGCGGACAGAGCGCGAGCTCGGCCCGATCGACGCCTGGGTCAACGTCGCCATGTCCACCGTGTTCTCGCCCGTGGCCAAGCTGACGGCCGCGGAGGTGGAGCGCGGCACCCGCGTCACCTATCTGGGCCAGGTGCACGGCATGATGAGCGCCCTGTCGCGCATGCGGACGCGCAACCGCGGCGCCATCGTCAACGTCGGCTCGGCGCTCGCATATCGCTCCGTGCCGCTGCAGGCGGTCTACTGCGGCGCCAAGGCCGCCATTCGCGGCTTCACGGACAGCCTCCGTTCGGAGATCATCCACGACAAGCTGAACGTCCACCTCACCATGGTGGACCTGCCGGCAGTGAACACGCCGCAGTTCGACTGGGCGATGAACAAGACCGGGCGGAAGGCGCAGCCGGTGCCGCCGATCTACCAGCCGGAGGTGCCGGCCCGCGCCATCTTCTTCGCCGCCACCCATAGGCGCCGCGACGTGTGGGTCGGCTTCCCGACGGTGAAGGCGATCCTGGCGAACCGCGTGGCACCCGGGCTGATCGACCGCTACCTGGCCAAAGCCGGCTATTCCGGCCAGCTCACGGACGAGCAGGAGCCCGCCGACGCTCCGGCCAACCTGTTCCAGCCGGTGCCCGGCCCTTACGGCGCGCATGGCCGTTTCGACGGCCAGGCCCGCAAGGGCAGCTGGGAGATGTTCACCGACCGGCACCGCACCGCCTTCTTCGCCGCCGCCGCTCTGGCCGGCGTCGCCTTGCTGCACCAAGTTGCCAAGAAACTCGACATCTAAATCGGAGGCGCTTCCATGGTCCCCGCGCGAACCCAAGCCCCGGAGGCGTCGCCATGAACGAGCGGCTGATCTCCCTCGTCTCACGGCTCTGCCTGGTGTGCCTGTTCCCGCCCAGCGCGCTGGACAAGCTGATCCATCGCAAGGAGGCGCTGGAGCAGGCCCGCTCCGGGCCGTTACCCGGCGCCCCGTTGCTGCTGGACGCGGCGATCGCGGTGGAAATGGTGGCGCCGATCTGCATCGTCACGGGCAAATACGACCGCGCCGCCGCCGGCATGCTTGCCGGGTTCTGCGTGGCCACCGCGCTGCTCTACCATCCGTTCTGGACCTACGGGGACCTCAGCGTCCGCGGGAAGAGCAAGGGGCGCGAGGAGCTGTGGGAGTTCCTCAAGAACTTTGGCTTGGTCGGCGGCCTGCTGCTCGTCATCTTCGGCAAGCCGCTGGTGGAGACGGATGCCGGAGGCCATCGGGCCCGGCCGGGCCGCCTCGCCGCCCGCAAGACTTCCTAATCCCGTCAGGAGGCAGCATCGTGCCGGACGACCACTACGACATCATCGTCATTGGCAGCGGGCCCGGCGGCGCTTCGCTGGCGCACCGGCTGGCACCGACCGGCAAGCGCATCCTCATGCTGGAGCGCGGCGGCTACCTGCCGCGGTCGCGCAGCAACTGGGATGCCAAGACCGTCTTCGTCGACGGGGCTTACCAAGTGAACGAGACCTGGTACGGCAGGGACGGAAGCGGCTTCAAGCCCGGGCTGCACCACTGGGTCGGCGGCAACTCGAAGGTCTACGGGTCGGCCCTGTTCCGCTTGCGCGAGCGCGACTTCGGCGCGCTTCGGCACAAGGATGGCGTCTCCCCGGCGTGGCCACTCGGCTATGACGTGTTCGAGCCCTACTACGCCGAGGCGGAAGCGCTTTATCACGTGCACGGCCAGCGCGGCGAGGACCCGACCGAGCCCTGGTCGAGCGGCCCCTACGCCTACCCGCCCGTCCAGCACGAGCCGCGGATCGCCGAGCTCAGCGACATTCTGCAGCGTGAAGGGCTGCACCCGTTCCACCTGCCGCTGGGCATCAAGCTCGACCAGAACCCGGACGGCTCGGCCACCACCTACTCGCCCTGCATCCGCTGCGACGCCTTCGACGGCTTTCCCTGCGCGGTCAATGCCAAGGCCGACGCGCAGGTGATCTGCGTGGATCCGACCCGGGCCGCGCACCCCAATTTCACCCTGCTGACCCATGCCTACGTGACCCGGCTGGAAACTGGTCCTTCGGGCCGCAGCGTCGAACGGGTGCACGTGCTTCGGGACAATCGGGTGGAGCACTACTCGGCCGACATCGTGGTCGTGGCCTGCGGCGCGCTCAGCTCCGCCCTCCTAATGCTGCGCTCGGCGAGCGACGCCCATCCGCGCGGCCTAGCCAACGGTTCGGACCAAGTCGGGCGCAACTACATGCGCCACAACATGTCCGTCGTCATGGCCCTGCTGAAGGAGCCGAACCACACGGTCTTCCAGAAAACGCTGGCCGTCAGCGACTTCTACTTCGAGGCTCCCGACTGGGAGTACCCGCTCGGGCTGATCCAGATGTGCGCGACGTCGCACGGCGAGCAGATCCGCGGCGAGGCGCCGCTGCCGGGGCTGATGAAGCTCCTGCCGGAACTGCCCTTCGACAAGATGGCCGAGCATTCGATCGACTTCTGGCTGCAGAGCGAGGATCTGCCGCGGCCGGAAAACCGGATCTCCTACCAGGGCGGGCGCGTGGTCCTCGCCATTCAGGAAGGCAACGAGGAAGCGGCGCGGCGGCTGCGCGGCAAGCTGGAGGGGCTGCTGACCCCGATGAACGCTTGGCCCGCGCTGATCGATCGCGACCTCTACCTCGGCAAGGACATCCCGCTCAGCGGCACGGCGCACCAGGCTGGCACCATGCGCTTCGGCCCCGACGCGGCGACCTCCGTGCTCGACCTCGACTGCAAGGCGCACGAGTTGGACAACCTTTACGTCGCGGACGCCTCCTTTTTCCCGTCCATCGGCGCCGTGAATCCTACCCTCACCATCATCGCCAACGCGCTGCGGGTTGCGGACGCGATCGGGCGCCGCCTGGCAGCCTAACGGCGCCGAACGCGTCGGGAAGTGCTTTGTCATGTCAGTTCACCAGACCGTTAGGGCCGCTGGGACGAAGGCGAGCGCCAGCAGGCCGGCAACCCGCCCCTACGTCGCCGCCACGCGGTAATTTCACACGGAGCACCCATGCAGAACCCGATTGAGTTCCTGGCCAAGCTGGACGGCAATGACGACGGCAAGAGTGGGCCGAAGCCCAGCATCCCCTACGCGCATCTTTGGACCGACGCGAACGGCGTCAGCCACCAGGCGCAGTGCACGCTGACGGATTTCGAACTGAAGGGCGTTGGCGGCGCCGACCCGCAATGGAACAACAAGCACGGCACCCATTCCTCGACCGTGGTGGTGACGGTGCAGCCGGTTGGCTGGGTCGGCGACTGGCACGAGAACCCGGCGCCGCAGTGGATCGTCGTGCTGTCCGGCCGCTGGTGGATCGAGAGCATGGACGGCACGCGGATCGAGCAGGGACCCGGCGAGTTCTCGTTGGGGGAGGACCAGAGCTGCACCGGGACCGACGGCCGCAAGGGCCACCGCTCCGGGACGATCGGCGACGAGCCGGCGGTGCTGATGACCATCCAGCTCCACATCGACCCGCAGCACACGCCGTGCCACGCCACCTGATATGGCGGCCGGGGAGCGCCTCTCGGCTATTGCCGAGTTCCGGCTCGTGACGCCCGATCTGCCGCGGTTGCGGCAGTTCTACCAGGAGGTGCTCGGCTTCGCGGTGGAGGGTCTGGAGCAGGCGATCGCCACGGACGAGTTGGCCTTGCTGGGCGTGCGCGGGTCCGGCCTGCGGCAGGTGATGCGCCTCGGCGATCAGGTCGTGGCGATCGATCGATACGAGGATGCAGGCCATGCCTACCCAGACCAAGGTGACGCCGCCTCGCTCTGGTTCCAGCACCTGGCACTGGTGGTGGCGGACATGGCGCCGGCGTATCAGCGCGTGGCTGCGGCGAAGCCGATCTCTGCGGGCGGGCCGAAGCACCTGCCGGCCGCGTCGGGCGGGGTGCACGCATTCAAGTTCCGTGACCCGGACGGCCATCCGCTGGAGCTGCTGCAGTTCCCGGCAGGCTCGCGCCCGCCTGCCTGGCAGGGTCGGTCGGCGGCCGCCGAACAGATCGGCCTCGGTATCGACCATTCGGCTATCAGCGTCGCGGATGCGGAGGTCAGCCTGGCCTTCTACGGCGCGCTCGGACTCGCGCCGGGCAAGCGGACGCTTAATCAGGGTCCAGAACAGCAGCGCCTCGACCACCTGGCGGACGTGGAGGTCGAGGTCGTGCCGATGCAACCCGGCCATGGCACGCCCCATCTGGAGCTGCTGGGCTACCGCGTCCCGCGCGGCGAGTCCGGCCCGCCGTTGCAGGCAAACGACGTGGCCGCCACCCGCATCGTTTGGCACGGCGCGAACCCGGGGCTGCTGCGCGATCCCGACGGCCACCTCCAGCAAATCATTCCATCCGAAGGAGGACACGTATGACCAGAGATCCTCCGCTGCTGCCAACCGCCTGCTGCGCCGTGCCGGGCCGCCCAAGCTGGTCGCCAATTTTCAGGATGTGCAGATCGACGATCCCCAGCTTTGTTGCAGAGATCGGCCCACCTACCCGCCATGCGCAGCAGGCTTCCAACTACCTACAATCCAAAAGCCGGATTGGCTGTAAAAGTTTGGGCTGCTTAGCTATTGGTGGGTCTACGGCATCGGCTAGGGGCTGCTGAAGTGGCCTGCTTGAGATGAGCACGATCGCTTCGCGCATCGCCGCGCATACGGCATTCGCTTGCTGGATTTCATCGAGACAGTAGCGATCCTGTTCGATCATCTGCTGCAGGCCACGGACCTAACCCTCGATCCGGCGCAGACGGTGCAGGATGGGCTCGCGCTCTTCAGCCGTGCGATGCAGCAGAATGCGACCGTCGACAAACTCGTGGTCCACGGCTTCGTGATACTCCTCGGGGGTTATCTTTGTAAATGCCTCGACGTTGTGTGCACGGTTAATTCCCGATCAATGAAAGACACCTCTCTATGTTCTACCACGACAAGCGCCTCCAATATCCCGTCAAGGTCGAGACACCCGACCCAGTGTTTGCTCGCATGCTGCAACAGGCGATCGGCGGCGTGGAAGGCGAGATCCGCGTCTGCATGCAGTACCTCTTCCAGTCCTGGGGTTCGCGCGGGCCGAACCCGAAATACCGCGACATGCTGATGCATACGGCGACGGAGGAGATTGGCCACATCGAGATGCTGGCGACCGCCGTGGCCCTAAACCTGGAAAAGGCGCCCACAGAGCTGCAGGAGGAAGGTGCGGCTGATGGCATCGTCGGCACCATCATGGGCGGTGGTAACGGGCGCCACACGGTCGAGGGCATGCTACACCGCCACCTGCTGTCCACCGGCATGGCGGCCTATCCGGCCAATTCCGACGGCGTGCCCTTCGATATGTCGCACATCTACGCCAGCGGCAACCTAGCCGCCGACATGTACTGCAACGTCGCCGCCGAGACGACGGGCCGCGTCCTGGCCGTGCGCCTATTCAACGCCACCAAGGACCCGGGCATGAAGGATATGCTTCACTTCCTGATCGCGCGGGACACCATGCACCAGCAGCAGTGGTTGGCCGTCATCGAGGAGCTGGGTGGGCTCGAAGGCGCGCTGCCGATCCCGAACAGCTTTCCGCAGAGCAAGGAAGACCAGAAGCACAACTACGACTTCTTCGACACCGGCCTGCAAGGATCGGAAGCTCCCGAAGGTCGTTGGACCCACGGCCCGTCGTTGGATGGCAAGGGCACTTACAGCGTGTTCAAGAACGTCCCCATGGGCCAGGTGCCGGACCTCGGCCCGGCCCGGCCCGACAGCGCAGCTGAAACTCAGCAAATCGGCTGAGCAACAGGCCAGCTCGCCTGGTGTTCGGCCGAGTTGGCTTCCCCTCACAACAGGAGCCAGTCATGGTTGAAAAGACCTTAAAGGACGCGTTCTACGAAACGCTTAAGGACGTGTACTACGCCGAGAGGGCCGGTGTGAAATCGCTGAAGAAGGCCGTCAAGGCAGCGCAATCGCAAGAGCTGAAGGCCGCGCTGACCGAGCACAGCGAACAGAGTCAGCACCAAGTCGAGCGGCTTCAGCAAGTCTTCGAGATCCTCGGTAAGCCTGCCCGATCCAAGACATGTGAAGCCATGCAGGGCATCACCTCCGAGATGGAGGAGGACCTGGAGGATTTCAGCGGCAGCGAGGCCAGCGACGACGTGCTGATCGGCTGCGCCCAGGCGGTCGAGCACTATGAGATTGCCCGATACGGCGTGCTGAAGACGTGGGCCAAGAAGCTTGGCCTGGACGAAGCGGAGAGCTTGCTGGCGGAAACGCTGGAGGAGGAGAAGCGGTCCGACGAGAAGCTTTCCGAGATCGCCGAAAACCTGATGGCGTCCGGAGAGGATGAGGAGCCGGAGAGCGATGAGGACGAGGAGAAGGAAAACAAAGAGGCTGAAGCGAAGTTGAAGGAAAAGCCGAAGAAGGGCTGAGGTCTGTCTGGGCGGCGTCCGTCCGGGTAGACTTGGCGCAGCTGCAATCTGTGAGGCGTCCAGACGCACCCCGCCTAAACGCTTCAGCTTAATCAAAAGAGTTTTTTGGATGGATTTTTTATGAACTCGAACCAAATCCTGTGGGTGGCCACGATCATCATGCTGGCCGGCGGCTTGCTGATCCTGGCCACCGGCAAGCGTCGTACGCAGGGCGAAGGGCTGCACACCGTGCTGCACGGCATCGTGCCGATCATCGCCGCGTGCTCGTACCTGGCGATGGCGACCGGGCAAGGTTTGGTGACACTGCCGACGGTGCAAGCGGTCCTGGCCGGGCAGCCCACGCCCACGCGCGTGTTCTACTTCGCCCGATACATCGACTGGACATTCACCACGCCGCTGCTGCTGGTGTCGCTCGGCATGACCGCGATGCGGCATGGGCCAAAGCGCCATGCCGCCATCGTGGGTGCGGTGCTTGCCGACGTGATGATGATCGTCACTGCTTTCGTGTTCGGCTCGTCCTTGGCGGACTGGACCAAGTGGACCTGGTTCATCGTGTCCTGCGCCGCCTTCCTTGGCGTCTACTACGTCATTTGGAAGCTGCAGATGGAGGCGAACGCCACCCAGCGCGACGACGTTCAGGCGACTTACCGCCGCAACGCGTCCATCCTGTCCGTGGTGTGGCTGATCTACCCGATCATTCTGGCCGTGGCTCCCGATGGGCTCAACGTGGTCAGCGACGCCACCAGCGTGCTGGTAATCGCAATCCTCGATGTCATCGCCAAGGTGGTCTACGGCTACATGTCCGTGAAGTCCGACACGGCTGCCACCGATCGCGATCTGGCCGAAGGCGAGCCGGGGCTGAACCGGCCCGCCGTGCGGCACGCGGCTTGATGCGGAGCGGGGCCGTGATCCCTCGCGGGCGCACGGCCCCACTGCTGCTGGCTTTGCCGGTGCTGGCCGCAAGCGCGGTGCTGCCCTGGCAAGTCGGCTGGGTGTGTGCGGTGGCGGTAATCGTCGTGCTCGGCGTGCCCCACGGCGCGCTGGACGTAGAGATCGGCCGCAACCTGCTGCGCGGCCGGGTCGGCGGCTGGTGGTTCCCGGTGTTTGCTGGTCCCTATCTTCTTCTGGTCGGCGGCGTGCTCCTGGCCTGGCGCTGGGCACCCGAAGCCACGCTCGCCGCGTTCCTGGCCGCTTCCGTTTGGCACTTCGGGACGGAAGACACGGGTGGCAGCGGTTGGCCGGCGCTGTTTCGTGGCGGGCTGCCGGTCGCGGTGCCGGTTCTGTTGCATCCGGAAGCGACTGCCAGCGTGTTTTCGGCGGCATCCGGCGTCGCGTTCGAGCAGCCACCAGCATGGCTGACTGCCACCTCGATCTTATGGCTGATCCCGGCGTCCCTGATCGTCCTGCGGAGCCGCCCGCGTGACCTGGTGCTGCCAGGCGCGCTTTGCGCTGCATTCGCGGTGCTGCCACCGCTGACCGCGTTCGCCCTATATTTCGTCGCCGTGCATGCCCCGGCGCACATGCAAGCGCTGATCCGACATCCCGGTCGGGCGCCCCGCGTCCGGGACGAGGCATCGGCCTGGCGGCTGGCCGCGCCCACCACCGTCCTGACGGTCACGATCGGCGCCGCGCTGTGGTCGACCCACACCGGGGAAGCGCCGGTGCGGCTGCTGTGCCTCACCCTGCAGCTGCTCGCCGCCTTTACCCTGCCGCATATGATCCTGGACGCCTGGCTGGAGCGCCGGGACCAGTCGGCAACCTGTAAGGACCGGAGAACCAAGCTTTCGGGCCTCGCCGCTCTGACCCTGCCTCGCCTGCTGCTCGAGTGGGTCGCGTCAAGGAACGATGCGCCTGCCAACTCGGATGCTTCCTGACCCATGTTCACGAGTCTTTGGGTGCCGGCATCGGACGGGACTCGCTGCAGTTCTGCGGCATCTTTAGCTTTCAGGTTGGCTTCGACAGCCGCTGAGCGCTGGAGAAGAAGGAAAACATGGAACAGCTGTTTAAGATTTGGTCCGCGCTGGTAGCGTTGGGTGTGCAGGCCGCGGCCGCCGGCATCATCGCGCTGGTCGTTATCGAATGCCCAACGACCCAGATGCGCGTCACCACTGGCTCCGGCGCTACGCGGCCTGTCCTTCGGCAACCACCTCGGCAACCGTCTCCGGACGGCGGGCAATAACCATCAGCAGCACGCGCGCTGCCGGATCGGGCCGACGCAACCCCTGCTCCCAATCGCGCACGGCCGCGACGGCCAGCCCGAACCGCTGTGCGAAGGCGGGCCGGGTCAGGCCCAATCGCTCGCGAATAGCCCGCACGTCTATGTCGCCGGGTGAAAGGTGCATGCATGCTGCGTCCTTTTCGCCCCGCACCATGGCGGCAGCCTCCTGCATCGAGGCAATCAGCTCGCGCCCGAAATCGGTGTCCTCGGTCTCAGTCATGACCTGCTCCCTGCTTCATCTCCGCCGCTAAAGCGGCCACAACCTTGCGCTGTGCTGGGCTGAGGTCGCCCAGCTCATTCTTGCCGTAGATCAAGAGGGCAAGAATGAGCAGGCTCTCGGTCAACACGTAGTAGATCACCCGGAACCCGCCGCTTTTGCCTCGGCCCTTTGGCGCGAAGCGCAGTCTCCGCACGCCGCCAAGACCAGGCATCACGTCACCCGCCATCGGATCACGGGCAAGCGTATCGATAAGGTCGGCCCGATCCTCCGCGGACAGCAACGCATCCGCACGACGACTGAAAATAGACGTTTCCAAAACCGCGTGCATCATGCAGCTTATCACAGCATTGCTGTATGCATATCAACAGCAACGCTGTAATTGAGCATGACGGCTATCTACCCAGCCCCAGCTGACGTGGTTTAGAATCTGCCATTTTAGGGTCACACAGGCGTGCGAAGACCGCCGGCCTGTGAGGACCGGTTTCGATTGGAAGGGTGTCCTGTGCGGGAGGCGGCCGGCCTCTCCGTAGTCAAGCCCGCTGGGGCTGAAGCGGTCCCAGGCCCAGCAGGGTGAGCCAGTGCGGATGTGACCTTGTTGCATGTGTGGACGGCCCCTGGAGCGCAAGGGGTTCTGTATGGTCTGGCTCACGGAACGAGTGCGGTCATGTGTCCGGCCTTCGACGCGGCTGCATGACCGCTGGCCCAGATGGGTTTCGCCGAACAAGCCCCAAACACGGAGGCGGCATCGAGATGCCTTCGCAACAAGCGGGGTGTCTTGTTCGTCGGTTCGACCGTTTGCCATCTCCTACGGTTGCCCTTTTGCTCCTCGGCGACGACGAACGATCAGGCGGCTTGTGGCGTGCGCCGGCAAGCCGTGTCGTTCGCCAAGATGGCCCACACGATGCGGGCCATCTTGTTGGCCAGAGCAACCGCGGCCACTTTGCGTGGCCGGCGCTCCAGCAATTGCAGCAGCCAAGGGTTGACCATCTTGCTCCCTGGCTTGGCGTGGCGGACCACCGCCATCACACCCACGGCCAGCAGTTGGCGCAGCCTTTCATTGCCGGCTTGGCTGATGCCTCCAAAAGACTGGCGGCTGCCGGTGGATCGCTCCTTCGGCGTCAGGCCGAGCCAGGCTGCGAAATGGCGAGCGGATTCGAACTGGCCCGCGTCGACCTTCATCGCCACGGTGAGTGCCGTGAGCGGCCCGACGCCAGGGATTTCTGCCAGGCGCTGGCTGACCGGGTTGGCCTTGTGTTGCGCGGCCAGGCGTTGATTGACCTCCGCCAACTGCGCGTCGAGTTGCGCGATGCACCGGCCCAGTCAGGCTAGCGTTTCCTTTGCGGCTTGCGGCATGTCGCAATCCGCGATCTTCCTCAACAGCGGCTCGACCTGGGCAATGCCTTTGGCCGCGATGACGCCGAACTCCGCCGCATGGCCACGTACGGCGTTGACCAACTGCGTCCGCTGCCGCACCAGCAGGTCGCGGGCACTCAGGTCCATCGCCTCGGCTTGCATCTCACCAGGCTTCACCGGCACGAAGCGCATGGTGGGGCGGGATGCCGCTTCCCCGATCGTCTCCGCGTCGTTGCGATTGTTCTTGCCGCGTTTGACGAACGGCTTGATATGTTGCGGCGGGATCAGCCGCGCCGTATGGCCCAGCTCTTGCGCGAACCGGCCCCAGTGGTGGGAGCTGCCGCACGCTTCCAGCACCACTCCAGTGGGCGAGGTCTTGCCAAGAAACGTCTCGAGCCGGGCCCGTGTCAGGTCCTGGCGCAGGACCGGGCGAGCGTGCTCATCCACCCCGTGCAGGGTGAACACGGACTTGGACGTGTCAATGGCGATACGCTTAAGCTCCATGGCGGACGGCTCCTGTGTTGGACGCTGTAACAGCTCCAATCTTGGCACATGATGCCGTGGGGGCCGTCCACCCCAATATGGACCTGCCCAGTGGTGTCTGGAACCGGTTCGGCATAGGAGGCTCCGCCCTGATCTGACCTCGGATACCCACCTTGCCGTTCAAGCTGAACCAGCACCATCGTCATCACATTCCCAAACAGAAGCGCAAGGTCATGAACTGGCGTGAGCATGACGCCAGCTTGCGCCAGCGTGACAGCCTGACGGTCTGGTTCACGGACGAAGCCATCAAGCCTGACCGAAGGCGTGGTCATCATCAACCCCGACCAGACGATCGCCTGGGCAAACCAAACCGCCCTGACGCTGCACGGCATCGGCTCGGTGGACGAACTCGGCACCATCGTGTGCGAGTACCGGCAACGGTTCGAGCTTCGCTACCAGAACCGGCACAAGCTGCCGGAAGGCGACTACCTGATGGAATGCCTGCTCGCCGGCGAGGCGTTCAGCGAGGCCGTGGTGGAGGTCGCGCGTCCGGGGGAAGACAAGCACTGGATGCACCAGCTTCGCAGCTTGGTGCTGACCGACCCGAAAGAGCTGCCGGACTGTCTAGAGTCAAGACCCATTGAAGTTCTTGCAGCAACGCGGCGATCAGTGGTTCTCAGGTCGCGGAGGTATTTTTGCATGAGCGACCTATTCCTGCTGTCGGAGACCCAGCTTCGCCGAATTCAGCCCTACTTCGCGTTGTCGCACGGCATTCCCCGCGTGGATGACCGTCGCGTGCTCAGCGGGATCATCTTTGTGATCCGCAACGGCTTGCGCTGGCGCGATGCGCCTGGCGATTACGGACCATCCAAGACGCTGTGCAACCGGTTCATCCGATGGAGCCGCCTCGGCATCTTCAACCGCATCTTCGAGGCCTTGGCGCATGAAGGTGGAAAGCCGGATCGCGTTATGATTGACGCGACCCACCTCAAGGCGCACCGGACTGCGGCGAGCCTGCTCAAAAAGGGCTGTTCCCCGCCGTATCGGGCGCACCAAAGGCGGCTTGAACGCAAAGTTGCATGCCGTGTGCGACGGCCAAGGCCGGCCAATCGTGCTGCTGCTTTCCGAAGGCCAGGTGAGCGACTACAAGGGAGCCGCTCTCATGGTGGCTGCCTTGCCGCCGGCCAAGCAACCAATCGCCGATCGTGGCTACGACGGCGATTGGTATCGCGAAGCTCTTCAAGCAAAGAACATCGAGCCCTGTATCCCTGGACGCAAGAACCGCAAGGTGGAGCCTGCCTACGACGCCAGGCTCTACCGTCAGCGCCATCGCATTGAAACCATGGTCGCCAGACTCAAGGATGGGCGTCACTCAAGGATGGGCGTCGTGTCGCAACCCGCTACGACCGCTGCGCCCACACCTTCATGTCTGCCATCGTCATCGCAGCCACCATGCTATTCTGGATCAATGAGGCCTGAGGCTAGGCTCATCTATATCGCGTTGGCACAGAGCGGTTCTGCCAGCTGGACTCCTGGGACTCGATACGGAACCAAGAAGACACATCGTTTGCGACGAGAAGCCCATCAAAGTGGCCCAGGTCGCAAAATTTACCAAGATGTTTAAGGCTTAACTCGGTTTGGATTTTTAACGAAAAGCTTCAGTAATAAAAACTGGATCACACCAGCATCTTTCGTTGGATCCAGGCCTACGCGGCTGAACTGGAGAAGTGGTGCGGCCACATCCGCGGATGAGCAACGGCTCACGGCTCCTGGCGCGTGGACGAGACCTACATACGGGT
>JAABUY010002698.1_pt1 | contig 20645 bp, 22 predicted proteins | sample 5560271 | NCBI WGS metagenome assembly JAABUY01 (sample SAMN10711886, study PRJNA513374) | rock metagenome | isolation source: Antarctica rocks | place: Antarctica: Victoria Land, University Valley | reverse complement strand
GATCCCGACCTGTTGATACTAGCTGGAAGCTGAAGTCCTGTCGTCGTGTTGAGGAGGAGATTTCTTTCGAGGCTTGAGGTGATTATGAATGACGGACCCGTCGTAAAGACCAAAGTGACTAGTCCTAGAAGCATAACAAGCGAGACTGTTTTCGTTATTTGCATTTTTTGAAAGCTTTTGTTGAGTTCAGATCTTTATGGAACTCGGCATTGCAAAGGTTTCTATCACCAATCCATCCCATCTTTACACACTATGTCATCCATGGTGTTTCCACAAAGCCGACGTTGCGACTTGCGGTACTTGCGCAAGAGACAGAGTCGAAAGGCACGGTCCGAGCGAGTCGCATCTGACCTATAGCATGATGGCTCCTGCAAAACCGAAGCCGCGGGGTTGAGCTACGTCTAGCATGTCTGAGGGTATTCAGACTGATGTACCTACTTCAGCCTTTAGTTATATGACAAAGGACAAGGTGCGTGTGTAAAGTCAAGGATGAGATATTCACATTAACAAAACCTCTTGACATGCCGGTGACAGTGCTTGGGAAGCCAGATATTCATAGTGACGCAATCCGAGGCTCTATCGCTGCTAATCCTGTCATATTTTTGTATGTCGTTGATCTGACGACGCTAATGAAGTTCTCGAAAGTCACGAAATAGACTTGGCGGCTGCCTAAGTGATGCTGCTCGAAATAAGTACTTCTAGCGACATTCTGAAAGGTCCGAAATGTCACTTCTGTAAAGGAACACTACTCTGTTCGTCATGAAGTCTACACTGGTCAAAAACAGTCACCCGTATTCTAATCGCTTAAGAGATAGAGAAGCAAAGAGAAATGCCAAAGAGATTTAGAGAGATGGGAAGCTCAATCCTTTGCACCGATAGGATCAGCTCGGGATTCTCAAGTATCGTTCATCTTTGTTTCGAGCCTTGTGATACTGAGGCTACCTTAAGATGTCTCATGTATGGTAGGTGCGGTCTCATGATGTCCAAATCGCGCCATATAGGTATAGATCTCTTTACTTAAAGCTAGTACGTGTCAAGAGTCGATCTAAGTACCCGCAGGTCTTTGTTCTCTTTCACGTCCTGGCCAAATCGTGGACAAACTGTTAGCTTCAAGAACGCTCGAGAGAATAATCATGATCAATACGGGGGGATGTCGATGTACTGTCTAGCCGACCGTTTGTTCCCACGCCAGCTTCGGCTGAGGTAGATAACTGGCTGAGTTCCTTTTTATAGTTACTGATCATGTGAATTGTGCTCTTTTTTGTTTTCAGTATTGTTTTATTTGGCGTGATGAGCATGACTAGATCCTTCTCAATGCGTCCCTGAGCTAGATATGGACAGTTTCCCTTTTCGATGGTCGGCCAGATCTTGGTCAGCTGTGACGCCTCGGCGTCTTTACTGTTAGGGTGCATCACCGGTTCGATCAAAAGAGGCTTGAAATTTGCCATGACACGTAACAAGCGTAGCTTTAACCGCTAGATAGGAGCAGACACAGTTCTCCTGTCGACGGGATGGAACTTCTCTGCGTTAGGGAAAGTAAAGATATTGTCTACACGTCCTTGGTTTCTCCAATGTCCGGGTAAAGATGGATTCCGCGAGTAAGGCTCTTTGGTCAGGTACTCATGAAGCTCTGGATGGTATAGAATATACCTTGGGAAAGGTTTCGGCTGTCTTTGCACACAGGACGAGTTCGAAGAGCTAATCCTCGCTTGGAAAAAGTTCGTATCTGGGGAACTAAATAACGATTATCGCTTCGATTGAGCCAAATCAATCGAAAATCTAGGTCCAGGACACGACCTGATCATCTACGTTACAGGCCAGTGGACCGCCCGAGTAGGAGACGTATTGTAGCCTCCCCAACTGTGAAAGAAAGTCGAGATTTCTAAAAAGGTCTTCTAGCAGTGGTGGAGGTAAACAGTACCATTGGAAGCCCCGCAATTTTGCAGTCGATTGACAATGCTTGCGGTCAGGGGGCGTTGGCGGCGCCAAGACAGTGGTGATATTCTAAGAAGTACCATAACCGAAAAGATAGAGGTAGCATTCATCCCATGTGCGCGTGTTCTGCCACCCTTGTAGGATGCTGTACTTGTGTGATGCTATGAGCGAAGTCATGATGACCCATTCTCCAATGATGCGACCATGAATCCCGGAGGAAGTGGTGATGGGAACTTGCGAGCTTGTGTAAATTGGTGAATCCTGTATATGATCGCTACCTGCGCTAACAAGATGTACACATTCTACCCTAGCGCCAGCCCTATAGGGCTCGGAGCGGAGATTACTAACCAAAGGGGTAGCAGTACTGTTCCCTGTGTTCAACACTCTAATCTCTCTTGGAAACAGGATACAGTTGTACTGTTACCCCTGTATGGTTGGCAATCTCGCTTAGCCCTATAGGGCGCGGGGTTCAGAGTTTTCACCTCCTTCCTCCCTTCGTAGTTCCTACTTCCTAGAGTAGTTCAATCAATATATACATGTGAACATACTCCTTCTGACGCTCATATACCAACAGAATTCGATGGGTATCGTAGGGAGCCGGCCTGATCCCGGAAGCGGGGCTGCGATCTTCATAGTAGGCGCAATCTCTGCTGCCCATCCACGCTGGCCGTGTTTGCCACGACTTTCAGGAGGCAAATCTCATATCCTTCAGTACATGGTTTCTCTGCCTAATAAACAGCGATACAAGTAAAGGCGGAGAAACATATGACCCATAGTGCCCACGTGTAACAAAAGCCCATTGGAAGTTTCATCTTTCAGCAAATCAATCTCCGTCTACCGCTCGCCCCTCACTTTGCGGCTAATTTCGAGCCGACACGCGGACCAACCCCATGTGTTGGTGGTTGCCTCTAACGTCACGGCATTCTACCTTCGCTCTGATTTCCATTAGTCTATGGGGCAGCAAGCTAACTCATTTTCGTTCTAGTTGAATACCTCTATCAGCCTTCAAGTCTTGAGTTATTGTTTGTAACCCTCGACGAGAGGCAACCTATTGCTATATCAGGCCCACAACTCCCCAAACCGATATCGATAAGATTTTCAGAGTCGGTACAAACCGCCACCTCATCATATCTGGGATATCTTACCTTTCCAGTCACCGTGCCTGGCGGGCCACAACGAGATTTGAATGCCAGCCCCAAAAATCACAGCTCTTTGGCATCTCTTTGCATCTCTTTGGATCGACAACAGAACGTCTCATGAGCCACCCTGCCACTACACTATCGTCTACTTTATCAAAGATTTGCTGAATAGGAAACTCATGGACGAAGTGGAAGATCATGCGTCTTACGGAGATGGAAGTCCGCGCGAGGATATATTTTCATATCAGGTCCACGACAACCAGACTTCCCACATTCGAGCTCAATTCTCGAATATTTCCCTTCCCGAAGCCAACGAAACCATCATTACCGAAGACGGCCATCCATATTCCCCACCAGCAAATCCTTACGCAAGCACCGAAGACAGTAGCCCCCAAGCCCACCTCCCAAACACCATCTACGTAATCCGAACCCCAACCGCGCTCCAGAATTTTCTTACCACCCAGCCCCCCGCCTTCATCAAAGCCATCCGCCTCATGCTCCTCTATCCCCTCGAATCCATCCTGCTCACCCAGGAAGAGGAGAGGGGTTCCTATGGCCCAAACATTACCCCTGTTTTCGCCGCTTGGATGAACGCTTTCAAATCTATCCCGCCAACCATCCAACTTATCCAAGTAGACATCAGTCACTCCTTTACCATGAGAACGCTGATGCTCGGGAAGCTGGCCCAGCATCTGAGCACGACTGTGTACCTGAGGTCGGGGACGAAGGCGCGGTTTGAGGTTGTGGGCGCCAGAACTGGCGATGGAAAGGCATTCATCGAGTATGGGATGGTGGGGTTAAGAGAGGGTTCAGCGGAGAGCAGGGGGGCGGAGAGGCTTAGAATTGGTGCTGAGTAGATGGATGGGGTAAATCATCTTGCTATACACAGGCTCAGTGCTCTTTATACATCGTACAAGAAGAACAAGACAAGATCGGTCGAGCTACGATCACTTTCATTGAGCAATGCATCGAGTTTGAGCATCAATTGGCAGTGGTATGCTAACAAACTTCCTCATTTGTTCAAGATGAGGTCTCTCGATAGTAAAGTTTAAATTTAATTCAGCTGAAAGAAAAGACTTGATTTAAAGTACGTGACACTTTTACAAGTCTCACAAACTTGACTAATCTAGAAATAATTCTTTCGAACAACAACAATAATGTGAATAAAAGCTTCAGTGGAAGCAATAGTAGGAGCACAAGGACGGGGTGCAGCTGGTCGAGGGGTTGGAAAAGTTGAGCCGGGGTTGGAAAAAATTCTTGACGTCGGGTTGAACTTTAAAAATTGCATATGTCCCGCACATTCAAGACTTGACGTCGAGTTGAAAAAGCTTCGAAGCCTATGCGAAGCATATGTCAAGAGCATTAAGCGAGATCACAAAAAAATTGACATCTGATCAAAAAGACCTCGACTGTGCATATGCGCAGCATCAACTGAGCATAAAGAAACATCGATGAACGACGAAAGCATTGACGCTGAAAATTGAGCGAATGAGTAGACCTGCCGTCGGGTCAGGGTTGGGCTAACCCGGACCCGATTTCTATATACTAAATATAGTATACTATGTACCAAAAATAGTATAACTCTCTCAATTTTTTTCCAAATTTTTTTGCAATCAATTTTGCAATCAATTTTAATAGAGTAATGAGCATGTGAGTTTGGTAGGGAATTTGGTAGGGAATTTGGTAGGGTATTTGGTAGGGAATTTGGTGGGGAGTTTGGTGGGGAGTTTGGTGGGGAATTTGGTGGGGAATTTGGTAGAGAGTTTGGTAGGAAGTTTGATAGGGAATTTGGTAGGCGAGTAAGTAGTTGAGTTGGTAGCTGAACATGTAGGTAGGCGAGTAGGTAGGGTGGTGAGTAAAGTGGTGAGTAGAGTGGCGAGTAGAATGGCGAGTAGAGTGGCGAGTAGAATGGCGAGTAGGGTGGTGAGTAGGGTGGTGAGTAGGGTGGTGAGTAGGGTGGTGAGTAGGGTGGTGAGTTGACATTTAAACATGTTGGTATGCTTGAAAAGCTCTCTAATCCCTTTTTCTAGGCCTGCAATCGGGTTCGGGTCAACCCGTCGGGTTGACCGGGTTGGGTTGAGGGTCTGACTCAACCCGTTTGGGTTGGATTGACCCCCCTCAACCCAACCCAACCCGGACCCGACGGCAGGCCTACGAATGAGATAACAGATTGACTAAATGATTTGAAGGTGAGAGTCACAGTTCGCATATGTCGCGCATTGTCAGAGACTAGACTAGAGTTACTATCAATATAGAAGGATGGTATATTATTAATGATAGAATCTAGGTACGAGACATACATCAGGTAATGTACAAGACGAAAGACAAAGAGCGAAAGAAAAGAACAGAAATCAGGCTTCTATTATACATGAATCGGGCAGAATCAAGACTAGACAGTAGTTCTAAGACTTAAGATTGCAGAGGTTCACGTGCACGACTGCAATGGCTGAAATAGAATTGCTGTGGCTAGATTAAGATGATCGTGGCTGAGTCGATGATCATGTCTTTGACCTGAGCTGGTGATCTATGTCTCAAACCTGAGCGACGACCTGACATCATGACACGCATATACTAAAAAGTCTTGAAATACGAGAACAAGAGAACAGATAGACATGTAGATATATTGGTTGAACTATCTAGTAGGTAAAAACTACGAAGAAAGAAAGAAGTGAGCAAAGAATAAATACTCATTCACTAACGTCGAATGAATGCGAAGATTACTAGTCACAGAAATAACAGTACTGTTTCCTGTTTTCAACAAAAAGAAACTCAGCTCGCTCAAGATTCATACAATGCAAATGTTGAAAACGATGAGAAAAGTGATGATGCTAATCATGAGTTGAACGACGAGAATGAAGAAGAAAACGCACGAGAAAGATCTGATGAGAATAACGTAAGCGATAGCTTGTTAATGAGAAGTTGAGTTCATGATTTCACATGTTTTGTGCATATGCTAAGCATATGTAGAAGAATCTTCGCTCGTCTTGCTGCAAAGTAGATTCATGATATACTCGTATGCACGAAGTTTCCGCGCACACTGGGTTTTCACGCACTCTAACTAGAAAGGTTAGTTACAGATAGTATCTTGAGGCACGCTAAACCCCGAAATACTATCTGATGCCTCAAGATACTATCTGTAACTAACCTTTCTAGTTAGAGTGCGTGAAAACCCAGTGTGCGCGGAAACCCCGTGCATACGAGTATGTGATGTTTCGCTCAAGCTGTGCATATGCACGGCTTTCATACTTCGCTCAAGCTGTTTGTCTTCTAGCTACTTTAGCTAAATAATATCAATTCTTGAGCTCATGATCAGCATATGCAGAAATCTGAGCCGGGGTTGGAATAATTTTGAACTCATGGTTAGCATATACAGAAAGTTGAGTCGAGGCCGGCACCAAAAAAAAAAGTTCCGGCCCTGGCTCAACTTTTCCAACCCCCCACCAACTGTAACCCCCTAGCGCCAATAGCGGCACAAAACGTAGATAACTTTCACTGTAGAAGATACATCTTTATGCAATTATCAGATTTACACTTCATCAACGACTACTTCTCCTGCTCCTACTATTGCTCCTACTGCAGCTTTTATTGCATCAACCATCCTGCAAGACTGTGGGACATGAGACTGTGAGACTGCTCCACGCCTGCTAAGCTATGTCTTCATCAAATTCGTGCACCAACGAGCCACCAGGCAAGCGCAAGAACTACTACAGGCGCCAGGACCTTCAGGACCCCCATCACCGCATTCTTAATTCCCCTCTTTGCAATCAACCCAATCTTCTCCTTCAACGCAGCACCTTCATTCACCCTGGGAAACTCCACATCCGGAATCGGCTTCCCCAGGAACCTGCACAGCGGTTCCCACCCCTCTTCAAGCCTAAATTTCAGCAGTCGCTCAGGTGGCGTCACTCGCTCCACCAGCGCGTAATGCTCTCGATACTTTCTCCGCGCCTTCTCCTGCATCTCCTCTCGTGAATTGGCCCCCATCCACCCTTCCGTCCAGCGCGCCGAAGTGCTGCCCAACTTCCCCATGAATCTCGTGTCTAGCTGTGCTATCGTGCGGATGATGGGGCTCCACAGGTTGAGAATGACGCCCTCATTAAAGCTCTGGTACCATTTTTCTATGTCCCGCTCGACTAGCACGACTTTGGCTTCTGAGTAGCAAGCCAGTAAGTCCTCTGCGAAGGCAATAGCTGGCAGATCGGCGACAGCACTATAATTGCCCAGCAGCTGGTCCCATTGGGCGAGACTGAATAGGGGGCCTTTGGCAAAGTACTTGGCGTCCAGGGCTGCATTCCAGAAGGGGCTGTCTTGGAAGACGTTGGCGATAAGCGTTAGGCCGTGGTAGCAGGGGCAGTTGAGGAGGTTGAGGGCCAATTGCATTGCTGGATGGTGTATCAGCGGTAGCGGGGGTCTGAAGCGTTAGAAGAGGGTTGGTTACATGCTGTTCCTGTACGTGGCATCCCTAGACTGAGGACTTCCATAGGCACAATGCGCTTACGTGTGCGGATGTCGACGTCTGAGCTGGTTGAGAAGAGCTCGGGGTGCTTTTCTTGCAATGTTGGGACGCGTGCCATGATGTGAGAAGCTCACGTTCGCGTCTAGGATTTAATACTGCCAAGTAAGCGATGCCTCGGCAGGAGAGGATGAGTCGAAGAGGTTGAGGGTGCTACTGATCAATCTCCCAGCGCTTACATAAGCGCTCGCAGTGGCATCAAGCATCGTAACATTGATTTAACATTGTTGATTCCTTTGAGATCGTACTTTTCTTCTCTAGAGGCTCGCTCTGTTTTCAAATAAAGCTACAGATCTATCATCATCGTACCATTATGCCGAAACCAATTCCAATAACCCTACTTTGTCGATGAAGGCCATGACATGTGAACAGGCTCCCCCCCCTGCTGGATCGCGCACAAAACCTCCTCTTTTCTCAGCCATTCCTCTGGTGTTCGCCATTCTCAAAGGCTGGCCTGGCAGGCTAGACGGCAGTCGCTTCCTTCGCTTTCCGCTTCCTGATCGAGACTCTGGACGACTCATAAGGCATTTGAAATGTCTCCCAGAACCACCTGTAAGTCTTAAACTCATCTTCCAGCCGAAATTCGTAATTATTTATTAGATGAGCCAGTGCCATTTTGATGACCAAAGAAGAGTGCCATCGACCAGGACTGTTGGGGTTCGCTAGTCAGCGGCATTTCCTTCTGGACAGATCTCCGTGCTTACCAAATCTTAGACCCGAGTCCCCAAATTGGGAAGTCCTTTGAACCGTCGACGAAGGTCGTGCCTCGAAGTACATTATTAGGTGCGCCTTCGACGGTCTTATGAGCGGCAGGGACGAATCGTAGGCCATCGAAGGTGTCAGGCTGTGGGTATTTCGACTCATTGTGCATGATGTCCCAGGCGGATACGCACGCTATCTCGCCAACTTCCACGTAAGGCCCACCGTTCTTGAATTGCAAGGGTTTCATTGCCTTTCGACGGATGCCCACTGCCAGACTCATTAGTAAATTCAGTGGCAACAAGTTGTGAGGATCCGCTTACTTTTGTCTAATGGGTTGAGTCTGACGGACTCTTTGATGAAGCTATCAAGAATATGCAATTTGTCGATGCCATTACAGTCCAATTGTCCGGCATTTTGGATCTCGTCGTATATCATCTCAACGTACTCTGGGCGAGCACATAATTCGAGAAATACGAAATGAAGGTTCTAGAGAAGATCAATTGAAGATCTTTCACGCACAGTTGACAGCACTTACTATCCAAGGCTGATGTGATGCTGCAAACCATATTCCCAGAAGAGCCTGAATGATACCACCGTGAGTCCAGTACTCAGACTCTGTTGAGGCTTCGATCATGTTGTGGAACAGCGTCACCTGGCAAGTCTCCTATTAGCAGTTGGACACGTCGCGCGAGGGATGCTGTCCAAAATATGTTGCCCAAGGGTTGGCAATTCTTACCGATTTCAATTGCTGGCTCTCCTCCCAGCCATCCGGCCCCGAGCTTGCAGCACGAAGTAGGCGATTGAACAAAACATTGAGGGCACGTCCCTTTTCTGTAATGTACGCGTGTGTGGTGCTGCCTCCCATTAGCACATCATTTAGGGAAAGCCAAGCGGAATAGAATCCTACGATTGCAGAAAGGTGGGAACAATCTGGAAGGCAGCCATTGTGGCCACAGTATCGTCATAGTATTGAGACATTGCCCACCCAAAATCTGGTTCTTGGGCTGCATATTTTTTTAGTGAGGAGAAGGTTATGAAGGGATTGCTCTCCTACAAAGCTTGTCTCCAAAGAGATAGGTTCCCAACATCCCACTTGCAAGATCTCGCATGATCGGAGCTATCTGGATGGAACTCCAGCCTGGAAATATTGTCAACTCCCTATTCTCGATTACGGGGAGCTTCTTCGTACCGTCATCAGACAATTGAGGTTCAACCATGCGTTCGAATGTCTTCTCAAGCCTGCCTTGAAAATACGGCTGTAGTGTTTTCATTTGCGCTTGACCTTTGCGGTGAATGGCCTGACCATACAGGCGATAACGCATATTGATCTGCTGGGTGGGGTCTATTTGAATCTCCTTGTTGCTCATGGTGTACTTGAAGCCGAAGATCTGATTCAGGTGAGTCTATGACACTGTCTGAGCTGGCATCGTTGGAACGGACATCAGCGTAGACAGCTCGCTGTGAGAGCGCAGGAGATTCACTGAGCTCTTGCATGGTATCCGGATCGCGAATTATGACAGGCTCTTTCCGTCCGAAAGGCTTGTAGTAGATTCCAGAGCGCTTACTAGAGTTAGGATCGTAGCCCAAGAAAATATGTACGGGAAAGAAGTCTCACATAGTCTTCGGCCGTTTTCGTCACATGAGCTGGAAGAATGGATGAAGATAGGTCGAAGCATTTCCAAAAAACCGGCGGGCATCGAGTAATGAGAATTCGAAAGGCCTTCAGAAATTATGGTACTCAGTCATAGTTGCAGAATATACATGCTGTATCTACTTACTAGAAGACACAGGCTATAAATCTCACAGGCGACGCCACAAAAGACCATTACAACAAAAAAGCCTTGAAAAATAGAGTTCATCATGAATTACGACGCAGTGTGCTTCGCTGCTGTGCGATCCATTGAGCATTCAAGAATATGGGGGAAGAAGTCAGTAGTGTTAGGCAAGGATATCTGGTATATTGTCAGGTGCCCGCTCCGTGAGTATTGATCTATAGCTCCCTCTAAGGTGGGATGCTCACGAGCTGAAAATGGTCATTCGCGGTACCTTGAAACACACAGCTCCATGAGGGAGAGAAGAGTCCCTCAGAAACCACCAGGTCTGGTATCCACAAAGAGAGTGACCCACCAGTGTCCTGTTCTCGCCATCCCATAGAACGTTGGCTGGGCCACACGGAGCAGCTGCGCAATTGGAGCGGCTTTGCACGTGCAGACACACCATAATGCTATCGCGAGATTCATGAGCGAATTACTATTTAGATAGGTAGGTCTGATCGCCTTGGACAGACTCCGATGGAGGTGTGGGGTCCTTGATTATCTTCTGGGAGGTCGGGATATCGTGCGTAGCCTACAGTAGTAGACAGGCGAAGCTGGATTGTGTCACGATGCAGCGGTCTTTGGACCCGATAACGTACATTGACTTCCTTTCGCGAGCTCGGGGGCAAGCACATGCAGAGTGAGGCACGGTGTACATGCAGCTGATGTGTGGCTGGCTCCAGCTGATTTCACACGCCAGCTCCAGCTGTGCCATTCTGCATCAACTACTCGTACTCTATCGTCTATCACTCACTGACCCGGCAGGCAGTCCTGGCACCTCAGCTCCGGCTGTGCCATTCTGCGGATGTCCTATCGATGGCTCATTGGTCCGGCAGTCGGTGGGGCACTGCCAGCTGAATCCAATCGGAAGATCTGCAGTCTTCGGGGGCATGCGCATGTAGACGCGCGGCACGGTGTTCATGCGGGCGGAAGTTGGTCGAAGTTGTCCTATCGATCGGCGACCCCCAGACTTACCTTAGGTTACCTTACTACAGTACCTTACTGTATGTACACCTCACTGGAAGTCATTAGCCTCCGCCGCCATCAGGGTTCAAATTGCTCGACCCTCCCGCAACTACTGTATCATCCTTTAGCCCTACTGTAAGGTAGGCGGCTGTATACTGTACTGAAAAAGTCTAAAGTCTAAAGTGACGGCAGGCATCAAGATCCTGGCGCTTAGCCAGGATTCAGTATCAGCCATTCGATGATGCACATGGAAACACGATGCATGTACACACATGCACAGGCAGATACCCCATTACACGTTAGTTCTACATATGATGTGTATGCAGGCTACAGTCAATGACACGGAGCAAGGGACTTTGTTGTGGCACTGAGGTCGTTCACCTCCTTGCTCGGCACTGAACCACCGAAGGCTAACCTGAGATCATGATGGCGACAGCTTCTGACGACTAGTCTGTGTTACTTCCGTTCATGCATCTTACCTGGAGCTCTCTTGATACGTTCAAGTCTCCAGTCTCAGGGTGACGTCTAAATGCTCACAGCCCTGACTCTGTGCGCCTCAGCTTCAACGTGCCCAGCTTTAACGTGCCCACTACCACTATCCGCCTTGGAGCTCACCATCTCCATACTCCCACCTCATCAACGAGCACGTCATGACGCTCAAGACCGTCCTAATCACAGGCTGCAGCGAAGGTGGCATCGGCTCTGGTCTCGCCCAAGCTTTCCAAAAGCGCAACCTACGCGTCTTCGCAACAGCTCGCAATCTATCAAAAATGGCCCATCTGGAGAAGCTGTCTAACGTCACTCTCCTCACCCTAGAACCCACATCTGGAGCCAGCACCAACGCAGCGGTCGATCAAGTCAAGAAAGAGACGGATGGAACGCTCGACTACCTGGTCAACAACGCCGGCCAGACCATCATCATGCCAACCCTGGACTTCGATATCGACGAGGCCAAAACCATGTACGACATCAACGTCTGGGGCACGATTCGCGTTACGCAAGCATTCGCGCCTCTCCTGATTGCCGCCAAAGGCACGATTGTGAATATATGCTCTATCTCTACAAGTGTCAATACGCCTTGGATGGGTGGGTCTCTCTCGGAAGCAGAACTGGGGCAATATCCGCTTGGCTAACAGTCCTTGCTCCAAAGGCGTCTACGCCGGCTCTAAAGCAGCCGTGACCGCAATCACCGATACCCTTCGTCTCGAATTGGCCCCTTTCGGCGTCAAAGTCGTGACCGTGCACACAGGAGCGGTCAACACCAATATCCTCACTTCGACAGGAACCAACTTCAGACTGCCGCCAGGGTCCGTTTACAAAGGCGTCGAGAAAGAAATAGCAGCGAGGGCGATGGGTGAAGATGGGACACCAAGGCAGGCCCCAGCAGTCTATGCGGAGAACGTGGTCGTGGATGTACTGGGGGGCGTCAATTATCCAATTTGGAGGGGGGGATATGCGAGCATTGTGAAGTTCACGAGTTCCTGGTTTCCTGCGTCTATATCGGTATGCTTGAGCACCAAGTCCCGTATGGCACGTCGGTGGATATGGCTGACGATTGGGGCAGGACTGGATGTCGATCAAGGGAACGGGGCTGGATGCCTGGAAGGATGCGAACCACTGAAGCTATTGGAGGACTATATCAGACTCTACTAGGTATCCTTCCAATGGAAGCTCTAAAATTCATGCTGTAACTGGAATGACGGGAATTGATACTGTTGAAAGTAGTAATGCTGCCATGAACAGCGTAGCTCCAGGGGCACACCGGTTCCAATGATGAGTGCAAATAATGATAAGATGAAGACTGGCATATTTTGTACCAAAAGGCGTCATATGGCAAACACGGCTCGATATGATGATAGACTTATTTCCAGAATATCTCGCGCGATCGGCCAGGAAAATTCAACAGCCAAACATCCATCAAACAGAACCAAATCACAATCTCCTCTTCTCGTCCACAGCAACCTTCTGCTCAACATTATAATGCAGATGGATCCCATCCTCTTCCACCTGCCGTGGCACCCCCGCATGAACATACGTCCGTATACTATTCACCGGTACAGACGCCATCTCATACTCGCTCTCTCCGAACGTCGTCAGGCCGTCGGTTAAGTTCGCATACGCCGTTCTCTTCGGCTTGCGGAATGACAATGGATTTGAACCCGAGGGGCCGAAGGCTCCTTCCTTTGCGCCGGATTTGGAAGAGGCGCGGGTGGAGGAGAAGCGGGAGGCTAGGCGGGAGACTACGAGGGACCAGCTAGGGAATTGGCGGAGGAGCGAGGACATGGAGGGCATACAGCTGGCGATTATGCCGGCGCACATTTCGACTAGGCTGCGAAGGGGTGGGTCAGCTCAAGTGACAGGTAAGGATTCAGCTCCAGGGGGCACACTGACGATAGAAGGATAACCGGCATGGTCTCGTAAGTCAGGTCCGAGTCGTCATGAATCAAGACCCATTTGTAATAAATGCTCAACGAGCTCGAGATACACGCACTATTCATCATCAATCGACGTCAGCGATGTCCTTACACACACTCTCTCTCTCATTCTCTCTCTCGCCATCAGGCACGTCAAAAAGGGGGAAGAGGGAGGACTTACATGAACCCTGTTAAAAACACCGCCATAACCCAAGCCTTCTTCTGCGTCGGCAGCTGCAGCTTCGCCACCCCCGCAATCGGTAGTAACAAGATATAAAAATCCAGCACCAGACTCATACACGCAACGGGAATACTCAGACTCAGCACGCGCACCTGCCTTGGGCTCTGCACGGACTGCTCCAACGTCTGTCCGGGAGCTGGCGCCGTGAACGCGAGGGTCGCGGCCAGGATCGAGATGTAGAACAGCACATTGACCGCCGCTCCGACGCAGGAAGCGTAACGCAGCCATTTCATCGGTCGGAAAATCTGAATGTACATCAAGAAGAAACTCAATTTGATAACGGGCCAAATGATGGCTGTGATCCAATTCGTGAAGAAGCCCGAGTATAAAAAGCCCGGGGACGAGAGGTCCGCGAGGGTGAGGTCCCACATGTGTGTGCCGAAGTGTCCGACGGTGACACTGAAGAGGCCGGCGATGAAGTAGCAGACGGTGCCGATGGTGCCGATAACGCAGGCATAGTCGTCCGGGGAGTATTTGCCGACGATGCGGGTTTTGGTGTAGATGCGCACAGCGACGAAGGCGAGCATGATGGCCATGAGGACGGTGGAGACTGCGATGAAGGTGGGGGAATCGGTATGGGGATGGATGTGGTCGGGCATCACGCCGGGGGGAGGTTTGGCGGCGGGGATGTTGACGAGGCTTGCTGGATCCATTGGGGAGGCCACGTTCGATGTTGCTTTTGCTTTTTTTGCTTCAAGACGTGTATGAATTCAGTGAGATGGATTGTGGAAGTGTTAGTGCTTTGCGCGATCACTTAAGGAAAGATATGTAGAGCGAGCAGAGTCTGGAGTCCCCAGGAAGACAGGCCAGTGGCGCATCATGAAGGAATGAAATCCTGGACCATGGCTGTGACCTGTGCCGCAGGGCTCATTGAGGGGTAGAGGAGAAGGTGTAGTCAGTATAATGTATGGTACTTTCTAGAATTTACCCAGCAGCAGTGTATGTAGGTCACAATCTGTACTGTAGTTTGGTCGGTCTGAGCTTCCCTCTTCGGACTTGGCAAGTAGAGCATGCCAAATGTGTGTGTGATGGATGGCCTCGATCCCATTGGCTCGCGACTTGGACTTCTTTTGAGGACTGACTCGTAAAAGATGCGGAGCTGAGTATTGTGCCGTATTTGCCTGCATTTGAAGTTCATTAGCGGCAGGTCGATACAAAGGGGTGTGGCAGCGAAATCGGGAAATCGAAACCTGGTTGATTTTCATCCTCGATATGATTCCTTCTGTTCCTCTCGTCGGCGGTAGAGCATTGCTTTTACAAACCACAATGGCCTTTATAGACAGTCTCATCAAGCCGTAAGTAGCAAAGACTGCCTGAGTACTCAGTCACTCCCACCTCAGACAATGTTCAGTCACTCGGTCAATCCATTCGTCCCTCAGCTCCTACATCAATATTCTTGGCTTACCGGTCTCGGGTCTGTATTCGTATGTCTGCTAATATGGAGGCTTTGGAGGTTCACAATTACTCCTCTTCTTTATCCAGTAAAACCCAAAGAGCTTCCCTACTGGATTCCATGTAAGCCTTCATCCAAGTGACTGTTTCCAGGATAGCAGTACTAACGAATTTATCACTAGTCCTTGGTATGCCCTCTTGAGAGCTGCTCCACTCGCTCGTCTTCGTAGTTTGCGCACACATTCTAAGTCGCTCGCAGGTCACGGTCTGTCTTTCTTCCTGAATTCTTATGAAGTCTTAGAGACAGGACGGTGAACAACATTATCAGCACCACCCTACGAACGTGAAGCCCTAATAGAAATCCCAGAAAATACTTCCGCAACTCCAAAGAGCCATACTCGATCACCGTATCTGGACAAACCCTCTATGTTATCACCTCCCCCGAAGATGTTCAGCAACTCTACAAAGAAACCGTCACCATTTCCTGGCTCCGCTTCGTCCAAGACCTCTACCGCTGGATCGGTATCTCCCAGCCTAACATCGACAAACTCTGGACGCCCCCTACCGAAACGCAAAAGGCCTCCAACCCGGTGCGCAAACTACCCCCTAACCAAATGGTTGAGTCGTACCAACACAACCAACTGCTGCCCGGGGCAAAGATGGATAAACTCGCCGAATACTTCGTCGCTGAAGTAGATGTGAAACTGCAATGGCAGCGTCTCTACGACGAGCCCCGTCCTTACGTCAACATCATCTCCCGGGACGTTATGCATTTATCGCTAATGGACTGGACCGCCGACGTCTTCATCAACACCACGACAGAGATGTACTGGGGCAAGTCCATCTGGAAATGCGACCCTGCTCTAACCGATTCGTTCCTGAAATGGGAGGAAACAACCTGGAAATACGTGTTCCAGCTGCCGCGCTTCCTGTCCAAGGACATGTACACAGCACGAGACCGACTGATTGGCGCGTTCAGGCTTTATTTCGCTCAGCCGAATGCTGAAAGAGCGGATGCAAATTATTTCGTTAAGACGGCGGAGGAGGAGTTGCGAGATATTGAGTTTGGAGATTTTGATGTTGCCAAGGCGAACATGCTGCAGCATTGGGCGTAAGTCTTTTTCTTTTCAAGTATTCAACCCGCATGAGCCAGAGAGAGCCTTCTACCCCTTTCCTTTTTCGATAGCCCCTAGGCTGAGTGAGCCTTGCTGCAGTATCAACGGCAACGTCCACAAAGTCACCTTCTGGATCTTCGCCTACCTAATCCATACGCCGGGTCTCCTCGAAGCCATCCGCGAAGAGACGACACCCGGCATCATTGATGACACCCTAGACGTCCGCTACCTGACCGAAAAGTGCCCCCGCCTCGAAGCCATTTTCCTCGAAGTCCTGCGCCTGAAAATGTCAACCTCGCTGATGCGCTATGTGACCTCACCCACGCTCATTGGCGGCAAGTTGCTTGAAAGGGGACACAACGTCATGGTGCCTTACCGGCAGCTGCATTTCGACAAAGACGTCTGGGGCGAAAATGTCGCGGAGTTTGATTCGGAAAGATTCTTGAAGCAGAAGCATCTAGCGCGGAGTCCGAGTTATAGGCCGTTTGGAGGCGGGCAGCATTTGTGTCCGGGAAGATTTCTGGCGAGGCATGCTGTGTTTAATTTTGTGGCGTTGGTGCTGGCGAGGTATGATGTTGGTCTTGCTACGATAAGTGACAAGGACACGTATTATCACGGTGCTTTAGGGTGCGGGCAGCGGTTCCCGAGGGCGGATGAGTCGAAGCCGGGATTAGGGACGTTGAGTCCAATTCCTGGAGACAATGTGATTCTGCGGCTGGCTCCGAGGGGAAGAAAGGGGAGAGATGAGAAGCGTTGAATCCTGGCCTCCGGTTATGGGGAGATTCTTAGTCAATACGATCTGCACCTTGGCGAATGGGAGCCGCTGAAGGTGCAGTGGAGCATTAGAGCTGTGATATGACTAGGTTTTTTTCTAGGAATTTAATCGGCGTTTGTCTCCGGGTCGCTCTTCTTACCTGATTCAGCATCGTCTGCCGTCGGTTTTTTTTGCCCCATACCAAACTCAGTCTCTAGCTTCGTTCTCAACTTCACCTTCTTCTAAAAGAACACGAGGAAAACCTCAAGCCAGCTATCCCAATAGCGACCTGCCACACCAGCTTCAAAATATCAGAGTATACACCGATGATCTGGCTTCGTAAGACTGGTTGATCACGAAAGGAATTCACAAAGCTGCCAGTCGCATGCTCGTAAGCTTGGCCTCCCAACAGCAGGCTCTTGACCGCGGTATCGCTTATACGGGTGGCAAGCTGTGCGAACCGATTGTTGAAGACGACTGCAGAAATTGAAATTCCCCATATCATCCCAAAACTGCGTATCACAGCCCAAGTCCCGTCGCTGTAGCGGCGTCCGCCTCAAGTAGCTCTGCCTGGATTGCGGCTAACAACGTTCCTATAGAGAGGCCTGTCCCATCCACGAACACGATCTGGAACACAACCAAGACAGCCGTTGAAGAGCGAGCATTCAGCAAAGTGAAGATACCAAGTCCGATAGTCATCAGTGCGAATCCTGCATGGTGGAACGGACGGTATCGTCCAGTTCTGTGCATGATCCCTTCACTAATGGCGCCGAACACCATGAGACAGATGACGGTTGGTAGGAGCTGAACTTTCGATCGAGTTGAAGTTGAACCAAGAACTGCTTGAAAATAAATAAGCATGAAGTAGATGTTTCAGTAGAGCAGCAGAGTGTGTATAAACGTGAGAGCGAAAGCGGTTACGAATGTTCTGTTTGCGAAGAGTTGTGAAGAAAGACTGGGTTCAACACAAAATTGCAAGACTTCGTACACGTAGAAGAGATTCAATCAATCCGTCATCAGCCTCGAACTTCAACTAGACGTTCGCAAACAAGGTACTTTCTATGACATGAATTGTCGAGCCGGCCGAGACAACTTCAATACTTCAAAAACCATGGAAAAAGATGCAGATTTGAGCTCGAAAATGCGGTTGAAAATATTGCGACTCAGAGCTGCTTCGATCTCTCATCAATCAACATCTGCTCTCGTCTGAATCAATTCATGCGCGCTAATTACCTCACATACTTTGAAAGACATAATTGTAGATTTGCATTGACTGAATTCAACGCTGCAAAAATAATAAAAAAATATGAAGGTTTGATCTAGTAAATATGATTGGGAATATTTTGATGAGTTGAGCGATCAAGTTTCTCATCAAGCAGCAATTCTTCAATCGAAACTGAATTTCATGCATTCATTGTATGACAAAACTTTACTAGACAAATTGTAGCTTTGAATCAGCTAAATTCAATTCTTCAGAAATAATTGAAAATTTGAGAATTTAACAAAACAGTTAAGGTTAAAAGTATTGCAAGCATTAAAGTTCAACATTTAATAAAGCAATGCTCATCACATAATTGATGTAAAATCAATATAGTTTAACAATTAACATTCAAAAATAATACTATCATTCAAAAATAATACTATCATTCAAAAATAATACTATCATTCAAAAATAATACTATCATTCAAAAATAATACTATCATTCAAAAATAATACTATCATTCAAAAATAATACTATCATGTATTAACTTTATTTAAACTATAAATATATATCATATATGTTTGAATAAACTCAACAGTCTCTGATAATTTTTAAAGCTAAATTTTATCTTGAAAGTCACTCTGAAATATTAAGCACTTTTAAATCTTAAAAACATTAATATGAAGTATCAAGATTAATGAAAGCTGATTTTAATTAATTGATTGAAAGTGTAATTATCTTTAATGTTTTCTAAAGACATTTAGTATGTAACTTGATTGAGCTTCAATATATAAATGATAACTGTTGAATTTTTATCTTTTCAGCAGCTAAATTTTGTTATGAGTCTGTATAAAGTGAATTATATGAATGTATTTTAACTAGAAGTTCAAAGTTAAAGAAGAAAGAAGATAAATAAACTGATCACGTTGAGTTGAGTCATCAAGATCAAGTTGAGTTCTCAACTTGTTAAGACTTGATTCAAGTCAGAATTTTAAAATTAAGTATTCAAGTTGAGTCATGATGTTTAAATTGAGTATTCAAATCAAGTTAAAGTGTTGAAATTGAGTATTGACTTGAATTTTCAATTCGACTCATCAAGACATGAAGCAAAGTACTATTAATATTTATCTGAATGTTTGATAATGCAACAGAATAATGCAATTAATTGAAGAAAATTCATGCTTGTTCATTTACTACTGCTGATCTGAAATCACTATTATTTCATCATTCTTCTTCTTCTTCTTCTTCTTCTTCTTCTTCTTTTTCTTCTCATACTTCTTCTTGTACTTCTTCTCATATTCATTCTCATTCTCAATCATATTTGCATCATCATCTTTCTTGCTAAATTTCATCTTCTTGTCATCATTATCAATCTCAATAATATCATCAAATTCATCATTTAATAAATTTAATGAATTAACTATCTTTCGATCAATATTAATTCTATCATAAACACAGTCAACAATCATCATCTTTTGTTTACACATCATTTCTTGTTTACACATTATCTTTTGTTTACATTATACTTCACTTTGCTATCACTTAACTCAATAGTCTCAATTTTTCAAATCATTATCAGTTAATATACATCATGACTCATTACAAGCAAATAAATAATGCATTTAAATAATGCATTTCTTGTTGTGCATTATTGATAGACTTGATTTAAAATGAAAGTCTAAAAATGTATTGCATGATGATTTAAGAATCTCAACTTGTGATAATATGACATCAAATAATTGAATTATGAATGAATTAAAAGCAGACTTCAAGACTTTATCTGAAAGCAAGATCAATAAAGTTCAGAAAATAATGCAAACAAATAATGTATCAAGTTATCAACAGTTAATTTATCATGACAGTCAAAGAGAAAATGAAAGTCAGAAATCATTGCACTTCAAGAAATACATCATTATCAAAGAAATACAAATTTGTTAATATTAAAGATTTTATTTGAAAGAATAATTTGTGAAATCATGCAGAATAAGATTGATATGAACAAGATGAATCAGAAAATGAGTAATGTAAACTATAAAATTCAGACTTTGACACTGCTTGCTTTTCAAAAAGTTACAGAAGCATTTCTATGTAAATTTCTTGTCAGTAAATGCATTATTCATTTGCATTATCATTGATATTTTACAACACTTACTGATATAATGTTTTACATATGCAGATAGCAATCTTCTTACTATTCATGTCAAGCGAGTAACTTTTCAGCAAAAAGATTTAATATTCATGAAAACTTTAATGTGTAATCTTGAAATTCAGTTAAGTACTTAATGAAAATAGCATTCATAATATCTTGATCAGATCAAGTTATTTAGCATAGTATTGAAAGGGTAGGGCGAACAGTATCACATATGATGGAATCTATCTAGATTGTAGAAGAGAAGCTATGGACCGATCTAGCTATATACTGTCACGTATGCTAAAGCCGCGCCGCGCGGCTTTACCC
>JAABUY010002697.1_pt1 | contig 20649 bp, 31 predicted proteins | sample 5560271 | NCBI WGS metagenome assembly JAABUY01 (sample SAMN10711886, study PRJNA513374) | rock metagenome | isolation source: Antarctica rocks | place: Antarctica: Victoria Land, University Valley | reverse complement strand
GCTGGAGGGTGCATCTGTAGATATACTTGACGCAATTGCAATGTCCACACACCTTGGGCTCACACCAGGCGCCTTCAGAGGAATAGTTGACACACCCAGTAAGTGATTGAAGATAAGAAGGACACAATCAAGGCAACCTTTACTGTTTTGTGGTTACACAGACAATGCGGGATGTGGAGGGAGAGCGACTTGCTGTCACATTCAAGCTCAGGTCTCCTGACACTGCGCTGCTTGACTTCCACTCGGCATTGACAGCAGCCGGCAAGCAAGTTGAACCCAGGTACATGTCAGTGCTGCACCTGCACACTTTTGTAGTTTGTGAGCATGGCATTAGCTTGACGATTTTGCGTGACTGCTAGATGTGCGTGACCGCACATTTTGTGTCTGTGCTGCTATCAGCGCAGCAACATTGTGTGGGATCTGTTGGGTAGGGCCTCTACAGTATGATCTATTTATTTTCACATACACACACATATATACATATATAATTGTTGGTAGACAGGCTGCTCAGCAACTGACAGGGGATTCTGTATGCACAGATTTGCTGGACCAATTCGTGTGATTGAGCTGCTGGCAATGTTTGATGAGATGCATACATCCATCAATGATGCAAGCTCCAAGGAGAAAGACAAGGTACCATCCTTCTCATTGATGTCAGCATAGAGCCCTAGCTGGAAGCACATTAATTAGGTTTATGAGGTTGTACTCATGATCTGTGCAATTCAGTGTCACACAGGTGCTTTGTACGCGTGTGTGTGCGCGTGTGTGTGTGTGTGTGTGTCTCATCCCTAGGTCTATGCACTACATGTATGTCGTGTGTACAGTCATGCAGTGCCATACGTGCCTCAAATTGTGGCCCAGCCGTTTGTCTCAAAGTCCCACCCAGCCTACTGCTCCCCTAGGTGCAGCCACAGCCGTTTGTTCATACACCTGAAATCCCTCGGCCTCAATTGCAGAATCCTTTGCCGCCTGCCCAGTCAGACTTGTACCTCAAGGATGTCCTTGTGATTCAGGTACTCACCGCTAGGCAGGCAGCTATCACCGACCCTGCAACAGGTCCATGCTGGACTTTGTCATCCCCTGATCCTCTGCCAGTGCTCGCCCAGGCAAGCATAGCCAGCAGCAACAGCATCAGTCACAAGCCTCTTGACTGCTTGAAGGCAGCTGTAGAGGAAGGTCTACCACATGGTAGCCACAGCCAGACAGGTACCACGACACACAGTGGAGGTCAGGCCCAGCCTGCCCCTGCCTCCTCAAGGCTGAACCCGCTAGCGGTGCCTTGGGACCCAGTTTTGGGATTGTCAAGGGCCTCGCCAGATGTATACAGCAGTGCTCATACACTTGCAGCTCCAACGTCTGGGCATCTCAGCAGCGGTGCAAGGGCAGTGTCACCCTCTCCAGGCTACCCACACATCACGCCTCAATGGCCCCATCACAATGTGGCTGCTGGTAGTGACCTCGACACCTCTGAGTCTGGGACGTCTGATGATGAAGATGAGTCAAGTGCCCATCTCCGGCCGGCTTCCATTTTACAAGATGTGCTCAGGAACTTATCCCGCAGCAGCGGTGCAAGGGCAGTGCCACCCCCTCCAGGCTTAGAGCACATCACGCCTCACCCCAAGCCAGAGAGGCCACGGTGTCACATCAGTGAGAAGGGCAAGAGGAGGTCTAAAGCCAGGGCATTGAAGAAGAAGGAAGCCCGCAGACAGGCGCGCCTCCTGAGGGAGCAACAGATGCAATCGGCTGGCACCTGAATCATGCATTCCCACTTGCACTGTGTGTCACTGTGGTGTACACGAATGCGCTGATGATGTGTCTTTTTGAAGTCTTGCTTGTATTACTCTGCTGTGCAAGTTGTACTGCCATGGTGTCAATTGTACCTTGATATCGCTGAATGCCGTTCAATTACATTCAATTCATCCATCACATCTCAAAATTTGAAATGTTGAAATCAGGCAGTCCCATAGCTGCATGCAGCCCTGAGCTGTACATGATGACCCATGCAACATTCAATCGCCACAAAGACACCTGCACGTATGACGTTGTGCACAAATGATCACAAAAATCAGAGAACTCATTACTGCTTCAGAATCTGCTCTGCCCTGTCGGACAGAGTGAATCAACAGCGTCTTATCTCAGCTGTCACAGTGGTACTGGTGATGAAAGGCTGTAGCAGGTCAATGTGCGCATACCCCTGGCGCCTCAGTTACAACAAATAACTGCACTCATGAATGAGAACCCGTTACAAACATATACGAGGCATGCAGCTGCAGAGTCTGTGCAGTTGCAAAGTCCGTGCAACTGCAACATACATGCAGGTGCTGCCACATCTAGAGCTGTGGTGGAGTTGCCATCCTGCATAAGGGCTGTAATCCTCACTCTTGTGCCGGTGCTGTTGCTCAGCACATGTGTACAGCCATTCATGCTGAGCGCAAGGCAGTGTCTTGTGAGGCTAATGCATAATGAGATGCTGCAGCAGCGTGTTGTTGTCGCTGACTGATGAAGGGCCCCACTGGGCTGCTCCAACACCCTAGTCTGCTACCAATCTATCACTGCACATATGTGCTGACTTTGTGTATGCTGGCGACATGCATGTTGCTTCACAGGTAGGTTGCTGCCTTAGACTGCGCTGCCACCCGGCTGTGTCTTGTGTCTGCTCAGCTGCTGAAGGCAGGTGTGCTGGCAGTTGCCATGCTTGCTGCATGATCTAAACACGAAGACCTAATGCTCACAGTGAAGAGAGAGGTGAAGCAAGTGAGCTGAGTCAGGGCGCTGCTGCAGCAGTAGCAGTAGCAGTAGCAGTAGCAGTAGCAGTAGCAGTAGCAGTAGCAGTAGCAGCAGCAGCAGCAGCAGCAGCAGCAGCAGCAGAAGCAGCAGCAGCACCTGCACGCTGTACTGCTGCCCACTTGCTTCCTGCTGCTCAGCTGCTCCAGCAACCATGTGAGAAGCGCCTGGAAGGCCCCAAAGGCAGAAGATTCACTGTTGTAAAGCCTTGATGAGGGAGTCTGACAGAGCAGATTTGGCTGCTGCTGTAAGTGCTGCCAGCCATCAACTTGTCTGTGCTCTCAGCATGCTGAAGTGCTTGCCCAGCCGGTGGTGAAAATCAGGCATACCTGGTGGTGTGTGGTAATGGTGCACACCAGGACCAGCAGGATGTCAGTGCCAGACATCAGTAACAAAAGTCTAACTTGCCACTGTCAGCATACATTCTCAGACTGACAAAGCTGCAAAAGCTGCAAAGCAGGCTGTGCTGTGGCTGCATATCAGGTTTCTGGGGGTTTGACATGATGCCCTGCTTCATGCCAAGAGGGTGTGACAAGACAGCACTGCCATGTTGCCCGGTATCAGTTGTTTTACTTGCAGCCACCATACCTCCATATTGAATGTTGTAGTATGCATTCCCAGCTAGCTGCTGCTCTGTGCAGGTTGTTGGCTAGACATGGACAAACAAGGCTATTCACTCCCATCTGGCGAGGTCAAACACCCTCATACCATCTGTCACATCATCCGAGTCCACATGGCAATTGCAAGGTATCTGTGCGCTGCTGATCTTGCAATACAGGCCAAGGCAGAATCAAATACATGAGGTGCAACAACATGGTGCGTCAAATGGAAAGTCTCACAGCCTGGAGCATGGCATCAATACCTGCATTGGACCAGGTAGTCATTGCCCTTCATGCACATATGATCAATCAAGGCAGCTTGCCATCAGCTCACTAGCTGAGCATCAGAAGCATCCTCTAGAGCCCCCCTCTGGTGAAGTAACAGGCTGCCCTTAACAAGGGTGCTTGCTCAACCCCATGATATGGTAGTCTACTGTACTTTGCGGACCGTGAGAATCTCTGGAATGAAAACATATTGGATGTGCCTCCATATGTCCAGAGGTCTCCTGCTAGTGAGACTATAGTGCTACAAGTGAATGAGGTGCAGAAGCATCCTTCAGAACACAACAGCTGAACCAACAAGCTTACTGGGCAACTGAAGGGCTGAGAGACTGCTGGAGGCAACTTTGTGGTTTAGTTTGATGGATTGAGCTGTAAACAGCTTTGTTGGTCATTTGAGCTTCTAGATCTGAATGATTGAGTGTGACATTGGCTGGGATTGATGAATCCCCAACATTCAAATTAGTATTCCTGTTTTCCTGTAGCCTTCCTGTCTTCCTGTAGTCTTCCTGTCTCCGAGTAGTGCTGTGTTCCGGACTCCAAGTCTGAGTACGAATGCTTCGTTGACTTGCCAGGCAGCATACAGCAGTACAAAAGTTACGTGCTAAGTCGCGCAGCTTGATCTTGATCAGAAGCTGCAACATAGCGTAACACTGCTACGTCACGCGAGCAAAGAGACTGATACCTGTGCTATGGCCCGAGCACACCTAGATTTTGCATCCTCGCCACAGGTCCGTAGGGCGGCAGACTCACTATACTACCGTCAGTACGCCTTCTTGAAGCTCCCTCCTCATGAGGTGCAAAAGATTGCGGACGTCAAAGACACATTGAGCCACAATGAACCTCTGGAAAGGCAAGGCTTGCAGCAGTTTCCTGAGGGGACTGTGCGCCACTTCAAACCTGGAGAGCATCAAGATTTTCTGTCAGGCTCGCAAAATCCAGCTTGGGTCGATGTAGGCATAATTGCACTGTACTGGCAAAGAATTCCACCACTTGGCATGCATGCATATTGTGCTGGCCACAGGTTGTTGGTCTACTGGAGTATTCTTCTGTGCACATACTTGATGCGATTGCCATGTCCACACACCTTGGGCTCACAGCAGACTTCGACTGTCGAAGGGCTGCAGGTGGAATCCCTGCTGCCTTTCAGCCTTACAAAGATGTGGCAATCAACATCTGTTTAGCGCCAACTATGCTTGAGTGCCTGCTGTATGTGCCTGTGACTGCATGCAAGCCAATGCGCTGTCGCTTTCTGCCTGCATTGAATTCATTGGAATGCACTGCAGGTAGTCAACACTAAGACTGGCCTGTTTGAGGACGTTCTTTGCCAGAAGGGTACATCCTGATCCTTCCTGGCTACACGCTGCAGCGTGCAACGTGTGGCATCTACAAAGCAGCTGCACATCAAGTGGTCAGTCACAACCTCCAGCATCTTCTAAATCTGTCTGCTGTCTGCTGCTTGTTGTCAGCTTTTGTTGTTGTATGCATTTGTGTGATCTTTGATCGATACAGAGCAGATACAATCAAGACAAACCCCTGTGGCCTTTTGTTACACAGACAATGCGGGATGTGGAGGGAGAGCGGCTTGCTGTCACATACCAGCTCAGGTCTCCTGAGACTGCGCTGCTTGATTTCCACACGGCATTGATAGCAGCCGGCGAGCAATTTGAACCCAGGTGCTGCACTTGCATACTTTCATATTTTAGCTTATTAGATTGTAGCATGTGCACTAATTGCTAATATTGCATGACTGCTAGATGTGCATGACCTTGCATCTTGTGTGTCTGCTGCTATCAGCTCAACAACATTGTGCGAGATCTGTTTGGATCTGCCCTATCAGGTATGCTGTATGAAGGCAGACAGCACTTTGCAACTGACCAAGCTTCTGGATGCACAGGTTTGCTGGACCGATCCGTGTGATTGAGCGGCTTGCAATGTTTGATAAGATGCATCGATCCATCCATGATGCAGACTCCAGGCCAAGCTTCAAGGTACCATCCGTCTTGCTGGTGTCAGTATGCTGCCCTAGCTTGAAACACATTGACGAGAAGTTTGAGCTTGTGGACATGATCTGCACATCTTATCGTCACACAGGTGCCGTATATGCCTGAATTGACATGATAATTCTACATTCTTTGTACAACTGTGCCACAATTGCCTCAAACTGTGCAGTAACACAATGTGTGTAACACAGCTTGCATGTGATATGCAGGGTGAGCGAGCACTGACAGTCAGTACGCCAGAATTACAAAGCAAGATGAACGACCAACATGCACTTGAGCAGGCAGCCCAGCACACACAGGTCCTTGACACTGCTGAGCTGATCAGGAGACATGCAGCAGAGCAAGAGTGCAGCCCTAGTATGTGCATTCTCATCAAGAATCTAACAGGCAAGACAATCACGCTCAAAGTCGACCCAAGCTGGGACATTGTGGCACTCAAGAGACTCGTTCAGATTGTGGAAGGCATTCCTGTAGATGACATAACGCTCATACACGCTGGCAAACTGCTGGAGGACAAGTATCAGCTCACTAAGTACCATATTGGACGTGAGGACACCTTGTACGTACACTACAAATTCAGGAGGGTAACTTCACTGGTACTTTGCCGTTTTCCAAATGACTTTGCCAAAAGTTAGCCACAATTGGTAAAGTGATGGCTAAGCATGGCTATGGCTGTTTGCCAATATGACTTTGCCGGCAACTGAGTAGAATAGCCAGACTTTGCCAGTGGTTGAGTGAGTCAACATTATAACTGCCAGGTTATGGATTTTGACACTGCAGTGAAAATAAACTGACTTGCTAATACAACTTCACTTTACAAGTCCCATCTATTGCAATCATTGTGCTTGAGCCTTTCAAGCACTGTAGTTGTAACAAAAATAGGCAACACAGATACACATGGCTACCTGCACAGTCAAATGTAGCTTGCAAGCTGAATCCTAAACTAATTAGTTGTGACTGTTATAACAGCAACATGTACATATAGCAGCCAATGACAGCAGCATAAACTGTACACAGAATCAGTCTGAGAGTGTGTGGCTGCTTAACTGACTTCGGGAACTTCATGCATGAAAGAAGCAAAACGGCTGAGCACAACTAGGTTGTCTGAGTGAGAGCTGTGAGGCAAAGAAGCTAGCTTACAGGGAGTCAACCTCTCCATTGCCCAGAGATTGCCAGTATGGTCATCTTGACAGTCTCTTTTGAAGACTGGGCAGCCCAAGCAGACAGACAAACCACCGCTGATGCCTGCAGCTGGGACTGCATCTGCAAACCAGTCCACCTCGGCAACATTTGTCTCTTCAGACAGATGGCAGTCCTCCCAACCAGGTGGTGCATGTGACAAAATTGCATTCATCCGTCCAGCCCAGTACTTGCCATTGCTTTTGGTGAGCACCACACTGTCGCGAGCAAACTTGGACTTCTCAATCCTAGTGCATGCCAGCCTGGTATTGCCAACTGTTGCATGATCAAACACATGCACAGAAAGCTCGGGTAGTGGGTAGAGGTTTTCTGCCTCGCAATTGCGTCTATGGCACTCGCCCTGTCAGCGCACACCCCTTGGGTGCAGTCAGTGTCTCATGTTAGTGCATGTTGGCTCACAGGACTAGGGTTTAGGCACACCTAGTAGGTACCTGGCAAGAACGATTAGCTGGAACGCCTGTAAAAAAAGAAAAAAGAAATTTGCAATGATTGAATGAATGCAAAATTGCATCGGCTGGGATTGACCAGTCCCCACTATTCGTACTAGTATTCCTTTCATACAGTCCTTCCCAGTCAAAGTACCAATGCTTTGGTGAACTGCAAGGCTGACAGCAGTTCAAAATTGCAATGCTTCATGCAAGTACACGCAGGTGAATCTTGGTCGGAAGCCTCAGCTTGCGGCAGCACTGCCACCCCACGCAGGTAAAGAAAACAACACCTCTGCCATGGCCCGATCATTACTAGACCTGCCTGCATCCTCGCCACAGATCCGTGGGGCGGCAGACTCATTGTACTATCGCCAGTACGCCTTCTTGAAGGTCCAATCTTATGAAGCGCAAAAACTTGCCGACGTCAAAGACATCTTGAGCAACCATGAATCTAGACTGGAAAGGCAAGGCTCGCAGCAGTTTCCTGAGCGAGTTGTGCAACACTACGATCCTGGGGTATATCAGCGTTTCCTGACAGGCTCGCAGCAAGCAGCCTGGGAGGTAAGCATGAGTGCAGTGTCCTGGCAAGGAGAACCACGTGGTGCAGCACTTGGAGTGCAAGCAGATTTTGCTGGCCACAGGTTGTTGGTCTGCTGGAGTATGCTTCTGTACACATACTTGATGCAATCGCCATGTCCACACACCTTGGGCTCACAGCAGGCGCCTTCAGACGAATAATTGACACACCCAGTCCGGCACCCTCAACCTCTTCGCTTGATGTCATACAGTATCTGCCAGTGGATGAAAGTGTGCCATCATGCAAACCAGAGGGAGGGTGTGAACTGCATTATGACAGGGGCCTGTTGACACTGATATGGTCTGATACTGTAGAAGGGCTGCAGGTGAAAGTCATGCTGCCCTTCCACTGTACAAACACGCCGGCAACAAACTTGTTTACAAGAAGTTTAACCACATGTTTACAAGAAGTTCAGCCACATGTTCACCGCTAACAATGCCTGAGTACCTGCTGCATGTGCTTGTGACTGCATGCAAGGCAGTGCGCTGTTGCTTCTATGTGTACATTGTAACCATTGAAAAGCTTTGGATCTGTTGACTTCAGGTGGTCAACAGTAAGACCGGCCTGTTTGAGGATGTTCTCTTGCCAGAGGGATACATCCTGGTCCTTCCTGGCTACACTCTACAGCGAGCAACTTGTGGCATCTACAAAGCAGCTGCGCACCGAGTGGTCCGTCAAAACCTCCAGCATTTCCTTTGAAAGTACATGCGTTCTGCTGCATGCTGCCAATAATTGTTGTTGTATTTGTGTGATCATTTTTGGTATAAAAAGGACACAGTCAAAACAGTCCTTTATTGTCCTCTGGTTACACAGACAATGCGGGATGTGGAGGGAGAGCGGCTTGCTGTCACGTTCAAGCTCAGGTCTCCTGACACTGCGCTGCTCGACTTCCACATGGCATTGACAGCAGCCGGCAAGCAATTTGAACCCAGGTACACTGCTGTACTTACATACTGTTATACTTACACTCCTTATGCATGTCATCAGCTTGACCATTGTGCATGGCTGCCACTAGTGCATTACCGTACATCTTTATGCTTCTATCACCCTGACAGCATTGTGCAAGAACCATTTGGTGCTTGTTCAAAGACTACGTTCACTTAGGCAGGCAGCATTCTGCAACTGACAAGGGGTTCTGCATGCACAGATTTGCTGGTCCAATTCGTGTGATTGAGCTGCTTGCAATGTTTGATGAGATGCACCCATCCATCAACAATGCAGCCTGCAAGCAAAGAGACAAGGTACCACATTTCTCTTTCTTTTGTCAGTATATTGTCCTAGCACTTGAGGCTGCGCTGCAACACAGCATTGGGAATATCCAAGCTGTATATATGATCTGCTCGGCCCATTGTCATAGGTGTTGTGTACATGTTTGTCACGCCTGAGCCTATAAATATATTGATATATATATATATATATGTCACAGCTGTACAACTGTGCCATGAATTTGTCAACCTGTGCAACAGTGCATTGTGTGTTACACAGCTTGCAACTGACATGCAGCGTGAGCGAGCACTGACAGTCAAGGGCAATGCGTCAGAGTCACAAAGTGAGATGAACGATCAACATGCACCCAAGCGTACGGCCAAGCATTCACAGGTCCCTGACGCTGCTGAGCTGATCAGGAGACACGCAGCAGAGCAAGAACACAGTCCTGACATGTGCCTTTCCGTCCACACTCTAACACAAAGAACAATCAGAGTGAACGTCCACAACAGTTGGGACATTGGGGCAGTCAAGAGCCTTATTGGGATTGTGATGACTGGTGTTCCTCCAGATGCGATGAGGCTTGTAAATGCTGGCAGACAACTGCAGGACAAATATCTGCTCAGTGATTATGATATTGGTGATGAGGCTAATTTGCATCTGGTACTCAAACTTGGGGGAGACTGAAATGATGATTGAAAGAGAGACACAACCCAATGATTCCATTGCACAGCATTCAGCACATACATTTAAGTTTCTATAGTATGCACCCCAGACACGGACATGATGCTAAGGCCAATGATGTAAACCTGAAGACAGTGCTGTTGACATATGTGTGCATCATCTGAAAAACGCTTCATGGTTGCAATGCTGTCTGCAAAGCTTGTCAGCATGCCCATTGGGTCGTAGACATATCATTGCAAACAAGTTGCACTCTGGATTGTTCAAAGTTCAGTAGCCTGTCTTGACAAAAGGCGTTGCTATATGCTATCGCATGCTGTGCCATTTACTGTGGCGCGTCCTATGCAAGGCAGCATCAACTGCTTGCAGAACATCTTGCACAACAAAGTCTGCAGGATGTTTTGGGTCATTTTCTCCAGCAGGTCGCTGAAAGATGCCAGTTCGGACCAGGATAGATGTCCATGGCCGTCCTGTACAGCCAAATCACTTCTAGTGTACTATACAACCAGTAGTCCCAATTCCAGTGTCAAGCAAGTCTGACATGATACAGCAAAATCTGAATAGACAGCACAAGCAACAAACAAGTAGTCTTCACCCGCCCAGCACTTGTGTTTGCTGAAACATACATTGACTGCACATCTGTGTTTACTGGTCCATACATTGACTGCACACTTATAAAACAGTTGCAGCACTTCATGCACAGCTGAAAAGTGCACAAGCATGCTGCAAGCAAGGACCTGTCCAGAAATGCAGGGAGCAAACCTGCAGCTCTTGCCCCAGCTATATCTGAAGCAGGATTGTCGCCAACTGCATACACAGCGCCGAAAGGCAGCTTGTGACCAGCAGAAGGCAGGTCCAGGCCTATCAGCTTGGCCTGTTGGAGCAACAACCCTTCCATCAAGCGATAAGGCTCAGAATGGGGCTTACCAAACACTTTGAACTGTTTGATTGAATGCCCATTCACCTGAACACATGAGCAACAGTCAGCAAGAGCCGGTCAAAGCTCAAAAACGCACTGCTGATCATTCAACACTCAATGACAAAGTGTTTGTGGAAGCACAGGACTTAGGCTTGGCCATCTGTGGGCTTGCTGTCCAGGGCAGGGCAGGGCAGGGCAGGGCAGGGCAGGGCAGGGCAGGGCAGGGCAGGGCAGGGCAGGGCAGGGCGCGGCCTGCTGTTAACGGCAGACCAGGTCGCGCTGTATAATTCAATGCCAGAAGTTAAAACACCAGATGGCATGTGGTATTAGATTCCACTGCTGTTTGGCTCAAACTGAGATAAGCGGATCAGAGCATTGATGCCTTACAGCTCAGCGTGTCAAGAAGCTGCCTGGGTTGTCAGCCGCTAACAACAGGACTAGCACAAACTGTGACATACTGTCCAACATGATCATCATGTCATCCCAAATGGAGATATCAGGCAACCAGTCGGGTTGGAGGCATTGATCCTTGACCAAAACAAACTGGACACAGATTTTGAAGACGCAGAAGCATAGTCACACAGGACCAGCATGCAAACTGCGCAGCTATCATCATGCATGCATTCTGCAGCCAAAAGCTACGGAAACTCACTGCAGCATACACAGCATCCAGGGCAGCAGCAAAGCAGCCTTGCCCAAAGCGCGGAGCAGGGAATTCGTTTGCATAGATGATGTCTGGGTTACTGTAGTACAGTGGTACTGGCTGTCCACCTGCCGGAGGCTCACTGCGACCCATCACACCACCTACATCAGCCCAAGAACATATGTCAGCTGCGATATTTACTCGCCTGATTAGATCGCGGGTTAACCCAAGGTAGGTATGCGTGGACCCATCCATACTAGTCTTGCCCAGCTTGTCACACAACACCATCCCATTTGGGCAGAGATTGTTCTTGGCTCATCTTGTAAGCTATTCAGGCCTCGCAAACAGGATAGCTTGACTGAAAATACACTGATGATAGTCAAGCTCTTATCAAGTGAATGTGAATGTGTGTATTGAAAACCACAAAAGCTGCAGCACTCCAGCCTGCAGAGCTGGTCCAGGTGCCAGTGCCTCACCAAGCAACCACAATACTGATTGTGCACATAGCAAAACATGCATACCAGAGTCCATGGCTGTGATAGGCAGAAAGACATATCGTGCCGACCTGACATGATGACATCAGCAATGAGCTGCCATACATGCAGCAGGACATGTCATGCTGAGCTGACATGATGACATCAGTGATGAGCTGCCATACATGCAGCGGGACATGTCATGCCGACCTGACATGAAAACATCAGCGATGAGCTGGCATACATGCAGCGGGACATGTCATGCTGACCTGACATGATGACGTCAGTGATGAGCTGCAGGTCTCGGTACCAGTCAGTTGGGTCGCTGAAGACAAGCACAGCTTGGAAGGGGGCTTCCTCGGTGCCACAGCTGGGGTCAACCATGTCAGGTATTGCCTCCCCCTCTGGTGTCAGCCCTGCATGCAGCCATGTCATTAGTAATATACATATGATACTGTGTATTGCAGCTATGGCATCTGCTCATATTGCTCATACTGCTGCATATCACAGCAGCTTTGAACCCTTGAACCCTTGTTCATAAGTTTTGCAGACTTATGCTGATGAGTCAGCCCTGCTTGGCACTGAACAAGGTATGATGCAAAAGGTCGCTGTCGTGCAGATGAACAGTGCGCAATTAGATGAGTTTTGCATGGCATCAGATTGCAAGTCTGAGTTGCTGTTGCACAGACACGGCAGTCAATGCACGCACACTGTTCAAAACCAAAGTTGAGCTTCTGTAGATGGACATCACGGCACAAGCACAGATTGATGATCTGAACAATGCTCACCTACCCCAAGCATGCACATTATGTGTTCAGTATGTTCTGCAGATCAAATGAAATGTCTGAGGCAGAAGGGGGGGTGGGTGCCACACCTGGGTCATGGCAGAAGGGCACAGCTGTGGGATACCTAGCGCTGAGCTGTGAGGTTGTCACTGCTCTTTTGAAGCCGTAAGCTGCTGCCACCTCTGAAGCACCTCGGCCTGAGATGACCACTGGTTTATCCCCAAGATCTTTGGCCAACTCCCTGTAAGGAGTGTGGGAAAGTACCACCTGCAGAGAACGAAGTAGGCTTACATGTTTCACAAGCATCTGAACCTTGTGTTACTTGACATCATGTTGATAAAGCATGCGCTGTTGAAGGATGTCATTGGGATGTTGGCTTGCAGGAAATGCCATTTCTGCAGAGCAAAGCTAGCTACAGCCCCCAAGATTTGCACAAGCAGCGGTGCTGTTGGGCCATACAATGGCTTTTCAGTTTGGTGAGCCACCTGGTCGACTCCGACAGCAACATCAAGCCAGCCTGATAGCTGTTCAGCCTTCTGCGCTTCAGTAACTCCGCCACCATTTGTCAGAAAACAGACAGGATACCTTGGCTTTGCCCCTGCATGCAAGCAAACAAGATTCGCATCTGCAGGCACGTTTCGTCCTTGACACACAACAGGACATCGCCTGCCCTGAGTTCATGCTGAAGCTTTGGTCATAAGTATCATCAGCCTGAGCTGAAACTCACTGTACGAGCAACAAGAATGCATAAGGCACGTACCGTTGTCAGTGTATAGTTTTGCTAAAGCCTTTTTGGCTTCCAGTAGGACGGTGCCGCCTTGTATGAGCACACCTGCACACATTGTGCCACAATGGTATTTCTTATGGGTTTACGCCATTTTATGTAGTATTCAATATTACACACACCATCAATATCGAAAACAAACGCTGGTGGGCCCTCCGGTGCGTAAGCTGATATCCCGCGTAGGTACCAGCTTGCTAGACTAAATGGCTGCTTAACCTTGCAAGCATGTAAAATCATGAGAAGCACAAGTTTCAGACCTGACGACAAAAGCACAACTTGACCTACCTGACGTATTGATCGCAACATCAGGGGCCTTTGGGCAGACGCGGACAGCCCAGTGGTTGTCCTCGCCAACGCCTCTGGTGGATTCCAGATATCCTTCGATTCAACTCCCTGTGCTTCCGCTCGACTCATCATCTGCAGGCAAAGCTATGCTTGCGAGCTTAACCGGCGTTTGATTTGTTGACCAGCTGTCGTTCCGCCTTCACGTGCTATGCTATCGTTGACGTGAGGCATGTTCGAGCAGTGTGCGGGCAGTACAGACGCCTCAAAAGCTGCTTTGGGAACTGCATAGGGTGCAGAACCAGGCATGGACGACGCGGAGCACTCAGAAAGGAAAAGCTCGGATGGCGGCACCTCAGATCACGAAGCGCTGGTTGACGTGCCGCTGTCCTTTGAGCTTTCTGGGTTTGAGCCTTTGCCTGCGGCTAATAGGGGTGCGTCTGCATCTGCGTAATTGTCTTTGTGACACTTTGCACACAAGACCGAAACATGCCTGTTTTTTATCGATATGACACTGAGCTCTTCCAGTTGTTGACGCAGGTGGTGAAGCTGGTCCCTCAGCAAAGTGGTATCATGCAGCCTTCCACAACTTGACTGCTGTGGTTGGCGTGGGGGTGCTAGGCTTGCCTTATTCGTTTAGCTACCTGGGGTGGTATTGGGGGGTCATAGCCCTGGCTGTAACCCTTGCAGCCTCCTTATATACAGCTTACTTGTTAGCAGCCTTGCACGAAGAGCCTGATGGAACGCGGCATAATCGATATGTTGATCTTGGACGAGCCATGATTGGTACGTTTTGTCTCTCTTCCCATGACATGCACATTAACCTTACCTCTCAGTCCCAACTGCAAGATGCTGCATTGCCTCATCACGCACAGCATTCTGCTTGCAAATCTAGTTCCTGTCTCTCTGCAGGTGATGCATGGGCAAGGTGGCTGATCACACCCCTGCAGTACTCAGTCATGATTGGCCTGGCAGTTGCATACCTGGTGACGGCAGGACAGAGCTTCCAGGTCAGCACTCACATGCACGATCAGTCGATGCGCCATGTCAGTATGTGATACCATGTGGCTTGCATGTCATGACTACGCACTGACAAACTTGTCAGGCCCAGTTGAAGCTTCAACTAGTGAATACAGGCTCAATCATTAAGTGCAGTCCTGTGCCAATCTGTGACTACTTATCTGTCTGAGGCAGTGAGCCTGAACAGTGTCAATAATGGGATGCAAAAGCTGACAACATATGTCAGGACGCCAGGGTTGCTGATCATCTGACTGTCATTCAGGCAGTCCACAATGGCAGGTGCAATGGCCACACAGACAACACCTCCAGCTTTGACTTGGACAACTGCCAAGCATACCTGACTGGCTGGATCATTTTGTTTGGTGCCATACAACTGCTGCTGTCTCAGGTCAAGGACTTTCACTCCCTTTGGTAAGGTGATCACAACTGCCCAATCTCAGCTGCTTGACGCATGCTGTATGCTGTGACCAAATTACATGAGCTGCACCATCTACATGGCCTTGGCAGGTTCATGTGTTAGTGCAAGCGCATGTGACATTGAGCTCCCACTCAATTGTACGGGGGTTCAATGGTTTGTCTTTTCATGTGTGCAATCATTCGTTCATGCCTCCATACATTCATGCATACATCCGTCCGTCCTTCCATTCCTTCATCCATCTCATCCATCCATTCATTCATTTGTTTGTTTGTGCTTTCATTCATTCTCATGTAACAGATTATTGAGGTAAGTGTGACCATTTGACGCGAATCCCAAACACACTCCCTCCTTGCTCCCTGCGCTCGCTTTTGCCCTACGTCCTCTCCCTGCATGCCCTGTGCTCCTTCGGCTTTCATGAGCTGTCCACACACTGACAAAACAGTGTGTCAGTAGCTTGACAAGCTTGGGCTCTGCAAACTGCAGACCATAATCTAACAATGTACATGGTCCCTGTTCACAAAGCAGACAGCAAGCTCATCTTGTCTGCATGCATCAAGTGCTGATGAACACATGACACTCACACTCTGTTGCTGTTGCACCCAAGCAAGATTTGTGTATAAAACAATGGACATGTCAACACAGTGCCCACATGTTTTGCCATGCAGGTGGGTGTCGTTGTTGGGAGCGTGCATGTCAGTCATGTACTCCATGATAGCCTTCATTGCATCTGCTGTGAAGGGCCATTCAGGAGTGAGCTATGGCAAGCGCTCAGGCAGTGTGGCTGACCGCACCTTTGGAACCTTCAACTCTCTGGGGACTGTCATGTTTGCCTTTGGGGGTCAGGTCGTCATGCCAGAGATACAGGTGTCTTGTAAGCTGTAACTGAAGTTTGATGCATGCTTGTAGCGTTAAAAGGCACATGGGCATGATGGGGTTGATGCATGCTTATAGCACCTCAGGCTGATGGGGTTGATGTTTTTGGGAACAGCTGTGGCCAAAAGGGTTGAAGCTGAGGAGGACTCAGTGTAGGATATGCTATTTTGTATGCTCTTAGCCCTGATGTGCATGTTGCGCTACAGGATGAGGTTGACACAGTCCTGGCAGATGTGGTGCATTGATGTTCTTGATTGTCTGTCTACCACAGAGGATGTCATGTCATGCCACAGCACTTTTGCATAATGATCAGCATTGGCACTGCTCCTGCTGATGACTCACCCACCTTGTAAGCAGGTCTTTCCCTGATGTCCAGGACAGTCTTCATTTACAAGGCCACATAGCCCTGTTTTGTCGCTTGGCTAGGTCAAGTTACTTGTCTTGGTTTGGCACTGAGCAAGCTTGGTATTTATGTTGACTGGATGACTAGGACGATGATGGGGACTGGTGCCTGCATGATTGGCACCAGGCGTGCATGATGGGGACTGATGCCTGCATGATGGGGAGTGGTGCTTGCATGATGGGGAGTGGTGCTTGCATGATGGGAACTGTTGCCTGTATGCTGGGGACTGGTGCCTGCACGGTGGGGACTGATGCCTGCATGATGATGATGATGACAATGGTGGGGACTGATGCCTGCAGGCTACCTTATCAGTGCCACCCCCAGCAGTTCGATCCATGATGAACAGCATCTACTTTGCCTATGTGGTGGTCACCTTTGCCTACTTCCCGGTGGCCACCGCCGGCTACGCAGCCTATGGCAATGAAGTCAATGCAGACGTGCTGCTGTCGGTGTCCCAGCCACCTGCGTTGATAGCTGTGGCCAACTTCATGGTTCTGGTGCACATAGCTGCAAGCTATCAGGTCAGTGCCTGGCGTATACCTGATTGGATCATGCCCAGCACCAGCTCATGAGATGAACAACTGCAAGCATTGCAACCATGATCAGTTCCTCTTACCATTGTCCGGTTCATGCCTGGCATATATGCATGACTTCATCATGGTTAGAGCTTGTTTTGACATACCCTACGCTTTGCACATTGCAGTTGATGGTGTGCACCTGATCTGCTCTACAGGTCTTTGCTCAGCCAGTGTTTGAGAATATTGAAACTCTGATGACCAAGAACCAAGTGTGGCCATCACAGCAACCCAGGCTGATGCGAGCAGTGGTGCGAAGCCTGTATGTGGTTATGACGACCTTTGTGGCAATTTGCATTCCATTTTTTGCGGACCTGATGGGTCTCATAGGGGCTGCTGGCTTTACCCCCATGACGTTCATCCTTCCGTGTGTCTTTTGGCTCAAGGTGAGAGTTGCACATCATGCTTGTGGGCACCGTCATGCAATGCACAACCATTTGTTTGCACTGCTGGCATGACAGACAAGTTGATGCAAATGTGGTGAAGTCGGCTTGGCAATAAAAGACTAATGCTGCTGCTCAAGGCCAGCCAAGTATGCATTGCTGAGAGGAAAAGCTGTTTGCTCATGCTTTGGCAAGCCAGAGGCTGTCACCCTACCATTCCCTGTCGGATGCCCTTTGATGCCCTGGTCATACAGCGGCAGCTTGTGAGCTCGCATCAGTATGTGTGTCTGATCCGAGCTTCTTACCTTCTGCAGGCAAAACAGCCACAGGGAATCACCTTTTGGATCAACATTGCCATCATTGTTGTGTTCAGTGTTGGTGGCCTTTTAGCTGCTGTTGGATCCATCAGGCAAATTGCCATGCATGCACAAACGTATGATTTGTTTCACTAATACTTATAACAAGATAATTTGAGTTTGATAGATCTCTAGACTAGCTCATGAGTTATGACGGGTTTTATGGATGAATTGCCAAGGCTTAAATGCTTTGATATAAATCTCTACTGTCGCTGCGTGTAGGCCTAACGTTTTGGCCGATGCTGCTACAGCCAAGAATGGACATGAAAAAACTTTCTACCATACCATACAGCTGGTCTTACCAAGCTGTGCAAATTAGTGTATCTTTGGGAAAGTGTACTCTATCAAGAGCTCAGACTGCTGGCATCTAAACTTGGAGTCCGGTTAAGGTCAACGTTGAGCATGCAGCAGCAGGTTAGCAGAAATTTGCGCACGCAATCAGCCTGCCGGATCACGCGATTGTGCGGCGTATTCAATAGCTTGTCAGCAACCCAGACTGTGACACAAGTGATAAATTGCAGAATTCCCAAAAGCAGCAGTGCCGTTTACAGCTGTTGCGTGCCTATCGCCCCACAAAGACGCAACATGTACACTCATGAGTCTTGATGCAAGCACAACATGCGCAAACGGACGTAACCTCTAGACGGCAGATTGCAGAATGCCTGCCTTGTATGCTCTTTACATCATCAATAAGTCGGGCGGGTTGATCTACAATAAGGTACCTCTGTTCTGACGAAGCGTACATTCGTCCGTGAACAAACACATGCTGATTTAGTTGGACACTTTGCAGGAGTTCCTTCCTATGGCAGGTCTAAACCTAAATGACACCCTCAGACTGGCCAGCATTTGGTGAGACTTTGTGCCATGCTTGTACTGTTCACAGCATGACTGCTGCTTGACAATCTGAGGTCGTGGCTGATGGTCAACTGGCAACTCCAACTTACAACAAGGAGTGAATGGCGCTGCTTCCTGCAGGCACTCCTTGCATGCAATCTCCTCTCAGCTGTCTCCAGTGCAAGGCTGCACAGGCATTGAGCTCCTGATTGCAGACAACTTCGACTTGCATTGTTTCCAGACGCTCACAGGAACAAAGTTTCTACTTGTTGTCGAGCCCGGAACTCCTGAAGTTGAAGACTTTCTCAAGTCGACGTAAGTCAGTGCTGCTACTGGCTGGGATGTGTCTACATCACTGGCTGACTCACATCAAGAGTTGTGCTCTGCAGGATATATGACCTATATATAGACTATGTGTTAAAGAACCCTTTTTATGAGGTGGAGATGCCTGTGCGATGTGAGCTATTTGATGTGAACTTGTTCCAAGTAATTGGCACAGTACATCGCAGATGGGGCGTTATACAGGCATGAAAGCATAAGCATCTGGATTGTAGCGTGTAACACGAGGAGACATCTCAAACTTCACCATCTGATTACCCGTGGCAACCATATGCTGCAAAAGTTTGCCTGTTTCCCAAGTTGTGTGTTTCCAGAAGCTTGATGTCAAAACAGCTTGACCCAAATCTATGTACTGCTGACTGATTGTCACAAGGCATATGGTGTAAGCTTGCATTCTATATTTTGACTTGTATTAGCAATGCACATGACAGCTGGTTGCCAGCATTCGACACGCAGCACAAGAGTTGGACTTGTTTCATGCAAATGTACAATAGCAAGCAGCATCATAGTGCAACGGGAGACACAGCATTGCATTTGAGTACGGTTAACATGCAGTCGCTACAATATGAGCGATGATACACAGCACTTTCATCAGAGTATCACTCAGTCTTGACAACACACACAGTTCCACTACTATCATATCTTCTCCAAATATACACACATCAAGCTACCTCAATGACAAATGCTGGTCCTACATGTACATTCAAACGATGCATCTTGGCACACACAGTACTGATATCACAATATACAGGGCAACAGACATACTTATCAAATTCAGCTTGTACACCAAGGACTCACGATGTTGGCACTTGTCAAACCATACAACTATGATACAATCTCAGCGTCTTCTGGTCTCAGGATGAATGCCCAGCTTGCTGTGCTGCCGCCTGCTTGCATCTGCTGCAATTTCAGGGTTGGGCTGAGACAACATCCTGTGGGGCTTGCTGTGAAACAGACTCGACATGGTGCTGTAATGGCGTGGATCCTTCTTGCTGTGATCCCCAATCCTAGCAGACAGAGCATTGCATCAAGCGCTGGCCGCAATACACATGATAAACTGTACTGTGGAACAGCAAGGTGCAGCTGAAGGCATTGGTGGGCTTACTCAAAGTGGCTGGCCTGGTTGCGGGCAGCCAGCTTCTTGTGTGTGTTGAGCTGAGTCAAGTTGGGCGGCTTTGGGGCCTGTCACAGCAGCATGGGCTTGGGCATCAGTATGCCAAGGCTTGCAAGAATGCAGGCTGTAGCAGCTGTTGCTAGTTGTGGAAGAGCTTCAGAGAGGCCAGATGTTTGCAAGCCAACAAGTTGCGGATCTTGTTTATGCATGCAAAGTGCTCAAGACTCAGCTATTGGAGAGATGAGCAGATCAAGGCAAAGGCAGGCTGTACCATCAGTGGCTTTCCAGAGATTCTTCTGGCATCAATGGGCATACCATCCCGAAACTTGACTGGCTTGTCGTCAATGGGCCCATAAGCCCTGTTGTAGCTACTGCACCAGATCGATAAAATCTGTTCAAACAGCAGAGTACATGATACATCTGGCATGCCAGAGTCTGAAGATCGTTCCAGAGCATTCCAGACTCAGAGCGAGCAGGTTGAGTGTGCATCCTGTGCAAGACAGGCACAGCAGACCTGATGAACGCACTTTTGTCACTCTTGTGAGAGCAATCTAGTGGGTCTTTGTAGCCGGACAAATGTTGCGGAAAAGGCACGGCCTGCAGGGAGTTCTGGTACACGCCGGGTTTGTACATAGTCTGCGTGGTACCTGCCATCCATCACGGAAGCGTGAAAAAGCTTGACACGGGACAG
>JAABUY010002693.1_pt1 | contig 20655 bp, 19 predicted proteins | sample 5560271 | NCBI WGS metagenome assembly JAABUY01 (sample SAMN10711886, study PRJNA513374) | rock metagenome | isolation source: Antarctica rocks | place: Antarctica: Victoria Land, University Valley | reverse complement strand
GGTCGACGCAGTCAGCTGGTTGAACACCCCCGGCTATGCCGCCCCGTTCAGCAACCACGGAGCCGTCATCCTCGCCGGCCACATCAATTGGAAAGGCGTCCCCGGAGCTCTTTCCGACTTGTCCGAATACGGCGCGAACGACCTCGGCAAAACCATCACCGTGAGAATGACCGACGGCCGCCACCGTAGTTATCGAATCGTCCGAGGGCTTACCGTCGACAAAGCGCAACTGGCCGCCGAAAGCAACCAAGGACCACTGCACACGGCGATGTTCGGCCAGACCGGGCTGTACGGGCCGGCTGATCGTCCTACCGAGGAACTGCGCCTGATCAGCTGCGGCGGTCAGTTCGATCCCGCTGCCGGCAGCTACAACTCCAACATCGTGGTGATCGCCCGACCGATCAGCTGAGTCCACGAGAAGGCCCGGACAGCCCTTCCGGTTTGTCTGCTCGGGTGACCGCCAGGACCGTCGGTCCTTCTGCTCACACTCAGGCGCCGGACCGGCGCGAGGACGCGGGCCCGACTGCGATGGTGGCGGCGGTGAGCGACGATGGTGGCTGCCGGTGGTGTGAGTGTCGCCGTGGTCGTGGTCTTGAGCGCCGTGATGGTCGCCGTGTTTGTGGCCACCGAGTCCGCGCGCGAATCCTCGCCGACAGGACTGTGGTCGTGTCCGAGCAGGTGACTCAGGAGCGGTGTACCGACTTCCGGAGACGAGAGAAGGATCGGTACGCGAGTGCCATGCCATCTGCGCACTCGTGATGGTGTTGCAGGGGGATACGGTACTTCCATGCCCATTCCAGCGCCGGAAGATTCCCGAGCGGTGCCGGTCCTCATCCGGACGAGCCCTCGGTGGCGCAGGTAAATGCCGCCGTGGCGTCGTTCTCCATGCTGGCCGATCCCACCAGGCTGCGAATCCTGTGGGCGTTGCGCCAGGGCGAATCCGACGAGGCGACATTGGCAGCTGTGGCGGCCGGCCGACGGTCGCCAGTCAGCACCTTTCCAAGCTCCGCCTTGCTGGTCTCGTCGAGGGCACCAGGCAGGCTCGGCGAATTCTGTACCGGCTCAAGGGTGGGCATGTGAAGCACCTGTTGCAAGAAGCACTGTTCCACGCCGACCATCAAGTCACCGGCGAGCCGGTTCACGACTGACGGGAGAACAGTTCCGTAGCTGCAGCACGGAGACACCGCGAACCTGAAGCCGAACGCCACCGGAGGCAGCGGCCGATGCGGTTGCCGGGAACGGGACACGCGCGAACGGAAGTCCGAGAAAGTATTCGTGCAACAGATCAAGGGGCGACCATGGAGCACGATTGTCAGTTACGACCAAACCGCACGATACTGAAGCCGGGTTCCAGCATCGTCCGATCGTTCGATGGGTACATCTCCGGGCTGCTTTTGTGACCGACACCGAGCGCTCCTCCGCGGTTCCAGATCACGCTTCCCGCCCTGATCACGGCCTCAGCGCCGCGCAGGTCGCCGACCGGGTCGCAGCCGACCGGGTCGCAGCCGGCCAGGTCAACATCACCAGCAACGCATCTTCTCGCTCCGGCTGGCAAATCGTCAGAAGTAACACGCTGACCCGGTTCAATGCGATCCTCGGTGCCCTTTTCCTGCTGGTCATGGTGGCCGGATCCTTCGCCGACGGGCTTTTCGGTGTGGTCCTGATCGTCAATTCCGGAATCGGGATCGTTCAGGAATATTCGGCCAAACGAAAACTCGACCGATTGGCCCTTCTGCACGCACCCACCGCCCGGGTTGTCCGAGAAGGGAAACTGACGCAGATCGCCACCACGGCAGTGGTACTCGGGGACCTGATGGAGTTGCGCACCGGCGACCAGGTGGCTGCCGACGGACATCTGCACTCATCGTCAGGGCTGGAGATCGACGAGTCGAACCTTACGGGCGAGTCCGATTCGGTACCGAAGTCGGTCGGGGACGAAGTGCTTTCCGGAACGATCGTCGCCGCCGGTTCGGGACGATTCATCGCATCGGCTGTCGGTACTGACTCCTCTGCGAACAAGATCGCGGAGCAGGTCAAGAAGTTCACCAGAACCAGATCCGAGATTCAGCAGTCCGTCGACAAGCTGTTGAAGTACATCACCTGGGTGATCGCCGTCGCCCTACCACTGCAGGTCTGGTCGCAGTACCGGGTGCTGGGCAATCTGGGCTGGCGGGAAGTGGTGGTACGAGCAAGCGGCGGCCTGGTCGGCCTTGTGCCCGAGGGCCTGGTCCTCCTGACCTCGGTGGCGTTCGCGCTGGCCGCGGTGCAACTGGGCCGGCAGCAGGTCTTGGTCCAGGAACTGCCGGCTGTGGAAGGGCTGGCCAGGGTGGACGTGGTCTGCCTGGACAAAACCGGCACGCTCACGGTCGGCGACATCCAATTCGAAAAGCTGATACCCCTCAACCACGATGACCCCAAGCACGAGGACGGCCTGCAAGAAGTGTTGGGGGCTTTGGCCGATGATCCCAATGCCAACGGAACCCTCAGAGCGGTCGCGGTCGCCCATCCTGCACCTTCGAATTGGATCCGAGCGCAGACCGTCGCTTTCAATTCGGCCCGCAAGTGGAGCGCCGCAACGTTCGTCGGGCGGGGGACCTGGATCCTCGGTGCCCCCGACATGCTTCTTCCCGAGACCGACCCGATCCGCATCCAGGTTGCGGATCTGGCAGCTACTGGGTTACGAGTCCTGCTTCTGTCGCGAACGTCCCGGGAGCTGACCGGACCCGATCTGCCGCCGTCGATGGTTCCCATGGCCCTGATCGTGCTGGCCGAGCAGGTCCGCCCGGATGCGGAAGAAGCGCTGGCCTACTTCAAGTCTCAAGGTGTGACGATCAAGATCATCTCGGGGGACAATCCGACAACGGTCACCGCGATCGCCCGGCGCGTAGGCCTTGAAGTCCATCCGGACGCCGTCATCGATGCCCGCACCATCGGGGAAGATCCCAATACGCTGCGAGAAATTGCGGACCGGACAGCAGTGTTCGGTCGGGTGTCCCCGGAGCAGAAGCGGCTGTTGGTCCAGGCACTTCAACGCAACGGCCATGTGGTTGCCATGACCGGCGACGGCGTCAACGACGCGTTGGCCGTCAAGGACGCCGACATCGGTGTCGCCATGGGCAGCGGGGCGCAAGCCACCAAAGCGGTCGCCCAATTGGTACTCCTGGACGGCAAATTCTCCCACCTGCCCGCCGTGCTGGCACAGGGGCGCCGAGTCATCGGCAACGTCGAGCGCGTGGCCAATCTGTTCGTCGCGAAAAACGTGATGAGCCTCTTCGCCATTATCACCGCCGCGGCCTTCGCGCTGCCGTTTCCCTTCCTGCCCCGGCAGTTGACGTTGGTATCTGCGGTGACCATCGGCATTCCCGCCTTCTTCCTCGCCCTTGGCCCCAACAGGCGCCGATACATTCCCGGCTTTCTCGAACGGGTCCTGAAGTTCGCGGTGCCCGCGGGCATCATCGCCGGATCAGTGGTCACCCTGTCCTACCTGTGGGCCCGCGATCGCTACGGTATCTCCGGGGGTGCCCAATGTGTCCTGGGCACGACGACCTCCGCCCCCGTCGACATCGCGTGCTGGCAGCCGGGCACCGGCGCGACGGTCGCGCTTCTGGTCACCTTCTTCTGGATTCTCACCGTGCTGGCTCGACCCATCCGATTGTGGAAGGCAGTGGTGATCGTCAGCATGGTTCTGCTCGCGGTAGTGGCGTTGGTCCTACCCTTCGCCGCGCGGTTCTTCAATTTCGACCTGCCGGCCGGTCTGCTGACGGAGTCCGTCGTGATCGGCGTCGCCGGCGCGGGCGCGGTGGAAGTGCTCTATCGGCGCACCCACCGACGAGCCGAGCCCCGCGAGTAGCGTGGCCCGACCGACGTGCGATCTGCCTCTTGGGGGTGTTCCGTCGAAATCGGGTGACCGTGACCGGAAGCCAGCCTCGGAGCGGAAGCTCGGCGTGCGGTTACTGGCCGGCTGCCCGGACGATGCCCAGAAACAGTTCGTGCAATCGAAGGTCGTCGCTGAGCTCCGGGTGGAACGAGGTAGCCAGTACCGACCCTTGCCGGACGGCGACCGGGTGTTCACCGACGCTGGCCAGCACCTCGACCTCGGCGCCGAAGTGTTCGACCCAGGGTGCCCGGATGAACGCCGCCCGAACCGGTCCACCGGGAACGCCGCTGATGTCGAGGTCGGCCTCGAAGGAATCTGCCTGCCGGCCGAAAGCGTTGCGCCGCACCGCGATGTCCAGCGCGCACAGTGGTTCTTGATCTGTTCGGCCGTCGAGTATTTCAGAGCTGAGCAGAATCATCCCGGCGCAGGACCCGTAGGCGGGCATTCCGTTTGACAGCCGTTCGCGCAGGGTCTGTCGCAGGTCGAAGACGTCCAGGAGCCGGCCGATGGCAGTCGACTCCCCTCCGGGGATCACGATCCCGTCGATCCCGTCGAACTCATCGGCTCGTCGGATCGGGCGAACCCGCGTACCCAGGTTGGTCAGCGCGTCGAGATGTTCGGCGACGTCGCCCTGCAGGGCGAGGACCCCGATGATCGGCTGGTGCACCGTCACCGGCGTCCGCCGCTGCCTGCAATCGCGACGCAGGTCACCATCCGCGTTCGGCCAACCGGTGCGGTGCTGGGATGTCGTCGACGTTGATGCCGACCATGGCTTCGCCCAGCCCTCGGGAGACTTTGGCGAGAACGTCCGGATCGTCGTGGAAGGTCGTGGCCTTGACGATCGCCTCCGCTCGGGCGGCGGGGTTCCCGGACTTGAAGATGCCGGATCCGACGAACACGCCCTGCGCGCCGAGCTGCATCATCATCGCCGCGTCGGCCGGGGTGGCGATTCCGCCGGCGGTGAACATCACCACCGGTAGTCTGCCGGCGGCGGCGACGTCGGCGACCAGTTCGTACGGTGCCTGCAGCTCCTTCGCCGCGGCGAACAACTCTTCCGGTGCCAGCGAGGTCAGTCGGCGGATCGCGCCATTGATGGTCCGCATGTGCGTGGTGGCGTTGGAGACGTCACCGGTTCCCGCTTCCCCCTTGGAACGGATCATTGCGGCACCTTCGGTGATCCGCCGCAGCGCCTCGCCGAGATTGGTTGCGCCGCAGACGAACGGCACGGTGAACTGCCATTTGTCGATGTGATGAGCGTAGTCGGCGGGGGTAAGAACTTCGGATTCGTCGATGTAGTCCACGCCCAGGGACTGCAGGATCTGCGCTTCGACGAAATGGCCGATTCGCGCCTTGGCCATGACCGGGATCGACACCGCCGCAATGATCGAATCGATCATGTCCGGGTCCGACATCCTGGAAACACCGCCCTGCGCACGGATGTCCGCGGGAACCCGTTCCAGCGCCATCACCGCGACCGCGCCGGCGTCCTCGGCGATCTTGGCCTGTTCTGCGGTGACCACGTCCATGATCACCCCACCCTTGAGCATCTCGGCCATTCCGCGCTTGACCCGCGCGGTGCCGGTCCGGGCCTCCGGGTTGGCCGTTTCGAGGTGCGAGGTATCGGTGGGTACGGGGTGTACAGACACGGGGTGGAACTCCTATCCGGGACGGCCCGCGCCGAGCGGCGGGCGAGTAACACTGGCAAGTGTGGCTGACATTTGAGCACTGGGGAAACCGGTTAGCGGCGTCCCGACATGTTCATCGTCCGCCTCCGCGCGCTGGCGTGTGGTATCTGGTGATCACGCGGCCCCGGTCGCAGCTCCACCCGGCGCAGTAGTTGCGCGTTGGCGGCCACGACGATGGTGGAGACGCTCATCAGGATCGCGCCGACCGCCGGAGCCAGGACGAAGCCGAGCGGAGCGAGGACGCCGGCGGCCAGTGGCACCGCCAGCAGGTTGTAACCGGCGGCCCACACCAGGTTCTGCCACATCTTGCGATAGCTGGCCCGCGATAGAGTGATCACGCCGAGCACGGAACGAGGGTCGTCCGAGGCGAGCACCACACCAGCGGACTCGATGGCCACGTCGGTGCCTGCGCCGATGGCGATGCCGACGTCGGCCCGGGCCAGGGCGGGGGCGTCGTTCACGCCGTCACCGACCATCGCGACCCGCTGTCCTCGTGCCTGCAACTCTGCGACCTTGGAGTCCTTGTCGGCTGGCAGCACCCCGGCGAATACCTCGTCCACACCGAGTTGCCTCCCGACGGCATCGGCGACGGACCGGGCGTCGCCGGTGGTCATCGCGACCTTCACCCCGAACGAGTGGAGCTGCTTGATCGCCGTGGCCGACTCGGGCCGGACCTCGTCGGCCAGGGCTGACGCACCGACCACTTGGCCGTCGGCCAGGACGTAGATGACGGTGGACCCATCAGCTCGCCACTGCGCGGTGGCGGACCTGACCGGAACCGCCAGATCAGCATCGAGACCATCGAGCACCGAAGGGCCGCCGATGAGCACCCGGATACCCTCCACGTCGGTCGTGTTGCTGCGGGGCCATCATCGCGCTCTCCGAATCCTCGAGGTACGACCCGAAACAATACCCCCAGGGGGTATACTCCAGCGCGGGAAGGTTGATGGACCGCAGAGCCGGCCGAGCGTTCGGAACTTCGCCCGACCGGTCCCTGTGGCGTCCAACGGTTTACAACCCCTTGAGCAGGTCTGCCATGGTGGCGATCTCGGCGGTCTGACTGGCCGTGATCGAGTCGGCCAAGGCCTGGGCGGCCGGGTTCTGACCGGACGTCTTCTCGGTCTTCGCCATCTCAAGCGCGCCCTGGTGGTGGGCGATCATCAACTGCAGGAACAGCTTGTCGAACGGCGTGCCGGTTGCCGCTTTCAGCTGACCCATCTGCGCATCCGACATCATTCCTGGCATCGGCGCGGTGGTGCTGCTGCCGGAATTCGTCCCGGACATGCCGCCCATTGCGGCAGTCGTCTTGTTCGGCATGCCGTTCATGTCGGTTTCCGGAGCCCAGGAAGCGAGCCAGCCGGACATCTCGGTGATTTCCGGGGCCTGGGCGGCCTTGATCTTGATCGCCAGGTCCTTCACCTTCGGGTTGGCGGCGCGGGTCGGGGCCAGATCGGCCATCTCGATCGCGCCCTGATGGTGCACGGTCATCATCTGCGCGAACGTGATGTCCGCCTGGTTGTGCGGGCCGGTCGGTGCAGACGGCATCGGCATGCCGTCGCCGGAGGACTTGGCCGGCGACGCGGTGGAGGTCGGTTTCGCGGTGGACGTTGCAGCGGCGGTGGGACCCGAGGCGGTACCGCAAGCGGTCAACACGGCGGTGAGGGTTACGGTCGCGCCGAGCGTGCAGAGACGGGTGTACAGGGTCATGAGGGTTCTCTCTCGCGAAGGAATTGGAACGGGGACGAGGGCAGGCGGAACGCACCGAACCGCCTTTCGAGGCGTCGGTGTGTCGGATGCTCTAGACCCGCAGCACGCAGAGAGATATTCGAGGTGGCGCCGGCCCCGGTGGAGGTCCTCGCAGGTAAGTCGGCAGAAACGCCGGATGACGGGTGCCTGGTGCAGCAGCGGCCGACTGCCCGGACGCGAGCAGGAGCGACAGGACCAGCGCACCTGCTGCGGTGAGGAACAGGACGCAGCAAGCCATTTCGACGGTGCTGTCGCGTCCGGACGGCGCAACTGCCGACGCCGGAACCGCCGCCAGCTCTGCACCTGGCCCGACTGCCGCCGATTCGGGGGCGGGGCCAGCGTTCCCCCCGGTCATCACCCTGTCAGTAGAGGAAGACAACGCCGGAGCCATCGCCGTTGCGTGCGGTTCCATCAGCATGCCGTGGCCGCCATCGGCAGCGTCATGTTGGGCCAGCACGTGCATGGCGAAGACACCGGCCAAGACCAAGGCGATCAACACCCATCGACCCAGCAGCCGTGTTGCGCCGCGGCGCGGCGACAACTGCTCGTTCCAGGTCACCGGGTCACCGGCTCGTCGGGTCGGTGATCCGGGTTTTGAACCCGCGGAGCCGAAGACTGTTGGAGACGACGAACACCGAGCTGAAGGCCATCGCGGCGCCGGCGATCATCGGGTTCAACACTCCGGCGGCGGCCAGCGGAATCGCGGCGACGTTGTAGGCGAAGGCCCAGAACAGGTTTCCCTTGATGGTGGCCAATGTGCGGCGGGCGAGGCGGATCGCGTCGCCCGCGACCCGCAGATCTCCTCGTACCAGGGTCAGATCGGCCGCCTCGATGGCGACGTCGGCGCCGGTGCCCATGGCCAGGCCGAGGTCGGCCTGGGCAAGCGCTGCTGCATCGTTCACGCCGTCGCCGACCATCGCCACGACTCGGCCTTTGCCCTGCAGCTCTTTGATGGTGCGCACCTTGTCGGCGGGCATCACCTCCGCGATGACGTACTCGTCCTCGATGCCGACCTGAGCGGCGATGGATCGGGCTACGGCAGTGTTGTCACCGGTCAGGAGCATCGGGGTCAGGCCCAATGTGCGAAATTCGGCGATCGCTTGTGCGCTCGTCGACTTGACGGTGTCGGCGATCACCACGACGGCCACGGCGCCCCCGTCGACGGCGACGGCCACGACGGTGCTGCCGGCAGCCTCCGCGGTGGCCTTGGCTTCCGCAAGGTCAGTCGGCAGCGGCTGGCCCGACTGCGTCAACAGCTGCTCCAGGAGCGCAACGCGGCCGACCAGCACATCGTGCCCGTCGACGACCCCCCGGGTGCCAAGGCCTTCCACGTTGCGGAAATCCTCGACTGCAGGCAGTGCAGGATCTCGTTGTCGAGCCGCGGTCGTGATCGCCGCCGCGATGGGATGTTCGGAGGCTGCCTCGACCGCGCCGGCCAGGCGCAGCAGCGCCGCTTCGTCCAGCGTGGTGTCGGCCGCGATGTGGACGGCGGAGACCGACATCCGGCCGGTGGTGACGGTGCCCGTCTTGTCCAGCACGATGGTGTCCACTCGGCGGGTGGATTCCAGCACTTCGGGGCCTTTGATGAGAATGCCGAGCTGAGCACCGCGGCCGGTGCCGACCATCAACGCGGTCGGGGTGGCCAACCCCAGGGCGCAGGGGCAGGCGACGATCAGCACGGCGACCGCAGCGGTGAAGCCGGCCGCAACGCCGGCCCCGATCAGGAGCCAGAACACCAAGGTGGCCACGGCCAGGACGAGAACGACAGGCACGAAGATGCCGGAAATCCGGTCGGCCATCCGCTGTACCTGGGCCTTGCCGTTCTGCGCGTCGGCGACCATCCTCGCCATCTGCGCCAGTTGGGTGTCGCCACCGATCCGGGTGGCTCGAATCAGAAGGCGCCCACCGGAATTCACCGTCGCTCCGATCACCTGATCGCCCGTCGACACTTCCACGGGCACGGATTCACCCGTGATCATCGATGCGTCCACGGCGGAGCGGCCGTCGATGACGATGCCGTCGGTGGCGATCTTCTCGCCGGGTCGCACCACGAATACGTTCCCGACCGCGAGTTGCGCGACGGGAATGCGCTGCTCGATGCCGTCGCGCAGGACGGCGACGTCTTTCGCACCCATTTCCAACAATGCCCGGAGGGCGGCGCCGGCCTGTCGCTTGGATCGGGCTTCGAAGTAGCGGCCCGCCAGGAGAAAGGTGATAACCCCGGCTGCGGCCTCCAGGTAGATGTTGCTCGCGCCGTCGCCCCGGGTCAGGGTGAATTCGAATCCGTGCCGCATTCCCGTCATCCCGGCCGTGCCAAGGAACAGCGCGTACAGCGACCAGCCGAATGCGGCCAGGGTGCCCATTGAGATGAGCGTGTCCATGGTCGCCGCGCGATGCCGCAGATTCGTCCACGCCGCCTGGTGGAAGGGCCAGCCGCCATAGACCACGACGGGCCCGGCCAATGCAAGGGACGCCCACTGCCAATTGTCGAATTGCCATGCAGGCACCATCGCCAGGACGACCACCGGCACGGACAGTGCCATCGAGATCAGGAGTCGCTGCCGCAACGACCGAATCGGATCAACGGCGTCGGCCGGAATGGCGTGCCCCAGATCGGCTGCGGATTGAGGTGGTGGCGGCAAAGTGGCCGTGTAGCCGACCTTTTCGACCTCGGCCACCAGATCGGCCGGCTGCACCGCGTTACCGAAGGCAACCCGGGCAATCTCGGTGGCGTAGTTGACCGTCGCGGTGACACCGTCCAGCTTGTTCAACTTCTTCTCGATCCGTGCCGCGCACGACGCACAGGTCATCCCGCCGATGCTCAGCTCCAGCTGTTGGGTCTGGGCGGGATCGACGGCGGGAACGCGCAGATCTGATGCGGAAGTCATTCCGGTCTCCAAAAGGGTTGTGCAGGTGGAGCAATGCTGCGCGCCGGAAATTCTGTCGCGGCAGCGTCGAAGGTCAGTGTTGGGAATCGCCGGCCAGCTCGTATCCCGCCTCGTCGACCGCGGCGGCGATTGCCGACTTATCGAGCTGCCGATCGCTGCTCACCACAACCCGCCCGGATGCCAGGTCGATCTGCACGCCGGTGATGCCGGGGATTGCGTCGGTGAGTTCAGTCGTGACCGCGGACACGCAATGTCCGCACGTCATCCCGAGGACTTCGAAGGTGGTGGTGACGCTGCTTTTCTCGTCGGACATCAGAAATCTCCTCCAGAGCAGTGGAGCGGTTGGACGATCAGGATCGGATCAGCCGGGCGATGGCGTCGGAAGCTTCCTTGACCTTGGCGTCCGCGGTGTCGCCGCCCTGCGCGACCGCGTCGGCGACGCAGTGCGCCATGTGGTCCTCCAGCAGCTTGATCGCCACCGACTGCAGCGCCTTGGTTGCCGCGGACACCTGGGTCAGGATGTCGATGCAGTACTTGTCCTCCTCGACCATTCGGGACAGCCCGCGAACCTGGCCTTCCACCCGCGAGAGCCGCTTGATGTAGTCGCTTTTGTTGCCGGTGTAGCCGTTCATTCTGCCGAATCCTCTTCATGAGTGCTTGCCACTTCAGTTATACCATACCCCCCTACAGTATGAGGGGTCGGCTGGGTGTGCGTCTGAGGATTGGTCGGGCCGCAGCTGTGGTGCGTGGCGTTTCCTCGGTGCGGCGTCGCACCGCAGCAGCACTAGCGAAGATGTCCAACTGCATCGCCATCGAGACCGCCATCGCGATGGACGGCGACGAGTCGATGTTCCCGGAGCCCGGACGCGTCGAATCGTTCCCAGGTCGGGGCGGTGCTCGATCAGCACATCGCGGCGGTCGGTTCCCGGCTGCTCAGAACGGCGGCCAGCGAGTCGAGTGCGCCGGGTACCAGGGTGAAGTAGGCCCAGACGCCTCGCTTGTCGCGGGTCAGCAGACCTGCGTCGACGAGCACCTTGAGGTGGTGGGACACGGTCGGCTGGGTGAGGCCGAGCGGCTGGGTGAGGTCGCAGACGCAGGCTTCGCCGCCTTGGTGGGCGGCCACCAGGGACAGCAGGCGCAGTCGGGCCGGATCGGCGATCGCCTTCAAGGTGCGCGCCAGGGTGGTTGCCGACTCGGCATCCAGCGGTTCCCGAACCAACGGCTGGTAACAGGAGATTTCACCGATCGGCCGCGTCACATCTGAGGGCATGCAACCAGTATGCGGCAACATTGACGATCGTCGATGCTATCCGACCGTTGGACACCATCGACCTGAGCCGGCGAACTGGTCGGACTCCTCGCCCCGCCCGCCGAACCGCGCTGGCGCCACCGGTCCGGCCTGGCGCTCCGTCGTGGCCACAGCCTCGAGAACCTCGGTCACGGTGATCTCGAGCAACGCCGGGTCGGGGTCCGCGCCGTGCGGATCGCCGGTTCCGTCCCCGTGCCACAACACGGTGTGGCGACGATCTGCCGGCGGCCCCCAGAGTTTCGGCGACACCGGCCCGAACAGCAACACCGACGGCGTCGAGTACGCCGACGCGAGATGCGCAATCCCGGTGTCGCCGCAGATCACCAGGCGGGCGCTCCCGATCAGCCTTGCCAGTTGCGACAGTGAAAGCCCGGTCAGCGACTGCACACCCGCAGTTCGTGAAATGTGTGCCGCCAGACCGGCCTCTGCGCCGCCGCCGGTGACGACGACCCGGTGGCCGCAATCGGCCAGCGCGGCCGCCACAGCCGCGAACCGGTCCGGTGGCCACCGGCGCGATCCGGCTGCGGCACCGGGATGCACGACTGTGGTGCCGCCGGCTACGTCGGTGCTCTCCTCGGGCAGCGTCAGGGATCCCGGCACGGCCGGCCACGCCGCCGGCCCCTGTGGTGGCAAGGAAAAGCCTTCGGCGACCAGTCGGCACCACCTGGTCACCTCGTGTTCGTCCGGCCGCCATCGTGGCCCCGTCAGGCCGGCCACCGGATCGGCGAATCCGAGCAGCCGGCGGGGATTCAACTCCTGCAGCAGTCGGCGGCTCGCCGGCCCATTGCCGTGCAGGTCGATGCCGACGTCAATGACTCGGCCGTATCCGGTCAAGGGCTCCAATTCACCTCGGGCGTAAAGATTGTCGACCTCGGGAACCAGTAACACCAGGGGCGCGAGGACCTCCGGTGCGACCAGGACGATCTCGTGAGCCGGTAGCGCCCGGCGCACCATCTTCAATGCGGGAATTCCGGTCAGGAAATCACCGAGTCCCAAGGCGCGCAGGACAATTGCGACCGGACCGCTCATGACGACGGTATGCTCGCCAGCTCTACCAGAGCGGTCGTGGAACGACCCGGAAGGTAGGGCACGGTGACGACCTCACCACCCCACTCGGCGAGAACTTGCGCCTCGGGCAACGTCAGCCCAGAATAGTCACCACCCTTTGCCCAGACGTCGGGCCGCAGCTCCCGCAGCACCTCGCACGGCGTGTCCTGATCGAACAGCACCACAGCGTTGACGCAGGCCAGCGCTTCCAGCACCCGTGCCCGATCCTGCTCGGACTGGAGCGGACGCCCGTCACCCTTGAGCCGACGGACCGAGGAGTCGGAGTTCAGGCAGACGACGAGATAGTCGCCGAGGGCCCTGGCCGCCTGCAGCGTTGCCACGTGACCGGCATGCAGCAGGTCGAAACAGCCGCCGGTGGCCACGATCGAGGCCCCGGCGCGGCGAACGTCGGCCAACAGCGCGGAAATCGGCCGGCCGACCAGGATCGGCGACGCGTCCTTGATCGACCTCGGGTCGAAGGCCGCGGCTCCGCCCGAGGCGACGAAACGCGCGGCGCTGTCCACCGCAACCGCCACGACCTCGCTGGGCAGTTTGCCATCGGCGAAAGCGAGCGCGGCGGCAGCGGCGAAACTGTCGCCGGCGCCGCAGGTATCGCCGGCGACGACGTCCGGGGGTGACACCATCAGTGGTGGATTGTCTCCGGCGCAGAGCATCGCACCCTTGCTGCCGAGCGTCACGCACACGCCACGGGTCTGCCAACGATCGGCGAGGAAGCGCGCTCGCAGCCGCAGAGTGCTCAGATGGGAAAGCCCAGCATCGATTCCCGGTGAGAGCGAGGAAAGTTCGGTCTCGTTGGGTGTCATCCACCAGGTGCCTGGAACGGGATCGCCGCCACGCGGATGCGGATCCCAGATGATCGGTGTTCTCGCCGAAATATTGCTGAGCAGGCGCCGCAGCTTTTCGGAACCGGTGACTCCGCCGCCGTAGTCCGCCACCAGAACCGCTGCAGCACTGACGAGTACGGTATCGACCTCGGCAGGGAGATTCCCGATCTCGCCCGCGCTTCCACCCTCATCGATCCTGGCGATCGGGTGGTTCCCGGCCCGGATTCGGGTCTTCACCGGCGTGCTACCCGCCCAGGGCAGCGCGATGACCCGGACGGCATTACCGATCAGCTCCCGGATCTGGTCCGCGGCATCATCGTCGGCGAACGGCGCGATCAAGACGACGGGCCGAGAACTGTTGCGCGCGGCCAACAGAGCGGCCAACGCCGCGCCGCCCGGTCGCCGCGTCTCCGAAACTCCGTGGATCACCGGAACCGGCGCCTCCGGCGAGAGCCGATCGGCGGTGCCCGAGCGGTCGATGTCCAGCAGAACATCTCCCACGATCACCAGCGGGGGGATCATCCAATTCCCCAGTCCGCCACCGCTTCGTCCATCGCCTCGCAGATCAGGTGCAATGAAACGAGGTGCAATTCCTGCACGGTGGCCGCTCGCTGCGATGGAATGGCCACGTTCTCGTCACAGGCCGCCGCCAGCGGGTTCGGCAGGCAACCTGTCATCGCCCAGGTGTGGATGCCCAGTCCTTTGGCCCGCTCCGCTGCCACGATCAAGTTTGCGCTCCGGCCGGAGGTGGACATCAGCACCAGGATGTCGCCCTTCCGGCCGTGTGCGCTGACCTGTCTGGCGAACATCTCGTCGATGCCGTAGTCATTGACGATCGCGGTCAGGGCGCAGGGTTCCGAATGCAAGGACACCGCGGAGAATGCAGGTCGGTCTTCCCGATACCGCCCGACCACCTCGGCACTGAGATGCTGTGCCTGCGCCGCACTTCCACCGTTGCCTGCCACCAGCAGTCGGGCACCGCCCAGTAGGGCGTCGGCCAGGAATCGGCCCCATCGCTGACTGCGCTCCGCAGCCACATCGAAATCCGCGAGGGCCGAATGCAGTGAGGCCACGTGCTCCGACCTCACCGTCGAACTGCCGCCGGACGTGATGGATCTGGTCATCTACCTGCTCCTGCCGTGGCAATGTCGGGTCGCACTGCGGCGAGATTGCGCCTGCCGAGCGTGCGTCGATATGACTCCTCCGTACGGGCGGCCACGCTCTTCCAGCTGTATCCCGTCTCGGCTCGGGCTCGTCCGGCGCGTCCCATCTGTTTCCTGGCAGCGGGATCGAGCAACAGGCGATTGACCGCCGCCGCGATCTCCGACGGCCGACCCGGCTGTACCAACAAGCCGGTCACGCCGTCGACAACCGTGTCGAGCAGACCTCCGACGGCGGTGCCGACGACCGGAATGCCGCAGGCCATCGCCTCCAGCGGCACGATGCCGAACGGCTCGTACCACGGCACCACGAGCACCAGGTCGGAGGAGTTGATCAGCGCCGGTAGATCTGCGTGTGCCACCCGACCGGTGAAACCGATCCGATCGGCAAGTCCCAGGCTCCGCGCCAGTTCCGTCAGTCGCTGAGCTTCCTCGTCCTGCGGCAGCATCTCCACGCCCGGGCCGCCGACGATCACCAATTCGCCGTCGGGTATGTCGACCATCGCGCGGATCGCGTCCTCGACACCTTTTCGGCGCACCAGCCTGCCGACCAGCAACAGCCTGGGTCTTGATGGGGCGCAGAGATTCGCAGCGCCAGGATCCGGAGTGAACGACTCCGTGTCCACGCCGCACGGTATGACGTCGACAGGCGTACCGAACGTGCCCATTCGCCGCAGTTCGATCTCCTCGTCGGAGCAGGTGGCGATCACCCGGTCAACTGCGCCGACGATGTCGCGTTCGATCCGGACTCGATCCGGCGGACTGCCGTCGGCCGTCCGCTGCCACCGTCTCTTCACCGTCCCCAGCGCATGGAAGGTCTGCACAACCGGCAGGGCCAACGATTCGGCGGCGCGAAGCGAGGCCATCCCGCTCATCCAGAAATGGGCGTGCACGAGATCCGGTGGACTGCACTGCCATAGCTGGGTCAACACCTGGGCGAAGGGCTCCATGTAGGGCAGAAGTTCGTCCTTGGGTACCTCGGCGGCCGGGCCGGCCGGTACGTGCACGACGGAGACCCCCGGCGCCAGTGCGACGGCGCCGGCCAGTGACGGGTGATCGGCTCTAGTGTAGACGGTGATGCGGTGCCCCAGCGCCGCCAGGGCGATGGAAAGCGCTGCGACATGGACGTTCTGGCCGCCGGCATCCACTCCACCCAAGCAGGCCAACGGACTGGCGTGCTCGGAGACCATTGCTATTTCCAACCTCGCTCACCCTTTCCTTGCAGAACTGCGCTCAGCGACCGGCCACGACGGAAAGCAACAGTTGGTCCCAGTCGGCCAGAAATCGATCCAGGCCGTAGCGGCCCAGTGCCGCTGCACGTGCGCGTCGGCCGGCCTCTCCGGCGGCAGCGGGTTCGTGCAGATACAGCCGGAAAGCATCCGTCAACCGGTCGACGTCGGTGCTGATGATCCCTGCCCCCGGACCGATCGCCTCGACCACTTCCGTTGCTGCCACCGCGATGACGGGCATGGCCAACTGCATGGCCTCGATGAGGGAGAGTCCGAGGGAGGTCCATCGCATGGGATGCAGGTACACCCGCCGGCGGCTCACTTCGGTATGCATTTGGTCCTGTGTCTCCAGGTCCTCGTGGGCAGTGACCGAGCGCAGACCCAGAGAGGTGACGAAGGTCGCCGACTGCATGCCGAACACCTCGACAGCACCGACGTCGGCGAATCGCGGCACCAGATCGGCGCCGACGACGCGGCCTCGCCTGCCCGGCTCGTTGACCACGACTGCACCCGCAGCGATCTCTCCGGTGTAGCGCGGGCCTGGGTCCACGATGCCGTGCTCGATCACCGTGGTCGGAGCAATCCCGTTGTCCCAGAACAGTTCGTTGAAATGCGTGACGTGCGCAATCGGAATATCGCTTCGCTCCGCCAGTGGATGTCTTTGGGTGCAGGGTTTCTCATCGGGCGCGTTGTGTTCGAGGTAGACCGCGGGAAGGTCGGCGCCGGCGCGTCGGCCCAGCCAACGGTGCACCAGATCCAGCTCGTGCGGGCGTTGCAGCACAACAATATCGAAGCTCTGATCGAACAGCTCGGCCGGAGAATATTCTTTTACTCCGAGCGGCCAGTCCCAGGTTCGGGCCCGTCCTACTCCGTCGGGCCCGCGATCTGGCAAGACCGGAACCACGTACTCGTGCTGACCCTGCACGAACGCCGTCGTCCAGCTGCCGTGCACGTGCCACAGCAGGATTCTCATGTCGGCTCCGCCGGCTCGACGCACCGAGCCAGCTGCTCGACCGCGTTCAGGATGTCCGAGCCCCGAACCGAGGACAGACACGGATGTCCGGGCACCGGGCACACCGTGCTCCTGGTTTCCCGACAGGCCGCCGATTGATCTCCGAGCTGGATCACCGGCACGCCGTACGGTGCCCAGCGAACGGCGGGTACGACCGGCGCGAACAGCGAGACAACCGGTGTGCCAACGGCTGCCGCAAGATGCGCCGGGCCGGTGTTGGCCACCGCGACGACCGCCGCGCCGTCCAGGACGGCGGCCAGCTCGCCCAGATCAAGCCGACCGCCCAGATCCAGGACCTGGTCGCCGGCGGCACCGGCGACCCGGGCGGTCAGCGCCCGTTCGGCCTGGCTGCCGGTGACGACCACGGACCAGCCGGCGTCCGCCAGGCAACGGACGGCCTGGAGCCAACCGGCCTCCGGGTAGGCCCGGGCCGGAGCGCTGGTGCCGGGGTGGGCCACCACGTACCGGCCGTCGATCGGTAGATCCACCCACGGCAGCGGCCGCCGAACCGCCAGGAATCCATCATCGATCGACGGAAGTGTAAATCCGGCTCCGGCAGCAACTTCCAGCATTCTGACCGGCTCCGGAGCATCGTTCGGACTCGCCAGCCGCACGTCCAGCAACGATCCCGGATAGTCCTCTCCGACCGCAGCCACTCGTCGGACCCCGGCCAGCTTCAGCAGCAAAGCGGTGGGCAACGGCGACTGGTGGAACGACGTCAGGATGACGGCCTCGTCGATGGACGCCGTCCGCAGCCGGTCGACCACGTCGTCGACGTCCGCTTCGTCCACCGGAGGTGGCGGACTGAGAATCCACGGGCAGGCCCAGACGATGACCTCGTCGACCCCGGGTAGCAGTCGCGCGGCGGCCGCTCCCTGCGGACCGACGAGAACGGTGACCCGGTCGGAGTGGGCTGCCACCGCCCGGATGGCCGGTCCGGACGCCAGAACGTCCCCCATGCTGTCCAGTCGGACAACGAGTACGTGCCGCATCTTCAGCATTTGCCGGCAAGTACGAGTTCGATTGCGGCACCGATATTCTCGGCGAGCACAGGCGCGGCCACCACTTCGTCCGGCAGAGTCTGCGGCGTCGGGATCAGGATCGACCTCGCTCCGGCCGCAGCGGCGGAACCAACGTCCGAACCGATGTCACCGATCACCACACAACGCTGCGGATCGACGCCGAGCTGCTGCGCTGCTTGATGAATGAGGCCAGGCATCGGTTTGCGGCAGGCACAACCCTCGGCCGCCGTGTGAGGGCAGACGAACCATCCGGCGAAGGGCCCCAACAGTTCCTCGACCCTGGCATTGACGGCCGCGACGGACTCGGTGGTCAGCAGTCCACGGCCGATGCCGGACTGGTTGCTGATGACCGCGATCGGAATGCCGGCCTCCCGCAGCCGATCGAGTGCGCCGAGGGCCCCAGGCATCGGCGCCACCAGAGCCGGATTCCCGTTGTAGGGAACGTCTTCGACGATGGTGCCGTCCCGATCGAGAAGTACCGCCGCCGGCAGCAGGACCCGAGGTTCACGACGCCCTGCTGCCGCGCGCAGCCAGTGGTACGTCGCGATCGGCGGTATGGCAACGCTTGTCGTGATCATCTTCGCGATCTCGGTGCGATCCCGAGGACCGCCCGCGATACGTCGCCACGCGAACTCGGTCGTCAGGCCCAACCAGCCAAGCGCGGCGGCAGCGCCGATCCCGCGTCGTCCGGAGGTGGCCGCGGCCACGGCAACCAGGCCGCTCGCGGTGATCGCCAGGTGCCCCGGCCTGCGACCCAGCGGAGAGCGCGCCCGCCGACGCCAATCCGAACCATGCTTGCGTCGCATCAGAACGTCGTCGGCATTGCCGCGCTGTTGCGCCACGCTGGCCCACCAGCCGGCCGCCCGAACCGGGTGCAGCGAACGACGTCTGCCCTCGATGAGCGCGTATCCGTCGTCGAGTACCCGCAGCGCCAGATCTGCGTCCTCACGGAAGGCTCGCGGGAACCGTTCGTCGAATCCACCGTTGCGGGCCAACACTTGTCGCAGATACACCATGTCTGCCGTGATCCACCGAGCCGATTGCAGACCGGCCGTGCCCCGCTCCCAGTCGGTCGGCCGGCGGTGCGCCGGAAGGGGAACGGTCAGCCGACCCTGTATTCCACCGACAGGAACCGCTAGGACCTTCGAAGCCTGTCGGAGATCGACGTCCAGGTCCGTCAGCCAGTCGCTCTCCACCACCACGTCGTCATCCAGAAAGGCGATCCAATCTAGCGTGCTCGATCGCCAGCCGACATTTCGTGCGGCAGCGGGACCACGACCGTGCGATCGGAGCACCCGGACCGAAAGGTCTGCCGGAACGGATTGCAGCACCGGCGATCGGACGGCCGACTTCGTCGGGCGATCGTCGACGACGGTGATCTGCGGCGCGACCAGTCCGGTCGAGCGGGCCGACTCGGCGATGCTCTCGAGGAGCGCGACTAGACAGGGGCGCCCGATGCTCGGAATGATGATCTGGACGACTTCGTCCAGTGGCTTGCTCACCGATCTGCCAGGGCATGCCGCCGGACGGCGAAGGGACCGATCGCCAACAGATCCACCGGGGTGGAGCCGAAGCACTCCAACGCATCTCGCGGTGAATCGACCATCGGCCGACCGGCCGTGTTGAGGCTGGTGTTGACGACCACCGGAAGTCCGGTCCGTTCTTCGAAAGCCGTCAACATCCGGGCTACCAACGGCTCGAGAGCAGGCTCGACCGACTGGATCCGGGCGGTGCCGTCGACGTGTACGACGGCCGGAATCCGGTTTCGCCACTCCGGCCGGACGTCCTGGACGAAGAGCATGAAGCGCGAATCCATCGGTCCGCCGGCGAAGATGTCGGGTGCTCGGGAGGCGAGCACCATGGGCGCCACCGGCCGGAACTGCTCCCGGCCCTTGACGTCGTTGAGCCGCTGCAGATTCGATTGGCGGCCGGGGTGGGCCAGCAACGAGCGATGACCAAGGGCGCGTGGCCCGAATTCGCTGCGTCCCTGGAACCAGGCCACGATGCCGTCAGCGGCCAACGTCTCCGCAACGGTCTCCGCGATATCCGCAGGGCGGTCGTACGGCAACCGGGCGGTGAGCAGCACCTGCTCGATCTCCTCATCGGTCCATTCCCGGCCGAGGTCAGCACCGGGAAACGGAGGAATGGAGTCGCCGTTCTCCTGGGCGGCGTACAGCGCACCGCCCAATGCCGTACCCGCGTCACCGGCGGCCGGTTGGACCCAGATGTTCTCGAACGGACTATCGGCGAACAGTCGCGTGTTCGCCACGCAGTTCAGGGCCACACCGCCAGCCAGGCTGAGATTCGGCGAGCCGGTGCGCTCGAAAAGCCATCCGGACAGGCCCAGCAGCACCTCTTCGAGCACCGCCTGCAAGCTGGCCGCGAGGTCGGCGTGCTCGGCGCCCCATTCGGCCTCGCCGGTGCGTTTGGGTGTCAGCGCCGACCAGTCGACACCTGAAGTCCGGAATCCGCCGTCTCCCGTCACGTGGACGAATTGCCGGAGGTAGTCGAGGTGTCGCGGCTTGCCGTAGGACGCCAGGGCCATCACCTTGTATTCGTCCGAACTGCGGAGGAAGCCCAGATGCTCCGTGGCATCCTCGTACAGCAGGCCGAGCGAGTGCGGAAGCTGCTGGCTGGCAAGCGTTTCGAGCTTCCCGTCGAGGAACCGGCCACCGAGGTGACTGTGTTGTTCACCGCGGCCGTCCAGGACCAGCGTGGCGCAGTTGCCGTCGAAAGGTGCAGCGAGCCCGGCCGAGGCGGCATGCGCAACGTGGTGCGGCACGAAACGGACCCGGCTGGGATCAAGGCCGGGCAGGGCGGAGGCGAGAAACTCCG
>JAABUY010002692.1_pt1 | contig 20663 bp, 17 predicted proteins | sample 5560271 | NCBI WGS metagenome assembly JAABUY01 (sample SAMN10711886, study PRJNA513374) | rock metagenome | isolation source: Antarctica rocks | place: Antarctica: Victoria Land, University Valley | reverse complement strand
TCCGCAAAGTGGCGGATGGCTTCAACCAGGGTTTGGGGCTCGGTGCTCATGCCTTATGGTATGCCACGGCTGGCTTACTGAGTCAAGTATATTGTTACCATCGCAATGGCCGGCACAGGCAGAGCCCAGCCTCGCCTGCTTCCTACCGCCCCCGGCTCACGGTGTAGTCCGCGACGTCGAGCATCCGCTGCCTCACCTCGCCCTCCGGGAACACCCCGAGCGCCCTGCGCGCCGCCAGCGCGAACTCCGCCGCGCGCGCCAGGGTGGCGGCGATGGCGCCGCTGTCGGCGACGAGGCGCATGGCGTGGTCGAGGTCGGCCTCGGTCTGCTCGCTGGCCTCGATGGTGCGTCGCCAGAACGCCCGCTCCTCGGTGCTGCCGGCGGCGTGGGCCGCGAGCACCGGCAGGGTGATCTTGCCCTCCCGGAAGTCGTCGCCCACGGTCTTGCCCAGCTCCGCCTGGTCAGCGGCGTAGTCGAGCGCGTCGTCGACGAGCTGGAACGCGATGCCGAGGTTCATGCCGTAGTCGAACAGCGCGCGCTCCTCCGCCTCGGGGCGGCCTGCCACCACGGCGCCGACCTGGCAGGCGGCGGCGAACAGGGCGGCGGTCTTGCCGCGCACCACGTCGAGGTAGCGCGCCTCCGGGGTGGACAGGTCGTTCTGGGTGGTGAGCTGGAGCACCTCGCCCTCGGCGATGGTGGCTGCGGCCTGCGACAGGATGGCGAGCACCCTCAGCGAGCCGTCCTCGACCATGAGCTGGAAGGCGCGGGCGAACAGGAAGTCGCCGACCAGCACGGAGGCCTTGTTGCCGAACACCGCGTTGGCGCTGGCCAGGCCGCGGCGCAGGGCGCTCTCGTCGACCACGTCGTCGTGCAGCAGGGTGGCGGTGTGGATGAACTCGACGCAGGCCGCGAGCCGGACCTGGCGCTCGCCGCGGTAGCCGCACAGCCGCGCCGCGGCCAGGGTGAGCAGCGGGCGCAGCCGCTTGCCGCCGGCGGCGACGATGTGCGCCGCGAGCTGCGGGATCAGCACCACCGGGCTGTCCATGCGGGCGAGGATCGCGCGGTTGCAGGCAGCGATGTCGTCGTGGAACAATGCCGCGAGCTCGGCCAGGGCGTCCGGCGCCGCGGCAATCATGGTCACCGCGTCGGCGCCTGCGTCGCGCGGGGCGGCCCCGCCCCGATCGTCCGGCTGTCTGGCCGTGGCACCCAACCGCGTCTCCCGGGCTTGATCGACCGCGCGATGCGGGCACCGTGGCGCGGCGACGGCGCCACCGCGTCTCGTCATCTGGCGCCGCGCGCCTTCCTTGCACCACACCGTCCCGAGGCACAAGCATGCGCGTCATCGCCACCACCAACGATCCCGTGCGGCTCAGCTTCCTGCGCGTGCTGCTGGCGGACGCCGGAATCGAGGCGCTGCTGCTCGACGCCCACGTCAGCGCGATGGAGGGCAGCATCGGCGCCATCCCGCGCCGCCTCATGGTCGAGGACCGCGACGAGCACCGCGCACGCCGCGTGCTGCGCGAGGCCGGAGAAGCCTAGCGGCGATGGCCCCGACCGCAGCGCCTCCCCTGCCCGGCCATCCCGCAGCGCCGGCCGGCGGCGGTCGCCACGACCCGGCCGCCCCGTCCGCCTCGGGGGGCGACGTGCCCGCGACCGGCCAGCCGTCGCCGGACGACCTGCCCGACGCCGAGTCGTCCGGCACGCTGCTGGGCGGCCGCGTGGCATACCGGCAGATGCTGCGCGGACACAGGAGCGGGCTGGAGCCGGTCCTCCTGGCCGCGCTGGTGCCGGCCCGGCCGGGGCAGCGCGTGCTGGAGGGCGGCACCGGCGCCGGCGCCGGGCTGCTCTGCCTCGCGGCGCGCGTCGCTCCGCTGGGCGGCTGGGGGATCGAGATGGACCCGGCGCTGGCCGCGCTGGCGCGTCGCAACCTCGACGCGAACGGAGCAGCCGGGATCTCGGTGGCGGCCGCCGACCTCACCCGCGACGACGTGCTGCCGGAGGGCGGCTTCCACCATGCGTTCGCCAATCCGCCCTGGCACCGCGGCACCGCCTCGCCCGACGCCGGGCGCGACCTGGCCCGGCGTGCCGCGCCGGGGCTGCTGGCGCTGTGGGTGGCGGCGCTGTGCCGCAGGGTCCGGCCTCGCGGCAGCGTGACCCTGGCCGTGCCCGCGGCGGCGCTGGCGGAGGCTGCCGGCCTGCTGCGGCAGTCGGGATGTGGCGGCGTGTCGCTGCTGCCGCTCTGGCCCCGGCGCGGGATCGCTGCCCGGATCGTGCTGGTTCAAGGCGTGCTGGGCAGCCGGGCAGGCAGCATTGTGAATCCCGGCCTGGTGCTGCACGAGGCGGACGGCCGGTTCACCCCGGAGGCCGACGCGGTGCTGCGCGACGGCGCGGCACTGCGGATCGGCGGCTGATACCCACCGCTCCTTGGAGAACGCGGCAAGGCAAGGTCAAGGCTCTGCCTCAAACTCCGCCAGGGGCGAGCCGCCTCTGGCGACCCCGGGCAGAATTCAGCCCCGCCTGCCCACGAGGCAACAACCTCGGCCGCCGGCCCGGAACCGGACCGTCAGCGTTCCGGGTGGCGAAGATGCCAGAGCCGTTCGAAGGCGGCGACCAGGCTTTCCATGTTGCGGCGGCGGTTGCCCTCGTTGGCGGTCGGACGCTTGCCCATCATCTTCTCGAGGATTCCCAGAAGCTGCTCCGCGACATCCAGTTCCGCGGTGTCGCAGGCCTGATGAAAGGCCACCAGGATCTTGTCGGACAAACGGCGGGTGTGCCGCGGCGTCGCGGGAGCGATCGCTTCGCGGACAACGTCTTCATTGTCGAATTCCTCACCCATTCTCTCCGTGAACACCGACGTTGTGCCTTTCGCCATGATTGAGACGCCGCCCTGCTGGCAGCACCCTGTACTCACAGGGTGCGCGGCTGATCTATGCAGTCGATTATTCACGATTTTGAGAAAATAGCCAGAGCCACCGCAGCCTGTTTGTCAAAATGACTCAACAACCAACGAGTCCCGCAGAAGCGGACGCGCAAACACGAGCTACGAAACAGGTATTGTGGCCGGGGGTCTGCCTCCACATCACTAACCTAGGATAAGTTTCCCGCCGCCTGCAAGAAACGAAACGACGACTTCTCGGCAGGGACGGAGAGAATGGCGCAATAGCCACAGAGGGTGCCCGGCCGCGATCACGGCAGCCTGGAGAGGTCCCGGTTGCGCGCCGACGCCTGGCGTGCACCCGGCGAACCGGTGATCCTGGCAGGTCCGGTCCGTCCGCATCGTCCGCGGCCCTTGGGGACGCCGTTCCGCGATTGAGCGGCGGCGGGACTTTGACTATCAAGGGCCGATGGTCCTTGCCGCCCAGGATGATCGTGCCGCCCGCCTGCGCGCCCTGCCCCCGGTGCAGCGCCTGCTGGAAAGCGAGGCCGCGGCGGCGCTGATGGCCGCGACCTCGCGCCAGGCGGTGACGCAAGCCGTGCGCCAGGCGCTGGACCAGTCGCGCGACGCGATTCGCGGTGGCGGCCGGCTGCCCTCCGCGGAGGACATCCTGCTGGCGGCGACGCGGCGGCTGCACCACGAGGCGCAGCCGGCGCTGCGGCGCACGATCAACGCCACCGGCATCGTGCTGCACACCAATCTCGGCCGCGCCCCGCTGGCCGCGCAGGCGGTGCAGGCGGCGAGCGAGGCGGCGCGCGGCTACTGCAACCTGGAATTCGACCTGGAGGAGGGCCGCCGCGGCGAGCGCGCGGCCGGCCTCGCCGGGCTGCTGCACGCGCTCAGCGGCGCGGAGGCCGGGCTGTGCGTCAACAACAACGCGGCGGCGGTGCTGCTCGCGCTCTCGGCGCTGGCGGGAGCCGCCGCGCCCGGCGCGCCCGGCACGGGCGGGAGCGGCGCGGGCGGGAGCGGCGCGCCGGGCGAGGTGGTGGTCTCGCGCGGCGAGCTGGTCGAGATCGGCGGCGGGTTCCGCATCCCCGACGTGATCCAGCAGGGCGGCGCCCGCCTGGTCGAGGTCGGCACCACCAACCGCACCCGGCTTTCGGACTACGCCGCCGCGATCGGCCCGCACACCCGGATGCTGCTGCGCGTGCACCAGAGCAACTACCGCATCGTGGGCTTCACCACCGCCCCGGCGCCCGCCGAGATCGCGGCGCTGGCGCACGAGCACGGCCTGCTGATGATGGACGACCTCGGCAGCGGCTCGCTGCACGACCTGCGCTCCTACCGCTGCCCGCCAGAGCCTACGGTGCGCGAGGCGGTCGAGGCCGGCGCCGACGTGGTGGCGTTCAGCGGCGACAAGCTGCTCGGCGGCCCGCAAGCCGGCATCCTGGTCGGGCGGGAGGCCTCGATCGCGCGGATGCGCCGCCACCCGCTGCTGCGCGCGGTGCGTCTGGACAAGATGTGCCTGGCCGCGCTGGAGGCGACGCTGCGGCTGCACGTGCAGGCGCCGATGGCGCTGCCGGTGATGCGGATGCTGGCGCAGACCGAGGCGGTGCTGCAGGCAAGGGCGGAGCGGCTGTGCGCGCTGCTGCCGGACTCGGTGCTGTGGCGCATCGAGGGCACGGAGGCGCAGGTCGGCGGCGGCTCGCTGCCCGGCACCCGGCTGGCGAGCCGCGCGGTGGGCCTGGCGGCGGAGGCGATGGGGGCGGACGCGCTGGCGCTGGCGCTGCGGCGCAACCGGCCGGCGGTGGCGGGGCGGATCGCGGCGGACTTGGTGCTGCTCGACATGATCGCCGTGGCCGACGAGGAGGTCGAGGAGATCGCCGCCGCGGTGACGCGGGCGTGCGGGCCGGCGTGAAGCCAGGCAAGCAAGGCCGGGCTCTCCCTCCGCTGCCCCTTCCAACAGCCCAAGCGGGCTGTCGGAACCTTCGGGCAGCTACGCCCAGACCCGCCAGGGGCGAGCCGCCCCTGGACCGGCTTTACTTAGACAAGCGGATTCCAAAGGCGAGCCTTTGGCGGGGTCCAGGGGCAGCGCCCCTGGCCTTCCTTTCTTGTGTAATGCGTCCATGACCCGCCGCCTGCTTGGCGTGATCGGCCACGTGGACCATGGCAAGACCGCCCTGGTCCGCGCGCTCACCGGCATCGAGACCGACCGTCTCCCCGAGGAGAAGCGCCGGGGCATCTCGATCGCCCTGGGCTTCGCGCATTTCGTCGCGGGCGACGCCACGGTCGACCTGATCGACATGCCCGGCCACGAGCGCTTCGTGCGCACCATGGTCTCCGGCGCCACCGGGATCGGCGCGGTGCTGCTGGTGGTGGCCGCCAACGAGGGCATCCAGGCGCAGACCGTCGAGCACATCGAGATCGCCGCGTTGCTGGGCCTGCGCCAGACCGTGCTGGCGGTGACCAAGCGCGACCTGGCGACACCGGAGCGTCTGGCCGAGGTGACGCGCGACAGCCTGGCGCTGGCGCGCTCGGCCGGGCTGGAGGTGGCGGAGACGGTGGCGGTGTCGGCGGTGCGCGGCGACGGGGTCGAGGCGCTGCGGGCGGCGCTGGCGCGGCTGCCGGGGGCGGATGCGCGGGAGTGGGGCTACCCGTGGCTGCCGGTGGACCGGGCGTTCTCGATCGCGGGGCACGGCACGGTGGTGACCGGCACGCTGCGGCGCGGCGCGATCGCCTCGGGCGACGAGCTGGTGCTGTCGCCGTCGGGCGAGGCGGTGCGGGTGCGCGGCCTGCAGGTGCACGGCGCGAAGGTGGCGAGCGCCGGGGTCGGGCAGCGGGTCGCGGTCAACCTGCGCGCGGTCTCGACCGGGGAGACGGCGCGCGGCGTGGCGCTGACGCGGCCGGGCGCGCTGCCGCCGGCTTCGTGGCTGTCGGTGCGGCTGCGCGCGGTGCCCAGCGCGGCGGGCCCGCTGCGCGACGGCGCGCGGCTGCGCCTGCTCGCGGGCACGCTGGAGGTGGAGGCGAGCCTGCGGCTGCTGGACCGCCACGAGCTTGCGCCCGGGGAGACGGCATCGGCCCAGCTGCACTGCGCCGAGCCGGTCGCGGTGCCGGCGCGCGAGGCGTTCATCCTGCGCAGCCCCTCGCCTGCCCGCACCGTGGCGGGCGGCGTGGTGCTCGACCCGCAGGCGTCGCGGCTGCGCCGGCGCGACCCGGCGGCGCTGGAGCGGCTGGAGCGGCTCGCGGCGGAGACGCCGGAACGGCTGGTGGCGCGCGAGGTGGCGGACGCGGGCGCTGCGGGACGACCCGTGCTTGCCCTGGCGCGGCTGTCGGGGCTGTCGCCGGACCGCGTGGCTGCCACGCTGAGCGACAAGGCATCGGGCGACAAGGCACTGGGCGACAAGGCTGCGGGGCCGCAGGGTCCGGCGTCCGCCGGCACGGGCGCGGTGGTGATTGCGCGCGGGGTCGCGGTCGCGCGGGCCGCGCTGGACGCGGTGGGTGCGCGGGTGCCGGCGCTGCTGGCGGAGGCGCCGGACGGGATGGCGCGCGAGCGGCTGCTGGCGGCGCTGCCCGGGGTATCCGGGCCGGTGCTGGAGGAGTCGCTGTCGCGGCTGGCGGCCAGCGGCGTGCTGCGCCTGGCCGGTGGCCTGGTGGCGCCGGTGCGCGCGGCGTTCGAGCGCGACCGCGCGGACCGCGACCGGGTCGGCGCGGCGGCGCTGGCCGAGCGAGTGCGCCAGGCCGGGCTGTCTGCGCCTGACACGCGCGACTTCGCGGCCGACCCGGTGCTGCGCCGCCTCGCGGACCGCCTGGTGCGCGAGGGCGTGCTGGTGCGCGCGTCGGACCGGGTGCAGAAGCGCGAGCTGCTGTTCCACCGCGACACGGTGGAGGCGGCACGGCTGCGCCTGGCCCCGCTGCTGGCCGAGGGGGCCGGCCTGCTGGTCAGCGACGCCGGCGCGGCGCTCGGCGTGTCGCGCAAGTTCAGCGTGCCGCTGCTGGAGCACTTCGACCAGATCGGCTTCACCCGGCGGGTCGCGGACCGGCGGCAGCTCGCGCAGCGGCCGGGCTGAGCGGCGGGCCGGCACAGCAAGGTTGAGGCTCTGCCTCAAACTCCGCCAAAGGCCCGCCTTTGGAATCCACTACTCAGTAAAGCCGGTCCAGGGGCGGCTCGCCTCTGGCGGGTCCCCGCCTTCAAGCAATGGGCAGAGCCCAGCCTTGCTTCCTGTGCTGGCCTTGCCTGCGGCGTGGTCTTGCGTCGGCCGGCACGGCGCGCGATCCTGGGCTCCACGGAGGCGATCGGGGTCTGGTGGCCCCCCTGGTCTTCAAAACCAGTGGCCCGCGTCAAGCGGGTGGTGGGTTCGATTCCCATCCGCCTCCGCCACCCATCGCCTCTCCGCTGGCCTTCTCCACATGGGCACGGGTCCTGCGGCCAAGTCGGCTGCACTCTTCGCACCTGGTGCCCTGCCGTCCAGGCGCGGCGGGCGGCAGGCCTCGCTAGGCGACGGGACCGGCGGCGAACAGGTGGTCCGTGGCGCCGAGCCCGGTGTGCACCGTGATGCCGGAAGAGTCGTGCGTCATCGAGGTGATGCCGCCGCCCCAGAAGATGCCCAGCCCCTTCGGGTTGCCGATGATGTTCAGGTTCCCGCTGCCTGTGACGAGGGTGCCCGGGGTGATGCTGTAGAAGATGTCGGCGGCGCCGCTGCCGCCATACAGGATGGAGTTGATGCTGCCGACGAGAACGTTTGCCGTCCCGGCGCCGAGCACGACTGTGTCGCCCTGGTACGCGGCGCTGCCTGCCTGGATGCCGGTGTCGTAGATCGTGCTGTGACCGGTCCCGGCGAAGATCACGTCGGAGCCGGCGGACACCACCGTCGCGTTGGCGCCCATGATCACGAAGCTGGCGCCATCCTGGCCGGTCTGCAGGACGGCGTAGTCGCCGACGAAGAGGGTGTTCATTGACGACCGTCCTTTGCTCCGCGGCATGACACCAAGAGGTAGCGAAAGTTCTTTAACTTATGCCGCAGGTTGCAGAATGCGTTCACGAATCCACTCCGTCAATCCATGCACGTGCAGCCGTCTCGAACGGGGCTGACGTGTTGCAGACCTGCACGATCGGCACCGGCCCGGCGTGCGATGCCCGCGGCGCCGGGACCGACGCGATGCGGCACGCTCAGGGCGGCATGGACCCTGCCGGGCCGGCCTGGCGGCTGGAAGGGTGCCAGCCACCGCCAACCCAGCTGCCGATCGGATCGAGCCCCGCGCCCAGCAGCACCAGGTCGGCCCGCAGGCCCGGCGCGAGGCGGCCGCGATCGTGCAGCCCCGCCGCGCAGGCCGGATAGGTCGAGGCCATGCGCAGCGCCTCCGCGCCGTCGAGCCCGAGCAGCGACACGGCGTTGCGCACCGCCTGCCCCAGGTCGAGGTCCGCGCCCGCCAGCACGCCGTCCTCGGTCTCCAGCCGCCCGCCGCGCCGCAGGATCGTGCGCCCGCCGAGGGTGAACCGATCCAGCGCGGTGCCCGCCGTCGGCATCGAGTCGCTCACCAGCACGACCGGCCCCCGCGACCCCGCCGGCCGCGCCGCGAGCAGCAGCCGCAGCGTCGCGGGATGCACGTGGACGCCGTCCACGATCACCCCGCACCAGGCCTGCGGGCTGGCGAGCGCGGCACCCATCACCCCCGGCTCGCGCCCGGCGAGCGCCGGCATCGCGTTCGGCCAGTGGGTGAAGCCGGCGACGCCCAGCGCCAGCGCCGCCACCGCGCGCTCGAAGGAGGCGGCGGAGTGCCCGGCGCACAGCCTGGCTCCCGCGTCGGCCAGCGCGCGCAGCTCGGCGTCGGCGACGCATTCCGGCGCCAGCGTCAGCAGCACCGGCACCCGCGCCGCCAGTCCCGCGATCAGGGCGAGCTCGCCCGGCCCGATCGGGCGGATCAGCGCCGGGTCGTGCACGCCAGGCCGCAGCGGGCTGAGGAACGGCCCTTCGAGGTGCAGCCCGCCCACCCCGCCGCGATCCTGCGCCACCGCGTCGCCGATCGTGGCGCAGGCCTCGCGCATCCGCGCCGGCGTGTCGGTGATCAGGGTCGGCAGGATCGTGGTGACGCCGAAGCCCCGGTGCGCCCGCGCGATCGCCAGCGCGGCGCCGGCGCTCGGCGAGTCGTTGTAGAGCAGCCCGCCGCCGCCGTTGACCTGGAGGTCGACGAGACCGGGGGCGAGGACCGCCTCGCCCGGCAGGTCGATCCCGTGGCCCGCGACCCGCCCCGGCTCGACGCCGAGGATACGGCCGTCCTCGACCACCACCGTGGCCTCGGGCAGCGAGTCGAGGCGCCCGCCGCCCTCGACGAGCACGCGGGCGGCGCGCAGATGCAGACGGGCCATGACGGCAGTGTCGGTCCGCGACCGGAGACGGGCAAGGCGGATGGTCTGTGCCGCCGCCGTCCGCGAGGCCTGTTGCGCCAGCAGCCCTTTGAAGTGGCCGTCGAAGCAGGCAAGGTTGAGGCTCTGCCTCATCCGCCAAAGGCTCGCCCTTGGAGTCCCTTACTTCAGTAAAGCCGGTCCAGGGCCGGCTCGCCTCCGCCTTGAAGCAGGGGCGGGCCTGGGCGGAGCTGCCATTCCGACGACCCGCTTGGATCGTTGGAATGGCAGCGGAGGGAGAGCCCGGCCCTGCTTGCTGACAGGTCGATGTCAGGGGCCGTTGGTGTTACCGGCCGGCGCCTCTGGCCTGTTTGCGGTTGTCGCGGCCTGCGGATCGGGGTTTATCCCGCCCGGAGACAGCCGGAGCGGATGCCACGATGACCATGATCTCCTACGCGCAAAACGGCGAAGACGTCATGCTGATGCGGGCCCTCGGCGACGTCGCGGGCGGCTTCTACATCGACGTGGGCGCCGCCGACCCGACGCAGCATTCCGTGACCCGGGCCTTCTACGATCGCGGCTGGCACGGCGTGAACGTGGAGCCGAGCCTGGAGCACTTCCTGCAGATCGAGGCGCAGCGGCCGCGCGACATCAACCTCCAGATCGCGCTCGACGATCGCGAAGGCGAGCAGGTCTTCCACACCATCCAGGGCACCGGGCTGTCCACCTTCGACGGAGTGCTGGCCAAGGGCCACGGCGCGGCGGGCTGGCCGGTCAGCCGCGTCATCGTCAACACCCGCCGCCTCGCCGGCGTCTGCGAGCAGTATGCCCCGGCCACGGTCCACTTCCTCAAGATCGACGTGGAAGGCGCCGAGCAGCGCGTCCTCGCCGGCGGCGACTTCACCAAGGTCCGGCCATGGATCGTCCTAGTGGAGGCGACACGGCCCGGCACCGAGGCCCTCAACCACGAGGGCTGGGAGCCGATCCTGCTGCAGGCGGGCTACGAGTTCGCCTGGTTCGACGGGCTGAACCGCTTCTACGTCGCCGCCGAGAAGGCCGAGGCGCTGCGCCCGTGTTTCGACAGGCCGCTCGGCCTGTTCGACAGCTTCACCCGCCACGACCCCGAGCGCGACCAGTTGGCGGCGCGCGCGGCGACGGTGCCCGTCCTCGAGGAGCGGGCGCAGGCGGCGGAGGCAAGGGCAGCCGCCGCGGAGCGCCATGCGGCGGAGGTGGCGGCGCAGGCCGGCGCGCAGGGGGCGGCACAGGAGCAGGCGCGCCAGGAAGCCGAGGCACGCGCCGCGACCGCGATCGCCGAGGCGGCGCTGCTGGCGGCACGCGCGGCCAGCGCGGACTCGCTGGCGCAGGCCGCGGCGGTCAACGCCGCGGCGGCGGCGACCAACGCGCAGGCCGCAGAGACGCAGGCCGAGGCCGCGCGAGGCCGCCTGGGCGACCTGCAGCACGAGATCCACGAGATGCGGCGTTCCCAGGACGAACTGCGCCACCGCGAGGAGGCCGGCCGGTCGCTGCTTGCGGCGCAGCGCTCCGAGGCGGCGGCGCACCTGGCCCTCGTGCAGCGCACGCTTGACGAGCGGGCCGCGTCCCACGATGGCCTGCGCGCCGAGCTCGATGCCGAGCGGATGCGCGCGCGCGCGCTGGAACAGGAAGCCGGGTCCCGCCTGCGCGAGATCGTGGCACTCGGCCAGGAGATCGCGCGTCGCGATGCGCCGGAGCCAGCCCGGGAGATCGTGCTGGTTCCGGCACGCCGGCCGACACTGCGCCGCAGGGTCGCGGCGGGGCTCTACGGCTGGACGCTGCGGCCGCTGCTGCGCCCCCTCGCATGGCGCGGACGGAGCTTCCTCGTGGCCGGCTTCCGGCAGGCGCTCGACGAGCACACTTCCTTGGCGCAGCACGGGGTCCGCCTCGGCGGCGACCAGGCGGACATGCTCGGCGAGATCCGCAGCCGCCAGGACCGCATCCTGGACATGGTGCACCGCGTCGACGACCTGGCCGCAGACGAGCGCGCGCGGCAGTCGCACGACCTCAAGGGCCTGCGCACCCGGACGGACGAGACCGTCGCGGCCGCACGGAGGATCGAGGCCGCGCTGCCGGGACGAACCGGCTCCGAACTGGCCGGGCTCGCCGAAAGCATGGAGGCGGCGCTGCTGAGCGTGGCCATGGCCGGACGCACGGGCGCTCGCTAGCATCGGCTTTTGAAGCGCGGAACCGCCTCTCCAGGAAAGATCGACGATGAGCGCCGGACAGACGATCAGCGTTGCGGACGTGCTTCGGACCAGAACCATCGACGACCTCAACGTCGCGGCTGACGACTACTTCCGCCACGTCAACAAGAACGCGTTGTTCCAGAAGCCGTTCAACGACCCCGGCGAGTCGGCCGAGATCATCCTCACGTTCATGAACGTCATGAAAGGCCTCAACCTTTCCCCGGGCGCCACCGTGCTGGATTTCGGCGCCGGCTCCTGCTGGAGCAGCATGATCCTCGCGGGATTCGGCTACCGGGTCATCGCCTCCGACGTCTCCCGGGTGGCGCTGGACCTCGGGGCCGAGCTGATGCGGCGACGGCCGGTGTTCGTCGATCACCCGCCGATCACCTTCCTGCACTTCGATGGGCACCGGCTGGACATTCCCGACGGGTCGGTCGACGCGATCTGCTGCCTCTCCGCCTTCCACCATGTCCCCAACCAGCAGACCATCCTTGCGGAGATGGCAAGGGTGCTGCGGCCCTGGGGACGGGCAGGCTTCTCGGAACCCGGGCCCGCGCATTCCATCACGCCGCAGAGCCAGGAGGAGATGCAGAAATACTGCGTGCTGGAGAACGACATCATCCTCGAGGACATCTGGGAGCATTCCAGGGCGGTCGGCTTCACCAACCTGATGGTCAGCCTGTTCTACCCCGAGCCGGTGTACATGCCTTTGCGGGAGTTCAACTCGTTCGTCGCCGGCCAGCCCAGCGCCGCATACGAGCACAACATGCGGCTGCTCATGCGCAACCGGCGCCTGTACGTGATGGAGAAGGGCGCCGAGGGCGTGACCACAAGCGAGGATCGCGAAGGCCTCGACGCCCGGCTTGATGTCGGCGCCGCGGAACTGCGTTGCACGCCCGGCGAGGAGCTGCGGATCAGGGTCGTGGCCACGAACACGGGCAGTGCACTCTGGCGCCCGTCCTCCTGCCAGGCGGGGCCGGTCCGTCTCGGAGCCGCCTGGGTCGGCGAGGACGGCACCCTGGACTACCTGCCGCGGGTGATGCTGCCGTCTCCCGAGACCTACGGAGTCCTGCCGGCACAATCGGTCGAGGCCACCCTGACGCTCGCCGCGCCCGCCGAGCCTGGCCGGCGCCGTCTCCGCCTCCAGCTCGTCTCGGAGATGGTGGCGTGGTTCGGAACGGCCACCGACCTAATGCTCGACGTCCGCGCGTAGCCGGCCGACTCCGCCGGTTCGCCGACCCGGGTGCCCGCTAGCGTGTCACCCAGCCCGCGATCTGCCGCACCACGTCCCGCCAGGTCGGCAGGCAAAGCTCGGCAGCCTCCGCCCACAGGACCGACAGCGCCGCGTCATCCTCCAGCCTGGCGAGGCTGGCGGCCACGCTGTCCCGGTCCAGCCGGTCAAGCCGGATCTGCCCGCCACCCGGAAGGGCCGCGATGCTGGGCGTGGCGTTGTGCACGACGACCGGCACGCCCGCCTGCAGGCTCTCGAGCGGCGGAATGCCGAATCCCTCGAACTCGCTGAGATAGAAGGTGGCCCGCGCGTCCCGCAGCACCTCGCGCATGGTGTCGTCGCTCACCGGGCCGAGGACCCGCAGCCTCGGCTCCCCGGCAAGCCCGGCCAGCATCTCGATCTCGCGCGTCGAGCGCGAGTCCATCCGTCCCGCGAGAACGAGCGTCGCCGCCCCGCCACGCCGCCAGTATTCGACGAACACCTCGAGCAGCAGCGCGATGTTCTTCCTCGGCTCGATGGTGCCCATGCAGACATAGCTTCCGCGCGCCGGACCCCCTGTCTGGCGTTCCAGCTCCAGGCCGTCCGCACCGAGTGGGACGACCACGCCGTCCACCTCGCGACGGATGATCCTCGAATGATCGGCGCGCGTCTTCTCGCTGATGAACACGGCACGACCGACGTCGCGCATCGCCTGCAGGTAGGGCATGCAGCCGCGCACGGCCCCTTGCGGGTAGTCCTGCGGCCGCAGGTAGACGACGAAATCATAGACGATCCAGGCGATCTCGACCCGGCCGGCCGCCGCCAGCGCCCGGTACTGCCGGGACCGGCCCTGGTCGAAGAACACCTCCGGGTTGAACAGGATGTCGTCCGCCCGGAACTCGACCGGCGCCGCGTCCGCCAGCAACGGGCGGAGCTGGTCGAGCTGTTCCTTTGTGCTCGATCGCGTCCGGCTTCCCCGGGCGCCAAGACGGCTGAACACCTCGTCCGGGAGCGCCACGAACCCGCCGGCTTCGCCGTCATACCGGCACGGCAACAGTTGGCCCGGGTTCGGCCAATGGCGGATGAGCTCGCGCTCCACACGCTGGATGCCGGTCTGCAGCGGGTTGACCACCAGCTCGGTGAGATCAAGCCAGACGGGGCCGGTCCTCATGCCGCCTCCGCCTCCGGCACGAGGTCGAGCGCGCTGCACAGACGGTCCGCATAGACCCGGAAGTTGTGCCCGGCCTCGAAGTCCCGCCGTGCCTCCTCCCAGGACGCGGGCCTGCCTGCGCCGAGCAGCTCCTCGATCGCATCGGCCAGCAACACCGGGCTGAGCTGGTCCGGTATCCGGTACACGTACTCCGGCGTGCCGAGCGACTCCGCCAGGCCCGCGTTGGCGATCGCAGGCAGACCGGCGGCGACGCAGTCGAGCAGGGCGCCGGACAGGCTGCCCAGGTTGTGGGTGCGCAACTGGATAGCGGCATCGGCGCCGAGCAGGTAGTCGCGGTACAGCGCCTCGTCCACGTAGTCGCGATGGAAACGCACCTGCGCCTCGAGGCCGAGCGCACCCACCAGGACCTCGACCGCGCTGCCCTGCGGCGGCGGCTCGCCCACGAAGTGCAGCTGCGCCCCGATGCCCCAGTGGCGCAGCAGGTCGAGGGCCCAGACGCACTCCTCCGGCCCCTTGGCCGGCTGCACGAAGCCGAAAGTCACGAGAAGCGGCACGTCCGGCGCGACCCCGAGGCGCCCGCGCGCCGCCACCCGGCTCGACGTCTCAAGAGCCTGCTCCGGCCATGGCCGATAGATCGAGAACGGCAGCAGCACCGACTGCCGGCCCAGTCGCGCCTGCACCAGATCGACGCTGGGACGGGAGTGGAACATCAGCGGCTCGGTCGTGTCCGCAAGGTCGGCGAAGAACGTCGCCACCAGGTGGGACTCGTCGCTCAGCCACAGATCGAGCTCGCCCGGCTTTAGCGCGCGGCCAAGCTCGCGCTCGGCCGTGGCGCGGGTGTGCGCCTCGCCCAGCAGGATGCGGTAGAACCCGAGCAGGCGCGCGTCGTGGCAGATGCACGCACCGCCGTAGCGCATCAGCAGCCGGAAGATGCGCGCGTGCAGGTGCGAGTTGCCCATCACGCCCACCACCCGGTCGAACCCGCCGGACAGCATCGGCAGCGCCGAGAGCGGGGAGATCGTGGTGTTGGCGATCGGCGTCGGGTTCTCGGTCTCCGTGAACACGTGCAGGTCCACCCGCAGCCCCAGCTCCGCGCAGCACGCCGCGGTGTAGTCCGCGACGCCGGAGCGGTCCGGCGGCACCGGCGACAGCAGCGCCACGCGCGCCCGGCCCTGACGTGGCGCGTCCTGCGCGTCCCCCATGCCCGCCGCACCCTGCGCGCCCGCCACGGCGGCGACCGCACCGCCGGCCGCCTGGAGCGCGCGCTCCTCGTCGCGCTCGTCGGCGCGCGCCTGCATCGCCGACCAGAACAGCCGCGCCACCTCCGCGGTGCGGAACCGCGGCCATGTCGGCGCCTGCTGCTCGACCACCGTGCTGCGCCACTCTGGCCGCACCGCGCGCGCGAGGATCGCGGCCAGCGTCGCGTGGTCGTCCGGCTCGAACATGAGGGCGTCGTCGTCGATCAGCTCCCGGTGCGCCGGGATGCGCGAGGCCACCGACGGCACCGCCGCGGCCATCGCCTCGATCACCGGCAGCGAGAAGCCCTCGGCGCGCGAGGCGGTCACGACGCAGAACGCCTCGCGGTACAGCCCGAGCAGCTCGGCCTCGCTGACATGACCGGGGAAGCGCAACTGGCCGGGACGCCCGCCGCCGTCGCGGTGCAGGTCGCGCAACGCCTCGACCTGGTGCGGCGCATAGCCGCCGGTGACCACGATCGGCACGCCGGCCTCGACCATCGCGGCGCAGGCGGCGTGGGCGCGGATCGGGCACTCCACGTTCTTGCGCGCATCGCCCCCGCCGATCACCAGCAGGTGCCGGCCGGCGGGCGGGCGGCCGTGCGCCGCCTCCGCGCTGCGCTCGAAGGCAGGGTCGAGCGGCGCCCCGGTGACGGTGACGTCGCGCTCCGGGACCGGCAGCAGCGCGCGCAGCCTCGCGGCGCTGCTGCGCGAGATCGGCATGAACAGGTCGTAGCCCGACAGCCAGGCGAGCTGCGCGTTGTAGTCGAGCCTGCGCCGCGCGTCGGGCAGGTAGCGCGCCGGGAAGTCGAACGGGATGAAGTCGTACACCACCGCCGCGCGCAGGCAGCGCGGGCTCGACGACAGGCGCGCGGTGAACAGCGGGTCGTGCGTCATCGGCGAGAGCTGCACGAACCAGCACCCGGCCATGTCGCCGACATACCCCGTGTGCTGCACCGAATCCACCAGCGCGCGCACCGCGGCACCCAGCGCCGGCAGCGCGGGATCGGTGACGCCCACGATGCGGTGGCCGGCCGCGAACCCGCTGTGCGCCCTCGCGTGCTGCAGCAGCCCGAGCGCGTGCCGGCCGACGCCGCGCTCGCGGTAGTTCTCGTCCTGCAGGCAGCGCAGATCGACGATGAGGGCGGGCTGAGCAGTCATACGCGCATCCTGAGGCGAGGGGTGTGCGAGTCCGGGCGCCGCCTCCATACAGGGGCGCCCGAGGCTTGCCTATCGGCCGGGACGCCGGGCAGCGGGCCGCAGGCTAGGCAGGAAGCAAGGTTGAGGCTCTGCCTCAAACTCCGCCAAAGGCTCGCCTTTGGAATCCATTACTTAAAGAAAGCCGGTCCAGGGGCGGCTTCCCCCCTGGCGGGTCTGGGCGGAGCTGCCCAAAGGTTCCGACGACCCGCTTGGGTCGTTGGAAGGGGCAGCGGAGGGAGAGCCCAGCCTTGCTTGCTGCGGGCTTGCCTCTTGCCCCCCGCCGGTCCAAACGCTTGCCCGGCGACAGACTGCGGGAGTGCATCGAATGCGGACGGCTCTGATCACCGGCGTGACCGGCCAGGACGGCGCCTACCTGGCGCAGCTCCTCCTCGCCGAGGGCTACCGCGTCATCGGCCTGATGCGCCGCTCCGCCTCCTCCGACGTGGTCGGCGAGCGCCTGCGCTGGCTCGGCGTGCTCGACCGGGTCGAGCTGGTGGACGCCAACCTGATCGACCTCTCCAGCCTGATCCGCGTGATCGAGCAGCACCAGCCCGACGAGGTATACAACCTCGCCGCCCAGAGCTTCGTCGCCGCCTCCTGGCAGCAGCCGCTGCTCACCGGCAGCGTGACCGGCCTGGGCGCGGCCAACGTCCTCGAGGCCGTGCGCATCGTGCGGCCGAAGGCGCGGTTCTACCAGGCGTCGTCGTCGGAGATGTACGGCCTGATCCAGGCGCCGGTGCAGGACGAGCACACCCCGTTCTACCCGCGCTCGCCCTACGCCGCGGCCAAGCTGTACGCGCACTGGATGACCGTGAACTACCGCGAGAGCTTCGGCCTGCACGCCAGCTCCGGCATCCTGTTCAACCACGAGAGCCCGCTGCGCGGCATCGAGTTCGTCACCCGCAAGATCACCGACGGCGTCGCGCGCATCAAGCTGGGCCTGGCCACCGAGCTGACGCTCGGCAACCTCGACGCGAAGCGCGACTGGGGCCACGCCCGCGACTACGTGCGCGCCATGTGGCGCATGCTGCAGCAGGACGAGGCGTCGGACTACGTGGTCGCGACCGGACGCACCACCACGATCCGCGAGTTCTGCCGCATCGCCTTCGAGTGCGCGGACCTGGACTGGCAGCGCCACGTGCGCACCAGCGCCTCGCTGGTCCGCCCCGCCGAGGTGGACGTGCTGCAGGGCAACGCCGACAAGGCGCGCCGCGTGCTGGGCTGGGTCGCCGAGACCAGCCTGGAGCAGATGGCGGCCGAGATGGTCGAGGCGGACCTCGCGCGCCACCGTGCCCGCGCGCGCGGCCTGACCCAGCCCGCCGGCCTCGGCCCCGCCTACCCCGCGGCCGGCGGCCCGGCACAGCCCCCGGGCGCCGCCCCGCAACAGCCCGCCGGCCTCGGCCTGATCCAGCCCGCCGAGGCGTGAGGTGCGGCCGCGCACGATCCTGGTGAGCGGCGCCGACGGCTTCGTCGGCCGCTACCTCGTGTCGCGGCTGGCCGCCGACTTCCCCGACGCCGCGCTGCATCCGGCGGCGTTCGATGTCACCGACGACGGCGCGGTGCACGACGCGGTCGGCGCGCTGCGGCCCGACGCCTGCATCCACCTCGCCGCGATCGCCGCCATCGGAGAGGCGCGCGACGCCCCGGAGCACGCCTGGGCGGTCAATCTCGGCGGCACCCTGTCGCTGGCCCGCGCTCTGCGACGCCACGCGCCGGACTGCGTGCTGCTCTACGTGTCCAGCGCCGACGCCTACGGCAGCTCGTTCGCCGCCGGCGTGGCTCTCGACGAGAGCGTGCCGCTGGCGCCGATGAACACCTACGGCGCCACCAAGGCCGCCGCCGACCTGGCGCTCGGCGCCATGGCGCAGGACGGGCTGCGGGTGATCCGCCTGCGCCCGTTCAACCACACCGGCCCGGGACAGTCCGAGGCGTTCGTGGTCGCCGCCTTCGCCCGCCAGGTCGCGCGCGTCGCCGCAGGGCAGCAGCCGCCGGTGCTGCGCGTCGGCACGCTGGACGCCCGGCGCGACTTCCTCGACGTGCGCGACGTGGTCGCCGCCTACAGCCTGTGCCTGGCGCGGGCCGACACCCTGGCGCCCGGCACGATCCTGAACGTGGCCTCCGGCGAGGGACGGCGCGTGGGCGACGTGCTCGACGCGCTGCTCGCCCTCTCCGGCGTGCAGGCCACGGTGGAGGTCGAGCCCGGCCGCCTGCGCCGCGCGGAGATCCCGCTGGCCTGCGGCGACGCGACGCGCGCCCGCGCGGCCCTGGGCTGGGCACCCGCGGTTACGTGGGAGACCACGCTGCGCGACGTGCTCCAGGACTGGCACGCGCGGGTGTGAGCGGGCGTGCACCGTTGAGGCAGGAAGCCAGCAAGGTTGAGGCTCTGCCTCAAACTCCGCCAAAGGCAGGCCTTTGGCATCCATTACTTAAATAAAGCCGGTCCAGGGGCGGCTCGCCCCTGGCGGGTCTGGGCGGAGCCCAGCCTTGCTTCCTGACGGGCCGATGTCAGGGACCGTTGGCATTGTCCTTGGCCTCGCCTCGCGCAACTCGCGGCGGCGGGCCGCTTTGAGGGGCGCGAGGCCGGGCGATGCCGTCCGGGCCGCAACCAGGGACGGGTCCATGCTCCTCAACGCCGCGGCCGCGCTGATCGCGCGCATCTGCCTGGTGGTCCTGTTCCCGTTCAGCGCGGTCGACAAGATCGTGCACTGGAAGGAGGCGCTGAAGCAGGCGAACTCGTCTTTCCTGCCGGGCGGCCCGGTGCTGCTGGCGATCGCGATCGTGGTCGAGATCGTGGCGCCGGCGTGCATCGTGTTCGGCTGGTCGGACCGGCTGGCGGCGTTCGTGCTGGCCGGCTTCTGCGCGGTCACGGCGCTGCTCTACCACCCGTTCTGGACGCACCCCGACCTGTTCAGCGCCGGACAGAGCAAGGGCCGCGAGGAGTTCTGGGAGTTCCTGAAGAACTTCGGCCTGGTGGGCGGGCTGCTCCTGGTGGTGCTCGGGCTGCAACTGGCGACGCTGGGCCAGGTCGTGCGCCACCCGCTGTCGAGCGGCCCGATGTCGGCCACGCCGGGCGACTCTGCCGTGGCGGCCGCGGGCGTGGCCGGCTGACTGCGGCGGCCCCGGTGCATGGGCGGAGGCTCCGGAATGGCGCCGGCACCGTTCAGCCCTGCCCTGGCCTGCCGAGGTCTTGATGTTCAGGCACCGCGCCGTCGAAGCCCGCTTTCTTTTGGAAGGCCGGTCCAGGGGCGGCTCGCCCCTGGCGGAGTTTGAGACGGAGCCTCAAGTCTGCGCGAACGCGCACCGGAATCGCCGTCGCCGCGCATGAACTCCAGAACGTCGCCCGGGCACGGCCTTGCCGGCCGGTGGGTTCAGCGATCCTGGCGGCTGACAGAAGCCGCGGCGGTGTCCGGGCGCGCCGGCGCGTCATCCGGTCTGGTCCGCGCATGCACGACCGCCATCGTGTCGCTGTAGAGGCGGTGCCATCTTGGCAGCCGGTCCAGCACCGCGACGAGCGGGTTCGTGGGGTTGAGCATTGTCCACTCCACGCCGTACTGGCCAAACGTCTCGTCCAGGGCCTGCCGGTCCGGGCGGAGGACCTGCTCGTAGCGCAGGAAGAACGGGTCGCCGTACAGGTCCGCTCTGCCATCGATGAAGGGCCGCACCCCGGAGAACACCAGGTAGCCGCCCATGCCGTACTCGTTGAACACCGGCCTGGCCGCGAGTCCGGGCGGCACGTGCGCCAGCGCGGAGATCGGCGAGGCGGGCGAGTCGCTGCGGACCACGGGAGCGCCGAGACGGAGCAGGGTCGCCGCGACGACGACTCCGAGCAGCACGGGTCCGAGCAGCGCCGGCCGGGTTACAACCGGACGGAGCGAGGTGGGCCGACCAGCCCGGCACGTGGCCGAGGGACGGAGCTGGCGGCGCACGACACAGTGCCGCGCAGGTGGCGACCCAGCGGCTCGGCGACCACCAGCAGGCCGATCACGCCGGTCAGGAGCTGGTTGCGCGCGTGCTCCATCCCGGTCTGGAGCAGGCCGGCTATCAGGAGCAGGCGGACCGGCGCGAGCCGGAAGCCGCGCGCCAACCCCAGGTAGAGGGCGCAGAGCGCCACGAGCAGAACGGGCGGTGCCTGGAGCAGATCGACGCCGCGCCATTCCTGGATGAAGGCGTTGGCCTTCATCTGGATCAGGGCGACGGGGAACAGGAAGCCCTGCACTCCGTTCGGCGTCAGCAGCGAGGCCAGGACGGCGGCGCCCAGGAACGGAGCCCAGGCCCGGAGGCTTCTCATACCAACCGCCAAAAGGCCTGACTCTGGCGGGGTTGGGGTTCCCATCACCGTTCTGATCTGATTCGCTGTTCCCGTGTTGGGGTCAGGAGAACGTGTGATGGGCGTGGCAGTGTCTGTGACCC
>JAABUY010002690.1_pt1 | contig 20668 bp, 35 predicted proteins | sample 5560271 | NCBI WGS metagenome assembly JAABUY01 (sample SAMN10711886, study PRJNA513374) | rock metagenome | isolation source: Antarctica rocks | place: Antarctica: Victoria Land, University Valley | reverse complement strand
TAGGGAATGGTTGCTGATGGGAGGACAAACGAACTTGATCGAGTAAGTGAAAGAGCGAGCGTGATCCTCTGCCTCCATTTGACATAGTTCTCCTTTCCAAGTAGCTTTGGAACCTCTCCGAACGACTTTGTGATGCTGTCTCCGCTTGACATGATCGAACGAAGTATGCAGACAGGAGACTGGACAGGACAGGTCGAAGTGAGTTCGATGTCGGTCGAGTAGCCTAGGTTAGCTTGGTATTCAAGAGCCTTCTCCTAGGCGTCTCGATCGTGTTGATGGCTCGACAAGACGGGTCGTTCTGGTGCGACGGTCGGTCGTGCGATCTGATGGTTGTATACAGCAAGCTAGCCACAGCTGAAAATGCTTAGCCGGTTAAAGCCAAGGTCTCATAATCTGTTGTAGTTTATGATGAATGCATAAAAAAGGACGAGCGAAGTGAAAACTTTCACACTATGAACGAACGCGTCGCGCGCGAGCTTATCCGAGCCTTCCAACATGTTTGCCTGAAAAAGAACTGTAAAATTCGCGAGATAGCTGAGAAACCGGTGGAAAGACGACGCGCGCAGAGTTGATGGTTGATGTACGGCTCAGGCCGCTGCCAACTTTGGCCCGCAGCTTGGAGCGATGCCATGCCTCGATATCCGCAAGAAGGTTTTGGAGGACGTGGTGGCCCGGTCGCAGGCGACGGATGGGCTGGGTAGGTTGAAGGGGAAGGTGGGCGTCATCACTGGAGTAGGGCCGGAAATGGGCATCGGGGTATGCGTGTTTATCTTATCGTCACGACAACAAAACTGACCAGGCATTATCCAGACTGCGACAGCTAGAATAAGCTAGAATTTTCGCTCGTGAAGGTACGAGGTCAATACCTGGAGCTGCATAGACTGACCTATCGAAGGCGCCGCACACCTTTACCTCCTCGACTTTGTCGACAAACAGCTCCTTCCTCTCGCCGAAACCCTTCGGAATCCTTCCCATCCACCAAAGTTAGTCCATTCCCAATTTTACCAGGTGGAGACTGATGAGCCAGATCACCACAATAAAAGCCGACGCCGCATCGCCCGCCGCTATCTCATCTCTGGTCGACAGAGCCATGAACGAGGAGGGCCATCTAGACTTCTTCTTCGCGAACGCCGGGATCGCGCAGATCCAGGTCCCCATCCTGAAGCCAGACGCTTCGGAAGAGGAGAGGACGGCGTACGTCATGAAAGGCGTGTATCGCCCATCTGCCGAGATTGAGGCAGAAGAATTCGTCGAGGTCATGCGGATCAATGTGCTGAAGTAGGCTCTCACCGTGACTTTATCACGTCGAGCTTACAGGCTTGTCAGTGTTTTTCTGGCAATCAAATATGCGTCTCCTGCAATGGCCAAACTCTGCGTCGAGAAAGGCAAGACGATCCCCGGCGGTTCGATCATCCTACCGCATCAGGTACGCCGAGTTTCATCCCGAAAGCCCGCCCTCTAACGACTGGTAGTCGCCGGCCTCAAGGCTGATGGAGGACCGATTGCGTATTCCGCCTCCAAGGCGGCGGTAATCTCCATGGCTCAGACGGCGTCATACGAGCTGGCGGGGCAAAACCTGCTGGTCAACGCTATTTGCCCCGGATTCATCGAAGTGGGTCACCATTCTGTAACTTCAATCTGACATTTCTACAGACGGACATGACCAGGGCAACTGTACACTTGGCTAGAATGGCGGGGAAGGATAACAAAATTGGAGTGTTGAACCCGCTGATCCGGCAGGCTATGGCTGCTGGTATGTCGGCTCCACGTTTCTTTAGCAGTTCTAATAGCTCTCGTAGAGGTCGCTCATTTGGCATTGTTCGTTGCGTCAAGTGAGTTTGACGGAGCTGATGAGAGCGAGGCTGATGATGTGGAGATGATTCGTCTTATGTGAACGGACAGGCCATCCCGGTTGATGGGGGGTTGACGGCGAGCATGCCATACATAGGGCCAAGGTTGTGATGAGATTGTTGTGTCTCGTTGATCGTTGCACTGCTCGTTGCAGAGATTGCGAGGGATGTCAACTTCATCATGAGCGCCGCCCTAGCCGTCAGCCACGCAAATCGCTCTCCCAAGATCAGCCCATGAGTAACTATAAGAAGCAGAAACGCGAATACAGGCGCGGTCGATTGGTGACATCACGGGGTATACTGCCCAAGTTATTTCATCCCTCCACATTTGATGACGATCTTCGGCTCGGTCAGCGAGAAATACCCATCGAATTGGCCATATACTCACCCTCTACCAACGCAATATCGAATTTCAGAATCATTCAGCCTTGAAGACGATAGGTGGACGTCTCTCCCGCAAAGCTGGGTACGCGCGACCGCTTTGGCGGGGAATTTGGTTGCATACCTCCAAGTCCGACTCCGAACGAACGTGAAGCTTCCATGTAAGGAAGGAGCTTCAGCGGCCTCTACCACCAAATTCTTCAACGCGCTTGCCAGTGATTCAGATCAAGCTCGCTTCACCTTCAGCCCGCTACTCCCATCGACCTTGATCACCTTTCCCGATCAAGAATCGGATTCGTGAACTTTCGCACGTCTTCCTAATCTTCGACACAGGCATCTGCTCGGGTTGTCACTCACCATGAGCAACGGTACATCCAAGTCCGACGGCATTCATATCTCCACCAGCAAAGCTCCGACCACATCATCATCGCCTGAATCCCCACCGACCCCGTAGCTCAACACCGCTCGTCCCTCCAACACCACAGTCCCCGTCCCGTCCACCAGCCGAACTCGAAACGTCCCCCTTCACCTCTATCGCGCATTCAACCATCCGTAACTGTGGACCTAGAACCGATACCTGCTCCTCATGCCATAAGATCCGCTACCCTGCCCGCGACCAACCAAACCACAGAAAACTCGCCATGCATCATTCACTCCCATCTTGATCGGCACGGCTCGCTCCAGGATTGGCTGGTCAAGAACATATCAAATCATCCTCAGCACTCCCATGGTCATTCACAGCCTCGCCAGCTCCAGAACGTAGGGACTTCATCTCGACAGCACACTCATCATACCTCGCACGCGCATCATCCGTGCCTCCCTCCTCAGAATCATCGGCGTCATTCTCTCCAACCATCGCATTCGCCTTCCCAGCCCCCTGGTTCTTCTCGAGTCACTTCACCGACGAAAGAAGGCTCCACGAATGGCTACGACACTGACCAATCCAGCATCAATGGTATGGGTAGTGCGATCCTGGACGGCGATTTGATAGACGAGCGCGAAGAGGGGGGGAGTTTGACAAGACAACTCGCAGAGACCGTACAGGGCGTGCGGGAGGTGAGCAAGCAGCTGGGTGCGTCCAGTCCTCATCATGCCCGGTGGCTGCTGATCTGTTCAGGCCGCACGACGGTCCGCTCACGCATACAACATGTGCTCATCGTTACGAAAGCCCGAGATAACCGACTCATCCAGCTCACCCGCGAACTCGCCCTCTGCCTCATGCAGAAGCAACCTGCCTCCTCGCCAGACTGTGCCAACAGGCCTGTTCGTTGACGAGAAGAACGGCGATAGGGGAATGGTGGTCTTCGTCGACGCTCAATTGCGTATGTCCAAGCGCTTCGATGCCGCCGGGCTTGCAGAGGGATCATCCCAATCTATTCAAGCCGGTATTCCGAAGGCGAAGCTCGTCCTCGGCTTCCGTGAATGCCCTTCGACGTACCCCTCGGAGAGGAATTTTGGCGACCTGCCGAGGCGGCTTCAGAAGGATGGGCCAGTTACGGTATTGGACGAGCGAGTTGTGTTCGAACTCGCCACACTTGTTCGATTTCGTGGTAACGGTGAGTTCCGTCAAGTGATGGCAAGTGTCCGTTGATATCGCTCTTAGCTTGGTGGAGATGGGACGATACTCTTTACATCTTGGCTCTTGTTAGTATCCGATATTGAAGGTCCGCGTAGCTAACAGCCCGCAGCCAACGGATCGTTCCGCCTGTTCTTCCCTTTGCCCTTGGATCCCTCGGCTTCCTCACGAACTTCGATTTCGCCACATACAAAGTGACCATGGACAAGGTCGTCGACGACGGCATCCGCGTCAACCTCCGCATGCGATTCACCTGCACAGTCTACCGGGCGATAGCCCCGGAAGAAACGACACTGGTTCTTGGCGACGGTGGTAGACAGCGCAAGGCGATTAAGCGGCCTGGCGGCGAAATCTTGATGAGCCAAGTGGACCGCGGTGGATGGGAAGCGCTGGAGGGGCCAACAGGGCCGATGCTAAATCCCGCAGCCGAGGGGAAGGACAAGGACATCATGTTTTTCAAGCAGGCCTGTTGAGCAATTCGAAGTGCTCAACGATCTCGTGGTCGATCGAGGACCGGTCCACACGTCAGCCTGCTCGAGCTGTTCGGTGAGCTGCGCATCCTTCGTTCGGACTTGGCTGACAAGAAGTTAGGCGATGAGCGTCATTTGACCACCGTACAAGCGGATGGCTTGACAGTTTCCGCTCTGACTGGTTCCACTGCCTACTCCCTTTCAGCGGGGGGATCCTTGGTGCACCCACCGATTCCCGCACTTCTCATCACACCGATCTGTCCGCACGACGCGAGATTTTAATGTGACATTCGCCTAACTACTATTACTAGCTAATTTATGTCGTTTCGCTCCAGCCATATACCCACCATACTCTTTATGATCCTGATCGTAAAGTCCTTGCCCCTCCCCAGATCCTCCTCCGTCGGACAAACGGGAATATGGAGGAACAACACGGGTTTCCTCCCAACCTTGTCCGCGTGCTCATACTTCGCCAGAGTGGTATAGAAAGTGAAGGCACAAAGTTCGGTCCCAACTTCATCACTGGCTTTCAACTTGACCTCTACAACCTCACACCGCCTCTTCACCTCCTCCACGTACAGGGTACTGGGGCAACTTGTCTGGGAATCCTGCGCTTGGCCAGATATCCTCGCTGAGCTCGTCAGACCATTGATTGCCATCGACGTCAAAAGACGTGAAGCCGCGGCGAGGCGAGGCGAGGTGCGCTCTGCTCGATGTTATAAGAACCGAGAGCATCGTCCGTGCCAAGGTGTAGGACGAGATGGGGCTTGTGGGTCGCGGTGAGTCGTAAGATAACTGCTGCAGCAGAGGCGCAGGCGACACGTATTCACGTGTGGTTGATCAGTCGGATGCGAGTGGGGTGGTCACCACTGCTCTCGGAGAGGGAGATTGTCGACGGGAGGGAGGAGACGATTTGGATCGGAGGGTTCTCGGTACGGCCTCCCCATAGCTGGTAAGACGTGGTCAGTATAGAGGGCTTTCCATTCGATTCAGCTGGAGTCCAAGTCTTCGCTGACGAGAGGACACGGGTGGCTCGATGACAGACAGGGCTCAAACTCACACCGCCGCCCGTTACGAGCACCTTGACCTCCTCACTTTTCGCCTTTTGCCCGATATCAGATTCAGACTGCACCACTGAACTCTTATTGCAGTATTTCGTCTGATTCGAAGTGCTTCTGTCGAGTGATAGGATCGGATCACCACAAAGGCTGTCCTCAGCCTTTGTCGACCACAAACGTCGTGATCGTGACCCCTTAATCCCCCCACCCCTGACCAGCGACTAGCGATCAGGGATCAGGTCCAGTCTCAGCTCTAGGTAATCTCGTCATGGGATGTCCCCTGATCTGCGACGGGACTCCCATCGTCTGTCCCAATAATTACAAGGCCCTCACGAGCGATAAATAGCTTCTCTTAGCGCCAAAATCTCTTTTCGTCCTCCGCCGTCCAGCCCCTTCAATTGTCTGTAATGATCTCGATGGTGGTTAGACTTGTATTATTACAAAATGACGCATGAAGCGCTCCGCAGTGGCCAATCATTCGCATCCCGCTAGCTCAACCTAGGTAGTCGCCGCCTTGGCCTTCTTCACCGCCGCGGTCCCCTCCCTGAAACCGTTCTTGAAGCGGCGGTTGACGGACTTGACATGCGCCATCCGGCCGGTTCCGCTATCGGTCGAGCATAGCGAGGGAGACGTCGGGGATGCAGAGAGTCAGGGAGCGGGAGAGTGAGAGAGAAGGAGAAGGGAGAGGCGAAGAAGGGAAGGTGAAGCGAGGCCAGGAGGGCAGTGGAGAGGAAGGAGATAATGAGCTGGAGTCGGAGGGGAAAGGAGCTGAACCCACGTCGTCTTTCTCCTCTTCGCCTTAAGACCCCAGTTGTAGCTCCTCATCTTGGCGAGTGGGTATCCGCATTGTGCGCACTCTGTTCAACATCCCCATACACCGACAGTAGAGCAGCGATATGGGAGTGGGAGAAGAGGGACGTCGCGAAGAAGGGATGATGAGACTTGGTCAGTTGTGTTATCGCTAGTCGATTGAAGCGGCTCACGGTGCTTCTGCTTATGGAACGAGCGATCACCGCATCGCTTGCACAGCGTGTGCGATTTCGAGTGACGTTTACCGCTGGGAGGGGATGGAAGTCAGCTAATGTCCGAGGTGTGACCACCGGCTCTGCAGCGGGGAGTTGACCGAAGACGGAGTAACTCACAAGGAGGGTGTACCCTACGGTACGGAAAGAAGAAACAGGTCAGCTTGGTCCTGGTATCATCCGTTTGGACGATAGAGGGGGGTTGTCGAAGGAGGTGGGGTAGGAGGGATGAAGGACGGCGAACGTACTTTCGTCTGTGAAGGGTCTCGTCAGCGCATCATAATTACTGATCCACAGCTCAAGAGCTGAGAGCGGACACGCAGACGTACCATTTTGCCTCCTCTTCGATGGTTGTTAGAAACCTCTAATGGAAGGGAACGGTTATAGAGCGGAAACCAAAACGCCGAGCCGAGAGTTTCGCCGGACCCCGAGGCGGATTCGGCGAAGTTCCCCCTCGGTATGCCACGTCATGAAACAAGAAGACGACACGTGGCTAATTTCACGTCGAATCGCTCCTTTCTCTACGTACCGTAAAGTATATGCGCGTTGGCCCAGCACTTCGGTACCTTCGTCATGGGCGCCCTCGACCCAGCCTCCTCCCTCCCCTCTCTCAAATCCTTCGCCCTCACTCATATCCTCTACGACCCCCAACACCCCCTCTCCATCCCACTCTCCCTCCTCTCCCTCTCCCCAATCTTCCTCTTCGTATCCTACCTCACCCTCCTTATCTTCACTCGTCGCCTCACGATCCTCTTCCTCTCTTCCGGCCAAATTGTTGACGAGGTATTCAACCTGGTGCTTAAGAGGGTGTGGAAGGCGGAGAGACCGTATTTGGGATATGGCGAGGTGGGGGAGGGGTATGGTATGCCCAGTAGTCATGCTCAGGCTGCGGGTTTCCTGGTGGCTTGGGGGCTCGGGTACTGGGGGACGGTTGGGAGACGGTATCACGACGCTGGGGGACGGGTAGGGATGGTGAGGAGGTGGAGAGCGAGGGTATGGGTTGGAGGGTTGGGACTGTGGTCGGTACTGGTATCGTATTCTAGGTGAGACATTTGGGTTGGAAAATACCGCCGTGAACTGAAGCTGATACGTTTCAGATGGCATCTACTGTACCACTCGCCCTTCCAAGTAGCAGCAGGGTATATCGTTGGCCTTCTCGCTGGAACAATACACTTCATGGTTACGGAGTATCTCCCTCTATACCACCCGAAAACTATTCCTGGACGATTACGAAGCGCAATCGAGGAGCTTTGGGTCGGTATCGGTGGAATTGGAGGTTGGGATCTCGGCGGTGCTCCTGGAGGATGGGGAGAGGGTCCCCTGATCTCACAGCCAGATAGACCGAAGACATCATGACATCATGACTTTTCATACGACATTGTCTGAGCTCAATCATCTAGTCGGCGTCGCCTCTACTCATCCCAATCAATCTTATCCACCCCCTCCTCAACCCTCCTAATCCTCCTCGCCGGATTCCCAAACCACATCTCCCCCTCCCCGGTACTCTTCGTGACAACACTCCCAGCCCCGATGATACATTTATCCGCGATACTCACCCCAGGTGTGATAGTGACGTTCGCCCCGATCCAGACGTCGTCGCCGATGCTGATTGGTCGGTTGGTCTCGAGGCCGAGGGTGCCGAGGCGGATGGAGGGGTCGTGTGGGTGGATCACGGTTGCTGTGTGTAGTGAGGGTCCAATGAGGGTGCGGTCTCCAATCGTGACTACTCTCCTGTCAGTCCGTTAGAGACGTCTCTTGGGGATTGATGTACCCAATCCGGTATCGAGGATGGTAGCGTTCGGCCCGAGATACGTCTCTTTCCCTATACTCGTATGATTCCCCTACCACAAGAATCACCTCATCACTATCCAAACAAATCAATCCAGGAGAGTGAGCGACTCACCCATTCGACCCAGATAGGCAGCGCCAACACACACCCCTCCCCAAAAGCCTTGAATAGCGCCTTCGCCGCCTTTTCCCGACTCTCCAAATCGGTCGTAGCGTTCAGTGCCCGGACAAGGGCGTACCGCTCCTCATGGAGAGCGAGGATTTGCGGGTCGAAGAAGTTGTAAGGCCGGGAGGAGTGGAAGCGGGCGAGGTTGTCGGGTTTGAGCGTGGTCATGGCAGGTCAATCCTGGCAAGTGGAGCTGACAATAAGCTCAATCTGAGGTCATACGTGGATGCCATGAGTTTCTTACGTCTGTCAATGTCGCTCATCTCATTCCGGTGAAGTTTCGAGCCTGTCTGTCGTCAGCGAGATCGTTTCGGAGCGGATCCACAATCAATCAGGCACGATTTTTGGTCACGCATCCGAAACGAGGTGACGTTTCCTTAACCTGGCCAAGAGACCCTTTGTCCAGCTTGATTCAGGTGAAGGGGAAGAATGAAGACCCTGCCTGTGCGACAAAGACGTCAGGTGTCCCCCCCGTTGAATTGATCCGCTGATTTGATGACGTATTGATGTGACAGGAACCATAGGGTCCAGGATTCTATTCCTGGTCCAGGGGTATCCTTTCGCCTCGAGGCCCTGATGGAGCGGTTTGATATAAGACTGCGCATTCCACTCGCAGCTTCCTCTTTCTTTCTCTTGATCCAGTGAACTTTACGACCCGACGAAAACACTTTTACGAATCTACCAAGACAAGACAGCATGGGTGAGTGTCACAACCAACTTAGCACCCAGCTCGACGTCCTCTTCATCTTCCTTGAGCTCGGACCGCCCCAAATAAACCCTTGTCTTCCACCCGCTGATGTCGCTCAGGTCTCTTCGACTTTTTCAACAACGACTCGTCCGGCCGCGACCAGGTCTAGTGAGCCATCCTTTCCTCACCCCTCTCACCACCGCATCATTCCGTCGAGCACGTTCTCCGATCCTACATGACTCCGTTTAATCCACGACCCTTCTACGTCACACTTGACTGAGCGACCACTGATATCCTCCGCAGCGGCGTCGACCCGAACAACCAAAACCACAAGGCGGCCCTCTCCCACGAGCTCATCGGGTACGTTTCAAGTCGCTACTGCCAGTGAGGCACTACGCTGATACACGTACGTAGCGGTGCCGCCGGGTACGAGGCGATGAAGGCTTATGAGAAACACTGCGCGCAGAACGGGAAGCCGCCTAGCGTGAGTTTAGGCACGCCTGTCAAGCCTGTAGCTGACGCGACGATTTCACCTCTCCTCTTCACCTCACCGACTCCCATACTTCTGTTCATCGTCCTACCTCGTCCCTTCCTCCCTCGCCAACGTCTCCTCCGCCCCCGAACAGCACGCCAGGGCCAAGGAGATCATTGCCGGTCTCGCCGCCGTCGAGGTCGACAGGCTCTTTGAGACCAAGGGTGGGTCCCCTCACTCCACTCGTTCGAATTGAAATCTCGCTGACTCGGGCAGGCCTCGACATGTACGACAAAGAGAGGGCCGAAAGGGACGCTCAGAACCAGGCTGAGCAGGCGCTCAACCAGTCTGGCCAGTACTAGGCGGGTCAAGCAAATCCGTCCAAAATGTCAGGCGGACTCAAGACTTCCTTACGAGATCGAGGAGAGATGAGAAGAGATGTAACGAGTGATTCTACGAGACCCTCATCACCCTTTCGTCCTTAGCATGATCCCAATATTTTGCTTAAGCTTGAGAGTTATTCAGCCCGTCCACGAAGTTAAGAAAATCAAACTTAACGAAATGAAAGACTAAGCTAAATTTGAATTAGATATTCTTCAACTTAGCATAATGAGTGAATAAGATGCTTATAGTTCTGTCCAAATACCGTGCCAGCAGTCGCACAGCCTTGAGTCCGACACTGGCTAGGAAGTATGCCAGTACGCTTAGGAGCGTACAGCAGTGGAGGATCTTGGTCAATGCGCAAAAGCGTGAACCAGCGACCTGGAGTCGAATGAAGGCATAGCCTAATTCGAAAGCTCGGCCACACACGTACACGTCCCCTTCGTCCAAGGATACTCTCCACCTGCTCAGCGCTGACGAAAATACTCCACCCCTTCCCTCCGTGGCGCTTTTCCCACACTGGATACCCTATCCAAGTTTTGGGATTGGGTCTCAGTGCGGCCGCGAGAACATGTAGGTGGATATGATCTATCGTCGTGAATGGGGAAATGTGGAAACCCATCTTGAAGGATTTTGGCGCGAGCTCGGTGCCAAGGGCGATCATCTTGCTCACTTCAGAGCCGCATCAGTGCCTGGTGATGTCAATGGATAGGACAAACGGAGAGGCCTGTCTGAGTCAGTGAGGTAGCTTACGCCCACGACTCGAGATCTATCAGCTTCGAGCGAGAAGAGAAGGGAACAGCTCGCTATGCTTTCGCGGGATGATCGATATGAATCTCAGCTTGCGGCTTCCTATTTCTCACACGTCAACCTCCACACGATATCAAGGCGGGACAGCAAAACGCACCACTGGTAGAAAGCGATCAGCTCGTCGTCCTGATCTTCGTCAGTCCGACATTCGCACGGTTCAAGGAGCAGGACGGACCTCATATATGACGTCGAAGCCGTTTATCCCTCGGTGAGGGTGCAGAACTTGCAGGGTTTCTCCTCGTTACGAGAGCGGCAGAGACGGCTGCTATAAGCGTAGTATCCGGATTAGGGACATACCCAAGCACACACTGTTTCGTGGCACGTCGGACGGCGGGCAATGGCGCGGTGCGCTCGATAATGGGCGCTGTGAGCTGTTCCGTCTTGTTCTCGTCAGTATGAGGGTGATAAGATGGGTCGTTGAGTATGTCAGTGCTGGAATTGGGATTCGGGTCAACCTGAACCTGAAGAAATGGCTCCGCGGGAGTGGACATCGTGCGGTCCATGGGTTGTAGATGTGCTGGCTGGTCTGAGGGACAGGGCTTTGAAGAACCAGATTTGCTTACTCAAATGACTTGATTGTCAGCAACTGAAGGGCGCAGTCCAACAAAACTTGGAGGTGCGCCTGCGTTGTGCATGAAGGCGAACTTCTTGAAGGGATATCATGAGGTCGCGGTAGCTCGAAACATGATCTCCTCCATTCACCCAACGGTTTCCATCTGAAAGGAAGGTCAACTCGATGGCTCTTCAGTCTTCAATCAGGTGCCGACGAATGTCTACTCAGAATCTGATGAGCTTGCGGCATCGCGATGACCGCTGGCGTAGTGGAAGAGGCCAAAGTGTAGGCGGGTCGGTCGAAGCCGCAGTCTTCCCGTAGTCGGACACGAGTGGACTGAAGCCGATGACGGATTCGTGTTATCGGTTTTCTGACAGACTGATGATAGCGTCCCTCCGCTTCAATGGATCTGCGAGGCCTGCATCGGAAGTCTTCGATCAGGGACATTCCCATGCCCGAGTGATGCATGCAAGCACCTACCTCGAATGCTTTCCGCCCGTGAACCCATCCCACGACTCGGCCAAAACGCAATCCACCCACCCGACCCTAGGATAGTCTTGGCCTGATCGCCACTGACGAACCAAACTGCTACTCTTCTCACCGTCCCACACCGCCTCGAGATCGGATATCCGTACCGAGCCCTCCACGTGTCTTTCGTCTCGCCGCCGAAGACGTGCATACGGAGATGGTCTTTGGACGTGAATGGTGGGACGTGGAAGCCAATCTTGGTTGCGTCTGGAAAGAGCTCGTTTGCGAGGGACGTCATTTTGCTCAGTGGCATCCATCAGTCACTGGGAATGGAGACGAGGGACAAGTTCATACGAAGTGGTAGATCCGGGGAGTGGACTTCGCCCACCGACTTTACTCTATACTCGTCAGCTTCCTTAGTTACAGGGCGAAGTGTGGCAGGACAAACTATGTTGTCGTGGTATGATCACGATATGCGTTTCGGCTCGCGGTTTACTGGCCATCCTCAATATCACAGATGGAGAAAGGGAGGACGTGCTAATCGAGAAGAGCGATCAGAAGGAAAGGAAATGGGGCATCTCGTTTCATGCTGGTCACAACAGGACGAATGGTATCGCTTCATCGAAGACGTCACGGATGAGAAAGGGAATCGCCGATGCATGGGTAGCCGAATTCAAGCCGGGAGAGGAGTAAACCAAGAACGTTCTGGCCGGTCGTGAGACCCTTGGATGAGTATTTGTTGTGGAGAATGCCAAGAATGCGAATTCTAGTCGTATGTCCGAGGGTCTAACAGCGCTTTCTCTCTCATAACCGCGTCTCGGATTCCCAGTCCTTTGAGTGTACCCACCTCCCGGTTTGCGCCGCCAACAAACAGGGAGACAATGCATGCTCCTCCACGGCCCCAAGACCATGTTAGACCCCTTCACCCCTCACAGACCCTCCTTCAACCTCAACCTCTTCCCCGGTTCCGGTACCGTAACCGCCCCTACCCAATGCAAGAACAATTTCTGATTATCCTCCTTCCTAGCGCCCGCGTCCACGATCCGCTGTTTGAACTCCGATATCGTCACGCTCATGGGTACACTCACCCCGCCTTGCCGCTTGAACCAAGCGAGCACATCGGATTGGGTGATCATTCCCGGGAATGGGGCTATATCAGGTCCGGCTGGGGTGGGCGTCGTCCATGCGGATTTCTTCTTCTTTCGATCTCGATTACCGTCTGGAGCGGACGGGCTGGGGGATGGTTTGCGTTTTTGCGCGAAAGAGGAGGGGTCGTCTTTGAATGGCGACTCCGATGTGGTCTTGCGTTTCCCTTGCTTGGGTTCGGCGGGAGCAGTGGAAGTGGGCGTGGTAGCTCGACCAGAAGCAGGCGGACTGGTACCTCCTGCGGAGGTTGCTGGACTCACAGTTCGTCCGTTTCCGGTCTCGGGGCTGTTGGCTCTGCGGTTGAGGGGACTCGGCTGTCGACTTCGGTGTGGACTTGCTCCGCGGCTGGCAGCGCGTTGAGCGAGCAGGGCGGACCCAGAGCCAGGAGGAGCGGTGCTCGCCTTCCCAGAGGTCGGAAGAGGGTTGCTGCGGCGTCCGGTCGGTGACGAGGTACCGCGACCTGTTGTAGGACCTCGCGAAGGCGGTCTTGAAGGTCGTTCAGCCGATGGCGGGACGGATTTCTGCCCTTCCTTGTCTTTCTCCTTGTCCTTGTCTTTGTCGGCCTTGACGGTCTCAGCATCCGGTGATTCCTCGTCCTGCCCTTGATCAGCTCTGACGCACTGTCGAAAGGCTATACCCACCGAATCTGATTCGCTGAAGAGATCATCCGCTTGCCCATTCAAGCGCTTCCTCATCATCCTCTTCAGCTTCTTGCCCTCCTGGTTCAGGTTGTCGCCGAACAGGTCACCCTCGCCGTCCTCGTCCTCATCGATCTGCGGCTTATCTCCCACATTCGCATTGGCGAGGCGGAATTCCTTCTTCAGCCGTTCCTACAAAGTAAGCTCGGCCTGGCTCAACCGCCTCACATCCTGGAGTTTGGCCTCTTCTTCCTCATCCTCGTTCCGGTAGAACGTGTTATTCTCCTCGTCATCCTGGAAATCATCGTTGACATCGTAGTCAAGCTCTTCGTCCACTCCTCCTTCCAGTCCCTGATCGTCAGCTCAGTCAAGCGAGCTGCACCTACTCGTTCAGTCTGCCGCCCTTCCCGCCTGGAATCGTCGTCAAACCTCTCCGTCTTGATCCGAGGCTGATTGGGAGCCCTCGCAGCTCGCATCCTATGCTCCATTCTCATTGCCCGTTCCTCTTGCTTGACTTGCATCTCCCCTTCAACCTCCATCCGCGGCTCGCTCGGGCCCGCTACGATTGATGGTCCTCCCTCGCGTTGAGCCCATCGGTCGTGGATCTTGTATTTCGCCTGATGCTCAAACTGTGCATATCAGCGTATGGCCCATATTCAAGCTTGGTAAGATCTTGGCGACATACAAGCTTGTGAGCGGCATCCGGATCTAGCACCTTGAACGGTCTCTCCGGCTCGAACCGATACGTCCTCCCTAGCGTGACCACCGAGAACCCCTTGTTCCTCCCATCATTAATAAGCAACACCGTCGGCATCGCGGAAGGTTCCATCATCCTCCCCACCCAATGTTCAGGTATCCCAGCCCCATCCCTCGGTTGACCCGATTCCAATACCCACGGGGTATTTTCCTCCCTCCTCAACCGAATCACGTCTATATCCTGATGAAATACCTCTTTAACCCCCTTCTTCACTTTCCGTCGTTCCCCTTCTCCAGGTGCGGTCCCGACTAACGACATGTCCATCTCGCTCTTCATCTCCACTGTCGGCTTCCCGTCGGGGCCAATGATGGGTTTCCCAGACTCGTCGTACATGTATCGACCGGTGATCTTGCCTTCGTCATCGAACGCGAACGTCGGAGGGGCACGGGGACCAGGTAGTTTCCGGTTCATGAGGATAGGTCGGGAGATCTGGGTGGGGTCGATATCGCGCCCGGAATTGAGCTTCATGATGTTGTACCGTGAACTCTCGGAGATACCGGAGGAGAAGAGCTTGAACTCGGTGGTATTGCCTTGGGGCTTGACGGAGGGGGAAGGTCGGGAGGTGGGACCGGAATCGTGAGGTGAGGACGCTGCGGGGGTGGGAGATGGGGAGGGTCGGGAGTGGGCGGGGAGTCGTTCTCGGTGCTTGTTCTTCCTCCGAGGGAGGAAGGCACTCATGGCGATAAAACTATATGCGTAGAATGAAGAGTTGCTGGTGGTGCTCAACGCTGAATGCATTCTAAGTCGCCACGCGACAATTACCGGAAGAATGGCGGAAGCAAAACGAGTCTTGCTGAGGTAAAGCTTCTTGTGGTCCAGCCACTCACAAACTCTCCTTTGCCGCTTCCCTCCCTTTTTCGACGCTGCTTCGACGATGAGACATCTTCCAGCAGCGTCATAAACAGAAAAATAACAAAAAAGACTGACCCCGCACTTTTCTGTCGTACCAAGTCCACCTCAACCTGTCAAGACCGCTCATTTCAATTCACCACTGACCAGGAGCGGGACCATGTCCAGCCCAGCTCAGCTTCCCGCCAACAGCATCAACTCAGCGTCAAAGTCAATCCGGAAGCTCGATTTCACCTTCCTACCAATCCCCAAGAACCGCCGCCTCGATCCCCTCCAACAGCCAGAAGAGCAATTCGCGTTCACCTGGCGAATGAATCTCGTCTTCGCGACAGCCGCCACTGTCTCAATCATGAACCTCTACTCCATCCAGCCCATGCTCGCCCGTATCAGCTCTGACCTCTCTGTCTCGGACGAGGTCGTATCTCGTGTCCCTACGCTGATACAGGGTGGGTATGGCTGCGGGACTCTTTTCATCACCCCGCTTGGGGACCTCGTTAGGCGTCGGCAGCTCGTGCTTCTTCTTGTCTTTCTCAGCACTACCCTCAGTATTGGCTCGGCTCTTGCAAGGAATGTCAGGATGTTGGAGGGATTCAGCTTTTTGGTCGGTCCACTCACGGTGACCCCACAGATCGTTATACTATGGACGGCGGACGGCGGATCTGGCGCCTTCCACAAGGAGAGCAAGAGCAATGTCGATCACAATGTCAGGTATGCTATTCGGACTGGTGCTCGGTCGTGTCCTAGCAGGAATCATCTCGACCTTCGCCTCATGGCGGGATACTTTCTGGCTGGCGGTCGGACTCCAAACGGGAATGACGGGTCTACTCTGGCTGACTCTCCCTGACATGCCAGACATAGACATCGGTCTCTCATACTTTGGCGTACTTGTATCAATGGGGAAATTCATGGTGACCAACCCAACCCTCGTCCAGGCGTGTGTCATAGCGTTCCTGAACAGCCTCGTCTTTGCTGGATTCTGGACGACACTCACTTTCCTCCTCTCCGATCCACCATACCACTATTCTTCCCTGGATATTGGTTTGATCGGTCTCCTCGCCATCATCGGAGCCCTGTTCGCACCTCAATGCGGGCGACTGATAGACCGCGTCGTACCCTGGCTCGGTCAATTCCTCGGCTTGGCGGTATCACTGATCGCAATGATAATCGCCCTACTCGCCGCGCAACTCAACATCAGTGCCATCATCATCTCCATAGTCCTGTTCGATATGGGCCAACAGCTCTGGGCGGTATCAGCAGCGTATCGGATCGCCGGGATAGATCCAAAAGCACGAGCGAGGTTGAACGGATGTTATCTGGTGAGTATCTTTGCGGGTCAGACTTCGGGGACGGCGATTATGGCGAGATTGTATACGGGGTACCGGTGGAGATCGACTGGCGGAGGAATGGTCACGTTTGCTGGGGTGGCGCTGGGGGTGCTGTTGATAAGGGGCCGGCATGAGGGGAATTGGGTAGGGTGGAGAGGGGACCGAGAAGCAGGCCAATGATGATGACAAGATAGTGGGACGCCCGGACGGCGATGAGGCGGAGAATGAGCAGGTGAGGCAAAGTGTCAGGGTCAGGGACGAGGTCAGAAGATGGCACAGAAAGCAAAGTGTGAGTCGGACTAGAGCGCCTTCTGAGAGATGTAGTACAAAACGACGGTTGTCATCCCGATCCGGCGGAAGCAGCGATTTGGCCGTGGAGATTAGAATCACTTGAAAACTCTGTAGCTGTGTCATCTTCCTTTGAAGCATCTCGGATCCTTCTCTTCGGCTCGTTGAGATCATTAGACTCGATCCTCCATTCGAGAGAAGGACTTTGTCTTCCTGATTTGACCATCGACGGCGCTCCTAGACATCTCACCTAACCTCGATCTCCCTCGACATGTTCACCGGTCTGGTCTGTCCCTCCCTCTTCCCCATCACATCAAGCTAATCTCCATCGCCTACGATCCTCATCTCTCTCGATCTTCTTCCCTGCCTCACCTCTCCGTCTCGCCCTCGCCCTCTCGCACATCACCTCGCCAGATCGAGCACCTCTGCCAAGTCGCCTCCATAACCCCCACCACCTCCTCCTCAGGTTTCACATTCACCTTCACCCACGCCTCCCCCATCCTATCCGACTGCCACGTCGGGGACTCGATCTGTATCAACGGAGCGTGCCTCACGGTCACAGAGTTTGATGGGGATAGCTTCAAGGTGGGGTTGGCGAATGAGACGCTGTCACGTACGAATCTCGGTGGGTCCCTCTCACCCTGACTCACCTCTTGGCACCTTTTCAAAGCTGAGGATGAGGTCTAGGTCAGTTGAAGGAGGGGAATTACGTGAATTGTGAGCGGGCTATGGCGGGACATGCGCGATTCGGGGGACATATGGTCCAGGTGAGCCCTCTCCATCCCCGTTGAGAAGGATAAGAAGGCTGAGGATGGGTAGGGCCACGTCGACTCCACAGCGACAATACTCTCCATAAAACCCGACGGCAATTCCATCCGATACACCTTCCAACTCCCCTCAACCACCACCCTGATGCCCTACCTCATCGAGAAAGGTTACGTCACCATCGATGGTGCGTCCCTCACTCTCACAGCCGTGGACGACGCGGCCCAGACATTCGGGATCATGTTGATCTCGCACTCGCAGGAGAAGTTGACGTTGACGGGTAAGAGGGTTGGGGAGAGCGTCAATATAGAGGTGGATTGCGTGGGCAAGTATGTGCTCGGGTCGAGTGAGAGGATAGAGGAGATGGTGGAGAGGATAGTGGAGAGGAGATTGAGGGAGAAGGGTTTGGCTTGATGCGACGCCTTGCCTTGTTCTCTCTTCTTGGTAAAAGACCAGGAACGTATTGCTTTCTTTGCGGAAGAGGAAGACCGGCAGCGCAGTCTTCTCTGGTGAGTCTCTTGAGCTCAGTGACGAATCAAGAGGCTACATTGCCATCGTCCAGTATATACTGCCCGATCTCAGCCCTCATATCCTCCCTATCCACCATCTCTCGCCGCTGCGAAACACCTTCGGCGATGAAAGGCGGGAGCATGACGGGATCTCCAGATATGCACCGCGGCAGCGCTGGAGTGAGCGTCGTAAGGCAGGCATAACACAAGAGCGGTGCCAATGTCGATCTCCTGGGTCTCGGCTCGTCTCCGTTGCTCGACGGCGTTTTCAATAGTGACGTGAGCGCTGTGCGGGACTTCCAGGCCAATGCAGAGGGGTCGACCGGCCTAGTCAATATCAGCTGCGCAAACGGTGACATAGCGCCGCGGCTCACATATGGCACATCGGACAGAGCTCGGTGGCGCTGGGCGAGCCGGCAAAAACCAGCTTGGCTCCCGTCCGGGTGATCGTCGAGACCGTAGCGGAATGGGATACATTCAGTCTCGCAATAAAGCCTACGGTCTCGCTTCAGCAACTCCTAAGTCCTTGGCGTATGTCGTCGATAGACTCACCCTCAGTCAGCATCTCAATGCTCGAAGCCCCGCCTTTCCTTCCATCCCGCTCCCCACCCCATCCTCTCCAATTCATCGTCTCCAGCCCCTTCAAATGGCACAAAATCGCTGCCTCCTTCATAGACACCTCTTTCATCGGCTTCATTCTGACAACATTGCGTCCGTTCGCAACCGACGGGAGAGTGATCGACGAAGCCAGCTCGAGCGGGAGTGCCCAGCCTCGTCCAAGCGCTGTTCCTGAGATGACCCGCTGGGCCTGGCGGGTTGACGTCTCGCCAAGGAGAAGATGTGAAGTGTTCGGCAGTGATTGAGCGGTCAGATTTAGGAGGTAGGAGAGGATCGAGGAGAGAAGTGCGGGTCGGGAAGCCGGAGGCAGGGAGGAGAGGAGGGTCTGGAGGGAGGTCAAGGGAGTCGTTCTGGATGATGACGAGGTAGGCAAAAATGGTAGGTCTGGTGCGCATTAGGCTCTTCAGTCATGAACGTGAAACACCTACTTGGTCGCCTCAAATCCACTGAGATCCCTTCCGATCCATGCTCAGGCTCGCCATGTCCACCCAATCGTCCCGTCAAACCCGGGACAAATACATCTTCCGCCCTCAACCCCGCGAACCCCAAACCCCTCTCCTCCGCCAATCCCCTCATCATCTCCATCCTATCCTTCCCCGGCACTACTCCACAGAACTCCACATATACCACCACCCCTTTATCCCAGACCACCTCCTTCTCCCCTTTAGTCTTATCCGCCACCGCCCCGTCACCTTTCCCCACATAACCCCCGGAGCACAGGAGGTCGAGCATCGCCATACTCCCGGCTCCACTGGATAGCGCGATGAGGAGGTCTCGGCGCTGTCGAGGTGGGCGGTAGAGGCTTCGTTGAGAGGGCTTGAGCTTGGCTGGGTTGGTTTGGAGGGGTGGGAGGAGCTGTCGAGTGAAGCGAGCTTGGACTGTGCTTTCGAAGCATGGCCTGAGGAGTCTCGGCTTAGCTTGAAATAAAGGTGGGTGGAATGGACAGGCGTACGAGCAGTAGGTGACGGATCGGATGACGAACATGCTCTTGGCTGTCCGACATCGCTGGCAGGTGCCCTTGTCCACTCGATGGACATTCCGCCGCCCTAGCGGACAGTCAGCTTTGATGGGAGAGGAAGGTCCAATGGACTGACGAGGCATGAGCACTGACTCCTCCTCGGCGGTCCCTTGGCCATCCGGGACATTACCGCACGACATGGTAGATTCGCCTGAAAAATGTTGAAAGGGGCTAATCGCTTTCCGGCGAAACAGATTGAAACCGCACGTGGGAGGAGCTTCACCAAAATCTCTATACTCGGTACGCTGAGGTTTTCTCCATTGCTAAGTTCACCGGGTCGACGATCGACTCCGAACTGACATACTCTGATCCGATCTTGGGCGCGAACAAAAAAATGTAAACTCTACGAGCCCGTGCAAGATGTATACCTCAGAGGCGTCTCTCCGCCTGACGGGATCACCTGGTGGCCCTTGTACTCATCAGGAACCCGTAGGATTGATCTCTGGACTGAAGGGGGAACAGAGGAATATGTCTTCAACGGGTAACTTGACATTCGACTAACGTCTTCGAAAATTGATGCACGATCAGTAATTCACTTGAGCCAATCTGGCAATTAATTTGAGCTCGGGGAATTCGAAGATCATGAAGCATTTGCATACGGCGACGAGTCCTCCCGAGAGCTACTACTAGATATATAAGGACCTGATACACGCGTGCGGGTTCGTAGAGGACTTGCACCTGTGGAGCAGACATAAATTCGATTCGATTCGATGATGGGATTTCGTTGAGCAGGCGGTATGACGTCGAGATCATGAAGAAGCGGGAAAAAAGAATGAGATTTCATGGCGGGAAGGTCCATCTTTAGCTGTCCAGCAGCGTCGGCATCAAACTACCACGGGGGAGGAGTGCCATCTATCATAACGGTCAATCAAGGGTCATAGCAGTCAAATGAGCACGCACTGGACCCGCTACCGAAGCCGTCGGTCGTGGGAGGTTTCGCCTCGGGCTCGCGCTTCCACGGGGGAGGAGTGCCATCTGTCATAACGGTCAATCAAGGGTCATAGCAGTCAAATGAACACGCACTGGACCCGCTGCCGAAGCCGTCGGTCGTGAGAGGTTTCGCCTCGGCCTC
>JAABUY010002689.1_pt1 | contig 20689 bp, 27 predicted proteins | sample 5560271 | NCBI WGS metagenome assembly JAABUY01 (sample SAMN10711886, study PRJNA513374) | rock metagenome | isolation source: Antarctica rocks | place: Antarctica: Victoria Land, University Valley | reverse complement strand
GCGCCCCCTGTGCAATCTGCCATCAAGATGACCGCAGGTAGGTGATGAGTGTGATTTAGAGCTGTATTTGCAATCTATTTGACTGTGTGAGTTTCGTGTAGGGAGTTTTGCTGCTGTTGCGGCTTCTCACTTAAATACTAAGAAATATAAAATTAGATAAGTATCTTAAAGTCAATTTACATTGTGTAAGCATTCAGAAGAATGAGACTCATAAAGAAAATATATTTTTTTAGTTTAAAAAGAACAATTAAACTGTCTTGACACTGATTAAGAATGTTTATATGCATGAGTAATTAAAGCACATCAATGTTATTTATTATTACATTTAAGATCTGCACAAGAAAAACTAAATTCAGATAAACTTTATATTTAGTTAAGACATAATAGCTGATGAACTGATTAAGCTCTTGTCAAGACAGATATTTAAGTGCTTTGTGTGTTAGCTGAGACTTAATAACAATGAGAGTCAATAGATATGAATATACTGAATAAAAATGTTAAGAAATACAGTGCTTTATTTACTTTCTTAACTTCTTTAATCTTAATATAAAAGACTGACAAAGTCTTTTTCTGTCTTAGACAGTAAAGTTTTTGTCATCAATTTAATAACATTTAAGTTAATTGCAGTCAACATCAATGCATTAGATTTACTAGATAGACAGATAGCACAAGTACTCATTATTCTTTCAATAGTTATAACTGTAGTAACAGTCAGAAAAGTGAACAATAACTTAGAGTTGTGAATTTTAAGCAGTAAGAACAGTTAATAAAATACTTTTTAAAAAAGAAGCATTTACTATTTGTTAAAGTCAGTCTTTCACAGTTAATTTGATCTTCTATAGCTTTCTTATCTTTGTTTTAAAGACTTTTACTGTTTTTATTTAAGCAATAACTCAGAAACAGAATCTCAACATTTTCTTTGTCTTTTTTAAGAAGTTTTCACTCAAATAATGACAGTAGTAAGCTCTCATTACTTAAAAATTTAGCAGCACATCTATTTATAACAGCTTTTTATCTTAATCTGACATCAAAGTACAGTTCTGTATCTCTAAAATTGTTCAATATAAATGCAAAAAAAGTATTCTTACAAGTTCTGAAACTTACTTTTCATCATTATTTACATAAAAAGCAAGTTTCTTTCATCTACATCAATCATAATTGTTAGCAGCAAGATCTGCACAAAATAAGCTTTTAAAAAGATGCTGTTCACAGTAAAAAAAAGACAGTATTATTAAAAGAAGTGATTAAACTGTGCTAAGCATATAAAATAGTGTTTAAAGTTGTTTGTAAGTAATGATTAATTTAATAATAAAAGAAAAGAAAACTCATTGATTACTGAATTAATTGTAAGATTTATCTACATTTTAGAAACTTATAAACATAGCTTTTACATGTAGATTAATAATAGCTGAAAGTTATATTATTAAGCTTTTAAATTACTGTCTAAAAGTTCTTATTTGATCTGCTGAGCTATTTTGTAGCTCATTATCTTCTTAAAATAAATTTATAGACAATTCATAATATTATGAAACTTAATAACTTTTATAATACATAAATATCTTAAAGCAGTCTTTTATACTCAACTTTAATTACAGAAAACTGTTCACTTCTGTATATCTGCTTTAATGTAGATATGCACTTTCTTTAATGTTAATATAATTATCACTTCATTTTTTAGACTTATTCACACTCTTTATGTACAGATTAATATATAATATTTATATATAATGTATATTAAGCACTTTATTGATGTTTTAAATGCAAATTTAAGAAAAAGAGTATCAGTTAACATAGTAGTTAATGTAGAAATAGAATTTACTTATTTTTAATAAATTAATTATTTATAATTTTGTACAAAATCTGTCAATTAGAAAAGACTGCACTCTTTGAAGAAGCAGATAGCTTTGATAAAGTTGATATTGTGATGTGATGTTGATGATAATAAGATAAAAATGTGTAAATGATGATGAGATTAAAATGCATTAAATAATGAATGTAAACATTAAATGCTTAATGACAGTGATGTATTTACTATAAATAAAGAATTAATGTTAAAGTAAAGTTTATTTAAGTTTTTTTTATGAGTTAATTATCATCTAAGTCTTTTATGCAGTCACATGAATCAGCAAAGTCTTTTACTCTTTAAATAATGATAATTGTTTAAATTATCACACTAATATAATAAGCATATCATTTTTTGAATCTCTCTTTGTTCTGTAAGGTAGATAAATCTCATTGAGTGTAGATATATCTTATAAAGTAGTGATGATAACATCTCTTTAATAGCTGTTCAATTCATCATAACTATTTATTTTTGTTGAGTGATAGTATGATCATAATAATAACACAGAAATAATGAAATAATAATAGAAGTTGAATTTTCAAATTATTATTATGAGAATTCACTCAAGCTCTTGGGGAGCTCTTTGTAATACCTACCTTAGGTACCTACCTGGTAATATTACCAATAGATAAGGTAAGTTACGGTAATGGGATTCAAGTGTGAAACATGATTGAGTGAGAGCGGAGCTAAGGTAAAAAAGCTAGAGCCATTGCCCAATGACGGCCTGCCAAACTCCACACTAGGTAAGGTAACTGCTACACGCTAAGCTGCGTTTGCCCTTCTCGCTTAGGTACCCGACGCCTGATCGACGCTAATACATGTTACACTAAGGAGGTATATGTACAGGAGGTACTTTACTTTGGGACACACGAAGCCACGACGGTTGATGGGCGCCAAAATCCAAAACTTTACCAGGTATGTAAGGTAAGGTCCCGTACAATTCCAAGTACAAGTAAGGTAGGCTTGGTAAGTCAGCTACAATAAAAACGGCCTCAGGTTGGGATACGAAGAACAACCATAGCCTTTCTTGACAGCTTGCACCATCTTTTATTGCTACGTGATGTGCACGTACCCAGTCTAATAATATCATCACTGCTCCATCCTGGAAGCCGAATTGCTTCCTTCACCCATTTCCTCGTTGAAATTACAAATCTTACCTGCGGGTACATTGCCTACCTTGTACTCCACGAACATTTCTTATGCTTCGTTGCTCTGTGCGCAACTTGTCCTGGCATGATCCTGTATCACGGTACTGGATGAACACGCATAGCTACATGATCGTGTAATCGACGTGCGGATCTGCTGGGAAACTGGATTTTAGCGTATCCACTTCCTCCAATGCCCGTCTAAAGAGATTCATCGTCGGCGGGCTTGCACTCCTACCTATCAGGCTTTTCGTGATCGCCAGCGATCGCTCTGCAGCACCTGCACTTAAGCGCTGGTCGGCAACTTTCGCTCAAGCCTGGCCTGTATCTTAAACGAGAAAACCAAACGTTTCCATACAACGTAAGCTTGGAAGCTGCACGCTGCGCCGCAGCTGTACTTCAAATGGCCATCGCTCCGCCCGAAGAGGGAGCGTGGCTGTCGTCTGCCACCAACCTCGACGAGGGCGCGGAGGAAGATCATGAATCCCCCATGGCCGAGCAACCTCCCATTCACCCGGTTCCGACCATGCAGGGCGCCTTCGAGGAGTCGATGATGGAGACGTTAAACGGCGTCAATGGTCAGTGGTCGGAAGAGAGGGCGGCAAAGGTCGATTCGGTCACGAGACGGAAGTTGTTGCTGGAACAAGTCGAGTATGAGAGGACGTGTGCCGGCCGCTGGAAGCAGAAACCGGGGGAGAGATTCCATCCGCTATGGAAGCTCGTCGCACAGATCTCTTTCGGTATGCACCTGTTGCAGCAGGAGCTGGCCAAGTCGGATGAGGAGGTCATCAAGATCCTGCAGACGCATGTGGATGAGGTGGATGGCTTCCTCGAGCGAACGACTGAGGATTTTGACCTTGCGCAAAACGACATCGACGAACGAATCCGGTACTTACGGCTGCCTCTAGAGCATCCACAAGTCTTCGATGCCATGCTTGAAGATCGCAACTTTCGGACGTCGATCGTGGAGGGCAACGAGAAGATTGAGCACATCGTCGATCGGACAGCAGCGGCGATGAATGACGCACTCAAGGATGTGCAGAAAGGTTTGGATGCGACTCGGGAGCTGGCGAAGTACCTCAAGAGGCTGGACAGAACTTGGGAAGTCAGGTCGGAGGACCACGAGTCCGTCTATCTGGGGATGGTTGGCAACACCAAGGGGTGGAACAGGGCTTTCTTAAAGTTGCAGTTAAAAGGAAATAGCTTGGGCGTGGCTCTGGTGCAACTGGGAGGTATCATCGCCGAGATGCAGAGGCGGGCAGGCATTGCAAGTAGGAAAAACATTGTGAGATATGACTAGGCCGCCACGTACGCTTCTATATAGAAAGCCTGACCGAGAAGCAGGTTGCGTTCAAATCCATACAAGGGAAATACTACATCGAACCTACCTCACACGCCATGCGTCGTGCATATCCCTCACCACCCATCAGCCCTAGTAAACCTCTCCCGGGAGAGCCCGACTCGCTGAAGAAAGCTGTCCAAGCTACACTGAAGCAGACGAAGTCCCCATACCAAGGCAAGGCGAATCGCTCACAAGAGGTGCTACATGCCCAGACCCAAGGGCATCAACCACGCACGCTCTCACACCATAATTCCTTCTCCGAACGCACACGCTCACTGACCCGCCGACTTTCATCTTTTTGGGAACAACAAGGATCGAACAGCTTCTTGAATGGCGACCGTCAGACAAACCCAGGTCCGTCAAACAACGACTCGGTACAGTCCCAGCCTGCCAGTAGTATCTCAACACCTAGCGCACTGTCCCGTCATAGCCACGAGGGCAACCTCGAGCGACCTCGGCTGTCTTCCGGACCGGTGCAGCACACTTACGACGACTCGGACGAGGCCCCAGGTCCCACAGTACACGACTTCCCTCTCCGCAAATACCAGAGCCATGACACTCTGAAACCGAACACCATGCCGGCCATACGCCAGCTGACCGCGTTCATCCCACCCAAGCGCACAAGCTCGCTGCGAAGCCCTCGTACCACAAACCCTCCGCTAATCCAACCGTCCACAAATCCGCGCACAGACTCCGTATCCTCACAGGTTGACTCTTCTCCACACTCATCAAATCCCATATCATCAATAACCGACAACAGCCAACAAGCACCCGCACCCGTCTCTTCAAATCTCAATCCACCACGGCCTAAAGACACTTCGCCCAGGCCCCCTTCAACCCTGCCAACCCGGTCTTCCTCCAAAATTGCCGTCCAACCCACTTTCGCTTCCGACGAACCTATCTCCTTCGCGAACCCCGCCTCCTCCACCGCCCTTATCGAGTTCCTCGCCGCCACACCTCCACCTTCGACGCCGTTACACCTATCCCTCAAATTCGGCCCCCCTTCCTCCCCCTCCTACAACCATGAATATACGTCCTGCTCCACTCCAACGACCACCATCCGTAGATACAGAGGCGCCTCGCCCCCCGCGTCACCGGCGCCGCCGGCCCCAGGCGGTGCGGCCATGGTGGACAGAATGTTCTTTCCGAACTGGCAGTATGGCCAGAACGGAGGGGACGTGATGCGGGGAGGGAAGGGCGAGAAGAGGAAGGAGAGTCGGTTGAGCTGGAAGTGGATGTTGGGCAAAAGGAAGAAGAAGAGCGATGGGCGGGGACTCGGGCACAGACTTGGGAACGGGGAGGTCTTTGACGGTGTCGATGCGAGGGGTGAGTGGGTTTCGACGAATAGCAGGGGTTCGTCGCGGTGAGTGACACGAACGGATTTCGAACCTTTTGATGCTGTTGTTTTCGTTCCGTATATTTAATGTCAGCGATTGCTACGGCCATATCGGAAGTGAAAGCGAAGGTGCTGGGGTCGTTGGGGCTAATATTCTTTGGGGATTAACGGCGTAGTCCATTTATGACCGTATTCGGGGGAGCGTTCGGTCAGGCATTCAGGTATCTGATAATCCCGCGTCACTAGTCTTTCATTTTAGTATATGTGTCTCCCCATATAGCTTTATAACATCCATCTATCTATATATACCTCTTACCACCTTGTTCCTGCCTCCCATCGGGGGTGAAAGAGACATACATCCCGCACCTACCTGCCGGCCTAATCGAATCCAGGGCCGAAGGGTCCGTGTCGGAAGTCCGTTCGCCGCATCTCTGGACGATGGACTCTGACTGGTAAAGTCTGGAGTATCACACGGGCAGACGTTCGTCTCTCTTGTGCCTGTGAATCATGGATATTAGGAGACAGGGCAAGGGAGTTTCGTCATATTGGGCCGGTCTGGTTACGGGTTTGATTGTGATCATGGCGTTATGAGGCAAAGTCGTGCGCAATATTGGCAGAAGACTGCTTATTCTGACTAGAATTTGTTAAGATTCTCCGACCGTCAAGTCTATCTAGGCGCGCGAAATCTAAGACGACGCTCCAGCAAGTGACACGTCTCGAGTTCTGCATGTTTCCCTATAACGCCAACGCTTTTCCGGACCCACCCGCCGTTGCGAGAAAACCACTCCAGCCTGAGCATGCCGTCTATTTGCAGCGCTTCTCGACGATATTCGGTCCGTTCTCCTCGTACTCCTTCTTCGAGATCCACATCTACCAGCAAACACGCGGTCGGTTTAGTTTTCCAGCCCTAGTCCCCCAGACAAGCCCCACCAAGGAGAGTGAAAGAGACGTACCTGATGGAAAGTGCCCAGACTGGCCAGGATACTACCCCCGATCCAGCTGGCGAATCGGCGCTCGGACGTGTTCCCCGGGGCGGAAATGCGGACGCGCGGGGAGGGGTAGAGGGCCATGAGCTCGTGGTTGAGCCGGTCGTTGAAGCCGTAGAGGAGGGACGTGCCGCCGGTGACGACGACGTTGGAGAGGAGGTGCGGGCGGATGTCGGAGTCGACTTGGCTGAGGGAGGATTGAATGAGGGTGGGGAGCGTCTGGTTCTGTGGAGGGGCGGGGTTGTCGGAGTCCTGGAGAGAGGAGATCAGCTTGATACGCGCTTTCTACGATGAGAGGCTCTGGGGGCGGTGTCGAAGTACTGTAAAGGCCATCTTGGCGTCGAACATGCCCTCTGCGGCTCGGTACCGTTCGGCGCCGAACATCTGGTTCCATCCGTCTGGCATCTCGAATGGCCGTCCTGGTAGTGTTTTGGCGTATTCTTCGTTTGTCGTGCCGTGCTGGCCGTGTCCAGCGAATCGGCCCGGCCCGGGCCATACTTGGACTACACTTTCCTTGAATTCGGTGAGGACCCGCTCTTCTTGGAAACGTCTGAAAGAGTCGTGCGGGGCGGTGCCTGGGCCGAAGGGTTTGTAGGTCGCGTGCGCGGGTGCGCCAGCGTCGACGGGCGTCTTTGAGCTGACGAGGTAGTGAGGTGTGAGGGGCACAGGAGGCTGAGAGGTGGAGAACAGGAGGCGGAGCTGCTGGGAGACGAAGTTGCCAGCCAGTGGGGAGCGGGCGACGCCTTTCTTGAGGATCAGGCCGTCGTGGACCGGGGTTACGGAGACATTGGCGGCTCCGATGTCTACGACAAGCGCTGTCGCCTTCCCGGCGGCGAAACTTGTTATATGGTTTAGTTACCGTACAAGCAACGAGAGGAGTGTCGGAAACTCCGACGTACGCTGCTAGAACCCCATTACGTGCCAGCCAAAATGCCGGGCAACCCCAGCTCTCCATGGCTATTTCGATGCCCTTCTCCCTGCCCTTGCCTGAGTTCCAACCCGTCTCCGTCATCAACAAGGGATTCTCCTCGAGCGACTTCTCCTGGTCCTGCACCCCTTCCATGTCCACATCCATGGTATTGTTGTCCGCATCATTGAGGCCGTTCGACATCGGGTTCCCGGGTTTTGCATTCGTGAGTCGGGATGTAATGGCGTATTCCCAAAGCTTTGCTGCGGTGTCCCAGTCCTCGACCGTACCATCCTTGGACATGGGATTGTTGATCGCTAGGTTCGCCCGGGGAGTATGTATTGAGTTGTCGCCAAAGAGAAGCTTCTCACTGGAGTTCGGCGATGAGAGAACGCCGTAGTAGGACGGTGTTACTGATTTGGGGACATCTTCTCCAGCGAAGCCGGCGCGTGTACTCGAGTATCCGGGGTCGAGAACAAGTGCGGATATTTCGTCTGCCCCAGCATCGCTTAGAATACCAAATGACTCTGTAAAGGTAATTCTGAGGTCGAAGTTGACATACCACCGCCGTATTCCACATTTGATGGTGGGATTGAAGAGCTCTGGACCCCCGCCATGTCTGGCATAAGGCGCCTATTCCCTCACCAGAACTGATCTGTGGAAGGGCTCGAGTTGGCTTTAACCAGCGAAAGCTCGACCAAGGCGATGTTGTTTGATCCAGCGCTGCGAGAGCGACTTAAATTATTCGAGCTTTGGAAATGCGGCGTCGAGTTGATTGGCAGATGTCCCTCTCAAGCTCTTCCGGGACGGATGATCGTGACCTCCGATCACCGAGGCCCCTGACGCCAAACACAACACACTCACAACCGCGCAAATGTGATGAGCGGCGTATGATTTCTTTTGTACAATGGGGTTGTTTGCTATAGCCAAGAGGCTGTACTCACTCGACACTCTCGACACTCGGTTCACAACATCCTCCCGACGACCACCTAGAGACAAGCGTTCACGCATAGATCCAGCACAGCCTTCATCTGGCCGAACAGTGTCGGGGCAAGATGAGAAGCCTGAGAGCAAGACGGTGGTTGAAAGAAACTCAGAAGCCTCGCCGTCAAAATGGAGGACTCCAGAGTTTTTCGTGTACTACTTCGCCTTCGTCACTGTTGTGCCAATGATGTTCAAGGTTACCTACGATGTCTCGAAAGGTTCTACACTCTAATCTGCCATTCTCCTTGGTGTCTGTAGAATACTCTTTGCGTTGATTGCTGATAAGTCATTGAAACAGAATCCCATCCGAACTATTCCAGTTACGCCCATCTACTTTCTCCTGGGTGGATCCCGGGACGTAAAGTCGACAATTCGGACGCTCAGTATTCGACTTTCAGAGACAATATCCCTTATATGTTCCTCGTTCTCGCTCTGCACCCCCTTCTGCGACGCCTGTACAATACTATTTACCCGATCTCCGAATCCCAAACTACTGTGCCATCCCAAACACCCAAAGGCACGCTGGCCAACACTACCTCGTCATTAGTCTCTAGTGTTACCGCAGATGCTCGCCTCAATCAGCGAGTAGCGTTTGACCTTCTCTTCGCTGCTGTGTTTCTCTGTGCTTTGCATGGGTTCTCGGCCCCGAAAGTCCTTCTCATTCTCTATACTAATTTCATGTTGGCGACCCGTTTGCCCAAAGCGCAGATACCCCTTGTTACTTGGATCTTTAATGTTGGTATTCTATTTGCGAACGAGTACTACAAGGGATATCCGTATGGAAGTCTTGTCAAGTATATGTTGCCAGGATCGGCTTCAGCGCAGATTGGTTCCGAGAAGGGCACACAAGCCGGTTGGGGATCGTGGTTAGATGCATACGGGGGGCTTATATCTAGATGGGAAACCTTGTTCAATATAACGGTGTTGCGTCTCATTAGCTTTAATCTCGACTATTACTGGAGTCTCGATCGGAACGGTGGGAGCCCCATCGAGGTACGTCGATTTCAGATAGACACTTTGCACTGTAGTTCTGTAAAGCTTACAGTCACAAGAAGAAGCAGCTTGATCCCGCGGACCTTCCCGAACGAGAAGGAGTCGACACACCGGCGAGGCCGCAAGACTATTCATTCCGTAACTATCTCGCATACATCCTGTACTCACCGCTCTATCTGGCTGGACCGATACTCACCTTCAATGACTACATTTCCCAACTACGATACACCCCTTCTAGTATCAAGTCGGACCGAACCATCCTCTACGCCATACGATTCCTCATCACACTTCTCACCATGGAACTCATGCTCCATTTCATCTACGCCGTCGCCATCTCCAAAGCCCAGCCGGCCTGGCAGATATACACGCCGTTCCAGCTCAGTATGCTCGGCTACTTCAATCTCCACATCATCTGGCTGAAGCTGCTGCTGCCCTGGCGGTTCTTCCGACTCTGGGCACTCCTCGATGGCGTCGATCCACCTGAGAACATGGTTCGCTGCATGTCAGACAATTACTCCGCCCTGGCATTCTGGCGAGGTTGGCATCGAAGCTTCAACCGGTGGATTGTTCGCTACATCTACATCCCCCTCGGCGGCAGTGGCGGGCCTGGCACGCACGGTTACTGGGGCAAGGCACGAGCGATGGTGAACTTCCTTCTTGTCTTTACTTTTGTGGCTATATGGCACGACATCAATCTCAAGTTGCTGATATGGGGCTGGCTCATCACGCTCTTTGTCTTGCCCGAAGTCCTAGCTGGCCTTCTGTTTCCGAAGCGAAAATGGCAGAGCCATAAGGAGACATATCGAATCATCTGCAGTATCGGAGCTGTGGGCAACATTCTGATGATGATGGCCGCTAATCTGGTCGGATTCGCTGTTGGGCTGGATGGGTTGAAGGGCTTAGTCCAAGGGATTGTGGGCTCATATTACGGTGGGTCATCGCGTTCGTCAAGAGGTCTGCGGATCTGGCTGACATGATTCCACTAGGCATTTTGTTTCTCGGCGCTGCTTGCACCTGCCTATTCATCGGCGTTCAAATCATGTTCGAGGTTCGAGAGCAAGAATTGAGGGAAGGCATCAGGATGAAATGCTAGAGTCTCTACCGGGCCGTCATAAGCCACTGGTCTGTAAGTCTGAGAGCTTGAAGCCTTATACTTCTCGTCTTGGAACACTGTATGCTCCGCTCCCAAGAATCAAGGCGTGATTGGCTTTAGGCATTAGACTTTCGGGGGTTCTGTGTGTTTGTGGCCTGATTGCTTGCATAATTGGAGGATGCGTGTAGCAATAACGTCACATAATCTGTGTTGGCCAAGACGCGCCCACAGGGCACCCATTCATGCCGGTGGTTCGAGATAAGCAGCATCAACGTGTTTGTCATAACTCCGAGAGGCTGGCCAGCAATTCGAACAAGCAGATAACGTTGACACTTCGACAAGCTTGTGATGTAGAGATGAGCAGAGCAAATACTTGAGGACAACCATCCAGCACCATATAAGACGATACGTCCCCCAGTGATGGCGTCAAACCTCTTCGAGTCAGCCTTCAGCATAAAAGCAAGCGATTATCTATTAGATAACATGGACTCTGAAAACCGTTCAACCGCGGACCAGTCCGCAACGACTAACTCGGGCTCGGAGCAGCATCTCGTCCCACAAGATATTGACCATCTAGAAGGCAACATGGACTCCCCAAACCCAGCCAGTGCGGACCAACCGCTGACGACTGACTCTAACACGGAGCGAGTCGTCTTCACACTTTTCACCATTACTCCAAACAGCAAAGCCAAGGTCAAAGAAACCCTAACCAATTTTCGAAGGACCGTATTGATCTTCTGGGTGAGGTTGGAGAAAGACCAGCTGCCTGGTATGTACGTCGGTGTACTGGATGGTAGCAACGGCTCTCCAGACGAAATGGTGCTGGTGGAAGTGGTCCAGGACAGAAACAACATCGGCCGTGAACTCTCGGAGGCGGAAACTGTAGCAGAGGAAGAGAGACGCGAAATCCAAGAGACCTACCATGAGCAGTATTCAGAGGTCCTGGGAACTCTGATCCGAAATGGCTGGTTGGAGGTAGGGAGGTCGGCTGATCTGGATTCAGAGGAGGGGACGGAGCTTAAGGAGAAACTGAGGGGAAGACGGTTGGGGCTTTATGGAGTCCATCTTTAGCATGGCAGTCGGAGGGGCAACTTGGAGATGGAAGTGGAAAGTAAGAATGAAAGCTGAAATGTGAAGAGGAAGTTGATATTAAAGCTAAACGTGAGACCAGCAGTCAGTCTCCGCTTCCCATTACAGCACTTGAAAATGGACAATTGAAACCACAGAGCTTGACGTCGTGAGGTTGCAAGTAACGCAAGGAGTGCCTACAGCCATGGCATGAGAAAACGTATTTTGCGCGACTTGCCTGTGCCAAGTCAGTGAGCACATTCGGTTGACAGGCACATGAGCTCTTCTATGAGCTGATGAGCTTAGACGCCCAGGGGAAGCGGGAGGTCTTGTGATTTGATGTTTTTGACGATGTGGTCCTGAGGATGGTCATGTATGTACTGTCATGCCGGTGCGCTTTAAATTTGGTGGACTACCCTATGCGTTCTTGTGACAGAAGATGGACTTGATGGTTCCTATTCGGGTCAGAATTAGCGGTTGCGTCTCGTTCGTGACAGAACTGTGCTGCAGATTGTGTACAGTAGCGGTGCGTTTCACAGATCCCCAAGGAAGCTTCTGTGGTCAGGGCTACATATTTCCCCTAATAGGTTGCTTGATGATGGAACTCCTGCGGGATAAGGCTGATGTCTGGCTTAAGATGTGGTGGACCCATGGGGTAAACTACCAGGTAAGATAGCGCCGGATAATTTATCGCCGATCCCCGATCGCGGGTGGCAGGTCGCACGTACCACCCCCACATCCCTGCACGAAAGTAAACAACCACCAATCTCATCCGTTACCAGCCACCACCACCGATGTTCCCAATGCACATGGCTGGCGAACCAATTTTACTGCCACATACAAGAGGCTCAATTCTGCTGCAGGTACTGACCTGATATCTCACATCAATACCTTCGTACAGACACCCGCATTTATATTCGCATTGCATCTTACGACGTCACGAACAACTGCGCTTCTTGTGTGATATAATTCTTAGATTCTATGTACTTGTCACTGTCGCTGAAGCCATCCGACGCAAAGAGTATGTACATCAAAGAAAGGCTCATTTCAAACACAGAAGATTGCTAATGGTACCTACCTCACAGCAACCCTTTGACCAACTCAATTGTCGTAACACAAGCCCACGACACCTCAGCATCCACCATCCTCGCACCTGACCAGCGCGCCCTCCTAAAATCCCACCACGATCCTCAACCCTCATTCCCCTCCCACCGCCATCACCTCGAACATCAAAATCAGCTCACACGACCCTTCTCGCACGTTCTCGCACGCCCTCCACCACATCCACTACCTCGCATGCCCTCGCCGCCCTCATCACCTCAAAGGACTCACAACTCAAAATGGTCGCCCGCAACCTCGTCGTTGCCATCATCATCATCATCCTCTTCATCGTCCTTGCCATCGTCGGCTACTCCATCTACGCCATCCAGAACCAGGTTTCTTTCTTCCGCCGGCGGACGCCCGTCGATGATGAGGAGGGCTGACCGGACCGACGCCGAGTGAGGCAACGCCGAGCGGAGCGATGCGTCGCTGAGGCACAATGCAGTGGCGAAGGGGAAGGGAGGGGAGGAAGAGAAGGGAAGGGCAAGGACGGAAGAGGATTTATGACGGGGAGAGACGGGGGTGTATATAGATGACGATTGCACAGCGTGGAGTCTCGTTTCGCGCAGGGGAGGGCTGGATAGATCTGGGATCGAGAAATTGGCGTCGGGTCGATTTGGGATAACTCGTGTACTATTTGGACGGATGGAGATCTGGAGGACGGATTTTTTCTGGACATAACGAAGCGTGACACATATAGCATAGCGTTGTAAATCATTCAGACGTGAAGTACCGAGGAGAACAGATTTTAGGTGGCCTTTTTGTGGATGGAGTGTAATTTCTACATAGATGGACCCTTCTCCGCTCCTCTCCTCTTTTCTCAGCAACCTGCACCTTTCTCTTCCTTTCGACGAAATAAGGATGATAGGGGTGTATAGTAGTATAATAATATACAGCTACCTTCGCTTCTTAACATTCAGCCAAAATTATACAGTTGGATCAATTCAGCCCCAGCCAAAAGTTCGAAAAAATAATAGGACCACGCGAGAGATTGACACTCCAGATACCAACACCAACGAACAACTTACTCCAGCCCTACTCGCACTCCCCATACGAAAAGACCTTCACTCACCTACTTACTAGCTCACCCGCCCACTCACTCAGTCAACCCCTTTATCCCCATTGACACCCACCCCCAATCCTCCTCCCCCGACAAACTCACCGGCACTCAACCCCATCAACATCTGTCCATGAATGAACCCCTCAGCATCCATCCCTCCAACACCGACACCGACCTCATTCCCCTCCATCCCATCCAGCACCATTCCATCCGCATGTCCATCATGTCCGTGGCCACCGTGAGATTGACCGTGGCCACCACCGTGACCCTGCAGACTCGGATCCAGTACGCCACGATCCATGACCGCCTGCGGAGCCCGCCCGCCCGCACCGTGACCGGGTCCGTGGCCTGGCCGTGCGCGCGATTGTGGCTGCGGCGGCGCGTGGTGATCCGCGTCGTCGCCCTCGCCATCCGCGTCCGCGTCTTCCAGGTCCTCGTCGAGGTCGTTCGGATGGACGCTCGCGCCAGGGCCGCGTAGTGCGGAGTGGCCGTTCACCATACCGCTCCCAGTGCCGGCGCCACCGTGCTGCGGGACGGAGAAGTGACGCGTCCGTTGTTGCGACGACGGGGTGGTGGTGGTGTCGGGGAGGGGTTTCTGTGCCGCCATGCCTGCGTTTGATTTGCGTTGGCGGTGGATGACGGCCTTCCACTTATCCACGAGTTTGTCGTAGTCCAGCGCGGCAAGATCCAAGCCGGCTCTGCTCATCTCCTTGATCGCGTCTTGCGGGATGGGCACGGAGGTGGGCGGGAAGAGGAGGAATGCGCGCGGTTGCTGGCACTTGCTCAGCTGGTCGACTTGCTCGCGGAGGTGGAACACTTCCTGCTCGGCGTTTTCGAGACTAGCGGCGGTGGCTTTTTGCTTTTCTTGCTCACGCGCGTAGGCTCGGAGGACTTCGAGCCGCCAGGATTCTTGACGTTGCTTTTCGGGTACGACTTTCCAGTGGTTGAAGGCGCTCGTTATGTGTTTCATTACTTTGTCTTGCTCGTGCTGCGCTTGTTGGTCGCTGTGGTTGTAGCCGTTCGTTTGTCCGTTTGCGTGATTGCGCTGATCTTTGCGACCATCCGCAACTGCTCTTTCGGACCGCCATCGTCGATATGTTTCCTGGAAATGTTGCCGTAGCGGTTCCAGTTGCGCCGGGCCTGGCGCCTCTATCGACCAAGAAGTGGTTGTGGAGAATGGCTGGCCGGAAAAAAGGGTAGGCGGCGCATGGAGACAGCGCAAACACAGTGCAGGATATGTAAAAGAGAACGGATCGAAATCGAAAGGGTTCGGCGCAGGCTGACTTCGAGCACTGGGTGACGGCCATTAGTATTTATTCGTTCCGCGTCCCAAAAGAACTACTCACCTCGCTGCCCTGAGACTTCCGAGTACCTCTCTCAACGCCAATTCCACCGCGCGTCCGGTTTCCGCATCGTCTAGGATATCCTGGCGTCTAGCAAATTCATTCTTCACCGAAGTCCTCCGAGAATTGTCTCGCCGAAGATCCATCTGCGCGGCATTTTGCCTTGGTGTCGGGGGCAAGTCGTTGATAACTCCAGTCGCATGCCAAGTCGCAGCATTGAGCCTAGTCCCTACGACCCCCGGATGCGGTGCGTCACCCTGACCTCTGCCTCGAGAAGGGGAGCGCGGGCCGGTCAGCGGCGATGGCTTCGAGGCTGTTGGTGTTGAGGTCTCCCGCTTGGCGGAAGAGTTGCGGGCTTGCCGTCTGGTGATGTTCCCGCGCATCCGTCGTATCTCGTCCACATTATGTATGCCATCCGATGGTTTCGGGTTCTTCTCCTTGACATAAAGGTCCAGATGCCGCCCCAGAGATGACGATGTAAAATACTGACCGCAAAAGTCGCAGCGCCGGTCTTTCGCTGCTGGCGTTTTGGCCGGTGTGCCGGAGTCGGCGGTCGAGCCAGGAGTAGCTATTGATGGCTCTGCCATGACTTTTCTGCCGGGGTGTATATGACTGATTTGAGCAGGCTTTGGTGTCGGAATTGGATGGGCTGACGGTGATTGAGCTTCTAGTTTAATACAGATGTTGGAGCTCTGTAGATGTCGTTCTCATCATTACAGATCTCTAAAAAGGAGAGCAATAATACGAAGTTACGGAGTACGAGCAACGGCGAAAGTGTCAGCGCAAGCGTATGCACGGGTACATAAATTAGGTTCACTAAAACCTCGTTTATCGTGCCCGATTGCGTTAGTGTAATCGACTACCTTGCCCCTGTCACAAATTACCTAGACCTTACCATAGGTAAGTCAACATCACTTCCTTGCGATGGCTTCTCCAATATGTTCCGCCATGGCGAGGACCTTCTCCTCCTGCAGCCTCCGCCCAATAAGCTGTACAGCAACATGAGCTCCGTCATAAATGCTGGGGTCGTCTATGGAACAGATTAGACATCATCTGTAGGTTAGGGTCACAGGGAAGGACCTACAATCATTCCAGACCTTTTGGTCTTGCTCACTGACCGGAGAGAAATTCTTGTCGATAACGTCGACTTTCTCGTCCACAGTAGTCACTGGAATAACACATGCCGTGTAGTCAAGGAGATTGACAATCGTTGAGTATCCATAGTAGCTGTACTTGGTCGGCCGCGCAGCTGGAAACGGCGCCAAAGGTGTAATGAAGGCATCAACAGGCCGCCCGGTGCCTGTGAGCTTCTCGGTACTGTTCCAGTAGTCCATATACTCTTTCTGGTATTGTCGCTTGGCGACATTGGTTGCCGCTATCTTACTTGCCGTCATTTCATCCGTTGGCTTGTGGCCATAGGCGATGGCAACCTGCTCCGCTGCGGGTTCTCCTGAGAGGGCGAATGCCTCGTGCACATTGGCACCGCCATCATATGTCCAGGTTGTCAACTGGACTCATCAGAAACACAACTATAAAGGTCTTTGATCCTACTCACGCAGATATCATTGCCGCGTTTGTGGGACGGTGGTTGCCACTCAATGACCTAGGCCTGGTCAGCCTACTGCAAGGTGGGGATCGTAGGGGTAGTCAACCTTATGACCCAGCTTCTCTATTGTTTTGACAACGATATCAACCGCTCTTTGTACCGGTGGGTAAGCTGTCACGACACCGTCGTGTTTGAGAACACCAAAGACGAGTTGGCCCTTCCCTGAAGACCGGATCAGATCCAGCACCTGCTGCTCTTGCTCGTCTCTCCAAGGAATCTCATGTACCAGAGGGTCATGAAGCCATGGCTGCTGGCTCAGAAGAGCCTTGATCACGAGCCTCAGAGATCCAGCAGTGTGTGCTATAGGCCCCACAACCGAGAGGACAGAGTTTTGACCATCCATAGAGTTGGCCATGCCCTCGTAAGGGAGCCGTCCACCAGAAGGACGAATGCCGTACAAGCCATTGAAAGCAGCCGGAATTCTAACGCTTCCACCGATATCTGTTCCGAATCCGACCGGCGAACCTTTTATGCCGATCAGTGCACCCTCGCCCCCTGAGCTACCACCACTGGTAAGGTTGCGATTCTTCGGGTTCCAGGTGTAGCCGATAATGTTGTTCACGGTTTCACCAGACATCAGGGTATGAGGCACGCTGGTCTTGCAGTACAGAATAGCTCCTAGAATTCGGAGTTCTCGAACCATCTCAGATTCATAGACTCTCTCGCGACCTGTGCCCTTCTGACCCTCGAAAGTCCCAATCCAGCCAACATAACCCATGGTGGTTTCCACACCTTTCACATGGAATTGATCCTTCAAGCTGACGGGCAAACCATGGAGTGGTCCAATCGGGCGTTTGTGCTCAGCATAGTACGCATCCAAGCGCTTGGCGTTCTCGAGGGCTGCATCGAAGAACGTCTCATGCAGGCAACTGGTCTGATGGCAAATCGATCAGGTCAGATTCCGGGACTTGATATATGGCGGGTGGAGACGCCATACCAGTTGGTGAGCCAAAGCGGCCCTATGACAGAAAGCTTCAGCAACATCAGTAGCTTTCCATTCGCCGGTGGTGGTCTTCGAGACAATGCCCACTGCATCAGTCTCGGTGATCTCGATCTCTTGCTTGCTAAGATACTGGCAAATGAAGTCGCCGGTTACGTCCCGTCGCTGCTCTGGCGAAGGGATCGGCGACTTCAGTCGCCATTTCTCAGGGATGGAGCTGTCGATAGCCTCGCGCTTCGCTTTCGCTCGAGTCTGCCAATCTTCAGTCATTGTGTCTGTCTATAGCACACGTCAAGAAGTCGTCCAGAAATTCCAGAGGATGCAAAGGAACCAAAGTGAAACACGAAGGACATGCCGAATAAAAGGAGTCGTGGACTGGAAATGGAGGGAGCGAGCTTCCTGAACGGGTCTGACCTGTATGTCATAATCATCCTTGCTGGTGGGGTCGAAGGGGGGTCAATCGTGCCGAGCTTCATCTCTTATCGATAAGGGTTCGTTTGTAATCGGCAGTCTTAACTCCGATACCGCATCGAAAATGTATTTGACGTTGAAAGGAGTATGTGCATACGTCTCTTGATAAGTTCATACGCTTTGTACACTGGTGACTTCATCTACCAAGATTCTTGAGCAAGTTGGAAAAGACGATGGGTCTCAAGAGTCCCCAGTCCATACCGGGTAATTGTAACTCATGATGGTGTGAGCCGGTTGATGATCAAAGCACACTACCAGGTCATTGCCTCGTTTCTATGGATCTGCAAGTCTAGCCGTCCCATAAATGCACTCTTAACAAAGCATGGACCCTCAGATGGTAAATCTCACACGTTGCCAAAGGTGATTGTCTCGGTCATGAAGATTATTGTCTGCGGAAGCCATTATGTCTACCTCACTAGGAATGCTGTACTCGTGCTTGGCTTGTTAGCGCCCACGGCTCCGTGGGGTTCGTTCGAGCCTCGTGAGGAGCCAATATACGATAGCCATTGACTCCCTCAGGAACATTGACTTATAAATCGTGCTTCAGCCTGTGGTTCTGAGACTTCGAAGTCGGAACTGTTTGTCTCGAAAGAGAATCCTATCCGCTTCAGCTTTTGCTTCCTCATCTGCACTATCCTCTATGATGCAATCGGGATTCGTGTTCGTTTGCAGCATGGTCTCGTCCTTTCTTGTCTGGTGTCTTTGGAGTCGATGTTCCACTGCTCCACTAGCCCTGTAAGCCAGCTTCAATATCAGCACTTCCCATCCATAGGAGCACATCCTCCTCCTGAGCGTGCTTCTTGAAGCTTTCAACTGGATTGCCTTGGATCCCAATTAATCCGCCATCATTAACGCTTCAATCCTTCATTTGTCGGACATTGAGGTTGATTCTCTTGGTCTCCATCCAGTTCCGCCACGATTCACAGGCCCCAGAGTCGTCAATGATTGTCTGTCCGTCCGTTTCACTTCTCATAGGCCACGTTCGCAGCCAATCTGGACAAGTACCTCCGATCACCTGCGGTACTCCATGCCAAGCATATCGTGATGGCCCAGACATGTATACTGCATCTCCGGACCGGAGCCTCAGAACAAGACGCTTGAGACTGCTCTCGCCATCGCCTCCCTCAACCGACATACCGACAATAAAGATCGCATCACAACCCCAGCTTATGCTCACCAGGCCTCGATCGCAGTCTTCACTGACGTCTCGATGGACACTCAAAGTGTCCCCTGGTGTATAGAGATTGATAATGGCGGCTTCAGCTTTCATGTCCGGAAATATGCCAGCCAGCAAATCTGCAATGTCCGCTGGAAAGGCTGGAGGAGGCTTGGTAGGGTACACTTTTTTGGTCCAGTCATACTGACCGCCAAGAGTTACCCACCGGAGCTTTCTCTCCAGAAAGCTGGATACGGTCAAGGGCTTATGGAGTTCCGGGTTCTTTGGCTCAAAGCACAGCCTTGGATCTGGGCCAAGAGTGAAAAAGGATGCATGCTTTGGGCTCATTTGATGGTGGTCGAAGTTCCTGAAACCTTCGGAGGCCACTTGCTGCGCGCAAGGAGCCATTTTGAGCGGAGGGTACTGTACATTGTAATGCGCATGGATATTGGTTTTGTGCTGTTGATCAGACAGATCTCGATGCAGTAAGCAATCGAGGAGATGGAGCTGGGTATCTGGAGGCAGTAGTGATGGTATCATGTGCAAACCTACCTTCCATCAGCCATCTACAGGTTGAGACCCTCTCAGATCCTACCTGGCAAATTTTGATGCTCAAATATTGGGGTATGAGATATAGCTGTGTTTGTGCTCTGCCGTCCACGATCTAGTGGATGCATCCCCTGCGCGAAGGCATTGAAGGTAGATGTCAGCCGTTCTTTACTGACGCACCCAATAGCTTTGATATGAGTCTGCTGCACCGGTGTGAGTCCACGCCTGAAGTCAACTATTTCAAAGTCATCATCAAGGCTCTTCAGATGCTTCTGGTATTTCTTGTAAAGCTTGCGCATATCGACGGGTGGCTTCGCATATGCATCATGTTGACGTGGAAAATTCATTTTAGGCAAGTAGAGATTAAACTGTAGTGATTCCCCCGGCGGACCATTGGAATGGTACAGCAATTCCTAGAATGTTGGCTCCTCAGTTCGCTCAGAACTTTTTGCAACTTTTTTTTGAAAATCACACTCAAATTCAGTGTTTTGATGTTAAAATCACAATAAACAAATAGTTTGCATAAAACTGAATAGACAGTATAACTATATATATATAGATTTATCAACTGTTAAATTTTTATAGAAAAGTATAGAGAAATAACAATGTTATTGAGTAATCTTCATATATAAGTTTAACAGTGTTACGGCCATACCCAGTAAAGGTTATGTAGTAACTAGATATACGCGGGTACAGCGTATTCACGGGTATAAGGTCGCCCGGCTCGATATGCTCGCGGCGACCTCAGCGAGGCGATAGACCTCTG
>JAABUY010002687.1_pt1 | contig 20691 bp, 18 predicted proteins | sample 5560271 | NCBI WGS metagenome assembly JAABUY01 (sample SAMN10711886, study PRJNA513374) | rock metagenome | isolation source: Antarctica rocks | place: Antarctica: Victoria Land, University Valley | reverse complement strand
GGCATTGACCGAAGCAGCTCGTGGCGGTTTGAAGCCTCCCCCTACAGGACGGCTCCGAAGGGTCCTCCTTCATCTCTCGTACAGCATGACGCTCGCGCGTCTTCTTGACACAATGCCCAGGCTCTCGCCGGCGCGCCAGAAGTCCCCGGGCTCCCAGAACCGCTTGAACAGCACCGCAGTCACCGCGCAATAGCCGGCCATGATAAACGCCGCGAGCCGGTCCGCCAGCCCGGTCAGAATGCCGAGCGGCATGACGAGTTCGACGAACACGCCGACCAGGATCAGCGCCGCCGCGACACGGTGCGACGAGAACACCTGCAACGCCTGCTTCACGGCACCTTGAAAATTGAAAATCTTGTCGAGCGCACTAGCCGGGAAGAACAGCACGACGAGGCCGTAGCGGACGATCAGGACGATGACATTGGACGTGGTCATGACGCCGCACCCCGCGTAATCCAGCTCCCCCGAACAGCCGTCATAGCTCGCCGCGCTTGGCGAGGATGCCGATCCGTGACGCCGTCCGCATGGCGATTGTCTGGATCGTCAGCGCGGGATTGACCCCGCCAACGGTCGGGAACACCGACCCGTCGCAGACCCAAAGGTTGGGGATATCCCAACTGCGGCAATCGGCGTTGACGACGCTGCGCGCCGGGTCGGCGCCCATCCGTGCCGTGCCGCCCAGGTGGTTGGTGTCGTCCTCCTGACGGAACATGTCGCGCGCACCGATCGCCTCGATCGAGCGGCCCATCTGCTCCAACGCGTGCTGGATCAGGGCCTTGTCGTTGTCGCCCCATTTGTAGGTGATCTGCGCCACCCGCAGGCCGTACTGGTCCCTGTCGTCGGCCAGCGTGACGCAGTTGGCCTCGTCGGGCAGCATCTCGCCGACCATCTTCACGCCGATCATGTGGTTGTAGTGGAGCATGGCGTCGTGCAGCGCCTGCCCCCACAGCCCACGCGCCCCGGTCTGCACGGCGGCCCACTCGATCGGCAGCGGCCCCTGGCCCATCCAGCAGTAGCCGCCGAAGAAGTCCTTCTTGTCGGCGTAGTTCCAGTGCTCGGTGATCGCGAGCGAGGGCGGGCCCTTGTTCCAGCGCACCTCCTGCTCCATGCGGCCCCACACCGCCTGGTTGGACTGGGTCATGAGGTTCTTGCCGACCAGGCCGGAGCTGTTGGCCAAGCCGTCGGGATAGCGGTCAGTGGCCGAGTTCAACAGCAAACGCGGGGATTCCACTGCATAACCGGCGACGATGACATTGCGCGCCCGCTGGAACCGCCACTCGCCTTCGCGGTAATAGTGCACGCCGGTCGCACGCCCGTCCGGCCCCATCTCGATCCGGCCGACCATGGCGAGGTCGCGGATTTCCGCCCCAGCGCTCAGCGCACGAGGGATCCAGACCGTGAGCGCGGACCGCTTGGCGTTGGTCGAGCAGCCGAACCGGCAAAAGCCGCGATATACGCAGGGCGGAGAATTGCCCTCCTTGCCGCGATGGGGCGCCGAGATCGTCGCCAGCGGCGTCTCGGTCCAGTCGATGCCGATGGCCTCGCACCCCTGGGCGAGCAGCCTGCCGGCGCCGTTCAACTCGTGGGCGCGATACGGGTAGCGTGGCCGCTTCGGCCCCCAGGGATAGCGGATCGGCCCGGCGATGTTGATCTGCCGTTCGGCCTCCCCGTACCAGTGCCACATCTCCTCCCACGGGATCGGCCAATCCGCGCCGTATCCGAGCTTGGTGCGTGACAGGAACCACTCCGGCCGGAAGCGCAGCGAGACCATGGCGTAGTGAACCGTGGAGCCGCCCACGGCCTTGCCGCTGTTCTTGCCGCCCATGCGGATCGGGTTGGCGCCGCCCGTCACCCGGCGATCGGTCCAATACAGCTTGTTCTGCTCGGCCTCGTCGGAGGCGAAGTCCTCCAGCGGGCGGAAATACGGGCCGGCGTCGAAGCCGACCACGGAGAAGCCCTGCTCGGCCAGCAGGGCAGCCAGGGTGCCGCCCCCGGCGCCGGTGCCGACGATGGCGAAATCGACCGCGTCCGCCTCGTCGTACTCGCGCATCGGCACCCAGCCGCCCGGCACGAACACGTCCGGCGCACGGCCGCCGGTCGCGCGCGGGGCCGCCATGGGGTCAGACGACACGCTTGTTCGCCCGCAGCGCCTCCTGCTCGTGCCCCGGCTTGGCCTCTGCGGCCTCCCAAGGGTCGCGGCGGTCGAGCGCCATGCGGACGTAGCCGCGCGGGCTGGCCGGCCCGCCAAAGCCCATCTCGGACCAGGCCGTCGGATGGCTGTAGTAGAGCCCCGGTATGTCGGACAGCAGGCGCTTGGTGAAGAAGTCCTTCGCCCCCAGCCCCTCCCAGGCCGGGTCGGACAGCTCGCCCCGATGCATCATCCCGAGCAGCGCATCCTGGTCGGCCGCATTCAAGGCAGCGAAGCCGCTGCCGTGACGGGCTTGGCTCTCGGCCTCCATGGCGGCGATCCCCTGCTTCCAGGCCTCCCGCATGTAAGGCATGTCGGCCTCGCGGAATCCATCGCCGACATCGGCCAGGAGCTTGGCGTCGAGTAGGGCGGCCAGCGGCACGGGGGGCCGATCGGCGGGCTGCGGCAGGATGCGCCGGCAGACCGCGTCGGCGACCGCCCATTCAGCGGCGGAGAAGAACCGGGGCTCATGCGAGACGGCCAGGCGGCGGTCGATCACCCGGCGGGTCACGGCGTCCCAGGACGGGGTGTGCCGTTTGGCGAGCACGTCGTAGCCGGGATAAGTCGGATGTTCAGTCATCCGGGTGATCCTCCAGCAGCCCGAGTGCCGCCAACCCTGCCATGGCCAACCCGGTGAACGCAGGAGGTGCGGGCAGCGGCGGCCCGTTGAACGCGTTCTGCCGCCAGTTGCGCCAGCCGCCCATGTTGCGTGAGACGCCGTAGGCGTGGAACGCGACGCCCAGGATGCCCATCAGTGTCGTGGCGCGCAGCCACCAGCGGGTGACGGGCCGCCGAACGCGCGACCGGCCGACCGCCGTGTTGCCGAGCAAGGCGGCGGCGACCGGCGGCACGGACACGGGCACGAACATGAACGGGTTGTGGTAGGCGCCGCGGAAATGCAGCAGGCCGGCCTCGCCCATCGTTCCCATCAGCGACACGCTTGTCAGCGCCGCCACCGCGCGCCCGGCGGAGGTGCCGGCGATTTTCGGGCTGGTGCCGGGTTCATTGTCGCGGACGCGCTCGGAGAGGAAGCCCATCAGCCCAGAGAGCGACAGCGCCGCCGGAGCGCCGATCGGTGCCGAGTAGAACACGTTCTGCCAGGAGAACCCGCCGGGCTTCTTGGTGATGTTATAAAGGTGGAAGCCGGTGCCGACGATGCCCGTCAGCCCCGCCGCGGCATAGACCAGGTCCCGCCCGCGATGCGCGCCGTGCCTCTTGTCGCGGTGGCCATGCACGCTGACAGCCAGCGACAGCGCCGAGGAGATCAGCGGCGTCCACATCGCCTTGTTGTGGAAGCTGCCGCGGTAATGCTCCATCGCGCTGTCGGCCAGCACGGAGCCGGCGATCATGCCGGCCGCCCGGTTGAGGCGGCGCGCGGCCTTGATCGTCGCCGTTTCTCCCAGGACTGGCACGGCCGGGAAGGAGAGCGATGCGGCGGTTCGCGTGGTCACCGCCCGCCCATGGCCGGCGGGCGGGCGGGCGGGCCAACCGGCGTTCAGGTCGCCTCGATCTCTCGTCAGAACTCGCCGGCTCAAGGCGTCTGCTCCCCTGCGAAAGTCCGGACCATCTAGCTCTTACCAGGCAGGATGCCCGCCAGCATCTGCTTGGCGCTGTTCTTCAGCACGCTGCCGAGTTCAGGCTCGCTGCCCATCATGGTCATGAAGTTCTTCGCGTCCTTCAGCGTGATGTGCGGCGGCAGCGGCGGCACGTTCGGGTCGGTGTACATCTCCAAAATGACCGGGCGGTCGGCCGCGAGCGCCTCCTCCCAGGCCGCCCCGATCTTGTCCGGGTCGTTGCAGAAAATGCCCTTGAGCCCGATTAGCTCGGCGTATTTGTGGTAGGGGAAGTCGGGGATAGCCTGGGTCAGTTCGGTCTTGCCGGCGCCGAGTTGCACCCGCTCCTCCCAGGTCACCTGGTTCAGGTCACGGTTGTTGAGCACCATGATGATGAAATGCGGGTTGGCCCATTCGCGCCAGTATTTCGACACGGTGATCATGACGTTCAGGCCGTTCATCTGCATCGCGCCGTCGCCGATGAAGCCGATCACGACCCGCTCGGGGAACGCCATCTTGGCGGCCATGGCATAGGGCGTCGCGGCGCCGAGCGAGGCGAGCCCGCCGGACAGCGACGCCTTCATGCCTCGCCGGATTTTGATGTCGCGCGCATACCAGTTGGCGACCGAGCCGGAGTCGGCCGTCAGGATGCAGTTCTCCGGCAAGCGCGGCGACAGCTCCCAGAACACGCGCTGCGGGTTGATCGGATCGGCCGAGCTCATCGCCCGCGCCTCCAATGTCTCCCACCAGGCGGCGACGTTCTTCTCGATCGTAGTGCGCCAAGCGGTATTGGTGTTCTGCTCCAGCATCGGGAGCAGGGCGCGCAGTGTCTCGGCACTGTCGCCCACCAGGCTGTACTCCATCGGATAGCGCAGGCTGACGTTGGCGCCGTCGATGTCGATCTGCACGCCGCGCGCCGAGCCGGGCTTGGGCAGGAACTCGCTATAAGGGAAGGATGAGCCCACCATCAGCAGCGTGTCGCACTCCTGCATCAAGTCCCAGGACGGCTTGGTGCCCAGCAGGCCGAGCGAGCCCGTGACGTAGGGCAGGTCGTCGGGCACGGCGGCCTTGCCGAGCAGCGCCTTGGCAATCCCGGCATTGAGCCGCTCCGCCACCGCGATCACTTCGTCCGTCGCCGACAGGCAGCCGGCGCCGACGAGCATGGCGACCTTCTTGCCCTGGTTGAGGATGTCCGCCGCGCGGCGCAACGCCGCCTCGTCGGGCAAGCGGGACTCGCCGGGGTAGCCCACTCCGGTATGCGTTGTGCCGTGCACCAGCGGCGGATCTTCGTAGTCGAGTAGTTGCAGGTCGTTGGGGAGGATAACGCAGGTGACGGCACGTTTGACCTGGGCGATGCGGACCGCGCGGTCGATCAGCGTGCGCACCTGGCCCGGCACGCTCGCGGTCATGACGAACTCGCTCGCCACGTCCTTGAACAGGTTCTGCAAATCGACTTCCTGCTGGTAGCTGGCCCCGAGCGCCGTGCGCGCCTGCTGCCCGACGATGGCCACCACCGGCACGTGGTCAGCCTTGGCGTCATACAGGCCGGTCAGCAAGTGGATGGCGCCGGGGCCGGAGGTCGCGTAGCAAAGCCCGACCTGGCCGGTGAACTTCGCGTGGGCGGAGGCCATGAAGGCGGCCATCTCCTCGTGGCGCACCTGGACGTAGTGCATGTAGGCGCGCGCCTTCTCGAGCGCCACGTCGAGGCCGCCGACACCGTCTCCGGGATAGCCGTACACCCGCGAGAGCCCCCATTCGGAGAGCCGCTGCCAAATAAATTCCGAAACGTTCTGCGACATGGCGGTATCCTCGCTTAAGGCCGTGAATGGAACGCGCCGCATCGGCGATTGCCGATTTGGAGAGGAGGTCGGGTATGGCTGAACCAAAGATGCCGCCGTGGCGGCTTGTGCTGCAGCGGCCGTCGATCACCGGCGAAAGCCCAGTCTGGTGCGAGCGCACCGCCCGGCTCTACTGGGTGGATGTGCAGCAGCCTGCGCTGCACCGGCTCGATCCGCAGACAGGAATCGACGAGAGCTGGATCATGCCGGCCTGGATCGGTTGCCTCGCGCTCGGCGGCGGTGCGGCCGATGGCAGCGTGCTGATCGGGCTGCGCACCGGCGCCTACCGGTTTGAGCTCGCCACCGGCGCACTGTCGCTGATCGCACCCGCCCCCTACGATCCGCGCCGCTTCTTTCTCAATGACGGCAAGTGCGACCGCGCCGGCCGGTTCTGGGTCGGGCCGATGCGCCACTCCCTGCTGCCGCAAGTCGGCGCGCCCGGTCCGGATGGAGGGCCGTTGTGGCGGTTGGAGGGCAGCCAGCTTGTTGCCACCGGCAAGACGGCAACCCTGTCCAATGGCCTGGCCTGGAGTCCGGACGGCCGCACGATGTACCACAGCCACACTATGACCGGCGAGATCAACGCGTGGGACTACGACCCAGCCAGCGGCGAGATGTCGCGCGGCCGGCTGTTCGCCAAGGTCGACGGCCCCCCCGGACCGGACGGAGCGGAGGTGGACCGCGACGGCTTCTACTGGTCGGCCATCAACGGCCAAGGAAAGCTCATGCGCTTCGATCCGGACGGGCAGGTGGAGCGCGAGATTTCCGTGCCGTTCAAGTTCCCGACCATGGTCGCGTTCGGCGGCCCGGACCTGCGCACGCTGTTCGTGACCTCCGGGCGTTGGGCGATTGCCGACAAGGACGCGGCCGACCACCCGCTCGATGGCAGCATCCTGGCGATGGAGGCGCCAGTGCCAGGATTGCCGTGCGCGCGATGGGCGGGGTAGGGCGAAGGACGTCATTCGACGATAACGTCGATGCCCTCGCGCGATGACCTCGGTCCCGGTCGCATCGCCCTTGCGCGTGAAGCGGAGCGAGGCGGCGCCGCCGGCCGCGCGCAGACCGTGCAGCGACAGCCCATCCACCCCATCGGGCAGCAGCGCGCGGCACACGTGAAGACGCTTGCCGAAGCCGTCGGCGTGCAGGCCCAACAGCTCCGTGACCATGAACGGCACCGCAGCGGCGGACCAGGCCTGCATCGGGTCGGCGCGCGGCGTGTGGGTCGGGCCGTCGCCTGGCTGGCGCTCCGTGCCGGCGATGAACTCGGGCAGCCGCTCCCGCCGGAAGCCATGGGCCGCGTCCAGCGTTGCCGCGGTGATGCGCAGCGCCGCCGCGTCCTCGCCGTAGCGGCGAAGGCCGGACACGATCAGTGAATTGTCGAACGGCCAGACGCTTCCCTGCTGGTAGGCGAGCGGGTCAAAGGCGGCGTGGCCGGAGGAGAGCGTGCGGACGCCCCAGCCGGAGAACATGTCCGGCATCATGACCCGCTCCGCGACCCGGCGCGCGTGGTCCGCGCCCGCAATGCCGGTCCATAGCACCTGGGCGGCGTTGGAAGTGACGGACGCGACCTGCCGCCCGCCCTCCTCCAGCGCCAGGCAGAAGCCCTCGTCCTCCATCCAGAAGTCACGCGCTAAGCGTGCGCGCAGCTCGTCAGCCCCGGCATCAAGCGCGTCCGCCGGCGCGTCCTCCCCAGCCCGGCGCAGCAACCCCGCCACCAGGCTCATGGCCTGGAACGCGTACCCCTGCACCTCCACCAACGCGAGCGGCGGGACCGGGTACGACCCGTCCGCCCGCAGAACGCAGGTGCCGGAATCGCGCCAGTTCTGGTTGACCGGCTGCCTGCCCTCCGCCAGCCCGCTGTAGGTCACGTAGCCGCCGCCCTCGTCCAGCTTGCGGCGTAGCCAGCCGAGCGCGGCGTCGATGTTGGGCCGCAGCTCCCGGAACAGCGCCATGTCCCCGGTCCAGCCCACGTGCCGGGCTATGGCGATCAAGAACAGCAGCGTCGAGTCCACCGCGGCGTAGCTCGGCGTCTGCGGTACCTCGTGCAGGTGCGCGAGTTCGCCGACACGCAGCTCGTGCAGGATCTTGCCCGGCTGCTCGCGGGTCTTCTCGTCGTCCTTCTTCCCCTGCCAGTGCGCCAGCGCGTGGGCCGTGCGGGCGCCGAGGTCGAGGTTGAAGGCGAGGCACTGCAGGGTCGGCAGCAGGCTGTCGCGGCCGAACAGGCCGACGAACCACGGCACCCCGGCCGTGGTGAAGCGGTGCTCGCCGCGCCGCACCTCCAGCAGTGCCACGTCCGACAAGGAGCGCGCCATCGTCTCGCCGAACCCCTTGCTCGACGTTTCCACGCGCGCATAGCCGTCGAGCAGCCGGCCGGCCGCCGCCTCCTTGGCCTCTCGCATCGCGGCGGCGCTGCGGGGCGCATGGATCGAGCTTGGCGGAGGCTTGCCCACCGGGCGCTCGTCCACGCGGCAGGTCACGATCAGGCCCAGGCTGGCCCGGGACGCCAAAGACAGCTCGAAATGCGCGGCCGTCTGCTCAATCGTGCGCGGCGCCACGACCGGTGGCAGGGAAAACTCCACCAGCAGGGTGCGCCTCACGTTGTCGGCGTCCTTGTAGCAGAACCGCAGCGCCGTTCCGTCCCATTCCGGCGCCAGCAGCCGGCCGCGCTTGCCCGGCGGCGTGCCACGCAGCACGAACATGCTCTCGAACGTCGTGCAGAACTCCAGCGACAGCGGCAGCACAACTGTCTGGTCGGTGAAGTTGCGCAGGGTGATGGTGTCGATGAACACCGGTCCGTCGTCGAGCACCAGCAAAGTGCGGCGTAGGCTCAGCTTATGATCGGGAATGTTCTCCCCCATTCATCGTGTGAAGTTTGCTGTTGGTGAGTTCGATCTGCGCCGCCATGCCCTCGATGTCGGACGCCATCAGCAGCAGCGGGTCGGTGCCGTGCAGGCGCAGGGTGTAGGCGCCAAGATAGCACGTGTCGCGGTAGAACAGCCCGAAGCCCGGCACATCCAGCGGGAAGTTGCCATCCTCCTGGGTCAGCAACACCAGATCGTTCGCCTTGAGCAAAAGCGGGTTGCGGATGTCGATGGAGAGCGGACGGTCGGCCATGATCGCTAATCCTTTGCCGCGGCGGGCAAGGAACGGCTCTCGGTGATGAAATGGAAGAACCGGCCGCTGAACGGCTTGAGCACCTCCAAGGTCGTCGCGTGCGCCTCGGTCTTGATGTCGGATGCGAGCGAGGCGCGGATCGAGCCGAGGTCGGGGAAGTCCATCTCCAGCACCATCACGACCGGGATGGCTCCGGGATCCGCCTCGCGGGTCCGCAGCACGCGGACGTCCAGGACGTGGGGGAACCGACGCCAGATCGGCTCCAGCCGTTCACGGGCCTGGCCGAAGAAGGCGTCCTCGCCGCCCGCAACGATAGTACCCTCGAAAACCGCGACGCGTGTCAGCATGGCTGTCAGTTCCCCTTAGCGAGTTCACCCCTTGAGCCGGCTTGCGATATGGTCGGCAACGCGCAGCGCGTTGGCGATGATGGTCAGGGTCGGGTTCACCGCGCCGATGGATGGAAAGAAGCTCGCGTCGGTGACATAGAGGTTGTCCACCTCGTGGGCGCGGCAATCAAGGTTCAGCACCGCGGTCGCCGAGTCGGCGCCGAAGCGGCAGGTGCCGGCCTGGTGCGCGGTGCCGTTTATCGGGATGTCCTTGCCGAGATAGAGGCTACGCTCGAACAGGTGCTTGTGCGCCCCCATCGGCTCCAGCAGCGCTTCCAGCTTGCCCTTCAGGCGCCGGGCCGCCTCCTCGTTGCCCTCAGTGATGTCGAGCACGACCTTGTCGCCGTCGTAGGAGATGTGGTTCTCGGGCCGCGGCAGATCCTCGCTTTGCAGCCAGAAGTTGATCGAGTGCTCCGCCATCTTTTCGAACGGCATCTCCGGGACCCACGACAGCCAATCAGGCAGAGCCTCGCCGCGTATCTGCTCCCCGTGCGACGTTGCGCACATCTGGATCAAGCCCATGGGATAATCCCAGTCCGGCGAGCCAAAATAGTAGTCGCTGACCGCCAGCGTCTTCTGAAACACCGTGTTGTTCGGCTCCTTCAGAAGCGCCATGAGCACGGACATGTTGTGGCGCATGTAGTTGCGCCCCACCTGGTCCGACCCGTTCGCCAAGCCGCGCGGATGCGCGTCGCTGGCCGAGCGCAGCAGCAGCAAAGCAGAGCTGAGCGCGCCGCAGGCCACCACGACGATATCGGCGGAGTACTGCTCCTCCTGCCCGTCGCGGGTCACGTGGACCCGGCTGACGGTCCTGCCGGATGGATCGGTCTCGAGCCTGGAGACGTAGGCGCCGGTGAGCAGGGTGAAATTGGCGTGGGCGGCAAGCGTCGGGTCGATGCAGATCACCTGGGCGTCCGCCTTGGCGTTGATGGCGCAGGGAAAGCCGTCGAAGGTGTCGCAGCGGATGCACGGGCTGGTCGGCGTGGGCTTGCCGTCGCGCTCGTCCAGCAGGATGCCCAGCGGCAGGTGGAACGGGTGCAGCCCTTGGCCGGCCAGCTTGTCGCTGAGGTCCTGGATGCGCGGCTCGTGGCTGACCGGCGGGTAGGCGTAGGGCCTGCTCGACCACGGCTCGTTCGGGTCCTCGCCGCGCTGGCCGTGCACGTGGAACAGCGCCTCGGCGTCGCAGTAGTAGGGCTCGAAGGCGTCGTAGCCGAGCGGCCAGGCCGGGGAGATCCCGTCCTTGTGCCGCAGCTCGCCGAAGTCACGCTCCCGCAGACGGAACAGCGCCGAGCCGTAAACCTTGGAGTTGCCGCCCACATAGTAGTGCAGCCCCGGATGGAACGCCTCTCCCTTCTTGCCGTACCACGTGTCGGGGGCTTGGTAAGCGCCGTCCACGAACACGGTCTTGGCGTCCCAGTTGGCGCGCGAGCGGGGCAAGTAGCCGCCGCGCTCCAGCATCAGGATGCGCCTGCCCGTGGGCGCCAGGCGGTGCGCGAGCGAACCACCCCCGGGGCCGCTGCCGATGACGATGACGTCGTAGTGGCTGGATGCGGTCATGCGGTTGTCATCTCCGGAATGCCGGTTCGCGTGCTGAACCGGCCGCGGCGGCCTCGCAGCGCCGTTGCTCGCCGGACCTGTCTCCGGTCGCCGCGTGGAGGTCGGCCACGGCTGCCAGGAACGAGCCGTGCACGAGCCCGAGCGGGATGTTGCCCAGCATCTCGCCGCTCTTCGGGTCGATCTCCTCCGGGAAAAGGCCCAGGTCGTTGGCGTAGGCGAGGCCGTGCCCGATCTGCTCCGTCGCCTTGGCAAGCTCGCCGCATTTCACCCAGTAGTGGGCCACCCAGAACGTGCCGGCCAGGAAGGCGCCCTCCTTCCAGGTCACCTTCTGGTTCTGGAGGTGCCGGTGCAGCAGCCCGCCTCCCAGGCCGTACTGCCGCTCCAACTCATTGATCGTGGCCGCCATGCCCGGATCGTCCGCGTCCACGTAGTCCCAGACCGGGAACAGGGCCGCGGACATGTCCACGAACCTGCTGCCGGGCCGGGCGCCGAACACGCCGTCGGGCCGTCGGCAGCGTGCGGACACGAACGCGCGCATGGCAGCGGCGGCGGCGCGCCAGCCCTCGGCCCGGGCCGGCGTGTCCGCGTGTTCCGCGATCCGTTCGAGCGCGCAGGCCGAGAACACCAGGCCGGAGGTGTAGTGGCGCTTTTGCGACTCCTCCCAGATGCCGTGCGCGGGATCGCGCCAGTGCGCCGCGAGGAAGTCCGCCGTGGCTGCCGCCGCGTCCCACCCGTCGCGGCCGCCGCAATGGGCATAGACCTCGCTGGCCGCCAGCACGAAGCCGGCGAGGGAGCCGAGCTGAAGCTGCTTTGCGGCCTTGTTGCCGGCCAGGTTCGGGCGCCCGTCGCGGTACCCTGCTACGCGCAGCCTGCGCTGCGGCGGCACGCGCCCGCCGCCCACGGCGGCGGCCGGGTCGAGCAGGCCCTGGTAGCCGGTGCCGAGCAGGCTGTCCACGTAGCGGAGGTAGTGCCGGGCCGCGGCGCCGTCCGGCTCGAAACGGATCAGCGCGCGGACGATCATGCCACTGTCGCGCAGCCACGAGTAGCGGTAGTCGAAGTTGCGCTTGCCGCCGATGATCTCGGGCAGCGAGGTGGTGACTGCGGCGGCGATGGCGCCGGTCTCCTCGAAGGTGAGCAGGCGCAAGGCACGCAGCGAGGACTGCACGGCCTCGGCGAACGGGCCGTCATAGGAGCAGCGCGCCGCCAGCGCGCGCCAGCCGTCCTCCGTCGCCGCCTGCCAGGCGCCCAGTGCTTCGGCACTCGCCGCCTCGCCGGTGGAAACCTCGGAGAGGACGGCCCAGGACGGTTCGCCGCCCGGGACGCGCACGACGACAGCGCCGGCGTGGACCTCGGCGGGATGTGACGCCTGCAAGCGGTGGCGTCCGTCGATGACGACGGCGGCCGGACCGTCGGCGCACAGGTTCGGCGCGCGCCGGCCGTGATCAGGGCGCGGCGTCAGAACCATCGCAAACCCGGCCGGCGCGGCCGATAGCCGGCGGCAGATCGCACCGGGCGGCCCGCCGGCCTCGCCCAGCGGCATCCAATCGGTGACGGACAGCGTGCCCGCCTTGTGGCCCAGCGTGGTTTCCAGCACCCCGCTGGGTCCGATGTAGCGCCGGCCGGCGGGCCGGGACCCGTCCAGCTCGATCCGCCACGCCCCGCCCACGTCCGGGTCGAGCAGCGCGCCGAACAGGCTCGCCGCGTCGAACCGCCCGGGGCAGAACCAGACAACGTCGCCGGATCGGGTGACAACCACTGCCGTGGAGCGGTCGCCGATCACGCCGAGGTCGGCAATGAGCGGTGAGGACCGGACCAGCCGCCCCAGCCCCACCCATCGCAGCACGCGGCCAGCCGTGCGGCGCATTCTTCGCCGCAGCGGGAACGATGGCTCAAGCATGGGGTATCCCGGCAGGCAACCCTGGGAGCAGGCCGGAGGCCATCGTCAGATGTCCAGCCGTTTGGCGATTTGATGCGCCCCGGCGATGAGCACCACGGCGGCAGCCGCCCAGAAGGCGGTGCGGTGCCGGTCGGTGAACATCTCCCAGCTGCCGGTTTTGGAGCGGGAGTCGAACCGGCCGTGCGCGCCGTAATCGCCGGGCACTGGGTGGAACAGGTTGGCCGGAGGGTCCGCCCCGAGCTTCTCGTGGGTGAGCTGGCCGGTATAGCCCGCCTTGGCCAGGTACTTGTCGATCCATCCCGGGGCAATACGGTTGGCCAGGATCGCCTTGACCGTCGGGAAGCCCACCCACACCTCGCGACGCCGGTGGGTGGCGGCGAAGAAAATCGCTCGCGCCGGCACCTCGGGCTGGTAAATGGGTGCCACGGGTTTGGCCTTTTCCCCCATCTTGTTCATCGCCCAGTCGAATTGCGGCGTGTTGACGGCCGGCAAGTCCACCATCGTCAGATGGACGTTCAGCTTGTCGTGGATGATCTCCGAGCGCAGCGCGTCGGTGAAGCCACGGATGGCGAATTTCGCACCGCAGTAGATCGACTGCAGCGGGACCGAGCGGTAGCCGAGCGCCGAGCCGACATTGACGATCGTGCCCTGGTTGCGCGTCCGCATCCTTCGGAGCGCGGACATGGTGCCGTGGACCTGGCCGAGATAGGTGACGCGGGTGCCGCGCTCGAACTCCGCCGCCGTGAGCTTGCTCACCGGCGCGAAGACGGTCGCCATCGCCACGTTGACCCACACGTCGATCGGGCCGAGCTCCTCCTCCGCCTTGGTGGCGGCGGCCTCCACGGCCTCGGCATCGGCCACGTCGGTCGGGATCGCCAGCGCGCGGACGCCATGCCGGCGCACATCGGCCGCCGCCCGTTCCAGCCGGTCCTTGTCCCGCGACAGCAGCGCGACATCGTAGCCCTGGCGCGCGAACTCATCGACCGTCGCACGGCCGACCCCGGCTCCGGCTCCGGTGATGACGACGACTTTCGGCATGGCGCGTCCTCTCCTCTGCGCGGGGCAGCTCCGCTCCGCTTCGGGTTGGCTGGGCCAGACGGGCAGGCCCGGCCTATTGGAATGGCGGTGCCCAACACCGTCGCACACTCCCCAACATCGAAGACCGTGCCCGGTGCCATTGCAAGAAATATCTGCCGCGCGCCGAAAACGGCGGTCGCACCAAGCGCCGTGGTCTGCTACCAGTCGAACCAGCCATGGGCAGGCATCGGCTTCGAATGCCTCCACGCCGTTGACTGAGGGAACGTATGCAACCCACGTGCAGGCTGGAGGGCCTCGATCGCTTCCATCTCTGCCGAGGCCCGCGGATCGGGCCTGGATGACCCGCTGCAACGGGGTGGAGCACCGGACATGACCAGTCGCGCTGGGCGATCGATACCGCTCATGGTTGGCCTCGCGCTCGTCTTGTCCGGGTGCGGGAAGAACGGCATTTCGTTCATGTTCCCCTTCGGCACGGTCGCCGCACACCAGCGGGACTGGTTCTTCTGGGTCGTCGGCCTGGTCGCGATCGTGGTGCTCCCGACATTCGTGCTCGTGCCGGGATTCGCCTGGCGCTACCGCCGGACCAACAAGAAGGCGGCATACCGGCCGGATTGGGCGTTCTCCTGGCCACTCGAGTTTGCGGTCTGGGGCATCCCCTTCGTCATCGTCGGCGTGCTCACCTGGATCATCATCGACCGGGAGACGCGGTTCGACCCGTATGCGGCGATACCGTCGGACGGCGTTCCGTTGCAGGTGCAGGTCGTGGCTCTGGACTGGAAGTGGCTGTTCATCTACCCTGAGCAGCACATCGCGACGGTCGGCCAGCTCGTCATTCCGCAGGGCCGGACCGTCAGCTTCCGCCTGACGAGCGACGCGACGATGCAGTCCTTCTTCATCCCCGCGCTTGGCAGCCAGATTTACGCCATGGCCGGGATGGTGACCCAGCTCCACCTGCGCGCCGACAAGACCGGCACGCTGCTGGGCGAGAACACCCAGTTCAACGGCACGGGCTTTTCCGGTGACAAGTTCACGGTCTCGGTCGTCTTGCCGGACGCCTTCGCCTCCTGGGTCGCCGCGACCGGCAAGGATGGCCCGACCCTGGGGGCGGACAGCTATCACACCTTGCAGAGCGACCGCAGCGTCACCCGCGACGGCGCAGACTTCCACCTGCCGCCCAGCGGCGCGCAGGCTTACGCAAGCGTGCAACCCGGCCTGTTCGACTCCGTCGTCTCGAAATACCGGGCAGGCATGATGCCGCATGGCTCCGGCAAACCCTAGGGAGCCGCGATTTGCAGAACCTCGATTGGTGGTACGTCCTGTTCGGTAAGCTGTCATACGACGCGCTGCCGTTCTACAGCGCCATCGCGACGTTCGCGGCCGGTCTGGTCGTGTTCGGCGCGCTCACGGTCGTCGCCCTGCTGACGTATTTCCACAAGTGGGGGTATTTCTGGTCCGAGTGGATCACCAGCCTCGACCACAAGCGCATCGGCATCATGTATATCGTGCTGTCGTTCGTGATGATGTCGCGCGCCCTGATCGAGGCGTCGATGATGCGCGCGCAACAGGCGCTGGCGTACAACGCGCCCGGCTACCTTCCGCCCGACCACTTCTCCCAGCTCTTCACCACCCACGGCACGATCATGATCTTCTTCATGGGCATGCCGTTCCTGACCGGCCTCATCAACTACGTCATGCCGCTGCAGATCGGGTCGCGCGATGTCGCCTTCCCGATGCTCAACTCGGTCAGCCTCGGTACGACGGCCGCTGGGGCCGGGCTGATGATGGTGTCGCTGTGCCTGGGCAAGTTCTCGACCGGCGGCTGGAGCGGCTATCCCCCGTTCACGGAGTTGCAGTTCAGCCCGGGCGTGGGCCCCGATTATTGGATTTGGGCCGTGACCCTGAGCTCGATCGGCAGCACCCTGACGGGGATCAACTTCGCGGTCACCATCTACAAGAAGCGGGCGCCGGGCATGCACCTGTTCCGCATGCCGCTGTTCACCTGGACGACGCTGTGCACCAGCATCCTCATGATCTTCGCGATGCCGGCGCTGACGGTGGCCACGGCGTTGCTGGCGTGCGACCGCTATCTCGGCATGCACTTCTTCACCAATGCCGATGGCGGCAACATGATGAACTACGCCAACCTGTTCTGGCTGTTCGGCCATCCGGAGGTCTACATCCTGATCCTGCCATCGTTCGGTGTTTTTTCCGAAACGATCTCGACCTTCTCGAGCAAGAAGCTCTACGGCTATATCTCGTTGGTGTGCGCCGCGATGTCTATCGCCGTGCTGTCTTTCACCGTGTGGCTGCACCATTTCTTCACGATGGGCCAGAGCATGAACGTGAACGCCGCGTTCGGCGTCGCCACCATGCTGATCGGCATTCCCACCGGGGTGAAGATCTACGACTGGATCCTGACGATGTTCCGTGGCCGGATACGCTTCACCGTGCCGATGCTGTACTCGATGGCGTTCATCGTGCTGTTCGCGGTGGGCGGGCTGACCGGCATATTGCTGGCCAACCCCGGCGTCGACTACCAGGTCCACAACACCGTCTTCCTGGTCGCGCACTTCCACAACATGCTCATCCCGGGCCTGCTGTACGGCATGCTGGCGGGCTACAATTTCTGGTTCCCCAAGGCGTTCGGCTTCCGGCTGGAACAGCGCTGGGGCGTGGTCTCGTTCGCCTGCTGGGTGTCCGGTTTCCTGCTGGCGTTCATGCCGCTCTACGCGCTCGGCGCCATGGGGCTGCCGCGCCGGTCGGACGAGTTTTTCGAGGCGGCCTACCTGCCTTGGACCATTGCCGCCCTGTTCGGGGCCGCGTTGGTACTGGCCGCGATGGCCAGCCTGGTTGTGCAGCTCCTGGTCAGCATCAGGCACCGGGAGCGCAACAGCATGCCCATCGGCGACCCCTGGAACGGCCGCAGCCTCGAATGGGCCACGCCGTCGCCGCCGCCCGAGTACAATTTCGGCGTGATCCCGACCGTGGGCGGCCGAGACACATTCATGGCACGCAAACTCAACGGCACCGCCTATAATTCCCCTTGCCGCTACGAGGACATCGTCATGCCGCGCAACAGCATGATGGGCGCGGCTGTCGCCGTGGCCGGCGTGGGCGGCGGGTTCGGCCTCGTCTGGCACATCTGGTGGATGGCGGCGGGCGGCCTGTTGCTGGCCATGGCCGCCGTCATCGGGCGCAGCTTCGTCCGCAACACCGAGCGCGTCATCCCGGCCGAGCAGGTGCGGCGGGAGACCGAGGCATGGCTGAAAGCCGCGAGGTCCGAACCGCCCGCCACGCGCGAGGAGGAGATGACGCCCGCCAACCACGGGCTGGCCGAGGCGGCCGCGGCGTGAGCGGCATCGCCAAAGGGGAACGGCTCTACCCCGGCCTCAACCTCCGGCGGGACGACCCGGACCACGCGGGCGCCGAAGAGGCCGTGTTCGGCTTCTGGGTCTTCCTGATGAGCGACCTGGTCCTGTTCGCGCTGCTGTTCGCCACCTACGTCACCATGCTCGGCGCGGAGGCGGGCGGCCCCGGGTCCCACGACCTTTTCGACATCAAGAGCGCGGCTGTCGAGACGGCGTTGCTGCTGCTGAGCAGCTTCACCTTCGGGATGGGGTCGCTCGCACTCAAGCATGGCCAGCACCGCTTCATGCTGCTGCTCTGGCTTGCCGCGACGCTTGCCCTCGGCTTGACGTTCCTCGGCTTCGAGACGCACGACTTCATCTCGGCCATCGCCAAGGGCGGGGGGCCCAGCCGCAGCGGGTTCACGTCCGCGTTCTTTGCGCTGGTGGGCACGCACGGGCTGCACGTGACGTTCGGCTCGATCTGGATTGCCGTGATGATGGTGCAGGCGCTGGTGTTCGGCCCCGACCGGCTGGGCAAGACGCGCCTGCTGCGGCTCGGCCTGTTCTGGCACTTCCTCGACATCGTCTGGGTCGGGATATTCTCGGTCGTCTACCTGCAAGGATTCGCCTGATGAACGAGGACGACTACGGGAGCGAACTTCGCTCCTACCTGACCGGACTGGGCTTGGCGCTGCTCCTGTCGGCGCTCCCGTTCGCTTCGGTCGCCTGGCATATCCTGCCGCGAAGCTGGCTGCTGTGGCTGATCGCGGGCGCCGCGCTGATCCAGATCGTTGGGCACTTCCGGTTCTTCCTGCACATCGACCTCTCACGTTCAAAGCGGGACGACCTTCAGCTGATCCTGTTCTCGACGCTGATCGCCGTCCTGATGGTGGCGGGCACCATCTGGATCTACTTCAATCAACAGATGCGGATGATGTGACCGCCGTCCGGCTGCGCCCTCGGCACAGGCGGACGGGGACGCCAGTGGAGCCTGCTCGGTGCAGATCGAAGCACCGGACGTGCTCCGGCCTTTTTTGTCGCCAGGTGTCACGACCAAACACATCCACGTTGAAAGTTTGCGACGGAACCGCCGGGCTGGGCCAAGGCGTCGCGCTGCAGGTCGAGTTTCTGGCCCTCGGTGGACACCCGGGCATAGCCGATCAGCATGCCAACGCCCTCACTGGGGGACGCGGGTGAGAGGGCAGGCGGAGTGGAGGTGCGCCGTTCCTTTCCGGATGCCATGCCCGATGCTGGCACCGGCACGTTGATTGTGCGACGCGGTTGCGGCACGGTCGCCGGCCTGGAGCGTGTGCCTCCTCCGGTTGTCCTGCTGCCGTGCGGGAAGCCCTGGTTCCAGCTTCGGTTGGCCCTGACCATTCAAGGCTGCCGCCTGCCCCTGGCAGATCACGCAACGCTCGCCCCCGAGCTTGCCGCCAGGGCGAGCCGGGCCAAGGCGGGAAGCGAGGTCGTGCCCGTCCTGTGCATGATGGAGGCGCGATGGTTCTCCACCGTGCGCTGGCTGATGCCGAGGTCGGCCGCGATGTTCTTGCTGGGATGGCCGGCCAGGACCAGCGCCATGATCTCGCGCTGCCGCGGCGTGAGCGCGGCGACCGCCACCGCCGCGGCATCGTGCCAGGAGGCCAGCTTGGCGGCGTCACGCGAGCCGTCCAAGGCGCGGACGATGCTGGCCAGCAGGGCAGGCCGGCTCACCGGCTTCTCGACGAAGTCCGACGCGCCCGCCTTCATCGCGCGGATCGCCATGGGCACGTCGCTTTGCCCGGTGACCACGATCTCCGGCAGGCCATGGCCCGTTGCCCGCAACCGTTCCAGTAGCTCGATGCCGCTGATGCCGGGAAGCGCGGCGTCGATCAGCAGGCAGTCGCCAGCGCCGAGGCGAAAAGTATCGGGGCGGAACGCCTGGAGGAGGGCCTCGCCGCTCGGGTATCCCGAGGCGGCCCGGCCGTCAGCCTCCAGCACTGCCATGATCGTGCCGCGCACGTCGTCGTCGTCCACTACGAAGACGACCGGCTGCCCGGTGCCAGGTGGGGGCGCCAGTAGGCGCGCGATGGCTTCCCGCAGCGCGGGAAGGGACGCCGGCTTGCTCAGCAGCGCGCATCCCGCCTCCGACACAGCGCGCGACGTCGCGTTGGAGATGTCTCCCGTCAGGATAAGCACCGGCACCGGGCAGCCGGCCGCTGCCCGGATCACTCTCGCCAGATCCAGCCCGTTCGGGCCGTTGGGGAGGTTATAGTCGGCCAACACCAAATCGGGCGTGCGGTGCGCCACGCTCTCCATCGCGGCCGGACCGTCCGGCGCCGAGGTGACGTCCTGGCCCTGGCCAGCCAGCAACGCCTCCAGCATCTCTCCCACGTCCGGATCGCCCTCTACGACCAGTATCCTGAGCCTGTGGCCTGGTTCGGCCGCCTCTGGCGCAGGAAGAACGGAGCGCTTTGCTTCGGTCTGCGGCAGCCACGGCAGATCGATCGCGAACAAGGAGCCGCTGCCAGGGCGGGAGCAGACCCGGATGGTGTGGCCCAGCAGATCGCCGAGCCGCTTGACGATGGACAGGCCAAGCCCGAGGCCGCGGCTGCGCTGCCGCGCTGCGTTGCCGACCTGAGTAGTACTCTTGGACAGCGTGTTGCATGGACCTGGAGAGCAGACGCAGTAGCCCCAACCCCGTTTGAGGTCAGGCGGTGCGGACGTAGTTCGGGCGTCCGAACTCCGACATGCGGTTGAGCGCGTGAACGGCGACGTCCACCTCGGTCGCGCGCCGCTCGTCCGTTCGCGAGCGCAGCCCGTCCCCGATCACCTGCTTGAACCGGCCGATCGCTGCCTCGGCTCGGGCCCGCATCGTGTAGCCAGATGCCTTCTGCCACGCCATGCGCCCGTGCCCGGCGATATGCTGCAGGTGGCGGTCGCGCTGCGTGGGCGCGGTCGCGGCCGTGTCGCTCGGCACGGCGGTCGCGCGCGGCGGGACGACGACGGCCGCCCTGGGGGAGTGCTCGGCGACGTCGGCGTAGACGCGGTCCTGGTCATACCCGCCATCGCCGGTGAACGAGGCCACAGCGCCCGTGATCTGATCGAGCAAGGGGCCGACCTCGGCGTCGTCGTCGACCTCCTTGGCTGTGAGCGACGCGGCGACGATCTGGCCCGTCTCGGCATCCATGCCGATGTGCAGCTTGCGCCACGACCGGCGCGTCTTGGTGCCATGCTTCTCCAGCAGCCACTCGCCCGCGCCGCACAAGCGCAGGCCCGTGCTGTCCACCAGCAGGTGCATAGGCTCGCCGTCCCGACGCGGCTGCGGGCGCGGCACCTCCAGCGTCCTGGCCCGGCGGCTCAGGGTCGAGTGGTCCGGCACGCGCAGCTCCAGCCCGAGCAGGCCGATGATGGAGCCGATCAGGCCCTCGGTCTGGCGCAGCGCCAGGCGGAACACGGCCTTGAACGTGAGGGCTGTCAGGATGGCGAGCGGCGAATACCAGGGCTGCCCGCCTGGGGTGGTGCGCGGTGCTGCCCGCCAGCCCTCGACCGCGTAGAGTAGGCGGCTGGCGAGTTACCGATCTCGGCACTTTTCCATCCGCCCCTCCCCAAACCGGGCGTGCGCCTTTCGGAGCACCCAGCTTTCCAGTGTCGTCCAAGACCCTGGCTGTCGGCCGTGGTCTTGGATGATCCCCAGCACGGTTTCGGCGTTCCGCATCTCGCGTACCTCCCCGCCTGGGTCTCAGGACACCTGCCGCCCTTCCCCATGTGGCCGGCTTTCCCGTCCTCGGAGTACT
>JAABUY010002686.1_pt1 | contig 20695 bp, 25 predicted proteins | sample 5560271 | NCBI WGS metagenome assembly JAABUY01 (sample SAMN10711886, study PRJNA513374) | rock metagenome | isolation source: Antarctica rocks | place: Antarctica: Victoria Land, University Valley | reverse complement strand
CACCTGCCGCCCACCAGGAGACGACGATGGGGAAGATGCCCGCCCAGATGGTCACGAGCGGCACGGCGATGAACACGGGCGTCGTGACCGCGCCCACCAGGTACGACCACACGCCCGTGCAGTACATAACGCGCTCCCACCACGGCAGCTCGCGCTGGAACAGCGGGCAGTGCCGGTTGGAGAGGATCATCTGGAAGTGCCTGCGCGCCGCACACGCCGCCCGCTTGGTTGCATGCACACGGCTTCACGGGGGGCCGGGGGAAGCAGGGCGCCTGGTGCGCCTGGCGACAGGCACACAGCATCCGGCGCGGTGCTCAACAGGCCGGTGGCCTTGCAGGCTGCAAGAACGCGGCAGAGACCTCAGCTTGAACCAATCTCGTCCCTGGCGCTCCTACACATCAAGGCGGGGCAGAGCTTGCAACGGTGTCAACGCGCAGACTCGGCCTGTGGGGGCGCTGTGCGGCTGGAAGCTGCAGGCTGACGAGCGCCTATGCGCCCGCCAGGCCTGCAGGCCTGCAGGGTGCTGAACCCTACCAGGCCGGCGCGCACCCCTTGGCCCAGCGCGAGCGCTGCTGGAAGCAGTTGCGGACTTGCTCGGGCGCCTCGCCGACCGCCAGGTACTCGTTCACGTAGCGGCACTGCCAGCGCCGCTTCTTCAGCTCCATGCCCAGCGCGTAGTCCTCCGTCAGCGTGTACGTCGGCGACCAGCCGGCCGCCGCAAACGCGCAGCTGCGCGTCAGGAAGTTGGTGCCTGCGCGCGGCGCGCGCGCGCCGCCGGGCCTCAGCGCGCCCGCGAGCCGCGCCAGGGCGCGCCCGAGTGCGGCAGCGCCGCGGCGCCGCGCCCTGCCAAAGCAGCGGGCGCCCGGCCGGACAGGGCGTGCGCAGCGAGCCAAAACCTAATCCTAACTCAGGCGGCGGGGCGCGCGCCCGTGCACGAGATGAAGCCGATGGCGTCGTAGCCGACCTGCGCGTACTCCCAGAACTGCACATTACCGTGGTTGAAGATGTCGGCGTGCGCGTCGATGTTGTGAAAGCACTGCGGCGACAGCACCATGCCCACGTCGTCGCCCGCGTCGAACAGCGGCAGCGTCTTCAGGAAGAAGTCGGGGTTGGAGACCTGCGCGGTGCCGGCCGCGCCCAGCCTCAGGGAGCCTACCCTACCCTGACCCTACTTTTGGTTGGGTCTTAGGAAGCAGCGCTTGCCAGGGACGCCGACATGGACGCCTCTGCTGCGATCACCGGATGCGGTGCATGTCGGCGCTGAGGCAGCGCGGCCGGGAGCAACAAAGCCTGTCGCACGACGCTGTCTCGACCAAGTGCTGGCACATGCTACTGCGCTGGCGTCGCGCTGAGGCGCCCGCTGCCGCGCCGTTCACGAGTACAGCGCGCCCTGCGCTGCAGCCGCATGGGCGCACACGCGATAAAAAGGCGCGAGCCGCGCCGGCGGGGCGCGCGCCTGGTCGGCGTCAAACACGCACGCGAGCTCGGTGGCCGGGATGCGCACGCCCGCCGGGTAGATCTGGGCCAGGCAGTTGTTCAGGTTGGCCGACTTGCCGTTCATCTCGCCCGACGCGCGCGTGCGCCCGCTGACGTAGATGATCTCCGGGCCCATCTGCTCGCACCTGCGGTGCCAGCACAATTACGTTATGCATCAAGGATTTGATGCAGGACGCGCTGGATGGCCCCTGGCACACCCACAGGGCGCGCGCGCGGCCCAAAAGCGTGTGCACGTGGGCGAGCGCATCGCCGTACAATCCGCAGGGCCACGTGCAGGGCCAGCACGCGCGCGCCGCCCGGGCGCGGACGGCCTGCTGCCGCGGGGCGCCGGCGGCGGGGGCGCCGCAGCGGCGGGAGGAGCCGTAATGCGGCAGGCTCTGGACTGCTTTGCTCCATTGCTGTCAAGAGGCTCAGCACATTCGCACACAATGCGCAGTGGAACACGGGCCCGCTCGGGCGCCGCGGCGCACCACTTGCGCTTGCGCTTGTCCTTGCCGTCGTCGCAGAGGTAGATGGTGCGCGTGCAGTTGTCGGGCAGCCGCGCATTGTACGCCGCCTGGATCGTCTTGGCCACGATCTCCAGGTCCTCCTTGTAGCACGGCACGAGCACGCGCACGTGGTAGCTGTACCCCACCTGCACGCCGGGCGGCCTGGCGCGTCGAGCTCGCCTCCCCAACGCACACCTCGCCGCGGCGGCTGCCCCGACCTTACCCGCAACCCGCCATGCTTGGCCAGCTGGCGCGCCTTCGCCCAGCCGCCGTCTTACGCAGCGCACGATGCTGGCAACGAGGTCAGTCGGCGCACGCTCGGGAGTGTTCCAGCGCCGCGCGCGAGCCGGGGGAGGCACCTTGGTCAGGCCCGGGTTGGCGGGGTCGTCCACCAGCGGCTCATGCACGGGCGTCAGGATGATGTTCAGGCCGTACAGCACCGTGGACGTCGCGCCCAGCACCTCCACCGCCAGGATGAACGCGCCCCACCTGCCGGTCGCGCGCGCGCGGGTGTCAGGCCGGCGCTCAGCCCGCTCGAGCGCCGCGGGCTCTGAGCCCAGAAAGCCCGCCGCCGCCGCATGCGCGCCCCGCCCGCGCCGCCGTGCGCCGCTCGCCCGTCTGCTGCCGCGGGACTGCGCTCGCTCCCCTCAGGCTGCCACTCCACACGCAGGCCCGGGCGCGCCCGCCGCTGCCTGGGCGCGGCAAGCAGCGGCGGGCCGCCGGCGGCCGCGGCGCCCAACAGCGCCGCAACGGAGCGCGGCGCACGCGCACAAGCGGGCGCCACTAGCAGGCTTTCCACTCTTGACATGACTCTCAACAGGAACAGATGCGCAGGCACTCCTTTGGAGGCCGCACCAGACGTAGGCGCCCAGGTCCAGGGTGTAGCGGATGCGGATGTACAGGTAGAAAATGAATGCGAGGCAGTACACCACCATGATGCCCACGCCCGGCCAATTGAAGCGCCAGCCGCGCCGGAACGGTCGCTGCGGCCACGGCGCCGCCGGATCCTCCGCCTCCGCCTCTGCGGTGCCCGCCTGCGAGACGCGCGCCGCGTCGGCGCTCAGCGGCAGATTCGTTTCCAGAGGCTGGAGCTCGCGCAGCCCCTGAGCAGCTCTGGGCGCCGCGCCCACATCCTGCATCGCCATGCTGCCGCGCGCCGCCAACGGCTCTGCCGGCGCGCTCGCCGCACAAGTGCAGCGCCGCGCAGATGCGCCCCGGCAGCTGACAGCCCTTGAGCAGGGCCGCGCAAGGCAAGGCAAGGTCTCCCGCCCCGCGCGCCAAGGTTCCCCGCCCCGCGCGCCAACGGCGCACACCTCGGCCGCGTCGTGATTGAACGGCGCGGCGCAGAGTTCCAGACCTCCTCAGTGAGCAGCCCATGGCCCAGAGTCCTACACACCGCTCACATCGAGAGCCGGGCGCACCTCGGCCGCGTCATGGTTGAACGGCGCGGCGCAGAACTCCTCCTCGCAGCGCTCCTCCAGCATGGGCACCTTCTTGCCCTTGAGCTTGGGGTTCATCTCGCTGGCGTACCCGTACGACTCGGCCTCCGAGCGCGCGTAGCCGCCGCCGCGCTGCCGCGCCGCGCGCATGATAGGGTTTAGCGGGTTGAGTCAGCCGCGGCCCGCGTGCTCCGCCAGGGTGGGCCGTCCAGGGCAGCTCGCTGTCGCGCCGGCCTACCGCGCTGGCAGGCGCAGCAGCACAGGTTGCGCTGGCCCGGCAGGCGCCCGGGCCGCAGAGCAAGGACGTTTTGCAGACGCGCTGCGCGCGCCCCAACCCGCGCCAGGCCTGGTCGGACCGGAACCTGCCCCCACCGCAGCGCCTGCCGCCCCGCCACGCCTTGCGAGGCGCGCGCCAGGCGACACAGTTCTGTGCTGGCAGCGCAGACCCAGGAGCAGCACTTGCCCCGTCCATACCCGCCCCGGAAGCCTGTCTCTCAGGAGCGCCCTGGAGCCGCGCGGCGCACCTTGCCGCCGCGCTTGCCGTCCAGCAGCGCCGCGTCGTCGCGCACGTCGTCCAGGCCCAGCGCGTTGAAGCTGGCCAGGCCGGCCATGCCGCCGTAGCCGCCGCTGCCGCAGAGCCCCTCCTCGTCGGAGCCCAGGTACGAGTCCATGTGGTCGACGCCGCCCTCATCAAAGCCATGCAGCGCCTCGACCAGCCTGCGCACGCCGCCTTGTTTTGCTGCCCGAGGCTCAAGCAGGCGCGCGCTCGCGGCGCCAACCGACTCACACGCGCTCGCGCATCGTTAATCAGCAGGGCGTCTGCACCAGCCGGCCGCAGACAGGCGCAAAGGGTGCACACCGCAGAGAGTGCGGCCCGCTGCACGGCTGGCTGAGGTAAGGCAGAAATGTGGGGCTCAGTGAGCCTGCATTCTGGCCGGCCCGCGCCTGTTCAGCTCGCTGATGCCGCCGCCGGCCTTGGCCTTGCCCTCGGGCGCGCCCATGACCTGTGCGCAGCGCCACAACAGCCCGTCACGGGCGTGCCGAGGCTGGGCGGTCGTCCCGCCATGTGACTGGTGTTCAACTTCCGGCCGCGTCCTGCCGCCAGGTGGCTTCTGATTGGCTGGGTCGCCGCACGCCGCGCCTCGGCCCGCGCACAGGGTGCACCAGAGCCTGCTATCCCGGCCGCATGTGCCCGCCGCGCCGCGCCTGACTCGAGCGCGCGCCGCTGCCACTCGCCTGGTTGCGTTCGGTTTGGGCACAGGACCCAGCCCAGGGCCCACATGATATACACGTGGCACCACCCGTTGCGCGCTGGGCCGAGGCCACCGCACGCGGGCGCCGCCGGCGCCGGCGCATGCTTGAACGCACACATTAGGGATGCGGCGCCTGGCCCGCGCGCCCGCAGCGCAGCGCCTTGCTGCGCCGGGCGGCGGCAGAACCGCTGAACACGCGCAAGGCGCCAAGCCACAAAGTGGGGCCGACCAGTGGGCCTTGGCACGGCCACTTCCGGGGACATGCAAGCTGGCTGTTCCCGTGGCCAGCCGGCCCCAGCCAGCTTGGCTACCAAGCCCATCGCCGCCCGCCAGCTACATCGTCGTGGCTCGCTGGTGCTAGCCGTTGCAATCTGGCGGCAGCGCTTCCGCCGAGTGATGCGGGCCGATGCTGGCTCTCAGAGCCGGCGGGGAGGGCCGGCTCACCCCGTCGACGTCATAGCCGCGCGGCGCGGGCTCCTCGCTGTAGCTGTCGACATGATACGAGTTGTTCTCGGAGTCCGAGCCGCGGTGCTCCTCCGGCCCGGGCGGTCCGGCCCGTCCGCCAGCCATGCACGGCCGGCAGCCTCACAGCACGCTCATGCACAACCGCTTCTATATGTGCAGCGCCAACGTTGGCTGGAGCTGTGCCAGCAATGCCGAGTAGTGATGGTCGTTGTGGAGCAAGCTTGATCTACAGCACGTAAAACAGACTACAGCAAATGAAACAATGCACGCTTCGGCATGAGCAGCGCCTGGATCGAGTGGAGTTCGGTTGCAAACACCACCCTAGGAATACCCCACCACCACCCTCCCGCCACTGTACTTCCTGCCCAGCTCCCTCTGCGCTGGTTACCGCACAAGCCGCGCGCCCTCCTGGTCCAGGCGCACGACGCGCGCCGAGTTCACAGCCAGGCCACCCTCCGATGTGAACGCGTGCACCATGGCTTCCGCCACGCGCGCGCCGACCGCCGGGTCGTCCACCACCGCGACGCATGTCGGCCCCGCGCCGCTGATTGTGCAGCCGTACGCGCCTGGCGCCCGCGCTGCTGCTTGAGCTACGTGAGAGCCGCAGCCCTGAGTAGACAGCCAACTTTCTCACAGGCACGCATGAGGCCTGTTCGCTGAAGCTCGTGCGCCCATCACATGCCACACCCAACTGCCGTCTGTCACAGATGCTGCAGCAGGAGCGGAACGGGCCTGGTGAGGGGCGCGGACAAGCGGGAGGGCGTAGGCGCGCCTGCCGCGCGCGCAGCGCGCTTCACGGCGGCAAAGCCCGGAATAAGCGGCCCCCGCACAGGCTCCACGATCGCGTCGCCGTCCAGTGCGCGGCCCACCAGCGCCGCGTCGCCGGCCAGGATGCCCGCCACCTGCGGAGGTTCTGACGGGCTCAAAACCCCAGAAACCCTGCAATGACCCTGGCCTACAAGTCTCCAGGGCATGCCGCCCTCGACACGACTCCGTGCATCAGCATCATCAGAGCAACCCCCATGGGAGGACAGCCAGCGGCGCCTGAACATGCACAGTGGCCGCATCATCGACAGCCGCAAAGTTCAGCTGCCTCAGCCGTCAGTGCTTGCGCAGGTTTTCAGTAGCAGTGGCCAGGCGATTGCACTGTAATGCAACCCTGCGGCTCCAGGCAACGGCCGTACACAGGCGCCCAAGGCATGACAGTGCCCGCGCGGCTAAGCTGCCCCAGGACGAGCCCTTCCAAAGGATATGCTGCAGGGTGCGCGCGCACCAGCGTGCCGCCCATGACGCAGTTGTGCACGGCGGCGCTCATGGCGACCTGGCCGGGCAGCACCGCGCGCATCTCCGCGGTGGGCGCCTCAAAGCACGGGTTCACCAGCACAAACCAGAGCTCGCCCGGGAACGCCAGCCGCTGCAGGTCCAGCGGCTTGCAGCTCCTGCACGGCGTCCCTGTGTCAGGGTCAGGGCAGGGCAGAGCTGCGGCGCGGCTGAGCTGCAGGTTGTGCAGGCGTTCCGCGCAACGCGGGCAGCCGGGTGCATGGCATGACGCCAGAGACACCGTACATCGACCTGATCCAACAGGGCGGCGAGCCGCCGAGTTGCCCGCCGGCAATGCCGCACAGCAGGCGTCCGCGCAACTCAAGCTGCGTCACACCAGCAGCGTAAGCTGCGCGGCAGCCTGCTGTGCGGCATTGCCGGCGGGCAACCCGGCGCGTCGCCCTGTTGCATAAGGTCGATGTACGGTGTCTCTGGCGTCATGCCTTGCACCCGGCTGCCCTGCGTTGCGCGGAACGCCTGCACAACCTGCAGCGTAACCGCCGTTCGGCTCAGCGCTCCGCTATCACATTGTAACAAGGAACCTCACTGTCCCCCGAAACCTCAGCCACCCACCCAATGCCCCCATACATGTGGGTGGCTGCTGCCGCACCCACCGTGAGCCTTCTCCCGCGAGGGCTGGACTGATGTTGCTGGTTTGGTATGACCGGGTGATGTGCCTGGCCCCAGCGTTGACCGCCTTACAGATCAGAGACAATTGGCATGAGTTGCGCGCCCACTGGGGAGCCGGCGGACGCATGCACGCACGCGCGCCCTCAGAAAGCCCGCTGCCAAGCACTCTGTGCACTGCAGAACGTGCGCAGGGCGCGGCGGGAGGCGCCGCGCGCCCGCCCGCGATGCGCGCGGAGCGCGCCGTCCTCACGGGGAGGGGGCGCGGCAGCGGGGCCGCGGCGCGCCGCGCCTGACCATGATGAAGCCGCCGAGCAGCGCGGGCGCGATGTTGTCGGCGTGGAAGCCGCTGACGGCGGCCTCGCTCGCCAGCCCGGCCGGCACGAGCGCGGCCTTGGCCAGCGGCGCGCCGAACAGCGCGTTGACCGCCAGCGCGGCCGCCGCCGCGCTCGCCGCGCTGCTGCCCAGGCCGCTGCCGAGCGGCAGGCCCTGCGCGGGCCGCGCGCGCGGGCTCGGCCCGGGGGCGCCCGCGCCAGCGCGCTGTCAGGCGGCCGGCCCGGGCCGGCGCCGGCCGTGGCTGCGCTGCTCACAGGGCCGCTGCGCGGCGGGGCGCCATGCACGGCCCGACACCTTGGACTCGCGCCTGCGGCAAGCTTGCCTCGTCCAAGGACGAGGCTGTCGCGGCTTGCCGCGCTGCTGCGTAAGCCGCAGCCCGTTGGGCGGCCTTGGCCGAGCAGTTGTGGAGCTGGCCCGGGGTTACAAGTGGGGCCTGCATTCACTGCTGGCGAGCACGCTCACCACTCCGCTGCCCAGACCGCCCCCTGAAGGAGCGTTGCGCGCGCCGCGCCAGAGCGCGCCTTGTGCAGGCGGATGCCGACGCCGCAGCGCGGCCGGTCAGCGCCGAACAGCTTCAGGGTCTCCAGAGCCGCGATGCCGGCGCAGTTCTCCGCGGCCACCAGCGACAGCCGCCCGCCGTCGCCCTCGATGGCCTCAATCAGCACTTCGCCCGGGCGGTCCGGGAGCGCCCGCGCCGTGACTGTGTCCCCGTCGCCCTGCGGATGTGAACCGGAGGCCGCACGGTGAGCACCTACCAGAGCCTGCGAGCAAGGCTATCGCCCCGCAGCCCGCATTGTCAGTGAACTTGCACTTGCGCTTAAGGCCGCTCACCTCCACAGCGCAGCCCATCCAGTCAAAGCCGGGGCCAAGGTTGGCCACGGTCGCTGGAGCAAACGCCACCGCCTCCCGCAGCTGCGGCTCCGCGCCGGGCCGGCTGGCAGGGGCGGCCTGCTCCTGCGCGAGCGAGGCGCGGCAGCAGCAGCCAGCCGCCTGGCTACGCGCCTCGCGGTGCCCCGCCCTGAGCAGCGCTGGCTTTGGCGCGCTGCGCAGCGGCAGGTGACACACATGGGCGGCCACCGGCTGCTGGCACAGCATTGCGTCCGCCCCTGTGTGGTAGCGCAGAGGGGGTGCAAGGACGTCGGATCAGCGGACCTTCACCAGGATAAGCGCTCCCAGCGAGGCTGTGTCTGAAGCAATTGGCAATTGCAATTGGCTTGCAAGCCCTGCTGAGCAGCCCACCCTGCTCTAGCAGGGCTTCACCTCGATCGAGCGCAGGCTCGCCCAGGCTGAGTGGTACTGCTGAGGGTGAGCGTGGAACGGATGGGCTTTGTGGAGTGCGCCGGGATGCAGGCGCCGGCGGCGATGGCTGTGGACCTGAGCTCCCGGGCTCTGACAGGCGGCGCCGCTGCGCTGCGCTGCAGCGCCGCGCCCGCCCGGCCCTGCGCGCTGCGGCCCTTTGTGGCGCATGCTACGCTGTCCGTGGAGGCGCCGAAAGCGGAGACCGGGGACATCCGCGAGCAGGCGCACCGGCGGGGTGTGCCCCGCGCCAGCACAGTGATCACTCGCACGGCACGTTTGGGCTATTCAATATGCACCGAACAGCAGCCCCCACTTGAGCGCTTGGCGCCGGGCGGACAGCTCTACGGCACCTGTCTCCAGGCCCGTGCGCAGAGGCGGCCTCGCAGAGGGCGGGCGAAGCAGCGGCTGCTGTGTCCGGACAGACGTTGCGCAAGCCCGTTTTGTCGAGCAGACAATGCGCCGGCCTGCCGGCGCCCGCACCGCCCGCGCCCCGCGCGCCCTGACACGCCTTGACACGCCTTGAAACGCCTGCGGCCGGCAGCGCCGCTGGAGAAGGGCCACCTGTTCAACGCGCGGTACGTGCCGTTCTCGGCGGTCGCGCTGGGCGAGGGCCGCGCGGCGGGCGAGGCCTACTCGCTGGACGAGGTGGTGTACCGCTCGCGCGACGGCGGGCTGCTGGACGTGGAGCACGACATGGAGGCGCTCGCGATATACGGCCCCGAGTACTGGCGCGCGCTGTTCGACAGCCGCGTCGGCCGCACCAGCTGGCCGTTCGGCTCGGGCGTGTGGTCGAAGAAGGAGTGGGTGCTGCCGGTGCGGCCCTGGCGCCGCGCGCGGCCCGAGCAGGCGCACGGCCGGCCTTGCCCCGCCAGGCGTGGGCCTCTGGTGTACGGACTTGCCTCTGCTCGGGAAGAAGGCGCCTTCTGCCGACTGCCTGACCCCTGGCGCCCCAGCCTTGCCCAGGGGTCGCAGTAAGCCCTGTTGTTGTGGTCGGCGCACGCGGCGGGTCTTTCTACAGCCCTGTACCGGCAGCGGCCCGCATGCCCGTCTGGCGCAAAGTGCGCCAAAACACCCTAGAGCAGCGACCTGCCTCGCGCCTTGCGTGGCGGGACCGCGCAGCCTGAGCACGCACACATGCGCGCGCAGCAACTGGGCGACGACGACATCGTCAGCATGTTCGAGGGCAACAGCAACCTGTTCTGGGCGGAGCGCCTGGGCCGCGAGGCGCTCGGCATGCGCGACCTGTGGGTCAAGCAGTGCGGCAACAGCCACACCGGCTCCTTCAAGGACCTGGGCATGACCGTGCTCGTGTCCCAGGTCAACCGCCTGCGCCGGCTTCGGCCTGAGGCCGTCCAGGCCGTCGGCTGCGCGTCCACCGGTGCGCTCCTGCAGGGCTGCGCCCGTGAACTGCCGCAAAAGGGGGATGCACGGGTTCCCTTTTTCTTTCCCCCTTGCGAGCAGGGTCCAAGGCGCCCGCTTGCGACTGTGCAGAGAGACACGCTGAGGTGGAAGTCAGCGCTGCACAGTCAGCGCCTGTCTGGTTTGCGGGACGGTGGGGAACAGGTGCGCATGCGCAGGCCTCGCAGCCAGACCGGGGGGGGCCTGCGGGAGATCGGCCAGCCGAGGAGGTGGCCACGGGCAGCGGGGCCCTCTCTGGCAGGCTGGCTAACCGAGTCCGGTGTTTATGTATGTGTCCGAGGATCGCAGTGGGCCACCCCTGCTGCTCCGGTCTGGCAGCTCGGCAACCGGGGCGGCACGCGCGCCCAGGCGACACGTCGGCGGCGCTGTCGGCGTACTGCGCGGCGGCTGGCATCCCGTCCATCGTGTTCCTGCCGGCGGACAAGATCAGCCTGGCGCAGCTGGTGCAGCCCATCGCCAACGGCGCGCTCGTGCTCTCCATCGACACCGACTTTGACGGCTGCATGAAGCTGATCAAGGCACGCGCCCGCGTCGGCGCGGCGCGCGCGCGCGTGGCGATCGGCGACAGCGGCTGCCCGTCTGCGCGCGCGCGGCGGTCCAGCGCGCCTGTGATGACCCCTTGCGCGGCGCCTTGGACATGCCTCGGAGCCGCGGCGGGCCGTCGCGGCGCCGCGGCGGCGCTCGGCGCGTGCGTCGCGCGCCAGCTCCTGCGTTCGCTGCAGCGCGCGCCCGCGCCTGCGCGGCTGCGCGCGCAGCTCCGGGCGTGCAGGCGGGGGTGCCGCGCCGCGGGGCTGAGGCGCGCGCGCGGCCGGCGGCGCGCGCAGGACGTGACGGCGGCGTCGCCGACCTGCCTGGCCAACAGCAGGAGGACGTGCCGGCCGAGGACGTGACGGCTGCGCATGACGGCTGAGGCCATAGTGCCGCGTGCAGGACGTGACGGCCGAGTCGCCCATCTACCTGGCCAACAGCATGAACAGCCTGCGCCTGGAGGGCCAGAAGACGGCCGCGATCGAGATCTGCCAGCAGTTTGACTGGGCTGTGCCGGACTGGGTCATCATCCCGGGCGGCAACCTGGGCAACATCTACGCCTTTTACAAGGGCTTCAAGATGTGCCGCGACCTGGGCCTCGTGGACCGCATGCCGCGCCTGGTCTGCGCGCAGGTGCCGTCCTGCCCCCACCCTAGCCTAACCCAGGGCGCACCAGCACGCGCACAGGACAGCAGAGTGCGCGGCCCGCACGTACATGCGCACGCGGCGCGAGACCGGGCGCCCCGCGCGCGCAGGCCGCCAACGCCAACCCGCTGTACCAGGCGTACAAGAACGGCTGGGAGACCTTCGAGCCGGTCAAGGCGAAGACGACGTTCGCGTCGGCGATCCAGATCGGCGACCCGGTGTCCATCGACCGCGCGATCCTAGCGCTCTCCGCCACCGACGGCATCGTGGAGGAGGCGTCGGAGGAGGAGCTCATGGACGCGGCCGCGCGCGGGGACCTGACGGGCGCGCCCTAATGCTAACCCTTACCCTTTCATGACCCTTCCGTGAGCGCAACCAGGCCCTGCGGGAGCCCCGGGCGCGGGGGCTGAGCCCCGGCGCGGGGGCCGCCCTGCGTGGCGGGGGCGGGAGGGGCGCGGGAGCTTCCGGACGGCCCCGCCAGCGCGCGCCGCCGGCGACGACGTGCACCCCACCCGCCCGGCGCCGGCGCGCAGGCATGTTCAACTGCCCGCACACGGGCGTGGCGCTGGCGGCGCTCATGAAGCTGCGCGAGCGCGGCGTGATTGCGCCCAGCGACCGCACGGTCGTCGTCTCGACCGCGCACGGGCTCAAGTTCGCGCAGTCCAAGGTGGCGTACCACGCGGGCGACATCCCCGGCATGGCCGCCGCGCACGCCAACCCGCCTGTGCCGGTGCGCCCCCCTTGAGGCCCAACCTCAGCTCTAGAGCCGCGCTTGGGTCGCCATGCGTGGCAGCTTGGCAGCGGGCGTCACAGCACACGTCCCCGCGTCCCCCGGGAGGCCCGCCGCTGCCAAGCAGGCCGCGCCGTAGGGGCCGCGCAGCGGCGCGTGCGCCGTCCGGCGACGGGCGCGGCCGGCGGTGATGCGGGGGCGCGCTGCGGGCGCAGGTGAAGGAGGACCTGGGCGCGGTCATGGACGCCATCCGCCGCAAGTACACGTCCATGCGCTGAGCCGCGCGCCCGTAGACTCCAACCTTACCCGGGTCGGCTGAGGCGTGGCGCAGCCTGTGTCTGGCGGAGCGCGCCCAGTCCGAGCGGGGCCCTGCGTGCTGTGCAGCGCGCTGACGCCGTGCTGTTAGGGGCGGTGGTGCTAGGCTGACAGTCAAGGTGCAGGGCATGCTCTGAGGCGCGCACATAGGCCATGCGGCCTTGCGGGCGCGGACACGCGCGCCGGCAAGCCGCGGCGCGGGGCGAGGGTGCTCTGCTGTGTTGCCCGCGTTTGTTCATGGAGGCTGTGTGTGGGTCGCTGCAGGCAGGGGCATTCCCCTGTCCGCGTCGTCCCGCTTATCGGTGGCCTGGGAACCTGCTCGAACAATTTTCGGAACTCTGGGGAGGAGGGGGCTGCCACGCCCCCACGCCTTTGTCGGTCTCTCATGATGTGCTGCGCGGGTAGAGCGCTCTAGTGATGGCCATCGGTTATTTTATTTTGCACGGCGCAGCCTCCCGCGGAGGCACTTGCAACACAATGGATACGCGCCTAATGCAAGATAGTGGCGCCCTGTCTAGGCTGGCTGTGTTGGCAAACGCATGGGTGCATCGTGTGACAACGCTGTGTCCATATTGTGACTACCAAACAACAAGCACGGCCACTGCGTGACACTGTGTGGTAGAGGCGCCGCCTGAACACAGAAGGTCACCAGTGATAGCTAGCACGTCGTCCACAACGGCAAAGATGTCCTGTGGCCTGCCCGATGACGGAGAGCCCTGCCCAGCTCCGGACTCCAAAGCACCAGTCATGCATGCCTCCAGCACAGCCCCATGCAGGCAGGCGCGGAGCCAAAGGCCGGCGTAGGCTCACTCCTGCGATCAGGAATTAGGCGCTCAAGCAGGCGCAGCCGCGGCATCCTTCGCGGGCGCCGCAGCAGCAGCCGCATCCTTGGCGGGCGGGGCGGCCGCGGGTGCGCCCCCTCCCGCCTCCCCGGCCCTGCCCGCGCGGCCGGGGGCCCCGCGGCCGCGGCCCCTGCGGCCTCCGCGATCGCCGCGGCCCCCTCGGTCCCCCCTGCCCCCGCGCCCCCCGCGCTCGCCCCGCCCACCGCGCTGCCACGACCCGCCGCGGCCGCGGCCGCGCTCGGCGCGCCCGCCGGGGCTGCCCCCGCGGGCCGCCCCGCCGCGGCCGCGCGGCCGGCCGCCGCCGCCGCGGCCGCCGTCGCGGCCCCGGGCCGCGCCGCGCCCGCGCCCGCGCCCGCCGTCGCCCTGCGCGCCCCGCCGCCGCTCGCTCGCAGTCCTCTCGGTGCCCGCCCTGCAGCTGATGCCCGAGCCTCCACCGAGCAGGACGTGCGCGCACGTGTCACCGCGCGCCTGTCTCACACCCGACCACCCACCGCGTCCGCTGCAATCCTCCGGTGCGTCGCCGCGCCGGTCAGCCCGGGCGCAGGGGCCGCGCGACGCGATTCCACTGAGCGGGGCCGGACAGCCCTGCAGGAGGGGCCGGCCGGCGCGCCTTGCCGGGGAACTTAGTGGGCCGCGCCGCCGCCCAGGCGGGGAAGATGCGCATGATGCACTTGCGCGCGGACACGTCGTCCACGCTGCCGTCGGCCCGCAGCAGGAAGAAGCAGCTGGTCCACTCCTCAAACTTCTGGTGGTCGCGCACCTGCACGGCGCGCACGCCCGCGCCCAGCTGCGCGCGCGCGCGCGCGCCCCCCCCGTCGGCGCAGGCGCGGGCTCGAGGCGCATGCGGCGGCTGCGCATGCGGCGCCCGGGCTGCCGCGGATCAGGGCCGGCCGCTCGGGCGCTGCCCGTGCGCGCCAGCGCGGGCGGCCGAGGCCCGCCGCGTGCCTGGCGGCGCGTGGCCGGCCGGGGCGCAGCTTGCGAGCCATGCCACTGGCACATGCATCACGCGGCGCGCTGGCGGCCTCGCGGGTTGCTGCTGGACAAGGGAGGCTTGCGCGTGCTGCATCTCACGGACCCACGCGGCAAGGGCGCGCCCCTGCGCGCCGGGCGGCCATGGCAGCAGCAAACAGGCGCTCGCAGGCGGCTGGGGCCGCGCCTTCTGGGCGGGCGTCTCGTGGCCCGCCTTGATCAGCTCCAGCACCATGTGGTGCTCATACTGTGCGCGCGCCAGCGCGGCAGCAGTTAGGTCACGAGCTTGCTTGGAGGCTTTGGCCGGTCGCAGCGCGCTCCCCGCACGTGCACGTGCGCGGGCAGGCGCGAGGCCAAGCGGCGCCGGCTGCCAGCACCATGGCACCCGGCGTGCGCGGCACGTGGCGCCCGGCGCGCGGGGCGCGCCTCGTTCAGGTCCTGGTCGCGCGTTAGGTTATGGATGAGGTCCTGGAAGTACGCGGACGCCTCGTTGCCGCTGCGGAATGTGCGGTATCCGATCTTCGCGGGCGGGTCGGCGGCCTGGGCCGGAGCCGCGGCCGCCGGCGCGCCGCCGCTGGCCGCCGCGGCCGCGCCAGCCTCTGCAGCGCCGGCCCCGCCGGGCCCGGCCGCCCCCGCGGCCTCTGCGCCCGCAGCCGCGCCCGGCGCGTCTGCCGCAGTGTACGTGGCGCCCTCCGCCTCGGCCCCAGATGCTGAGGCAGCGGCTGGGCCCGCAGAGGCCGCTGCGCCGGACGCCTCTGCGGCCTGCGCGTCCGAGGCAGCGACGGCTGCATTGCCGCCTGCCTCTGCAGGCTGCCCTGCTGCCAGCGCTCCTGCGCGAAAGCAACCGCCCCACGTGCTTAAGAGTACACTGCCTCGCCAGGTCTGCCAGCTCGCCAGGCGCACGGACAAAGGGCAGCCACCGCGCTGAGCGGTCAGCATGCGCTTGCAGGAGTGCTCCACACGAAAAGGATGCAGGCGCCTATGACGTGTGAACGCAGTAGTCGCGGGTGCAAGCACAAACCAAGAGAGGCCTCGCTCGGTGCAGACGCCTGACACGGCTACCTACCTGCTCTGAGAGCAACCCCGAACGCCAAGACCGTGTCGTGCTGCACATGTACGAACATGCTGGCCTGGCAATATCTGTTCCTCTGCTGTGTGGGTCACTGCCTTGTGGTGCCTGCAAACATGCTGGAGCATGCGCGTGGGCACTCACCACCTAGCTCCAGCCCTCCTGTCTCTTTTGCCTTCTTGGCCCTGGGCTCATCGCCTGCCCAGCACCATGACTTCCTTCAGCGCTGAGGCGACGTAGGTGTTTTGACAAGAGTACATTGAGGTGATGGCTGCTGAGCAATTGGGTGCAACTCACGGGCGGATGCGGCTGCTGTAGCTTCACCCTCCCCGCCCGCAGCCTTGGCGCTTGCCTCGGTGCCCTCCGCTGCGTCCTCGCGCGGCCGCTTCACGCCGGCCAGCGGCGCATCCTGGCTCGCGTCTTCCATCCTCGCGCTGTTTATTTTCAGCAAAGCGCACGTTGCACGCCAACAGGCAAGCGTAGGCTATGCTGCAAGCCGTACACTCCTCTATGCACCCGCTCCTGCAGCTGCGCAGGTCAAGCAGGGTTCAGAGGCCTCGAGTTCTCGACCTGAGCGCAACCAAGTGCTCCTCTATTCTGGCGACTGGCCGATCTTGATCACATAAAGTGAGGCAGGCAGCCTGCAAGCGGCACTCAGCCAGAGAGCTGCGTGCAGGACATTATACAGCATCAATTTCAGCTTTGCGTTCGCGATAGCACGGGCCTGCGCTCCAGGGAGCACGGCAGGCCAGCATGGGCGCGCCGACGCTTGCAAATGGCGCCGCCAGCGAGCAGCCGTGCAATCCCCTGGACACTTGGGACCCTCTGTATGACGCCTTCAGACGCCGCGACCAGTACGGCACGCTGGGCCGGAAGCCGCAGCCCGCACTGGAGTACCTGCGCCTGGCAGTGCTCGCGGCCGTGCTCCTGCCGCTAAAGTTCTTTGGCTGCCTCCTCTGCGTGCTGGCTTTTCACGTGGTCTGCAGGTGCGCTGCCAAACGCAGCATTGCATAACTGCACCAGCCTTGCATGTGGCAGGCAAGCCTCCAGGGGCACTTTGAGCGGCCAGAAGACAGCAGCTATCGACCCAGGTTTCCTGATAGCGTCGCCCATGTGCACACATGCAGCCCGCCAATGCACCCTCTGAGAGCCGCTCGCCTGCTGGAGAGTGATGTTTGATGTGTCGGCAGAGGGGTGTAGCACTAGGTCGCGTGTGTAGCTGCGGTTGCGCTCTGACCACCTCACAGCTGCGCCGCTCCTTGCCGCTGTGAGGCATGCCCTCGATCACGGCTCTCCTTCTGTAGGTCAGCTCACCGTATGCAGGCGTGCGCTGCTCCTGGGGCAAGGAGCGCAGGCGGGGAGCTCCTGTGCGCGGCACACCGGCGTGCATGGGCGCGCATGGGTGTGCACGTTATGATGCAACCCATGAGCGCGCGCGTGTCCAGCACCGGCGGGTGCACGCGCGTAGGCTGGCCGTGCTCATTCCCGCCAACCGGCGCACAATGATGGTCGGCGAGCTGGGCAAGCTGCTGGCGCGCGGCGCGCTGCTGTTCTGGGGCTACACGCGCGTGCAGTGGGTGCAGACGGACGTGTCGCCGCACGCGCGCGTGCAGGGCAACTTCCCCGCGGACGCGGCCGCGCCTGCCGACGGCGCCCCGCACCCAGGCACGCGGCCTGGCCGGTCGACAGCGTTGCCGTAGCTGCCGTGGCGCAGCGCAGTTCTGGTATTCTGAACCCCTGTCGGGCGCTTGAGTGGCAGACAGCGCGGCCGCCTACAAGGCCCTGCCACAGCCATCTGACCTGGCCTGGGAGCTGCACGAAGTGCCCTGCAGGGCTACTGCAATAATGGCCCAATGCAAGGCAACTGTGGGTCTTTGCAACCATTCAACCTTATACAGCTACACGCGGCTCCACTTCAAGCCAGCGCAGAGCATGCGTACGCACGTGCGTGCGTGCCGCGCCGGCAGCCCTCCAGCCGCGCTGAGCGCGCGCGTGCGCGGCACGCAGCGGTGATCGTGTCCAACCACGTGTCCTACCTGGACATCCTGGTGCACATGTCGCACTCTGCGCCGTCCTTCGTCGCGCGCGGCAACACGGTCGACCTGCCGCTCATCGGCGTCGTCAGGCGCGCCCCCACGCGTGTCGTCGGCCGCCCGCGGGCGCGCTGGGCGCTGCCAGCGTGCATGCTGGGAGCCCACATGGGTGCAAGCTGGCGGGCCTGGCGCTTGACACTGCGCGCGCCTGCCGCGGCCAGCGCTCGCAGTGGACATGTGGGCGGCCTGTGTGTGAATAGTAGAAGGTACATGAGTTTGCGGCGGCCTTTGCGTCACTGTCCGCATAGCGGGGCACCTGTTCACGTATACCGGGGTGCCTGCCAGCGCGCGCCTGAGCCCGGCGGCGTGCGCGCGCAGCAAGCACCTGCAGTGCATATTCGTCAACCGTGGCTTCAAAACGAAGAGCGGCGAGGTTGCGGTGCGGCCCTGTGCGACGCTCTCATGCCAGTGATGCCTCCGTGTCCGGGGCGCATGTGCTGCGCGCTGTTGCTCCCCACGGGCACGCGTTTTTTGTCCCTTACCGGGCTGCTAATGCAAAGAACAGGCAGGGGTTGCAGCTGCGTGCCGGGCGTGTGAGACCTTTAAGTACAAACACTCCTGCGTGGCTGCAAGCGCGGGGCGCGCGAGCCGGCCGCGCCGCGCCGTGCAGGGCGTGTCGGGCCAGGTGAAGGAGCGCATGCTGCTCGCCGCGCGCACGGGCCCCGACCCCAACCTGCGGCCGCTGCTGCTGTTCCCGGAGGCGCGCGTGCCCCAAACCCACCTCCCCAGCCTGCCCTACCACACTGCTGCGCCAAGTCGCACAGCGCTGCCGATGCAGTCCCTGTCTACACATCATGCGACAGATTGCAACGTGCAGCGCTCCAGTGACCCGGCGGCCGCCCGGCAGTCTGCATGCCTCACGGCAGCCTGTGCTCGCGCGGCGTGCTCACGTTGCGCGCCGATCCGCGCACAAGCAGGATGTCTATGGTTGCTCTGCTACGCTCTGCTCTGCCACACTCACGGCGCTGCGACGGGCGCTTGATGCTTGCCCTTCTGTCCAGGACCCGTAGCAACACACACCATGTGTCCAGCATCTGCACTTGGCGCGGCTGCGGCGCCCAGGCTCCGTCAGCATGCGCGCCCCCGCCAGCGGTGCCGGGCGATCGGAGTGATGCGCCTGGGGCGCCGCGCCGCGCAGGGCCTCACTGTCCGCAGGACACGTGGGCCTGACGGCGCTAACCAGAGCTGCGGTGTTGGCATAGGGCCGGACGCCAGACCTATTGGGCACGCCTGCAAATGCCCTTCTGCCGCGCAGGGCACGACCACGAACGGCGCCTGCCTGCTGCCGTTCAAGACGGGCGCGTTCCTGGCGGGCGCGCCGGTGCGGCCGGTCGTGCTGGAGTACGGCGCCGACCGCGTCAGCGCCGCCTGGGAGAGCATCAACTTTGTGTGGCACGCGCTGCTCATGCTCGCCAACGCCACGCACTCCGTCACCGCGTACGAGGTGCGCGGCGCCGCCCGCGCTCCCAAGCTTTGGCTTGTGTGAAGACTGCGGCGCGCCGACTCAGCGGCGCGACCGGCGCGCGCGCAGCTGCCAGTGTACGTGCCATCAGAGGCAGAGAGGGCGGACCCGGCGCTGTATGCAGCCAACGTGCGCGACATGATGCTGCGCGTGGGCGGCTTCAAGCCCTCGCCGGCCAGCCTGCAGGACTCACGCGCCTACATCGCGCTGCTGCAGGCGCGCGCCGCTGGCCGCGCGCTCGACAGATAGACGCGTGGGGCTGGGACTGCCGGCCGCGCACGCGCACTTTGCTCTCGTCTGTGGGCGTGCAGTGCGCGGGTGAAGTGCGGACGGCGAGGGCGGCGGCAGCGTGCGTTTGGTTGGGTGTGTCTGTGTGTCCTGCTCATAATGAGGTGTATCTTACAGGTGCTTGTGTACGTGCCAGTCTCAGGTCCACCTCGGTCGCTGCGCGGCCCACAAGCACACCTGGCTGTTCAGACACCTTGCAATGCTGCCCGCGCGCAGGGCCGCAAGCCGCCCAAGGGCAGCCGCGCCGCGGCGGCGCTGGAGGAGCGCGCAGGCGGGGCGATGCCGCCCGCGGCGGTGAAGAAGACCGCGTGAGGCCGCTTGCGGGGCGGCGCCCGGCGTGGCTGCTGCGGCGCGCGCACACTGCGCCGCCGTGCAGGGTGCTTGTGCGGGCTGGGCGGACGTCAGGCTGCATCGATCGTTGCGTTGCCACTGGGAGTCCAGCTTCGGGCGGCCAGCATGGCCGCGCGGCGTCACCACCGCAGGGGCCAGCAGCGCGTTTGCACAGTTTCCACCTGCCAGGGGAGCGCTGTCGTTGACGGCAGCTCCTTTGCTTGGCGGCGGACGGCATGGCTTGGGCCGTTGTGCGGCACAGCACGAGCAGCAACACCACGCCCCGGCGTCGCCCAGTCAGGGCCGCCCTGACTGCTGTGCTGGGTGGGTGTGCCATAGTGGCCGCCCCTGGAGGGCTGCAGTGGCGACCGTCAGCGAGTGCTGGGCAGGTGCCGTCCACAGGGAGTGTGGGGCTGCCTGACAGGTTGTGCTGAGGAGAGCGTGCTACACAGCACGCATGGTGTGTGCTAAGAGGCTGGCACTCGTGACTTGCGCTGCATGGAGAGATGGGGAGGGCACACTAGATTTAGCTCTCCCGAGCCAAGGGCGGCTGGCTCCAATTTACAGGCGCATGCCATGCTGCCTTGCCGATGCTGGGTTGCCTACGAGGGGGTGGGGGGCGCTCGCACACGCAGCGAGGCACAGGGAGCAGGGCAGGCATGCGGCACGAGCCGATAACCCCAGATAGGCGTTAGGACACACGAATCCTTAGGTGCATGGGTGACGCTTCAGCATGCGCCAGTGCGACAGGGTCCGGGCCGTGCTGGCTGTCGTGCATTTCTTCAGCTGAGCCGTGCAGAGGGCTTCCCTTCTTTACTGCACCGCCATGGCATGGAGGATTGTGTACAGTGGGTAGGGGTTTTCGGTTCAGAATCAGTTCTAGCCTTCCCGTTCAGCGTTCTCATTTGATGACTGGTCTGCTCACACTGTGAGGCGCGTACGTCACGACAGCTGCTGTAACAAGCGGTCCTTGACACACCGAGCACCGCCGCTTGCCCTACATCATCATGCGTATCCGGGCACAATCAGGCGCGCGACAGTATGCGCATATGCATGCCGCGGTCCATGCAGACTGCGTTACAGCGTACACAGGACCACAGGAGCCTGCGGCACTAAAGGTCACGCGTCCTCTCAGCCCCGCTCTTCTTCTTCTTCTTCTTCTGCGGCTTGCTGGCTGCACCTGCCCCAGCCGCACCCGGCGCCGCCTCCACAGGCCTGGCAGCTTTCACTGCATCGCCGCTCTGATGCACCGGCCCCGCCCGCGCCTGCAGCCCGCTTGCC
>JAABUY010002684.1_pt1 | contig 20707 bp, 38 predicted proteins | sample 5560271 | NCBI WGS metagenome assembly JAABUY01 (sample SAMN10711886, study PRJNA513374) | rock metagenome | isolation source: Antarctica rocks | place: Antarctica: Victoria Land, University Valley | reverse complement strand
GCGTGTTGACGTCGGGTTTTCGTTCCCGTCGCCGCAAGTTGTACCGATCGGTCGGAGTCATCGAGAGGATAAGAATGAGCCCATCCCCAACCCGTTAGGGGGTTAGGGGGTGAAGTAGTAGCATCGTGGACGAGGATGATTGAGGGGGTGTCTCAGGATTGGAGGCAGGTCACATCAACACTTTCTGTGCATACGTTTTCTGTGCATACTCATACAATTTGGCATGTGACATTCACCTCTACACGTCAACCCGGTCTGCAAACATCGCTGGTGTCCTGGCGCAACGGTTTTTTTCTGCCACGTGTCAGCTGGGCGCTTACTGCTCGAGCTCAGCGCTCTGTACCGTTAATTTGGTTCAATTGGTGTGCTGCCGAGGCAATGAGGAGTCAACTCCCTCGGTTCCTGAAGACCTGCTCTTCTTCGCCGATGGCGGTCGTACACCCAGACTCACCATCCTTCCCACCATCCATGCTTCTCTTCGATTGGGCATGAATTTCCCACTCGCCCCCTCTCTGGCCATCCGAGTCCCACACGCGCCTTTCCCCTACCTTCGACCAATCTCCGTCACCCTCGTCCCGCGATCCAAGTTCCGGACACAACTCGAATCCCCAAACTCACTCAAGATAGATATACCCGGGAGGAGCTGGTCTCAATCATCGACGATCGGGGCGTGGATTACCTCCACCTAATGTTGAATCGCGCACACGTCGATGCGCTCTGGAGACTAGTGGCGGACGTCAAGACGGAATTGGTGGATGTGGAGGATACTAGACGGTTTCAGAGGGGTACTTTGGCGGAGGTGGTTATGCGACGGAAGAGTAGATTGCCGGGGAAGGGGCAGGTATTGCCTTTCTCCAGAGGTGGTCGGGTTGGGGTGGCGGCGCATAGCTGGGCTGTGGGGTGGCTCTTTGGAGTGGAGGTGTACCAGGCGAAATAGGCGGGAAGAAGCCTTTAGAGAAGGACGAGAGGCTGTGCGCAACTGGCGGAGATCTTTTGGGAGTGAAGCGGGGTGTAAACGCCTTCCTTGCTATCTAGATGAATGTGACTCGCGCATCGCCTGGTACAATCTTCCAGAATGACCGATGGCTATTCGGGGACTGGTCCAGCCGTAGACTAACAGCATCGATTTTAAGATTGAGGTCCCAGTGTCTGCCCGAAAGGCGAAGGTGTCTGTGTGTAGAGGGTCCAAGCGCTTGACGCTTGATGCAACGAGATAGCACGTCCTTGTCGCATCTTCTCCTTCGTCCGAAGCATAGCAACGCAGCTGTTTCGAACTTTCGGCGTAATCGAAAATCTACCTCAGCTGTCCTGAATGTCAGAGACACCGCTCCCTCCCTGCACGGTTGAACCGCTCAAACTCCGGGGGAGGAGACGGTCTCTCTCACAGCTTCATCGTCTTTCCTTTCGACGGCGTCGACTACATGCCAGAGACTGACGACGAGGCAAATGTTACCTCTTGCACAGACGGTTCAATGATGTTTGATGTTACTAGATCATCGCAAGAACGGATAACGAATATATCAGGCTAGTCCAGATTGAGATAATTGTCGGTTTTCTGATTGCGCTAAGTTCTGACAAGGCAGTTCTGGCGGGACCATCATTCACACAAGATGAGTTGGGCCGCAAACGAGGAGTCTATACGATATGCGCATCAGAAGGTTTTTCAAGATGAGAATGAGAGGGTCAGATACGAGCGATCCATATCAGCGCTAACACGGTCAGTCAGGTCATGTCGACCACTCGATCACACCGTTTCGCGGAGTGATGTTGGCATGACCTGGAGTCAGTAGGTCAGCAAGAGGCGTATGTCGTTTCAATAGCTCTGAGCTGAATGTCGATTCAGGACAGCGCACTGATGCTGGGCAGCTGCTCACGTCCTGGCGACACAAGCAGTCACACCAGCCTCCGCCGGGGAGGGCTTCCCGTCCCGTCGGGGAACGATCCGACGTGTCGTGAATCAACTCGGCAATTTCATTTTCAGGTTGGCCACGATGAATGGTAACGGTGACGTCGTCGGTCAAGTCCGTGGCCCTGGCCCCGTAAGGCATTCATGACGTCAAGTCCGCCGGTCTCGTGGCGCCGGTGATTTTTCCCTTAGGCCGAATTATCGAATTCCCTGGGAAATCGGTGGAGAAGCGAGGCAATTTTCTGAACGAGACTGCTTTGCGGATGTGTCCGAAGAGGAGGAACGGGGGAGATCTGAGATCATCGAAGCTTTTGACGTCTCACATCTCATCGATCCCGCTTGTTCCTAAATCTCTCTTGGGTTCTTTGGGGTCTTACCGTCTTCGACACGGCGGAGGAGACGAGTCATACACTCCTTGCGCCAACAAAGTCTCTCGCTCCGTTGTGGCCGGATCCTACCATTTTGATCCGCGCGTTCCTTTCAGGCAGTACTCGTCAGTCACCCTTCGTGTTCCGCTTCCGCCAGAGCCTTCACTGACAGCTCGAACCGAACAGGACTCGACGGGTCGAGACCCGGTATGCTGCCTCCGCCCAGGACATTGACGAGTATCGAGAACGATCACGATGATTTCGGATCATTCCAAATCGGGGCAGACGCCTCTCCCCTTCGCTCAGGTTGCCGTTCTCATGGGCGTGCGACTCGCCGAGCCCAGTAAGCCCCTATTGAGTTCGGCGAGATATCTGCTGATCAAACTACGATTCCTTAGTTCAATACACTGGTCAGTTGAGACAGGTGCAGGCGCGAGTGGAGTGCTGATGAGGAGCAGTGATCTTTCCATTTATCAACCAGATGATCGAGGAGCTCGGGATCACCGACAACCCAGATCGAGTAGGGTTCTATTCCGGTCTAGTGGTGAGTTTGTCGCGCACGAAAGGTGAATATGCCCTGCGCTAATGGCGTATTCCTTCCAGGAATCGGTCTTTGCTTTCGTGCAGTTCTTCACGGTCTACCACTGGGCCAAACTTTCCGAGTGGGTCTCGGCGCCTACACGATCTCGAACACGCTGACGAATGACCGTGAGCAGTAAGATCGGCCGAAAACCGGTCATCTTGTCGGGTTTGATCGGTGTTGGGATCTCGGGGTCATGCTTGTGCGTCAGACTGTGTGTACCTCAGACTGGTGCTGAGCTCGTGTAGTGGATTGTCGACGAGCTTCTGGATGATGATCGTCGCCCGCTCGATCAGTGGGGCGCTCAACGGGAACGTCGCTGTGCGTCCCGCTTTCAGTGACCCGGACAAGGTAGCTCATGAGTTGTAGGTGATCAAGGCGTCGCTAGGTGACATCACCGATGAATCCAACTCGACCGAGGCATTCGCCATGTACGGTCTCACCTGGACTGTCGGGTCCATCATTGGGTGAGTCTGGATACTCTTCGCACGAATCATGACTGACATGCTGTAGAAACGCTTTTGGGGGAACATTCTCACATCCCTATGAGAACTTCCCAAATCTTTTCCAGGGATTCCAGTTCCTCCAAACCCATCCCTTCCTCCTTCGTGAGTCCGACCTAATACAGAGTTATTCACACAGTTTGATGTCGTATCCCAGCATGTCTCATGTCCGCCAGCTGCACTTTCCTCGGCATCATCTTCTGTGCCTTGATCTACCGCGAATCCCTTCCATCCATGGCTCAAACCCGACTCCGCCCTTCCGCACTCGCTCTCCGCCTCTTCTCGCCCGCTCACGCTCGAACGTCCTCCTCCATGTCCAACATGTCAGATGCAGATACTCTCGTTGACCCGGACTCGACGGACAGTCAGGTCAAGGAGAGTCTATTGGCATCGATGCCGCAGGGTATGGACTCGCCGGGATATGGAGGGAGTGTGCAGAAGGGTTGGGGTTTCTGGGAGTTGATGGCGAGAGGACCGGTTCAGGTGATGTCGGTTACTATGTTCTTGAATCAGTCAGTGTTCCTTGTGGAGTCGAGTGGAGGATGCTGATGAGAATAGGTTTGTTGGTGGAGCTTGGCAGGCGGCGTCCCTGCTTTTCTTCTTTGACAAGAACAAGTGAGTGGCTATAATATCGTACGAATTCCGCTGACCCATCTCGAAGCGGGCTTGGCATGTCTGTGAGCAGTCTTTCAGGACCGTTTGATCCCCTCTGAAAAACCCAGACCACCGCCATCGGCTACGCCCTCGCCATCAACGGCTTCTGGTCAATAGCGTGTCAAATCCTCCTCCTCACCCGCATCCGTCGACTACTCGGTATCTCCACCGCCTACAAAGTCCTCTCCTTCGGCTGGATCCTCGTCTGGCTCCTCCTTCCCAATCTCCGCTGGGTCCTCGAAGCGACGGAAACGCCCTTACCCCAACTCAACGAGTATGACCCGATCCGATATCCCGAGGTTCGCGGTTGGTGGACGGCGGTCTGTGTGAATCTCGTGTTGTCTTTCGTTACGTTTGTGGGCATGACGGGGAGTCTTTTGATGGTTTTGGTGAATTTCTCGAGTCCGGATAAGACGGCGCTCGGCGCGGTCAATGGGATCTCGACGGCGGTGGGAGTACGCGATTTTTCCGCAGCTCTTTACGCATGCTGATCCCGACCTGCAGTGTATGGCACGAGTCGTTGGCCCGTCGTCCGTCAGTGCAGTAAGTCGTTATAAGCTTTCCCCGCAGGTCGCGCTAACGCGTCGTCCGTAGCTATTCGCCTTTTCTATGGACGGAAAGGTCCTAGGAGGCCGATTATGGTGGATTTTCATGGTCATCATGAGCTGCATCAACGTCGTCTGCGCCATGTTTGTCGCGTCCGATCCCCCCGGTGTCAATGGTCTGTCCGCTATAGACGAGGAGGAAGAACCGCCAGAAGAAACATGGGAATTTGAACGACCGGCTCACGCATTGCGGGAGGACGGATCGGTCCGAGAAGAAGTTTAACCATGAGAGGGGAAATTACGGACTGTAGCCTCGACTTGCAGCATGGATTAATCTGCTTCGGGACGCGTCCCGCGGAATTATGCCGGCGAGGCCTAACCGGCTATCAACCAATGAAACCGGGTCTGAAGAACCTCCACAACTTTGCCGCTCAAACTCCTCCCCCTATAGAGTCTCGAACCGAAAGATCGTCCGTAAGATTCTCGGATGACCGGGAGCATCCTTTGGGAGTTGAAGCTTGATTCCCGCGATCTTAGCTTCCATTCACCGACTCATCGCCAATCCTTTGCACGACCCGTTTGACTCGCGCAGAGATTCTTCTCTCCTGGGCCGCTACAGCGCATCTCTGGACAGCCGACATATCTGATCCCATCGTCGAGGTCCCTCGCTCAATCATCACATCGCCGGCACGACAGGGGGCGCAAGTCGCAGCACGAGCCCGACCACCATCTCGCTTTGAGAAATCCAAGCGATGGTCGACAACATACCTTAGTCGGCGGAAGTTGTCTATCCCACCATGTCGGCCATTCAGACCTCTCCAAGCGTATCAGCAACCTCCTTCTCATCTCGTAGTGAGCGACCTGTGATACCCCTTTTAAGCCTCGCACAGCCCGCTTTAGCCCTTGGGGAGGCTCTCGCGCTGGGCGATCCGGGGGATGAGCGTCATGTCGGGGATATCTGGTATGGTGAGTCGTCCAGTCGTTTACCGAGAGGATGCTGACTCCTGCAGTGATAACTCGGGCAGCGGATCTGGTGAAAGATGGTGATAGGCTGGAAAATCTTGCTTGGCGGTTAGCAGAAACATCTTTCTCGAGGTGAAGCTAATCTCGTGACGCAGACATTGGGGCCAACCTCGAAGAGATCGTCGAGCATCATTCTCATCCAACGGTACAGCCTCGTCCTCCTCCCTCCCAACCCCAAATCATGAACTCTCCCACCTCTCCTTCGATCGTCCCAGAAGTTCCGAAAGACGGAGCTTTGGCGGAGCGCTCAAACTTCTTCTCGAGGAGGACAACTTCAAGGACTGGGTCGAAGACGCGAAGCGAAAAGTCATTGTCCCGATCCTTTCCGTCCCAGATACACCGGTGGCCGACGTCGAGATCCGCCTCGTCGAGCCGACACCTGTACCCAGCAGAGTGGGGAGTCTAGGCGGTAGTCTGGCAACGAGCGGTCTTCTGGCGGCCACCTCAGTGCCGCCGAAGCTGAACGAGGAGGAGGAGTTGTACGAGGAAGGCGAGAATTTCGACGATGACGGACCCGTCGCGTCGAGCTCCAAGGTCGAAATCAGATCACGATCACGATCTCCGCGGAAGAAGGGCAAGTTTTTCGTCCACTCAAGTCCGAGCAAAGGAAGTGGTTCAGACTCGCCGCACGCCTCACCGGTCCCTCCGGTCGAAGAGACTGTTCACATTCCTCCAATGCCACTCCCACGGCGGCAAAGCTCCGGCTCGTCGTCAGGCGGCGTAATCATGAAGTCGAAGAAGGAGAAGGAGAAGCGTCACGTTTCGCTATCGACTATGAGGGGCAAATATGCCGCCGAGAAACGTAAAGTCGCGGAGGCCATCGCGAAGGAAAATGACGAGGGTAGCGGATGGGAGGATGAAGTGGAAGAGGGGCAAGGGTGCGAAGACGAAGGGTGGAGTGACGAGCCGGAAGCCCTTGAGAAGCCAAAGCGGCCGAAAGGAAGATCCTCGTCGCGGTCACGGTCCGGTCGATCTTCGTCCAATCTCGATTTAAGCCATCGCCTGACACGCCAGACTTCCCGTCGAACACCACCCAAGGATGTGCCACCGCCACCTGCTCCGACGCCACTGAGGAAGATGTCGAAGAAGGAACGACAAGCTGCAGCGGCGGAGCGGGCGAAGATCGAAGCCGAGCTGGACGCGCAAAAAAAGCGAGAGATGTTTGCGAAGAAGCAGATCTTTGGCGGGCGGGCGGCGGGCGAGGGACTATTATCTCAGGTTCTAAAGAGTGGTGGTAGTATGGTCGATCTGGTAGGTGGTTCCGAAGAAGAGCAAGACTCTGCTGAGATGTGTTCAGCTTCAAGCGCCGAAGACCCGGTCAGGACTTCGTCCATCACCAACACACGGCAATCTTCCGTCCCTAGGCCGCTCACCGACTCCCGGACCGAGCTTGTTACGCTGCAAATCAGCAGTGGCCATGCCAATCCAGTCCGGCGTCAGCGTGACCGTCTCCCCACATAGCCGAGACCCGGGTCTACTGCACGCGAGTAAGCGTCGTCCCAGTAAGGAAGGCCTGGACAAGGTAAGTCGAATCGGTTGTAGCATTGCTGATATCAGCGCGCCCCAACGGCGGTTGTATTGGAATCTTCGGACGAAGACACCGACGACGACTACCTCGCTACTTCGCAGACGCGTCGCAAGATTGCGGAACTGGCGGCGAAGCGGGAAGCCAAGCCTCAACCTGTCCCTGCGGGATATCGATTGGATGATAACGGCGTGGTTCAGGCTGTTTCGCCTACAAGCAGGCGGAGAGCCATCATCATGCGGGAAATGTCTGAGTCACTTCGGCATAGTGAGACATGCCATGCACGGGAAAAGTTCCGAGCTGATCAGCTTAGACCTCATCCTTGAACGGCAAAAGTCGTCTGGAGGCACTTCCCGCCATAACTCGGTTGGGCAACAGCCCTCTCGCCCAGCCCCATCCACCCATACCTCTGTTCTCCCCGCAAGGGAAGCAGCCCTCAACCAGGCCCAACATGCTCCAGGCGCTCCCTTAGCCCGACATCGCTCTCAACCTATCATTCACCATCCCGCTCCTACCGCCGATCCCGATCCAACTCCCCCTCAACAGACTCAACATCCTCCAGAGCCCTCTCGGCGGCGGACTCAAGCCAATGTCCTGGGTGGAGGCTTTCTCCGCCCGCTCACTCGCGTTGGCGAGCCTTCACTTCTTGGTCGTACTCAGTCAACCGCGGCACTCCAACTTGTTTTCGCAAACGAGCCTCCTAGTCCGTCACCTCTAGGAGCTCCCGAGGCGCCGGCGATGATCAGACGGTCTACGGATGGCGATGGACGAGCCAGCTCACATGAGCTTCGGAGACGAGAGTTGGCGAGGCGGAGCGAGACGATGGATACGAGTTACCGGAGTCATGGCTGGTGAGACCGGGCGGACATGTCTTCTACCAAGAGTCAAGAAGTAGTGCATCCATCATTCGCAATTTTCATGATGCTGTCGACGGACAAGCGGGTTGTCAGCGAAAATGCAAGGTATTCAACGCTGTGGATGCTTTCAACCGGTCAATATTGATCTGGCCGTTTGCGTCCGGATCTGCTTCGTATGTTTCGCAAATCTCCTTTGTAAGCAGCCGAAGCAGTTCTCAATTCACGATTTCTCGTCATGCCTTTTCCAGTTTTGCCTCTTCAAATTTTCAGCTGAGGATTGGACGAGACGTACTCAAGGACAGATTGGGACCAGGTAGACCACCGTCGCACGCCGAGTGGGCGAGGACGCCTTCCCAAGACCTCGACATCGACGCTCTGAGATAGCAGTAGTGACTTGATGAATTCCCACATCTTCGACCGTCGCCCTGCCGACGAGGGACAGACACGATGCCAATCACCTGTTCCGACCAGACCCCATCCGATCACCAGGCCTTCGAATCCTCAACGCTCCGCTCCTCCCTCTTCGGCGGCAATACGAATGGCAACGGCACATTCACTTTCGCCGCGCCTCCGATCTCACCCCAAGACGCGGCCGGATCTAGTCGGAGGAGTAGTGAGGGTGGTGTTGATGGGAGACAGTATGGGAGGATGGGGAATGGGGAGATGGAATTGACGGATGCCGAGGCGAAGAGGCGGAAAGTCCAGAGAGCTTGCGATGTCTGTCGGCGGAAGAAGATACGGTGCGAGGGCCCGATGAATAGCAATAGCGCGAACAGTGGGTGTCTCTGCCCAGGATGGTTGCAGTCACTGATCAAGCTATGATCTTAGAGTGCGCGAATTGTCAAGAGTACGGATTCGAGTGCACGTATGTCGAGGCGGCAAAGAGAAGAGGTCCGCCGAGGGGATATGTCGAGACTCTGGAGCAGCGATGTGGACGACTTGAGAGGGTATTGCAGCAGGTGAGACTAGTTGGCTGTCCTTGGGTTCCCCCTGCTGAAAATCATTCAGCTTCACCCCGGAGTCGACTTCAACCGGACTGTCGGTCCACCGCCTGATCGAGATGATTTCGATCTCACTTCATACCACGACACCCTCCGAGCGCTCCACATCCCATCTTGTTCCACCAGGAAGACCTTTCCTTCCCTTCACGGTCCACCCCGAACCACGGAAAGTCGAGTATCGACTCGCCTCTTTCTCCGCCTGCTCCTTCCGCACCTTCACCTTCAACGCAGATCCTCGGCCCCGCACTCTGGAAGTCATACAAGCAGGACCCCAATCGCCCGCCAGACAGCCCGGATCATCAACTCGAGGAGGCGAAGATGAATGTCGAGATCGCCCAAGCGATGAATAGGCTCGACATCCGGGATGTCCCATGGCGGTTTCACGGTAAAGCCTCGCCGCATCATCTCTTCACAACATTCAACGAGGTCCGACACGCCAAGAATGGGAACAACTTCCTCGACGGACTGAAAGCGGCTCAGCGAAGGGAATACTGGAGGATTCCAGAGTGGGAGCTAGCCATTGCCAACGAAGGGCTCGAACCCATCGACTATAGCGTCTGGCCAGAACCAGGTCTCGACCAGGCGCTTATCGGCTCGTACTTCGAATACACCAATAATCACCTTCCCCTCCTTAATCGCATAGTCTTCGAGCGACAATACGAATCGGCGTTCTACAAGACGGACCACGACTTTGCCAAAGTCTGCTTGATGGTATTTGCGAACGGCTCGCGCTTCGTCGACGATCCACGGGTTTACTGGCCTGTCGATGATGTCGTCACTGAAGAAGGCCGAGAACGGATGAGAACCGACAAAGATGGGACGCTCAAGTACTCTGCAGGATGGATCTACCTGCGTGCCCTGCTCAAAATGGGAAAGAGCTTGATGCAAGGACCGAAGCTGTTCGATTTCCAGGGTCAAGTCCTCTTATGCGCGTTCCTCAACGGTAGCGCTGTGCCTCATCTCACCTGGCTGGTGTCCGGTGTCGGACTCCGCTCGGCCCAAGAAATCGGGATACATGTCCGGTCAATCCTTCTTCATGCCGATCCTGTCGAGCGGGCGCTGTATAACCGGGCATTCTGGTGTCTATACCATATAGACCGGCAGAACTGCGCCGCTATCGGTCGATCGGTTGCCATGCAGGACACCGACTTTGACGCCGACTATCCTATCGCAGTCGACGATGAATTCTGGGAGACGAGCGATCCGGCGCGGAACTTCAAGCAGCCCGACGGCGCCGGCGTGCCCAAAGTAGCAGCGTTCATACACACGCTCAAGCTCGACCACATCATCGGAGCAGCGCTACGCACCATATACGCCATCAACAAGCTGCCTCAGCATCGCGCAGATCCGGTCGGTCAACGTGCAATGGTCGTCGAGCTTGACTCGGCGCTCAACTCGTGGGCCGACGCAGTACCCGATGGCCTGCGATGGGATCCGACCCGAGCCGATCAACAGATGTTCGAGCAATCCGCACTGCTCTACTCGCATTACTACTACTGCCAGATCCTCGTGCATCGACCGTTCATTTCCACTCCGAAACATCCCGAGACCATCGGTCTTCCCTCTCTCGCCATCTGCTCAAATGCCTCTCGATCTATCTGCAACATTCTCGATGCCGTTCTCCGTCGCGGTCCGCAATTCGGTGTCCTACCCGGTCGCGCGCTGAATGTCAACTTCATGACTCCCGCCTGGATAGCCGCTGTGGTCTTCCTGATCACCATCTACGCTGGCAAACAACAAGCCTCCGAGCGCGACAGAGCTCTCGCCGATGTCAAGCGATGCATCGCCGCGATGAAGGAGATGGAGCTCACCTGGCGACAAGCGGGGAAACTTATCGACGTCATGATGGAGATCTCGAAGGAATCTCAGAATCTCGGAGATACTTCTCCTCAACAGGGTCTTAAGCGACCTCACGAGGGCCCGCAACTGCCCACTCCCCATGTCCAATCGACCTCACCACTCAGTAGAGATCCAATCCGAGGAGCGAAAACCCTCCCAATATCTTCGGGTTGAGGGGTTATATGCGTCCAGGCGACGAAAGTATCCCCCACGGGAAGATGACAAACTCGTCCATGTTCAATGGAGGGTCTGACGGGCTGTTTGATGCGACCCTACTGGAACCGTTCTATGGTAGTCTGGGCGATGTGACAGGATTCGACCTTCCGCCAGCTGGGTTGGGGGACGAGAATGATATATGGGCACAGCTATTCAACGGGCACTCGTGAGTCTCCTCGGTCCAGCTTGTGGTCATTTGGCTAATGTGGGATCGACACATCAGGGGACAAACACCAGGACAAGCTCCAGATGCGGGACAAGCGCAAGAGGGCCCTGGGCCGGGGAAAGAGCAGGGAAACGTAGCCTGGCATGGGGTCTTTCCGATGACTTGTGATACTCGAGGTTCGTTTGGGAAGAACGGAGCGGGACGTTAGCCAGTACCGTCGAGGATTGTCGCAAGGAACTGCTCGTTCCCGGGGAAGTTTCCATCTGTTGTACTCTTTGCATCTGTCGTACTCTCACGTCATATACACATGCTCATCTCTCCTTTGGCCGCTGACGGTCAAAACGAGGCCCATACTGGACCACTCAATCTTCCCGAAGGCTGGGAGATTGAGCAGAAGTGGATGCTCCCTCGGTTGACAATGCAAAAATGCAAGAGAAAGCCACGAATATCGTATCTTACCCACTCCCCGTCTGACCCGTCGTTCCCGGCTGCCCACTCGCCGTTGCCGTCCCCATCTGACTGTCCATAGCTTTCTTCGCTTGCAACGCCGTCAATGCCGCTCCGATACCGCTCCCATCCTTCGCGAGGCCCATCTTGATCCGATTCTCCCCCTTCTCGCCTAGCAGTACCTTCAGCGCTTTTCGCACCCGTTCCTCAAAGTTGGGCAGGAATTCCACAACACTGCTATCAGCCCATCTTCTCTCGAGATGACGTACCTCCCATCCATGCCTACGTCCACCCCCGTATCGTTCTCCCCCTCTGGCGACTTGTCGTTGCCCGTATGCAGGACGATCGCAGCTATAGCACACGCCGCCAGCGCCGCCGCCCGCCCAGCGACCATACTACACGCCCATCTGACGATCTCCAAACATCCATCCGATATACGCTCTGCATCCACCCCGAGGTCCGCGATGATGAGCTTCTTCACCTCGTGGTCGTCATTCGCCCCTTCAATCCTCGAAACGAACGATGCGTCGTATCCGTAATGCGTGTTGAGAATGGGTGAGGAATAGCCGTCAAAGAGGACGCTGAGGTCGATGAAGTGAAGGAGGATGTTTCGTGTGACCTCGCCAAGGTCTACTTGTCAATTCATTGTCGCAAGCGGCTCGACGTACACATGCCCGACACCATCTTCTCGAAAGCCTGTTTCCGAGGGTTTATGCTCTCTCGATCCAGCTTATTGTCGAATATCGATATCGGCAGGCAAGTCCTCTGCTTCTCATGAGTTCGCGGCTCTTTAGCAGCGATGCGCCTCCACTCACCCCGTTGTCCAGAGCTCCCCATTCTGTATTGACCACCATGAACTTCCCAGCATGATCACCCGCGCTCTCCGCTGACTCTATCCTCTTTTTACCAAGCTTCGTGATCGTCCGTGTCTTGTCGATATACGCGCCATTCGTGCCGGTGCCGAAGATGGCGCCAATCAGAGCCGGACCATGCTGGTATGACCGTGACAACAAAGTTCCGACAGTCTATATATACCTTGAGCGTGTTTCAAGTGGGAGAAAGGGATGACGAACGTCGTTGACGAGAGCACTGCACCGGACGTGGATGTGCTTTCTGTCAAACGCGTCCTGAAGCAGCCGCACGACATCTTTTCCGATAGCGTTCTTCGCCGCGAATCCTTTTGTCCAGGTCAGAAGCGTACCCGCATCGATGGCGGTCTGCTCGACAGGGAAGCTACAGAGTCGTCAGCTAGTCCTCATGCCCAGCAGCGACGCCTTCAAGGCATCACCGGAACTATCCGCTAGCTCACCTGAAAGTGAAACCGAGATGCATTGGCTCATTGGAAACGATGTCCGAGCCGATATCCGTCAAGAATGCGTCGACCGAGTCGGCAATATAGTCTACCCAGGCATCAGACTCAGTCACACACCCTCTGATGTGAGCCGGATCCACCGAAGAGAACCCGGACTTGCCCCTCCTTGAGCTCCTGCGAGATTTTGTATTTCTGCTGCTTGATCTCGAATTTATGTTGGCCAAAAAGTCGGACCTCGCACACTCGTCTATGGATGGACGTCAGCGACCTCTCCAGTCAAGTGCAACGCAGTGGCTTCCCAGCTGTATGACTTATGCTGGCGGAAGCTTACTCACAGGTTCGTCCCGCCCAAATCCAGCGCCAAGAATGTCCTACCCCAACAGCTCATCAGCTATTCCACATTACACGCCATGGTCTAGCCCAGTTACCCTTCCTCACTCCCATCTGGTACACCCATCACGAAGCTCGGTACCATCGCCACGTCTCTCCCATACTCGCTGAGTCCACCTTCCAGTTCTTCGCGGAACCGCTTGACGAGGGTATGCAGTCGGTCGTCGGAGAGGATGAAGAAGGGTTCAAATGAGGAGAAGATATCGGGCAGGCCCATGACGGGCGAATGGATGGGTGTGGCTGCTACAATGGAATAGTTTGTGAGAGATTGGTATGGAGAAAGGGACCGGAAATCAAAGGGAGAACTGAATACATTCCAGTTGACGGCTTTCCGCCCGAGGTCACGTGGGTGAGCCAAACAATTACGTAAACCAGTAGCCCTGCGTAGAAGGGCTTGGGAGTCATGGTATCGATAGTGGTACGCATGGATGTTTATACGCAGGACCCGGAAGTATACCCAATAGGTTCACTCGACGTACTGGGAGGTTCCCCGTGGTCAGTCAAGCTTGGAAGCGTTGCGGTGAAATGCGCACTTTCCTCAAGTCCAGCGTCAGCGTTTTGGACGAGTTCTCCTCTTGTTCGCGGTACACTCCAACAAGCCCATCGGCATGCTCATACCTTTCTTGTATCAGCTAACGTCATATCACATTCCGGCACGTACAGTTTGCTCTTCAGCGAGATAATGAGGAATTGCACATCTTTCTCGGCCTGATCCCGCACATAACGAGCCAGCTTGGATACGTTGGTGTTATCGAGGGCAGCGTCAACCTGAACCCGATCAGCACAGTCCGTCATCGTGCTGCGCCGCGCTCACTTCATCCAGAACAAAGAAAGGCGCAGGATGAAAGCTATGAATCGAGAATAGCAGCGCCAGCGCCGCCATCGTCTTTTCTCCTCCAGAGAGCTGCTCCATCTCGACGAAACGCTTGCCGGGCGGCATGACATTGTATTTGACACCACTCAGGTATGGCTCCTGTTTCGCCGGTCAGCAGTGCCACATCTCGTGTGAGATGTCGCACTTCAGCATCCTCGAGACTCAGGAAGCCTACGCCGCCGGTGGGGTAACCGGTCCCCTTCGTCAAGTCTTTGTAGATTCTGTCGATACAGCCCGACATATGGTTGTAAGCCCGGTTGAAGAGATCGCATCTGCTCTTCCATCAGCTGCGATTCGCAGAGTGAGGTGAGAAGATCACGCACCGCTTCTTCTTGAGATCTTGGAAGCGATCCTTCGCATCCTTGCTCTGTCGCCTCGCCTCCTCAGCTTCTCTTTCCGCTTCATCTAGACCAGTCTGCACGTCTGCCAGGCTGCCTTCATCAGCAGCGTCAGCAACCCTGTACATACCGGTCAATCGCCTTCATGTTGGGTATCACCTTCTCGAGCTCAGCTTTCATCCTGGTGATCTGGCCTTCGAACTCTTTGCCGACATCATCTCCACCGTTCTGCAAGGTGTCAGTCACTGCCGGAAAACGTAAGCACCTCACCTCTTTGTCTTCCTCCTCCAATACATCGAAGTCGGGACTTATGCCGAAGTCATTCGCCTTCACCGGATGCTGAGAGCCATCGTCGTCCACTTCCATCTCCAAAACCCGTGACTCCTGCAAATCAGCTTTGCTGCTTGAAACATGAACGTACCTCCTCAATCGGCACTCTGTCCAAACGACCTGAGACGAGAGGGAGGTCGATCTCCTCAAGTCTGCATCGGCGGTAGATCGCATGACGATCCGAAGCCGAACGTTCGATCTCGTCATTCCATCCAGCAATCTCTTTCAACGCCCTGTCCAGCCTCTTCTGCGCCTTGCGAGCGCCGTCACGCAGCTCCTCCACGGTTTTGGTGGCTGCGTCATAAGCCTCGGTAGCATCGCCGAGCCTTCGTCGCTGACGATCAATCTCGCTTTGCAGCTGCTCGAGCTGCTCTTCGATTTCTTGCTTGGACGCGCGAAGGGTTTCCACGTTGGCCTCTTCTTTCTCAGACGTGGCACGAAGAGAAGCCAAGCGCTCCTGGGTGTTCTTCAGTTGAGCGGATTCGAATTCGATTCTACTTTTCAGCTATATCGCTGAACGGGACGTACTGATGGGTAACGCGAGCTTGCTGTGCCGAGAACGCCTCCATTGCCTCACTTTCCTCTCTCGCCATCTTCAACTGTACATCCTCGTAATCGCGGATGGTGGCGACTCCGATTCTGGCGCAAAAGGCGGTAAAGACGCCGTCGTCCGCGGCATTGACAGTATCGATTAGTCCGGTAAGCCTTTCATCTGAAGAGGAAACAGCTCGAGCTCGGCGCTGTCGCTTGGGCGACATCTTCTCGATGTCAGATTCCACCGAGTTGAGCTCGGCGCGTAGGCCGATGAGCCGAAGACGAGTAGCATTCTAAGAGGATTAGCACAGGACCCAGCCGGCATACCGTTCCTCACAAGGTCATCGGTGACAATGGTACTCTCCGCATCGAGCCTCGCCAAGCTTTCCAAAAGACCCTCATCCGCCTTCTCTCTGGGCTTAGATTTGCTGAGATCCTGGAGTTGTTGCAACAGATTATCCCTGAGACGTTGCAGACCTGCTGTCAGCTCCAATACAGAAGCCCTTAACGAACCTTGAACGTCACGGTCGTCAAATTTGTGGCTGCCGCTTGAACCTTGACCACCAGTGATGAGACCGCTCTTGTGAATGACGGTTCCCTCGAGCGTGACGGCTAATCGTAAGCTCTTCTCCAACTGGATCAGCCCACCTTTCACCTCCTGTCCTCGCTCGTAGCAAATGTGCCTCGCAACTTCCATTGTGTCGCAGATCAGTGAGCTGCTGCATGCGTGCTGCATCGCTCGCTCCACAGCGGGCTCGTACTCGATGCAGTCAATGGCTAAGCGCGCGCCCTTGGCGAAGTTCCGGTACTTCTCGGGCACGGCCTTGACTTGAATGGTATCAAGAGGTATGAAGGTCGCTTGGCCGGCTCGTTGATTTCGCATGTACTGCTTGTTAGCTCACTCCATAGGTCGGACCCACATCAATGCAATCAATAGCGACCTTCTCGGAGTGAACAACGACGGCGTCGATATTGCGACCAAGGACCGTCATCACCGCCGTGTCGTACTTCCGTGCGGTCGGCTTGCATAGGTCGACAACGCGTCCATGTACACCTAAAGATGAGCGATGACCCCTGAGGTGCTCACCTGGGAAGATCCGCTTCAAGCTGGCAAGGGTCTCCTTGAGCTTGGCCTCCCGATCAGTTTCCCGCTTGTCCACACCGGCTTGCAACAGCTTCTGTAGGGCGTCCTGGAGCTTTCCGTTGACCTCGGTCTCTTTGATACTATACAATGAGCACGGACGACCGGATGCTCGCTCACCTTATCCGAGTTCTCTCGGCAGCAGCCTGATCAAGCTGCGCTTTGATGCGCCCTCGCTCCTCATTGATCTCCTGCACCTTCGTGTCCATCTACTTGGTGAGCTACATCGTCGTATCACAGGCTCACATTCTCGTCCCGCTCGGCAAGCCTGTCGATCTCTCCCGACAACTTCGTTCTTTGCCTCTCCGCCTGCTGTATCTTATCCTCGATCGAGGCGAGCGCGTCTCGCTCATTCTTTTGCTCTCGGCGGAGGGTTACGAGTTGATGACGCTCTGGAACAGCTAGAGTATTCGCGTTGGACCGCCTAAATGTCCGCTGTAGCTTGTTGCAGGTCAAGACCTGGTGGACTGACAGGTTACGGTAATCATCCAGGTCAGCCTGGGACAGACTTCTGCCGGCTACTTGGCTCCTCTGCCTCTGCCTCTCTGAGCGAGTCGTGAGAAGTGATCACAGCGCTAAGACCATCTCTCACCTCCAGCCTCCTGCATCCTCCGCCTGATATCTCCTGCGCCCTGTTCAAGCGTGCTCAAGCTCTCTGTCTGCCTCTCCTCGTCCCTCTGAACACGTTCCGCAAGCGCCGACGCAATTTTCGTTTTCTTTACCGAATGCGCTATTTGCGTGTCCACAGCGACGAGCTCGGGTTTCTGCCGAATGTCAGACAATTTCATCGAGTTCTCACAACCACTCACTTTGTCCTCATACGCCTTCTCGGCCGTTTTCACCCGGGCTTCCCGCTTCTTCACCCCCAATTGTGCCTGCGCCTGCTCTCTCCTGGCATCCCTTAGCGTCTCATTGCTGCTCTGCTTTCGGCGAAGTCAGTCAGCGTCTTGGAGGCTGAGGATAAGGTCTCACAACGGAAGTGCGCAGCCCCGTTAGCTTGTCATTCGCTTCCTCGACCTGGCGAGCAGAAGCGTTGATTTCCGTGGTGAGGTGAAACAGCCGCCAGAGCAGGTGTCGTTGAACCATCGCATCCTGAGCCCCTTGTCAGCGGCTCCGCAGACCGCTAAAGGAGGACTTCCCACCTTGGCATCCCTAAGCTTCTCCCATTGCCTAATCTCATCCCGCTGTTCCCTGAAATGCTTGACCTCGACCGCCATGCTTCGCTTCTTAGAGTAGTTGGCGGTGGATGCCTCGGTCGCCTTCTCTTGCGAGGCTTTGGCCTCTTCGTATGCAGCAGCAAGCTCGAACGATCTGTTGGATCGATCAGCATAAATTGAACTGGTTGACTCACCCGCTGATCCGGTCAATGAGCTTCGCCAGGGCCTTGCTGTCCTGGCTGGCGACACCCTCTACATCCCCTTGGAAGACCAGGAAATTCTTCGCCTTGACGAGGATATTGAACTTCTCCAGTTGCTGGTTGTAGTTCTTCCATGTCGCCTCCCTCGAGTTGAGGTAGTAGGTCGACTGACCAGAGGTAGAGATGCTACTCGTCAGCCAGATTGAGCTTGATGACTCACCTCCGCCTAAATCTCCACTCCTTGCCCTTGTCATCCTCATACACCGCCGTCACCCATGACGTGCGAGCATCCCTATCCTGCGTTTCCTGGGTCTCATCGATGTCCATACTCTCTTCTTCCACATGCGCTGGTTTCCGACCTCGGTAGACCAGGTCTTTCAGCTGCGTGCTGCGAAGCTGAGCCGACTTGACTCCAAGCACGAAAGAGATCGCATCCATTAGATTGGATTTGCCTGCCCCATTTGGGCCAATGATGCAGGTGAAGGGGGCATCGCCGAGGGAGATGACCTGGAACGTGACGATATCAATGCCTACATTCCGCAGAAACAGGACATGGACGCACCTGAGTTCCCTGGTACGACTTGAAGTTGTAAAGCTCCAGACGTCTCAACGGCATCCTGAGCCGGACGTTGCAGGTCTAGGGATGCGAAACGTAAAGCGAGAGTCGGGGAAGTAATGTCGACGGAATAGAACGCGCAGTGAAGATAGATTGAACGCGTCAACTCTCCCACGCTGGACCGATTGTGAGTGGTGTCGCACCCCTGGGGAGGGGTCTAGATGAAACCACGAGACTTCGCAAGTCTTACCCACTAGTAGTAGTGAGGGTAGTCATCTCTAATGGCCAGCTAGACGCGAATAGTCTATTCGAAGCTGACAAATGACTCTGCTAAAAAAAACCCAATTATACGCTATGAGCAGTGATTACGTAAGATTGAGCACAGACCACCACCAACTCCACCCGAGCATCCTTTGAAGACGTCCAACTTCGTCATTATTACGTCTTCCTTACCGCTGAAGCTACAGCGTTCATCTCATGACCATGCCTGTGCAGTCTCTTCGCGCGCAGTCCCTCCAATTTCTGGAGCCCCTCATCCCAGCGCTGGTCCCTCATCGTCATCGGCCGTCCACCCATCGCCGTCTTCACCTTCTGGCAGCTAGCATTCATCACCCCTCCTTCTATTTTCACCCTAGGCGTTCCTTGAACGCGGCGCTCGCCATCAACAAGCCTTCCGAATGTCTCATTCCCAGCTAGTTCGTCTTGTCGCATATTTCGAGGACGACGTCATCTTCCAGTCTCAAAACCGCAAGCCCCAGCTTGTCCGCTGTACCAGATAGGCGTCTTGACACACCCTGAACGTCATAGACCGCACATTTCAAGTTTCCAGTCCGTCGTTCCCGTTTGTTGCCGGTCAAGCTGATCTGAGTTGCAGAGGGCTCTGTCCATGTTTGGACCGGTAGATGCGTCATAGCCTTCCCCAGACAGCGCTCCCGCTTCATCTCCTGGCCAACAACTCGCCAGAGGAACGATATCAAGTTCAGCTTTATGGAGGAATTCGGTATTCCTCCTTGTATCGGCATCATCGATGGGTTTCATGTCAACCTAGCAACTGCGCCGGCAAGGGATGACGCTGGCGCGTTCCACAGCCGCAAGGAGAGGTACGGCTACAACGTTCTCGGGGTTGTAGACGATATTCACCACCATCGTTTGCCATCAAGGTCAAGATATCTGTATCATTTCTACGCCAAGCCAAGTCCCAGACACTGAAATCACATGATTCATTGTGATTATCAAGGTGATTTCTTGTGCTAAGCTGATCAAATCCAGATCAGGGACCTTGATGTCCACTATGACCCACCCATTGTCACAGACATTGGGGTCATCACTCGTCCCAGGGGAGTGAGGGCTTGTTGACCCATGTTGCAACGCCTCCCCAGCTTCAGCGAGTCCTTGGAGCTCATTTCACGTAGGTCTTCCAACGATGTGTCATGCTAATTCCTCTGAAACAAGTGAGCACCAGAGCAAGACAACAGCACGCTCATCTGCAAAGTATTGCATCACGCAGCATGGCCAACCCTACAATGTCAGTGTTCCAAATGGGGCAAAATCAAACCCGGTACAACTTTATCAGGCGATTTATATCATCACCATGAACTCATCTTGATTGGCAGTTGGTTCTGCCTGTCTTGAGTCCGCGTTGGTCTCAATCTGCTGTTCCCATTCAGCAAGGTCATCTTCTTGAGTGCAATGGATGGCCTCCACTTCCATGAATTTGGGTCCCATAGAGATACTGGGGGTTAGTGGATCTGTGATTATTTACATTTGTTCAAGGGTTGCTTCATTGACAGAGAGATGGTCCTTGAAGTTCGCACCATCCACCTCCTGTATGGAATGGTACCGAATTTCGGTCTTCCCATCTCCAAGGCTGACTGTGTAGGCATCGCCATGCAGCACAATCTTGTAATTTGCAGTGCTGCGTGCGTATGTCTTGCCCTGGTGCTCACTGGTAAGGAAGGAATCAGCATGGAATCTCCCTGAGAGACTTACGTCAAATGAGGTTCAAGGACATGCTGGAGCTGATGACTTGTACACGATGGTGTCAGGGTGCTACGCCGACCAGTGATAAGGCCCGACGTCCAACTCCTACGACTGGCGATCGTGGCCGAAGGTGGCGAATGATAGGCAAAGAGGGTCCAGCGTCAAAGGTACTGTCGGGGACGTATGAGAACGTAGCCGAAGTAGGCACTGGTCGGGTAGCGCTATCGATGCAAAGACTAAGACAAGGGGGTACTACGAAATGACT
>JAABUY010002682.1_pt1 | contig 20712 bp, 25 predicted proteins | sample 5560271 | NCBI WGS metagenome assembly JAABUY01 (sample SAMN10711886, study PRJNA513374) | rock metagenome | isolation source: Antarctica rocks | place: Antarctica: Victoria Land, University Valley | reverse complement strand
CCGAGGCGATGGCCGAACTCACACCGGTGCTGACTGACGCCGTGCCCACCCAGATTTCCACCCAGGCCGCGTGATCCGCGACCACCTCAGCCACACCCAATTTCCACCACGTTGACGGACACGACCGCATCAGTTGAGTATCCGAGAAACGAGAGTTGGTAGCGACCCATCCTGACGATACTGACCCCGCCTCTGCTGACAACAATGGTTGTCGAAGGCACCTAGGCGCGCCAAGGGCGGCCGCACAACTAAGCATCATGCGTCCGCCGTCAGGACGTCCCACAGTGCCGAGAGAGGCACCGCCTTGATCCCGCCATAGCCCAGCATAGACTTTGTGGGATCGGCGTCCCGCAGCGCATATTCAACCTTAGCGCGGATCGCTTCCGGGGTACGTGCCCGCGTGCTGGCGATCTTGTCGTCGAGAGCGACGGCCTCGTGGCAATTGGCCCTGACGAAGCGAAGGTAGGTCTTCTCTCCTCGGCCGCGGGCGATCTCGAATTGATCGTGCAGCTCGCTGGCACGGGCGATCATCCGCAGCAGCTCCGCCTCGGGGTGCGCGCCCAGGTCGAAGGCGAACGCGGCGGTCACGCCAGCACCGCCGCCGCCAGGTCGCGCAGGATGGCGCCTTGCATGGCCTCGTTGCAGTAGGGACTGTCCGCGTCGGGCGGGTCCTTGTCCCATCCCCAGTAGGTCTGGGCTCGCGCCAAGTGGCCCTGCAGCGTCGCCGGCCGGATCTCGCACATGCGCTCGATCAGCGGGATCTGCGCGCCGGTGATCGGCGCCATGGCGTTGTCGCGGGTGTTGTCGTCTTCGATCCTGCCAGGGCCGGTGTAGAGCGCGTCGGCCTGGACTTGCAGCACGTCGATGGCGGCGCACAGGCGCAGCAGCTCGGCGTCCGGACTGGCGACCTCCGGGGCCGCCTCGCCCGGATCGGGGAGCACGACGGCGGCACCAAACGCTGCGCCGGACAGGGCGGCGAGAATGGAGCCGCCGACGAGCTGGCGGCGCGAGGGTGCGACAACGCACCCCGTGGTATAGGTGTGGGTAGCCTTGGGCATTTGGAGTGACCTTTGCCGGGGGTTAGGCCGGGCGGGGTGTTGCAAGCGCCCTGTCCGGCTGTTCATGTTGGCAATCATTGCCGACATCGGCTATGACTAAGGCGCCTCAAGCGCGAAAGTCAAGAACAGTTGCCGACATTGCAAATCACTGCCGACCAATGCCGCGGAGCGCGCGCCATGCTTAACCTGAAGCGGGAGGAGTTAGCCTCATCCTCTCAGGTGGGAGTCTCGACGCTGTTTGATTTCGAGAGTGGGCGCCGCCAACCGCATCCCCGCACTCTCGCCGCGATTCGCACCGCCCTGGAGACCGCCGGTGTCGAGTTCATTGAGGAGAACGGGGGCGGGCCGGGGGTGCGGCTAGCGAAGGGCATGAAGGCGGAATAGGGTCATGATCAAAGCGAGGAACGTGATGACCAGAGATCAGGAAGCACTGCTGCTCACGACAGCCAGGACATTGCGGTTGCTCGTCGAGGTGCGCCTCAAAGCAGCCACTGATACGCGGGTGAAGCTTACAGAGGCACAATGGGCCGTCGAGTTGGACAAGCTGACCCACGCTCTTGAGCCGTTTACCTTGGAACGAGACGAGGCAGGCCCAAACGGGGCTGCCGAGGTGAAACCGGGGTTTCAGGCCCGCGTGAGCTAAGCGTTTCTGAGGCATCGCGATCCTCACCCACATCGCCGGCGTCTAATCTGTCCCGCTACGCGCAGGAGAGCGCATGGCGCGAAGGCCACCGCCGCGAGAGCAACGGGGCGCAGGCGCGAGCGGTGGTGGGTCTGGCGCTAGCCGCTAAGCCGAGCGTGGACTTCTGCGGGTATTGGCAGCGGGCAGCGGTCGCCTAGGTATGCTTTGCTGGGGCAGTCACTTGGCTTGACGGTGTAGACTGTGGAGCGACCGGATCGCTGCTGTGCATGGCTTGGCCAACCTGGACCCCGCTTGCCCAAAACTGGCGTAAGCCAAGCTCGACCCCAGTTAGCAACGCTACAACAACAAGAATAGTAGCGATGATCCACGTACCCCATGAACGAGTAACATCAGATGCCCCGGCTATGTCGGCTCTTACTTCAGAGCGAAGCGCGCGTGCGTCAGCGCGTTGCTCTTGAAGTTCCTGCCGCATTGCGGCAGTTTGCTCTATGATCCGCGCCGTAGATGTCTCAATACGGGCTAAGGTGACTTCAAGGCGTAGCTGGCTTTCTCGATTGACAGCCTCAATGCGGTCTTCAAGACGGCGTACATCTTTATCATCCATTTCCGAAAACCTCTTACGATTTGGCTCGCCGTTTGAATCAGGAACGTCGTCTACATGGTATTTGGTTACTGTTTGTCCTGCGTACAAGGTCGTAGTCTCTGTAGGAAATGTGATGATCTCGGCAGTTGTAGTAGACGCAGTTTCAGTAGCCTCTTTCATGGCTCTGGGTTTTCCGTTAGCCACTTCTTTATATATGCAGTAAGTACTAATTTCAGGTTACCGCAGCTTTCACACAGAAAGCCGACTGTCAACATTACTCTACCGCTATTTATAGTAATATCCTCGTTGAACGGAGTAATGGGCAAAGCAAAAAATCTTTCCGCCTCTTGTATTGTACGCCATCTGCCTATTTCATGGCAAACTTCACATGACCCTAGTTTCCACTTAGCGAGCACAAATCGTTTTAGGTCAGAAGAAGATATGTTTGGTCCGAGAACCGGATTACTTTTCGGCGTGGTTTCTGTCGGATTGATCGGTTCGGACATCCTGGAAGTTCTAGATGCCGCCCGCAGGCAACGCCAGCCCCCACCGCTGCCTTCCCTCCCCGGCAACTATGTGCCGGGTGCACAGAACCTCTTGCCACGCGAACATAGACGCGCTTCATTCAACTCATGGATGTGTATGAACAAAAAGTTCGCCGCGACCTGCGCCACGCAACCCTGCGCGGGCTGGCGATCATGGTGCCAGTCTGGGCCTTCCTGGGCTGGGTCGCTTACGTTCTGCTACTCGGCCGCTAGCTCCCACCGCAGCACCCCACCCGCCGCCTCCCCCTCCACCACCGCACCCTGCCGCACCAGCCGGCGCACGCACGCCGCCGCCCGCCTGCGCATCATTTCCACCTGCCCGCCACCGGCCCAATGGAAAGACCGCGCGGGCTCTCGTCGATAATTTCCAAGGGCTCTGCACGAGTTACCCTTCCCCGGCCCTCACCGGAGCGTGTGACCGCCTAGGCCGGCGGAAGAGCGTCGGCGTCCTCGTTGAGGGCGCGAAAATAGGTCGTCCACCCGGCGTGCCGTTCCGCCTCAGTGCCACGGGGCTGCCAGATGGGCTCCGGGTTCAAGGCGGCCAGCACGTCCGCCGGGAAGGTCATCGGCCCCTGATACCTCTCAAACGGCGTGCCAATCAGGTCCGGGCTGTACCCGACGAAGTTCTGCCGGACGTGAATGCGCGTCAGCCCCGTCAGGTCCATCATCAGCCGGTCCACCGTCTCGCGCGCCTCCTGCAAAGCCTTCGCGATCCGGGCGGCATCCTCGGCGCGGATAACATCTTGCGCCGCCAGCTCCACCAGCTTGCCGACCCGCTGATACTCCGCGTGGGGCGCCTCCAGGTCGGCCTGCACCGTCGCCACCACCGCCCGCGCGTCGCTGAGATGGTCCTTCGCATCCCGGTGGAGGTTGCGGGCGACCGCCAGGATCTCCGGCAGCGCGTCGGCAGCGGACCCACCATCCCGGAGCACCTGCACCTTGTGGGCGCGTATGCGCGTCTCGGCGTCTTCCCCGACCGCGACCTTCGCCGCGGCGGCTTCCACGTCGGCCTGTGCCCGCTCCAGTAGAGCCTCGGCATCCCGCACGGCCTGGCGCGCGGCGTTCCACTCCGCGTGGCGCTGGCGCAGCACGTCGCGCGGGGTGACGGGCTCGGGGGCGAGGGCGAGCTTTGGATTGCGTCGGGCCATTGTCGGGTCTCCGGTCAGGTGTTGGGGATGATGGGCTCGCAAAAGCATCGGCACGACGGCAGGCACCCGGCATGGCCGCGCAGCTTGTCCAAAACTGGCTCCTCGGCCCACAGCACAGTCCGGCCATCCATCTTGCGGTGCGAGGGCCGCACGTCGCCGTCATGGCTGGTGCGCCAGACGTAGGCCGTCGACCCGATGTGCTGCGCCCGCGCTTGCGTTAGCAACGTGGCAGTTCTGCTAACTTCGGTCCGGGCAATAAGCACCGCCCGGCTGGCCGTCACCTCGCCGGTGCGGGCGATCTCCGTGGCGATCTCCTTCGCTCGCGTACCTTGGATGATGCCTTCGGTGGTGAGCTTGTGGACGCGCTGGGCGGCCTCGATCGGCAGGGACGTGATGAGCGTCACCTGCCGGCCGAGGGCAGCCTGCATGATGGCGCCGGTGGGCGCGTCGGCGATCTCCCGGCGCAGGGCTCGGCCCATCTGCCTGGACAGCTCGGCCCAAGCCACGGCGTCGCGCTGGGAAACATCGGCAAGCATCCGCTTGCCTACCGACGTCGCCCACGGCCGCAGCACCTCGGCATAGCGGCGCAACGCCCGGTCGATCAGGTCGGCCACGGCCGGCTCGCCGAAGTCGAAGCCGCCCACCAGGTCGGCGATGTGCCGTGCGACCTTGCGGAGCTGGACACCATACTGGTGCTCGGCGCGGCGTGCCTTGGCGAAGTTGGGCTCGGCCCGCATCAGAGAACGCCGCCCACGTTGGCGACCGACTTCGGCACGAACCCGCTGCCGTCCAGTGCCAGGCACATCAGGTCGCAGTACCACTCCTGCCCGCGGGTATCACCCACATAGTCGATCCAGATAATCTTGTAGAACCCGTCATCCTTTGTGCTGGAGTCGATGCCGGGCAGCAGCTCGCCGTGCGTGTTCCCGCTTGCGGCGTTCTGCGAATACCGCGCCCGCTGGATGCTGGCGTTGCTGATCCTCACCCGCCCACCCTTGCGGAGCTGCGGGTTGAGCAGGCACCGCACCGCGATCCCGTCCTCCGTCTGCTGCGGCAGGCCGATCATGCCGGTAGCCGCCGTCAGCACCACGGCTTCGCCGGGCAGCGCGGCAGCGTGCGGCGTCATGTCCACCCGCCCGTCGTCGAAGCCCCAGGTGCAGGCGTTGTCGCGCGCCAGCACGCGCATGTGGTCGCGCGCCATGCCGTAGAACACCTGCCCGCGCGGCAGGATCGCGGCGTCGGCGAGGCTGGGCGCGTTGCCCTTGGTGAACCCGTAAGTGCCGAAACTCTCCAGGATCTTGTCGCGCACCTGGTCGGGTGTGGCGCCGGCCGCCAGCGTGTGGTTCACCGTCGCCTGAGTGTAGGCGTCGTCGCCATCGGCCGCGAACACGTCGAGGTAGGTGTCGGTCTGGCTCTCGCGCCCGACGCGCACCTGCGTGATCTTGCCGCGGAAGATGACGCCTGGCGCCGGAGGGGTGGCAGTTGCACCGACTGTGGGCGTGGTGCCGTGGTAGCCGGCGGAAAGCAGCACTTGGCCGCCCTCCTTGGGCACCGCCGCGATCGTCTGCTGCGACAAGTTGTACACCCGGACGAACAGCGACTTGGGCGTCTGAGTGTCGAAGTGCTGCACCTTGAACGAGACGCGCATCCGCGAGACGTCCAGGCCCTTGCCGGAGGGGTCGCCCAAGACAAGGGACAGGGCGCGGTCGTATTGGGCGGTCATCAGTAAGCAGCCGTGCGAAGGTTGCGCACCATGTTGCCGTTCACCCGCGTCTGGGCGCTCTCGACCGCCCTGGCAGCCTGCTGCGGGTCGGATACGCCGTTGACGGTGACGTTGTTCGTCTGGTTGAGCACGGGCGCGGGCAGGCGGTTGTTCTCTGTCCGCAGCATCTGCCCGGCCGGCGCCGGGATGTTCGGAGCACCTGGCGGGAGAGCGCGCGTTTCCATCGGGCCGGCGACCTGCGCCATGTGATGCTCAATGCGCAGGGCGAGGGCGCTGCGTTTTTGAATCTCGCCCAGAGTGTCCTTTGGCCGTTCGACCAGCGTGACGCCGAGCGTGGCACCCACGGGTGCCTCCCTCGCGCCCATGATGCGGCTATAGGCTTCTCCGGCCTGAGCATCGAGATGCAGCTTCATCTCGGCCAGCATCGCAAGGCGCTGGTGGTTCGGGTCCATGTCCTTCCACACATCAATGCCGGTGACGTTCAGGATCTTGTCGCGCCGGTCCTGATGCCATTGGAACGATCCGCCGGCATGGTTGTTATCGCCGCGCTTCCACGGCTGATAGCCGCTCTCGCTTTCCTCCTGAGCAGCCATGGCAGCCGCGCCCTGCAACGTCGCCCCGTGCTGCATCCAGAACGTCACCGCCTGCTCACGGTTCTTGTCCAGGGACGCATCGTTCTGCTTGGGCTCGCCCGGAGCGAACTTGCCGTCGCCATCACCGCCCATCCAGGTCGGCATGTTGCGGCGATACCAGCCGGGTAGGCCGCGGCCCTTGCCGTCCGGATTGTCCCCTTCCGGGTGCTCGACCTTCTCCTGCGCGGCGTAGGCCTTGCGCTCGTCGGCCAAGACCAGGGCGGCGTCCTCGCGGGCTTTCCGGAAGTCACCGTTGAGCAGATCGGTGGCGAGTTGCAGGAGGTGGACGAACTCCTTGAGGGCGCCTTGGCCAAAATCGGGATGGTTGTTGTCGAGCCAGTGCCAAGCGGCCATGACCGTCTTCTCAAAGACAGCCGACAGTTCCTTAAAATCCGCGACCAGAGCCGAGACTAGATCGCCCACGGCCTTGATGACCGCCTGGATGTCCGCTTCCCACGGCCCCCAATTGATCAGGCTCTTGCCGCCCTCTCTCCAGACGGCGTGATCGTCGTAGAGCGCGAGAAGAGCGGCGACCAGAGCGGCAATTTGACCAAGCGGGGTCGCCAGAAAGCCGGCATTCAGCAGTCGCCACGCAACCAACAATGCACCGACGCCTTCGATGACACGCTTGGTTGACCCATCAAGGTGATTGAACCAGTCCGCCAGATCCCCGAACGCTTGCGCGGCCCGGCTTGCCAGGGTGACGACGACGTTCGCGATCGTCAACGCGACCCTGCCGGCCGCCGCCATCGCGACCTCGATGCGGCCGAAGTTCTTGACCAGCCCCTCGCGAAAGCGGTCCAGGTTGGCCCCGGCGCCCTTGGTCAAGTCGGCGGCCACCTTGTCGGACAGGATGCCCACGGCGGCACCCACGCCGCGCAGGCTGTTCATGAAGGCGTGGCTGTCGGCGGCGGCCTTCTGAGCGTCGATGCCCGAGGCCTTGTACATGTCCTGGTATTCGCGGGAGAACTCGCCGACGCCCTCGCGCAGCAACATCAGGGTGCGCTCGTCGATGCCCGCGACGCCGGCGTAGGCCTTGGCCTGATACCACGGCATCGCGGACAGGCGCTTGCCCAGGCCCTGCATCACGTCTGCGGTGTCGAGCGCCTTGCCCTGCGCGTCCTTCGTCTGCACGCCCAGCGCGTTCAGCCAGTTGTTGGCGCCTGGCGAGGACCGCATGAACGAGGCCAGCGCCTCCAGCGAGGCCTGCGCGCCCGCTGCGGTGCCGCCCATCTGCCCGACCGCGAAGCCCAGCGCCTTGATGTTCTCGACAGAGGCGCCGGTGCGCTTGGAGGCGAAGTAGAGGTCGTCCATCCCTTTGGCGATGCTCTCCAAGGCAGCGACCGCGCCCACGGCGAAAGCACCGATGGTGAGAGCGGCTTTCTTTAGGCCGTCCACGAAGTCGGTCTCGGACTGCTTGTTGACCGAGTAGCTGAGGCCGACGAGGAACTCCTGGAGGACGTTCGCGGCCATCAGGTCGCGTCCACACTAAGCTGGACGGGCGCCTGGTTCGCACGCTCCACCACCACTCGACAGAGCACGCGCAGGGCCAGGATCGAGAACAGGTCAAGGGTGATATCGTCGTACAACAGCCGCATGGCCTTGCAATCCCAAATGGGACGCCAGCGCAGGGTGTGCCGCCGTTCGACGCTGGCGAAGCAGGCGGACACCACCGCGGGCCGATCGGACGCCGGCATCCTCCACAATGCGACCGACACGGCGTCGACGAAGGGCGCAACTGCCGCGTCGCCCTCGGCCGGGACCATCACCAGCAGGTGCGGCGCAACGGCGCGCAAGCCTTCCCAAATCCGCACGCGGTCGCTCTGCGGGATGGGGCGGATGCGGTAGTCGTGGCCGGACAGCCGGAAGGGAGTGGCGTCCAACATCAGCCGCGCCTGGCCGCCCAAAACGCCCGGTTCGCCTCGTTCTGCGCGCGGAGCTGGGCGCACCCAGCCTCGCGGCTCTCGCGGCTGAAGAACGGCCGCGGTGCTGGGTGTGATGCCGCGTCCCGCGTGTCAGTGACCAGGGGGCGCGTGCGCGCCGGCTCCGGGTCCATGGCGGCGATGTGCTGGGCGGCGGCGTCGGTGACGTGGACCTGGCGGCCTTTGTAAGTGATGGTCGGCATGGTGCCTTTATCCTTGGCTGAAGCGTTGCGCGAAGCGGCTGGGGGTGGCGATGCCCCAAGGCGAGAGATCGAGCGCGGCGCCTTCGCCCAGCTTCGCCCACAGCGCGGCCCCGCCGAGGCGCCCAGCCGCCAGGACGAGCGCGCCTGCCGCCGCGTTCGCGACGTCATCGTGCGCGTTGGGGGAGTGGTCGATGCTGTCCCGGCCGCCACGGGCCGTGCGCCGCTCCAGCCCGCAAAGCTGGACGGTCAGGCGGGGCAGGTCGAGCAACTCAACCTTGCCGGAGTTCAGAAGCGGCAGCAGCTCCCGATAGATATCCGACTTCGGCCGGTCCGACAGCTTGTAGGTGACGTTGAGCTTGCGGAACTGCTCGCGCGGCCACTCGCCGGCGTATCTGTCTCCGGTCACTTCGGTGCACCGGTATTGCCGCAGCAGGTCGCAGAACTCGGCGACCACGGCCTCCGGGCTAAAGGGCGGTTTCACCTCGCGGATCGCGTCCAAGACGCCGCGCTCGCCTTTCTTGTGCGCAATGGCCAGCGTCATGCTGTCTGCGCTGCCGCCGGACGGGTCGACGAACGCGAGGTAGCTGGTGCCTGCCATGGGCAGCAGCTCGCGCCGGTCAAGAGGTGTCACCCCGTCCACCACCTCGCGCGACACGAAAGCGGCGATGTCGTTGCGGAACTCGGCGCCGTATTCGGCTGCTGCGGAAGCCGGGTCCGTCTCGTAAGCGGCCTCGATGATCCGCTGCGGGATGCGCGGGTTCATCTCGGCCGTAGTGCCGCGCCAGACCAGCACTTCGGCGTCGTCCCGCCCGTAATGGTCGCGGAAGGCCTGATACAGCGCGCCGCGCTTGGCATAAGGCGAGCTGGCGAGGAGCAGCATCGCGCCGGGGATGTTGGACAGTCCCGGACGGATCGCGGCCAGGATCTCTTGATCCGGGTTCGCGGATGACTCCTCAGTCCTCCAAAACGCCACTTCGTCCGCCAGCACCGCGAGGAACGAGTATCCGCGCGAAACCCTGAAACTGGCGGTCGCGATCTCCAGCGTCACCCGGTTGCGCAGAGTGATGGAGTCCGCAGTGCTGTCCTCCACCAGGTCGGCCAGCATCGGCGTCTCTGTCAGCAACCCCATGGCGAACCGGAAGATGCTGCGGGCCTGCTTCTTGTCGGCGGCGATGATGGCGATGGTGGCCCGCTCGCCCGGCGCCAAGTGCGGGGTGACGTCCTGCATCGTGGCCAGGAACACCGCGATCAGGGCCAGGATGCGCGACTTGCCGCCGCGCCGGCCGCAGATCAGGGCCGCCTCGGTGAACGCCTGCGCGGGCGGCTTCACGCGGCCGGTGTGGTGGCGGTAGAGGGCGAGGGTGTCCGCATCCATCGGCAGGCCGAACAGAGCCGCCAGGAACGCCCACCATGCCTGCCAGGTGTCGCCGCGAAAGTGCGGGGCGAACAGGTCCGGGTCGTCCAGGGCGGCGAGGATGTTCACGGGGCAAGGCCCTGGCCGGACGAGCCGTTGCTGACCTGTCCGACGCCGGCCACCATCGGAGCTGTCGAGGAACCGATGGAGGACTGAATGGCGTGGGGATGGAGACGGGCGCTGCCAATGGCGGACGCCGACCGGGCGCACCAAACTGCCATGCGAGCAGAGGCTGAGGCTATCACGGCCAGGCGGGAAGCGAACGGCGTATGGGTGGAGACGCAAGTCCTGGGCGAGTTGCTGGCCGTCATGTTGGCGCAGCTCGCGGTGGAGATGGCCCATGGTGGCGACCCCGAGGCACACTTGAACGCTCTGCTGACACCGTCGCGGGAGATGCAGGAGATGAGCGAAGAGAATGGCGGCACGGATGTGGTCACAGCGCGCCGCCGCCGGCTGCTGGCGCATCTGAGCGAGACTGCCCGAAACCATCTCGCCACGCTTTCACGATAGCCGGCCACACCTCGGCGCTGGCGATCTCGCGGGCGAGCTGGGCACGTAGCTCAGCACACTCCGCGATCAGGCGAGCGATTTCTGGGCTGGGGATGCGGCCGGTGGAGTGGGGCGACGGCATCAGGCGGCCTTGCTCGCGAGGTGCTCTTGCAGCCGGTTGCCCGGCGCGTCCTTCGGCTTGCCCAGCCCCAACTCGCGCAGCGTGCGGGTCAGGCTGTTGCTCCAGGCGAGGTATGTCCGGCTGTCGTGCTCCGTCATCACCCCGCCCGCCAGCACCTTGCGGTCCAGGGTCTCGACGTGCAGCGCGAGGGTGGCGGCGCGTTCGATCAGCATCCGCTGCGTCGCGGACGGCTTGCCGCCGACGTGCGCTGTCAACTCGGAACGCACGCGGCGCAGCATTCGCGCTTCCCGGGTGCGGCCGTCCATGTTCGACAGGGCATGTGGGCGTGAATAGGGACCGATCTGGCTCATAACCGGGCTATATCACCCGCCAGAACCCTGTTTCCAGCGGTAAATACTAGCGTTCGGACCGGAGTAACTGTGTCTGGATGTGTCCGGTTAGTTCTGGGCGTCTCCTATTATGTCATCATTATTCGTCATCAGGCCCGGAGCGACACGACGGTGGCGGTACGATCGGCCGCGGTGCAGAACGTCGCCCACTCCTCCATCAGCGGCCGGCGCCGCTCCATCAGGTCCGATCGCTGGTACGCGGCCTCGACCTTGTCCTTCAGCGTGTGCGCCAGCGCCGCCTCGACCACCTCGCGCGGGTAGGGGGCGCGCTCGCCTGCCCAGACCCGGAACGTGGAGCGGAACCCGTGAACGGTGATCGGCTCGCCTGTGGCACCGTCGCGCCAGGGTGGCGTCTGGCCCTCGGCGACGGTGTTCATGCGCCGCAGCACGGCCGTCAGGCTCATGTCGGACAGGGCGGCGCCTGCCTTCGCGCCGGGGAACACCAGTGCAGCCGCGCCAGGCTGCCCAGCCTGCATCCGGTGCAGCAGCAGCACCGCCGCACCGGACAGAGGGACGCGATGCGGCTTGCCGGCCTTCATGCGCTTGCCGGGGATCGTCCACACCGCCGCATCCCAATCCACCTCAGCCCATTGCATCCCGCGCACCTCGCCGGACCGGCAGGCCGTCAGGATCGCCAACTCGACGGCGCGGGCCGCCACACCGTCGCGCTGGTACAGCTCGGCCAGGAAGCGGCCGACGTCGAACCATGGCAGGGCGGGGTGGTGCTCCGTCGCCTTGACCTTGCGGGGCGAGGGCAGGCGGGACGCCAGGTGGCCTTTCCAGCGGGCCGGGTTCTCTCCCTCGCGCCACCCGCGGGCCTTGGCAGCGTCAAGCACCGCCTCGATACGGCCGCGCAGGCGCGAGCCGGTCTCAGGGGCGCGATCCCATAGGGGGCGCAGGACCCGCATCACCGCGTCGCTGTCGACGTCCTGCGCCGGCCAGTCCCCGAACACCGGGTAGGCGTAGGTCTCCAGGGTCGATTCCCACTGCGCCCGGTGCTTCGGGTTGCGCCAGGCCTTGCCCTTGTCGGCCATCAGCTCTCCGGCGGCCCGCCTGAAGGTCTGTTGCAGGGTGGCGATTTTCTCGCCCTGGACGGCCTCACGCACCGCCAGAGGGTGTCTCCCGCCCGAATGTGCTTTCGGGCGTCTGCGGCCCGTTCCCGGGCTTCTGCGAGGGTGGTGGAGGGGTAGGCGCCCAGCCCCATGTCCCGGCTCTTGCCCGATCGCATGTATCGCAGCACCCACGCCCGGCGGTCCGGGGCCTTGACGTAGAGGTGCAGCCCGTCGCCGTCCGTGTAGCGTCCGGGCTTCACCAGAGCCCGCACGCCAATCGCTGTCAGCTTGCCGGCCATGATCCTGTTCCCAAAGCTGTTCCCAAGATAGCGGCGGGTTGCCAGGACGCAAGCGGGAACAGTGGGAGACGGGTTAGGCTCGATATTCGCAGATTTTCAATGTCGTTTGGAACACCGGGAGATGACACGAAACGCCGCTTCTACGGACATCCCCTCCGCCAAGCGTGCCTCGCCGACGCTTTTTCCAACGAACCACGACGTCTGCCTGGAGGCGCACCGCCCTGCGTGCGCCAGCCCGCTCTCATGACCCGGCATCGCGGCACAGCAACGCCCGTGCCCTGCAGGGTCGTCCGGAACGCGGGCCGCTCACCGTTCCGGTGCGCAGGCCTCCGTCACCAGCAACTGGTCCGGCCGCACCCAGACCTGCCACAGCCCCGCCTCCGTCTCCTGCGGCAGCTCCACCAGGATGGCGCCGTCCGCCCGGTTGCCGATCGGCCAGCCGATGTCCACGCTGTCGGCGTCGACCTGCCGCAGCGAGGCACAGCACCGCGCAGCGCCGCCCCCGGCCTGCTCGACCTCGATCACCCGGTGCTCCTGATCGAACGCGGTATCCATCACCCGGGCCTTGAGGCGCACGGTCTGCCCTGCCCCGGGCCGTCGCATGGTGGCACTCATCGCGGACACTCCGATCTGTCCGCCAGTGTCCCTCAGCCGCCCGGAGTCGCACCAGCACCAATGCCGTGGGCCGTCCCGGCGACGTCATCGACCGACGCCCCTCGTCCCGACGTGGCCGCCTGACGCCGACTGGGGCGCCGGCTGGGCCGCCTACTGGGCCGCCTACTGGGGAATGCCGTTGCCGATCCCGCCCGCGCCGATCGCGGTGCCGCTCTGCGCGGCCATGCCGCCCCCCTGCTCCATGTCGGAGCTGATCGTCGCCCCGCTGCCCGCGGAGTGGATCATCATCCCGTCGGTCTCCGTCGCGGCGGGCGCCCCGATCACGCTGGTCATCGGCGCCGACGCGCCCGCCCCGCCCAGCCCCGTGCACCCGGACAGCAACGCCGCCAGCCCGACCCAGGCCACCCTCATCGCCGCCTCCGAACGCTGCCCCGACAGGCCCTCATACCGCGCCTGCCCGCCGCCTGCCGCAACCCCCGCGACGGTCGCGGCAGGCGCGCGGCGGAGGCAGGAAGCAAGGTTGAGGCTCTGCCTCAAACTCCGTCAAAGGCTCGCCTTTGGAATCCACTCCTTAAGTAAAGCCGGTCCAGGGGGGGCTTCCCCCCTGGCGGGTCTGGGCAGAGCCCAGCCTTGCTTCCTGCTCTTTCGCCAGCCCCGCCCCCGACGGCGATGGACGCGGCGCCGTCGACGCGACACCATGCCGCCCGCCTGCCAGCGCCCCACAGGATCACCGCCATGGATTTCGACCCGTCCGCCCGCCCCGACGAGGCAAGCGCCTCGCAGCAGACCGCCCGCGGCGTGCTCGCCGCCGTCCTCGTGCTGCTCGGCCTGTGGACGCTGCACGACTTCCTCACCGCCCTGGCCTGGGCCGCGATCCTGGCCATCGCGATCTGGCCGCTCTACCGCCGGGCCCAGCGCCGCTGGCCGCCGGGCGGGCACAACATCCTGGTGCCCTCGGTGTTCACCCTCGTGGTGACGCTGGTGTTCGTCGTCCCGCTGGTGCTGGCCGCCGTGCAGATCGGCCACGACGCCCACGGCAGCATCGCCTGGCTGGTGGAGGCCAGGAACAACGGCATCCCGCTGCCCGACATCGTGACCAGGCTCCCCCTCGGCCAGCGCCAGGTCGCTACCTGGTGGCAGTACAACCTCGCCGACCCGCAGGGCGCGCAGGCCCTGCTCGGCCGCGCCAGCCGCGACGCCATGACGCTCGGCCGCGAGATGGGCGGGCTCGTCGCCCACCGCTTCGTGGTGTTCGGCTTCACCCTGCTCACCCTGTTCTTCCTGTTCCGCGACGGCCCCGCCGTCTCCGCGCAGATGCTCGTCGCCAGCAGGCGCGCCTTCGGGCCGCGCGGCGAGCGCCTGGGGCGCCAGGTGATCGCCTCCGTGCACGGCACGGTGGACGGCCTGGTGCTGGTCGGGCTCGGCGAGGGCCTGGTGCTCGGCATCGCCTACGCCGTCGCCGGCTGCCCGCACCCGACCCTGCTCGGCGCCGCCACCGCGATCGCGGCGATGGTGCCGTTCGGCGCCGCCGTGGTGTTCTGCGCCGCCGCCCTGCTGCTGCTCGCCCAGGGCGCCACCGCGGCCGCGATCGTGATCGTGGTGCTCGGCTTCACCGTGACCTTCGCGGCCGACCACTTCATCCGCCCCGCGCTGATCGGCGGCGCCACCCGGCTGCCGTTCCTGTGGGTGCTGCTCGGCATCCTCGGCGGCGTCGAGACCTGGGGCCTGATCGGCCTGTTCCTCGGCCCGGCGATCATGTCCGCGCTCATCATGCTGTGGCGCGAATGGACCACCCCGGCCACGGCGTGACACGGCGGCCCGGCACAGACAGAAAGCAGGGTTGAGGCTCTGCCTCATCCGCCAAAGGCAGGCCTTTGGAATCCATCACTTAGAAGAAGCCGGTCCAGGGGGGGCCTCCCCCCTGGCGGGTCTGGGCGGAGCCCAGCCTTGCTTGCTGGCGGGTCAACGAACCCGCCTGCCGGCATCACAGGCTCGGGTCGATCAGGTACTTCTCCCCTGTCGCCTTCTTCGAGTAGGCCGCGACGATCTCCGGCCGTAGCGCGTCCCGCAGTGAGACGATCCGGGTATAGTGGCTCACGAACGTGGTCCTGAGCTCGTCTCTTACCCGGTGCCGCAGCTTCAGCGCAGCCTCCTGGCCGATCTTCGCGAGGAACGGGGTCAGCAGGAAGCCGCCGACGCTCCAGGAAAAGCCGATGCCGCGGTCGATGACCGTGGGTCCCTGGCCGAGCCAGCCGTAGATGTAGACCTGCTTGAACGTCGATGACCCGTAGCGGCTGTATGCGGTCGCGGCGCGGTTGGCGGCTGCTTCCATCGCGTGCAGGATGGTGTTCGGCAGCGTCCCGTCGCCGATCGCATCGAAGGCGATCGTGGCCCCTGTCGCGGCGATCGCGTCGGTGAGGGCCGTGGAGAAATCGGCGGCACTGCTGTCGACGACGTGCACGGCGCCGATGCCGCGCAGGATCGCGGCTTGCGCGGCGCTGCGGACGATGTTGACCAGCGCCACGCCGTCGGCGATGCAGACCCTGTTGAGCATCTGGCCGAGGTTGGAGGCCGCGGCCGTATGCACCAGGGCGTGGTGCCCTTCGCGCCGCATGGTGTCCACCATCGCCAGCGCGGTCAGGGGGTTGACGAACATCGAGGCGCCGTCGGCGGCACTCGCCCCCTCCGGCAGCACCATGCAGTCGCGCGCCGCCAGGGTACGGTATTGCGCATACATCGCACCGCCGGCCATGCCCACCAGCTTGCCCAGCATCGGCTGCACGTTCGCACCCGCGCGCACGACGGTGCCGGCCCCTTCGTTGCCGACCGGCATGGACTCGTCCAGGCGCGTCGCCACCGCCGCCATCCCCGCCTGCGGTACCCGCATCGTCAGCACGGGGCGCTCGGTGGTGCCGCTGGCCGTCATCGTGGACAGATCGGCCGGGCCCAGGAGCAGACCGAGGTCGGAGGGGTTGATGGGTGTCGCCTGCACCTGCACCACGACGTCGTCCGGCCCGGGATCGGGAACCAGCAGGTCCGCAAGATCAAGCGTCAGCTCGCCAGCATCCGAGATCGTCGTGCGCAGCCACAGGCCGGTCAGTGCCGTCGTGCTCATCGTCCGCTCCATCAAAGTCGTGCCCGTCCAAAGCGACCGTGTTACACAGGCGGCCCTTTGGAATGACCGGCAAAGCGAGCAAGGTCGAAGCTCCGCCTCAAACTCCGCCAAAGGCAGACCTTTGGAATCCATTCCTTAAGCAAGTAAGGCCGGTCCAGGGGCGGCTCGCCCCTGGCGGATCTGGGCGGAGCGGCCCGAAGGTTCCGACGGCCCGCTCGGGCCGTGGGTAATGGGCAGCGGAGGGGGAGCCCAGCCTTGCTTCCTTCCCGACCGCTGCCGTCCGGCTGGCGGACCTCGCCGCGAGCCGCCTATCCTGGCCGCGCCGAAATCACCCTCCGGCTGTCTCGCCACACCGGATCATCGCCAGGAGCACCATGCGACCCCACACCTTCCAGGCCCGACGCGCGGCCCGCCTGCTGCTGGTCCTCGCCGCGCCAGCCGCGTCCGGCTGCACCCCCTCCGGCGCCCCGCTGCCGGGCGCCGCGAGCGATGGGACCGCCAGCGGCGGAGCGCCCACCGTGACGGAGGACAACGCCGCGACCGCAGCCCCCGCCGCCGCCTCGATCGGCGGCACCAAACCCATCCCGGCCGGCCGCTAGCCCGGCCGCGCCACCCGCCGCGCCGGCATCCCCGCCCGCGAGCCGCCCCGCCCGCCGGCCACGACCCTCACGCCTCCGCCAGCTTCTCCCGGCTGGCCCGGACGCGGTCCACCCGGCGCCCGTCCATCGCCAGCACCTCGAACATCCACCCCGCGAACGCGATCCTGTCCCCCGCCGTGGGCACGCGCTGCAGCAGCGCCAGCAGCAGCCCGCCCAGCGTGTGGTAGCTGCCCTCCGCCGGCAGGTCCGGCAGCGACAGCCGCGACTTCAGCTCGTCGACCGGCATCATCCCGTCCATCAGCAGCACCCCGCTCAGCACCGCCGCCGCGTCGCCGTCCTCCGGCCGCTCGCCCGCGTCGCCGACGATCGCCTCCAGCACGTCGGCCGCCGTCACCACCCCCTCGAAGCTGCCGTACTCGTCGATCACCAGCGCCAGCCCCAGCGTGTCCGACTTCAGCCGCTCCAGCGCGTCCAGCGCGGTGACCGTGTCCGGCAGCACCATCGGCTGGCGCAGCACCGCGGCCAGCGACAGCGCGCGCCCGTCGAGCAGCAGGTTCAGCAGGTCCTTCGCCTGCACCACGCCCACCACGTTGTCGATCGAGCCGTCGCACACCACGAACCGACTGTGCTCCACCGCGCGCAGCGTCGCCACGATCTCCTCGGCCGTGTCGCCGCGGTCGATCCAGGCGAGGTCGGTGCGCGGCGTCATCAGCGCCCGCACCGGCTTGTCGGCGAGGCGCAGCACACGGCCGATCATCGCGTGCTCCTCGGTCTCCAGCACCCCGGTCTGCGCGCCCTCCGCCAGGATCGCGTGCAACTCCTCCTCCGTCACCGTCTCGCGCGCGGCGAGCTTCGAGCCGAACGCCGCCAGCACCAGGTCCGAGGACCGGCTCAGCACCCACACCACCGGCGCGCACACCCGCGCCAGCCCCGCCAGCGGCCGCGCCAGCCGCGCCGCCACCCGCTCCGGCTGGCGCAGCGCCAGCTGCTTGGGCACCAGCTCGCCCACCACCAGCGTGAGGTAGGTGATGAGCACCACCACCAGGAACAGCGACAGCCCGTCGGCCACCGGGCGCAGCACCGCGATCCGCGCCAGCCACGGCTCGAGCTGCGCCGCCAGGCGCGCGCCGCCGAACACGCCGGCCAGGATGCTGACCAGCGTGATCCCCACCTGCACCGTGGGCAGGAAGCGCTGCGGGTCGTCGGACAGCGCCAGCGCGGTGCGCGCCCCGGCCACGCCCTTGCCCTCCAGCACCTGCAGCCGCGCGCGCCGCACCGAGACCAGCGACATCTCGCCCATCGCGAACACGCCGTTCAGCACCATCAGCAGCAGGATGACGACGATCTCGACCGCGATTTCCATGGCCTCAGCCTACCCCGCACGCCAGCCCGGCCCAAGCGGACTTCCGCCGACAGGCGAAGCAAGCAAGGTTGAGGCTCTGCCTCAAACTCCGCCAAAGGCTCGCCTTTGGAATCCACTTGTCTCAGTAAAGCCGGTCCAGGGGCGGCTCGCCCCTGGCGGGTCTGGGCAGAGCCCAGCCTTGCTTGCTGCCTTGCCTCTCCCCGCCGCGGGCGAACCGATGCCCCGCCCCGCGCGCTATCGCCGCGCGCCCTCGCCTCCTGCCGGGTGTCGCCCGCCCCCGCAAGGACCTCGCATGACCCCACGCCTGCCCCCGCTCGCCCTGCTGCTCGGCCTGGGCGGCCTGATCCCGTTCCTCGCCTGCGGCCTGGGCAGCGTCACCGCCGGCGGCGCCGTGCCGGCCGACCGCGCCCTGCTCGCCCTCATCGAGTACGCCGCGATCATCCTGAGCTTCCTCGGCGCCGTGCACTGGGGCCTGGCCCTCGCCACCCGGGATCACGCCGCGACCGCACAGGCGGGCTTCCTGCGGCCCGGCAGCGACGGCGTGCGCCTGGCGCTCGGCGTGCTGCCGGCGCTGCTGGGCTGGGCGGCGCTGCTGGTCTCGGTCGCGGCCGCGCCCGCCATCGCGCTGGCGCTGCTGATCGCAGGCTTCCTCGCGACCACCGCGGTAGAGGCCCGCGGCGCCCGCGACGGACTCGTGCCGGCCGGATACATGCGGCTGCGCTGGCTGCTGACCCTGGTGGTCGTGCTGGTGCTGGCCGTGGTGCTGCTGTCGCGCGTCACCGGCCTCGCCGTCCAACTATAAATCCACTTGTCTCATTTTAAGATATGGTTCATATTTGTTAGACATTGCCCAGGGAACGTGCACCATGACGGCGACCATCCTCCCCTTCCCGACCCCCGCCACCCCGCACGCCCCGGCCATCCTGCCGTCGACGACCGCGTTGACCCGAACCGCCACGGTCCTGCCGCTCGACACCCTGCCCCGCGCTGCCTCCCTCCGGACCCTGATGACCGCCCCCCCGACTGCGGGATCGACCCCCGCCGGACCGATCCCGGTGCGCGCGACCGGGCGCCGCGCCGCCGCGCCGCTGGCGCAGACCCCCTTCGCGGGCTCGGACCGACGTGCCCTGCGGCCTGCGCGCGCGGATCGGCCAGTCGCCCCGGCTCTGGACAGCCCTGCGCAGCGAACCTCGGCCGTGTCGCCGCCCGCCGGGCAGGACCGGCTCTCTGTCTCGCTGGCCAACCTGCGCGCCGCCCTTGCGCAGCAGAGCGCGGCGGTCGCGGCGTGGCGCGCCTCGCTGTCCGAGCTGCATGGCGCGGCCACCTCGCTGCACGCCGGCCTGACCCTGCACCAGGCCGCCATGCACGCGCTGGGCGAGCGCGTCGCGCAGCTCGGGACCGTCTCGGCCGCGCTGCCGGGCTCCTTCGCTTCCGGCCGCGCCGCCTCGGCATGACGATCCGCCGCGCGGCTGTCTGACGCTGGCGGCGCGCTGGCCTGACCCGCAGGGGCGAGAACGTCCCGGTGCGTGACGGGCGAAGCAAGCAAGGTTGAGGCTCTGCCTCATTCGCCAATGGCTCGCCTTTGGCATCCATTTGCTGAACAAGCGGGTTCCAGGGACGCCAATGCCTGAGGGAAGGGACCTTCGGCGCGGCTGGGCAGAGTCCGGCCATGCTTGCCGGCAGGTCATTCGCCGCCTCAGGACAAAGCCGAAAACCCCTCGCATCCGCCGCTAGGACCGCCCTGGCGCCGCCGACCCCCTCGCCCACGCCAGGTGGTCGAGCGGCCCGTGCCCCGCCCCGAACCCAGGCGCCGACTCGATCGCCGCGCGCACGTAGCGCCGCGCCCGCGCCACCGTCGCCGGCAGGGTCATGCCCTGCGCCAGCCCCGCCGCCACCGCGCTCGCCAGAGTGCATCCCGTGCCATGCGTGTGCCGCGTCGCCACCCGCGCCTGCTCGAACGCCTCCGTCCCCGCCGGCGTCGCCAGCAGGTCCGTCAGCACCTCGCCCGCCAGGTGCCCGCCCTTCAGCAGCACCGCCGCCGCCCCCATACGCAGCAGCCGCTCCGCCGCCCGGTGCATCCCGGCCACGTCGCTCACCGCCGCCCCCGTCAGCACCTCCGCCTCCTCCAGGTTCGGCGTCACCACCGCGGCCCACGGCAGCAACAAATCCACCAGCGCCGCCACCGCGTCGGGCGCCAGCAGCGACTGCCCGCCCTTGGCCACCATCACCGGGTCCAGCACCAGCGGCACCGCGCCGCCCGCCAGCACCCCGGCCAGCGCCTCCGCCACCGCCTCCACCACCGCGCGCGCGCCCAGCATCCCCGTCTTGACCGCGTCCGCCCCGATGTCGTCGAGCACGCTGGCGACCTGGCGCGCCACGAACGCCGGCGGCACCGCCATCACCGCCTGCACCCCCAGCGTGTTCTGCGCGGTCAGCGCGGTCAGCGCGGTGGCGGCGAACGCCCCCATCGCCCCGATCGCCTTGATGTCGGCCTGCACCCCCGCGCCGCCGCCGGAGTCCGATCCCCCGATCGCCAGCACCCGCCCGCGCAGCCTCGTCCCGACATCCTCGCGCATCGACCTATCCTGGAGCCGCACCGCGCACCGCGCAACGCCCATGCCGTCGGACAATGCCAGTCGCGAGCGACGGCCCTAATACCAACGGCCCTTTGAAATGACCGGTGAAGCAAACAAGGTTGAGGCTCTGCCTCAAACTCCGCCAAAGGCAAGCTTTTGGAATCCAGCACTTAAATAAGGCCGGTCCAGGGGCGGCTCGCCC
>JAABUY010002680.1_pt1 | contig 20720 bp, 24 predicted proteins | sample 5560271 | NCBI WGS metagenome assembly JAABUY01 (sample SAMN10711886, study PRJNA513374) | rock metagenome | isolation source: Antarctica rocks | place: Antarctica: Victoria Land, University Valley | reverse complement strand
CAGGCGATGTGCTGCTGGAGGGCTGTGATTGAGCACTGTCTAGGTCGCTGGCACCGCGAAGTAGGCGGCAAAGTAGTGCTGCTAAGAGATCAGCCTTGGCTACTGGCTCAAAATCGCTACAATCCACATCTTTCCATTCTTTTTGAAGCTCCGGCTTGCTCTTGTCAAGCAGACGTCGAATCTGCAGCAGCAGATTGTCCTTGACGTCTGCTGGCGCCGCAGGCGCAGTCATCGCAGCGTCGATCGGCTGACGAAAGCTTCCCAGGTATCGACTCAGCCAATTTTCAAACGGAGGGCGAGTTGGAACGCCACTGTTAGCTTCCAGTCAAGAAATTCCCCCATAAATCTCTTCACAGCCGCATCAGCAACTCTGCAGCCGCATTATTATTATTATTTGGTTTAACGTCCTTGGGGCCAACGGGGGGCCAACGGACAGAAGCTCAATGAACAGCTCAATAAATTCAACTAAAACACTAAAGCGTTCGAAATCTATGGCAGGGCTTTAAAACACACAAAAAGCGTTAAGAACACCACACTGTTCAGCGAGGGCAGCCCCCGACATGTGTTTGATTCCACATGACCACGGCTGACTTGCTACCTTTCATCTCAGTGCGGTGCAGCGCAGCTGAGCCCATGCCCTAAAGCATGTCAAAACAGAAATTGGTCGAGTGTGCAAAATAAACCTTCTATGATAATGGCATTTCCTAAAATACCTGCCCATAAGGTTAGTTTGATCCGTGGAAAGAAAAGATGCCATTGTGGATGTGGATGAGGGGTCAGAGAAAAGTGACGGGTGTCTGGCCCGTATGTGGTCATAGGCTGAACATGCAAATAGAAAGTGATGCTCATCTTCTGCAAAGCAGGAGTGGCATACCATACATAATCTCTGATTCCTAGAAAGCACTTGACTACCTGGCAGAAAACGACCATTGTCTACATGTAAACCGTGACAACCACATCTGAATTTGCTGATCAGCCTCCTGTTAAAAAAGCTTCTAACATTGGAAAGATACTGAGCATATCTGTACTCTGGGTGTAAACTGCGGTACAGGACTAGACTAGACCCCAACCAAAGACATGAAGTCTGTACTCATGCTCTGTCAGCTTGCTCTTGACAAAATTTCTTGAATTGTACTTGGCTGTAGGAGGTCAGCTGAATTTGCAACTGCATCCTTTTATCACCTCAAACTCTTGGGACTCAGAAACGCCACATGATCCGGGGTTTGACTGATTTGCTGGTGTGTTGGTACACAGGGTGCGGCTGTACTGCAAGGGGGCAGACAACATGATCTATGCTCGATTGACGCCTGAGCAAAAAATGGAATAGGCTTGCCAGCTACACCTAGCAGAAATGGCTAGGGAAGGGCTGAGGACGCTATGCCTAGGCCAGCGGGACATCAGTAACAGAGAGTTTCAGGTCTTCTGCCTGGGCTCAACATTCCAGCCAGAGCTGAGCGTTCAGAATGTCATCTAGCTGTGCTTTGTCTCACAGCTTTTTGCTAGCACAAATTTTCATCTGGACCTGTACTATAGCAAGGATGTCAGATGCCGCCAAGGTCATGACCTCCTCCCGGCAAGGCAGATACACTCTCATGTTATGACATCGACACGCAAACATCAGCGCCTGACAATACTTATAAGTATGGAGTCACATTAGTGGCCGTGACTGACAACAAGGTCCTCATGTCCTGCAAGCATATCAGTCTTGGCTGAATGTAGCCACATGCCCAGTGTTCCTGTCAATGCTTAGGTCTGCAATTTCCCCCTATCATGAGGCGGCTGTACTGCTTCAAGCCAGAGAAGTGTCCGCAATAACACATCGCCACAGTCACACCATGTATGCAGGCGTGGAGCTCCAGCTATCATGAGGCAACTGTGGCGCTGCAAGGCAGGGAAGAAGCAGTGGCAGCTCAGGCAGAGGCTATAGAGACAAACCTCACCTTGTTGGGGGCCACAGCTGTGGAGGACCGCCTGCAGGAGGGGGTCTCTCAAGCCATCTCTACTCTGTGTGCTGCTGGCATCAAGGCAACTACTCACATGCTTCTGCATGGGCATGCTTTTGGGATCTTGACAGCCATATGTGAGGAGTGGAGGATGATTGATTGAAGGGTGAGGTGTTGGAAATGTGGGGCGAGGGATGGGGGAAGGCAAGGAATTGGTACCATGCAACTTCTGGTGTGTGGGATTACTAGTTCCTTGACAGTAGAGAACATGCCTTGCCAGAAGACAAAATGCTCGTTCTGGATTTGTCTGTAGCTTGAGATTGTGTGCAAGATTACGATTGCATGATTCTGCATTTGATTGTAGAGTTCTGACAGAATCATAAGTGAGAAAGGCATTTTGCAGGCCTGCTGTGAATGTCAGGCTGCTTGAATGTGCTGATGCACATTCATCTGTATTTGTCTCCATCACCAGCTGCAGATCATGCATTGCTCTGCGTCTGATGATGTTTTGTGTAACCTGAAGGTGTGGGTGCTGACAGGAGATAAGCTGGAAACAGCCATCAGCATTTCCCTGTCATGCCATCTGTTCACGCATGACACTAAGCAGATGATCATCCGGGAAAATGATCTAGCAGATGGCAGGGAAGCTGTGTCAGAAGCTTTACAAATCAAGGCCACAGAAGCCAACAGGATCAACATCGAGGAGCAGCAGCAAGGCCGCAGGGGATTACATCTGCATACCGTATGCTGCCACTCTGCATGTTTCTGGCTCTGAGACCAAAACCATCAGTACGATCTCTTGTATGTCAGCACAACAGGCTTTCAGTCAGGAGTGTGGTCAACACAATAGAGAGAACTTGAGTGCGCAAAGTTTGCCATGCCAGGTTGACTTCTGTACAACTGCTTTCAGGCATGCACCTGGAAAGTGGTGCAAGTCACTGAACATGTGAGAGACTGCAGCATTAGCATGTGTAGCTGTGTCACAAGCTGCACAAGACAAGACGCACATACAGCATCTTTTGCTCAATTCAAGTGTCCATGCCAGCTGACTGATTCAGGATGCAGCAACATGGCTGTGTGGTACAGGCCTAATGTTGGACTGGTGGTAGAAGGCGCAGCGCTGGCAACTGCCCTGCTGAGGCACAACGCCCAGGCGTTCTTGAGGCTGTGTCAAGCGTGCCAGGGGGTAGTGTGCTGCCGGGTGACCCCCGTGCAGAAAGCCCAAGTGGTGTCACTGGTCAAGAGAAGTAGTGCCATTACGCTTGGTAATCTCCCTCCAAACCCCTCTCCACCTTCTCCCCCGTCCGCTCATCCCCCTCTCCCCGTCTATTTGTCGTCTCTTTGATAAGATGTAGCATAACAGCTGCAGCATCCAGCTTGTACGCCTGGTGCTGTGCAATGCACTCATCCAAGTGAAATGCAACAGTATTCTGACTTGATTCAATTGCTAGCTAGAGCAATCAATAGTGGTAGCAACTAGCTCGTCAAGCCTTGGCAATACCAGGTCCAAGCGTCAAGTGCCAAAACACTTCAAGTCTTGTAGCAACGTATGCCAGATCAATTGTGGGTATCTGTGCATGCATGTGTCTTTGCCTGCAGCAGAACATGCCAATTGAATGCAGGATATGCATATGTGCAGGTATTGGTGATGGGGCAAATGATGTGGGCATGATACAGGCAGCTCACATCGGGGTCGGAATCAGTGGCAAGGAGGGGCGGGCAGCAGTACTAACCAGTGACTATGCCTTTGCACAGTTTCACTACCTGGCAAAGCTGTTACTAGAGCATGGCCGCTGATCGTACCTCAGAAACAGCGAAGTGGTGGCATATGCCTTCTATAAGAACTTTGCCTACTGCATGCCCAACATCCTCTTTGCTGCTGTGTCAGGTGAGACGCAGTTGTCCTGGAGTGACAAAGCTGCCTGTGTGACATGTACTCAGCTCAATTTTGTTCTTTGCAAGACGCGTGAGTCACACATTGCTCCACACACTAGCTGGTATGTTTGACAGCACAGGCAGAGTTGCAGCACACCATTGCACAACAGACCAACTCCACAAAAGACTGCTTGGCTGCCTTGCTTGCCATGAACCATTCCATACTCCACAACGTTTGCATTGAATTGTGTCTAGCATGCTGCAACATCCAGTCAATGGCATGAGCAGATGTCGTCTGGCAGATAAAATAGGCTCATGCATTTGTGTGTGCAGGGTACTCAGCTCAGCCGTTATATGCCTCATCCCTCATAGCCACATTCAATGTGGTGTGGACCTCCTGGCCCACCATTGGCTTTGCAGTGCTGGAACAGGTAGCCCTCATGTCCCATGAGCTTACGCCACACAACACCTGTCGGGGCTGCCGCCTCAAAAGGCTCCCATCATGATTGCCGTAAAGCAAAGACCTTCTTTTGCCGCTGACTGTGATCACCTGTGAGAAGGACACCAGCATCATGCCTCATTGATGCTTCCTGCAAAAACCCAATTACCAACAGTAATGACAATGACCTACTGTACATTGTGACATTTGCAGGCCATGTCAAGGCTTGCCATATCCACTGTCCTTTTGCTTTTGCTTGTGAGTCGTAGCAATTCCGTGAGTCAAACAATGGCTGATGGACGTTTGATTACTATGACAGGATGTAAAGGCCAGCACAATGATGAGGCATCCTCAACTGTACAGGGAGACCATGAATGTACGGCGCCATGACTTTGTTGCCAGTCTCACCAGGTCTGCTCTTTGCCTCTCACTATCCTTCATAACTGCATTGCCACAGTGCACTCTTCTGCTTAGTGACATATGACTCGGAGACATGCATGTATGAACCTGCTAAGCATACTTGCTGGTTGGCATAGGTTGAGCTGGCTTGCGGAGCATTCAGCAAGTAATAGGTGTTGGTTTGCAAAGCAGCGCACAGCTGATACATTGTAGGTATTTTTGGACTGTTTCAACCAATTGCCGATGGTCTAAAGCATCCTGCTTGCTGCTGTCAGCTGCTGAATGGGAACTGCACACAGCTCAAGGACTGCAAATGCGCCACAACGCAACTGCCAGTCAGGCAACATGAATTCACTGATACTGAGTCACCTGGGCCTGCGTCTCGCTTCATGTGAAGCGTGTGATGTTACCAGGTGGCTGCTGGAGGGCCTGTGGCATGGCATAGTCTGCTTCTTTGTGCCTCTGCTGGCGCTAGGGCAATCCAGGAGGAACGTCACTGTCGATGGTATCTTCTCAGATGGAGTGGCCACGTACACCGCCCTTATCATCATCACTAACCTCAAGGTGACTCCTTTAGTTTATTGAGTGCTGAAATGGATCATTGCAAGCACCTGCCTGCACTGCAGAGACCGTACTAAGATTGCATCCTCGATGCAATGCGATCTGCTGTCTGCAACAGTTCAGCACCTTGCTGCTTGTTGCTGCCTCATTGATGTATGAGTATCAGGTATGGCCAGCAAATGTCTTTGCTAACACTGTTTTGTGTGCTGTGCAGGTAGCTATCAGGACGCACTACTTCACATGGATCAATGTGACCATGATAGGCCTGAGCATAGGCTGCTGGCTACCATCCCTGTATGGCTTCAGTTCTATAGGGCCACTGCAGAGAACCTTGACTGTTATGGTGGAGTTAGGGCCACACCTGTTTAGCACTCCTGCCTTCTGGCTTGGAGTGGTCTTTTGTGCCCCTGTCATGGCACTTCTGCTTGACTCATTCTGAGCAGCTGGCAGCAGCAGCAACATCCCTTAGATAGACAGATCTTTCAGGTATGCTGCAAGCTTGTCTTGCAGAGCAGCAGTGATCAGTGGGGACAGACACTGCGGGTGCTGAAAGCAATGAAAGGGCATGCAGGACTTGTCAATGTACCAGACTCTGGTGTAGTCCATGGAGAGCATGGTGGCGGACAGCTTTTGCTTGGGCAGGCCCTTGTCTGCCTTCACCAGCTGGTCATGGCGGCTGGGCCAGCGCTGGGAGTCCGTGCAGGGCTCGCTGTAGTACTTGCGCTGCACCTTCAGGGCTCTCAGGTGAACCTGGTCCGCCTGCACAGAACCTGTGAGCATATAGGATACTAGCTCTTGAAGCTGTGCCCATATCTGCTCAATTTGAGCACAAAGATGAAACCCATGCAGGTGCAAATCAGCAGATATCTACATGTTGTCTCATACAGGAACAATTGCAGCAGGCTACACATTTATACAAGCTTTACAACGAAAGCAAAGTTGGTCTCATGACAACAGCATCAGCGACTTGTGGATGAGTGCAAGGGGACAGACCTGAGGGACATTTGGCCAGCAGCGCAGCTCATGGGCTAGGGGCTCTTCTTCTTGCTGGCCAGGCTTGCCTTTGCGGTGCACAGTCAACCTATTGGGGTAGGGGCCCTCCCTGTTGCCCCACCTCAGCTCCACTGTCAGCAGATCCTGCCACAGCAGCAACAACAGGCGTCAGCGCTATTGCAACAACACCGTGTTTAGCAACAACTTGCACAGACCCTGTATCAGCCAAACCCTGCTCTTACAACATGTATGCAGACACTGCTGCAGTTTTGGCCCTGCCCAGACAAACTTGCTTGCCAGTTGCAGTGCGGGTCCTGCAGGGGTGTGTTTTGTCAGGCAGCAATGGGGGTGTGACTGCCAGGGGATGGCCCAGCGCACTTCTGCAGGGGGCACCTCCATGAGGCTGGTGGGGGACACGTCATTCTCGGCAATCCTGTGCACTTGGGCAAAGCCCGGAGCCCTGAGCTTCATGATGCACTGATTGGCCAGGATGACCACTTGGTCCTGCATACCCCAATAACACTGAGCAACAGTCACAAAACTGCTTACTGGTACCTGGCTTATCTGTGTGTCCACGGCTGACAACTTGTATCCATCTTAGCTTACTTGAAGCTGTAGCATGCACTGATACAATGTACGTCAAGCAGCACTACGTGACAACATCAGCGTTGCTAGGTGACTGTATGGCTTGCAACCTGGGTTTAGGACCAGATATATGATATGGTGCCGCACAGCTGGGCAGCCTATCTTTGAGACAAAATTCAGCAAGCAGCACAGTGCCATGCTGCACTGAGAGCTTGGCAGCCTGCCCGTAGGACACAACGCAGCAAGCAGCACAGCAGAAGGCTCACTTCTGGGAGCAGCATATGCTCTTCATAGGCGTCCATGTGGAAGCGGCTGCGCTTGCCCTTGCGGCGGGTGCCCACCCCACCTGCATCCTGCGTCCTCCTCAGCAGTGCTTGCCCTACCTTCTCCACCCGTGCCTGCACACACAGCAGCCAAAAATCTGAGGGGGAGGCTCTCAGTATTAACAGGTGCATGGCAAAGTGCTCACGCCAGCATGCGGTCAGTCTATTCCATGTGTCTGTGGGTGTGGCATGGTCCTTGTAAGGCTGCCCTACCTCCTTTTCAGTGCCATCACTGCCCAAGAAGGCGGTCACTTTGCCATCTCCACCTATGGCTCTGGGCAGCCTGAGGCGCCGGTTAGTGGTGCCCGCGCTAGGGCGCCCGATCAGCTGATCCTGGGTGGCATCCATGCCCTCAAAGGCTGAGGAAGCAAAGTCCAGGCCGCCGCTGATGGGCTGGGCAATGGGCCCCACCACCCCCTTCCCTACACTGTTGAAGACGCCTGCACCACAATCACCTACCTATTAATGCTGCACTCTCGCTGGTCTGTACAACCCTTGTGACAGCAAGTGGCATGCAGCTGGCTTCTGTGCTTTGTGGATCTTGATGACGATGCAAAATGTGCAGAAATGCAGCTAGTATTCAGAAAACATGCAGCAGGAGTCCAGAAGACATGCTGTGCTTTTTGCACATTCGTGTAGATCTGATTCTTTGCTACAGATGCATACGCATCCTTTGGCCATGGCTGTTGTACATAGAAGCCACTTAACAGCAGGTCATAAGCATGCAAGACATGCAGCAGTACACTCTACAGCACCTCCAAAGCTCTTGCTCTTGGCTCCTTCCACAGGCTTGGTGACCAGGCCAGTGAAGCTGCGGTAGATGCTCATGCCCGGGGCCGCCCCGCCCTCCACCACGCCATCACCCACACCCTCTATACTTCGCTCCTGCACCACACCATATCAGGCTAGACAGACATGCAAGACTGAGCCAGTACTGCGCACGACAACAGCACCCAGAGGACTGCACAGCCTGTCCCCTTGCACAACATATGTGATTCAGGCCATATTGCTATTGGCAATACCAGGGCAGCTGCATGCTGTCATGGTGACCCTAGTACTGCTTGAAAGCCTGGAGGAATGACTCAGGAGAGGCACTTCTTGGAGCTGTCAAACACAAATTACAAATGGCTTGTACCATCTCAAGGCACGGCACACAGCATCCTGGGACAGAATTTTGACAGAAAAAGTGGATTGACCTGCTTCTGCTGAGCTCGCTGCACAGCAAACCTAACATCCAAGGCTGCAGAGGCGACTCCGCCGCTGAGGGCTCCCAGCACACCGCTGGCCCCACTCAGGATGCCAAACCAGTTGCGCAGGAAGCTTAGGGCCACTCCAACCAATTTGTCCCTGCACGGACCACTTGCAGAGTCAAGTCATGCATTGCATTCTGTGCACTGAATTGTGCCTAGATAGGCTTGCTTGAGTATAGCCCGGTAGCTCCAAAGCTGCAAAGTTCTCATGAAGCACCTGAACAGCACAAGGTCTCCACCTGTACACCCAATAAATTGGCTGCATACAGCTACAATGAAGGTGCCTCTGACCGCAGCAGGATGCTCAGCATATTGAAGTCAAAACAAGACAAGAAACAAACCCTCACAAGCAACAGAAAACGACTATAGAGACAGACACAGATTATACCCCAAAATATAGACCATTGGAAGTACCAGGAAAGGCCTAGAATGTCAAATGCTGATCATGCACCTTGATGTTCTGGCCGACTTCAGAGATGAACACGCTCCACAGCATGGTGCTGTTCTCCATCTCAAAGCCAGTCAGCTGGACGGACACATTCTCAAAGTTGCCATGTCCAGGGCCCATGACAGCGTCCTGCCCGCCCACCTGGGCCTGGCTGCCAGGTCACCACGGAAGCTGCACATGCACAACGTTCATTCAAGTCCACAATTGTTTCTGCCTGGCATGATGGTGCTAGCTTGATAACACAGCAACTGCAGCTGATGTACTGGCACCTGAATCTTTCAACCATAGGCAATGAGAAATTGCTCACACTCTTGACTGCTTGCATCTTGCACAGGCTGTTGCTGTTTGAAAACTCAGAAGCAGCATACCTGACTTTGCCAGCTAGGTTGCTGATGGAGACCAGGCTCATCTGCATGGGCACGTCTGTGGCGGCCTCTGTGTGCTCCTCATCCTCTGGAGCAGTCAGGCTGGGGAGGTCCAGCCGCTGCACCATCTCGGCTGCCCTCCATACCAGCGTCTCACTCAGTGAGATCTGCAAATCACGCACCAGGCAGTTGCCAGCGCATTGCAGAACTGCTGACTGGTGCACATTGAAGATGCCGATGTTGAAGAAACTGTACCTCATGTCTGTTTTCACAGCTGCAGTGCCAAACAGATCTTGAGCTGTTGCCATGAAGTCACTGCCTGCTGCTGCTTGCACGCAACAGTTACAAACTTGGCGGGTGCTTCCTAATGTGCAAACAGCAGCTGTGCAGTGCAGATGCCACTGCTCGCAAACCTGCAGAGTTTTGGAAATCTGGAAGGAAATGAGTGGGTAGTAGGTCTGGCAGCGCGCCAAGCCGGGCTGGCTGATGACTGCCAGGGACAGCAGAAGGTGGCACTCCGACGCCTCCTCTGCAATGTCAGCTGGAGACAGCACGACCGAAAATCTGCAGAACACATGTACAGCTCTGTGGGGTTGAAGCTCATGTGCATAACTGGCAGTATTCCGTGCAGAATATCAGAAATCTTCTACCGTTTGGCGGCCTTGCACAGGTGCGGTGCAAGCCAGCTGTGGTGGATGGATTTGACAGCACACGTCAAGCTCCCTTCGCGCTTCAGCCAGTATATGGGCTGTCATTCATGCTTGATACATCACTGTAACCCTCCTGTGCCGTCAGAAATCAAGCACAAGCTACACCAGATGCAGCAGCTGCAGGGAGTCCATGCCGTGCAACCAAATACCTGAACGCTGATAGCTGGTCAATGCTGTCAGGCTGTTTTGCAGAGCACCACTGAGCAGTGGGAACAGCATTTTGCCCAAGGCAGTGCTGCAGTGCAATGGACTTAGGCCACTGCAGACCTGCATGAAGAGCAGATCTTCACAGGTGTGATTGCAGTGGCACCAGCCTGCTGTCAGGCTGATTTGCAGAGCACCACTGAGCAGTGGGAACAGCATTTTGCCCTGAGCTGTGTTGCAATGGCTTGGTGTTGGGTCACTACAGACCTGTATGAATAGCAAATCTTCCTAGGTGTGATTGCGGTGGCACCAACCTGCTGTCAGGCTGTTTTGCAGAGCACCAATGAGCAGTGGTAACAGCATTTTGCCCTGAGTTGTGTTGCAATGCCTTGGTGTTGGGTCACTACAAACCTGTATGAATAGCAAATCTTCATAGGTGTGATTGCAGTGGCACCAACATGCTGTCAGGCTGTTTTGCAGAGCACCACTGAGCAGTGGGAACAGCATTTTGCCCAAGGCAGTGCTGCAACGCCTTGGTGTTGGGCCACTGCAGACCTGCATGAAGAGCAAATTTTCATAGGTGTGATTGCGATGGCACCAACCTGCTGTCAGGCTGTTTTGCAGAGCACCAATGAGCAGTGGTAACAGCATTTTGCCCTGAGCTGTGTTGCAATACCTTGGTGTTGGGTCACTACAACCTGTATAAATAGCAAATTTCCATAGGTGTGATTGCAGTGGCACCAGCCTGCTGTCAGGCTGTTTTGCATAGTACCACTGAGCAGTGGTAACAGCATTTTGCCCAAGGCAGTGCTGCAGTGCATTGGTGTTGGGTCACTGCAGACCTGCATGAAGAGCAATTCTTCACAGGTGTTATTGCAGAGGCACCAGCCTGCTGTCAGGCTGTTTTGCAGAGCACCACTGAGCAGTGGTAAAGCAATGTGTCACTGTGCAAGGACTCCTGTGCTGTCAGAAGAGACGCACAAGCTGCAATGGATGCAACAGCACACGGGACATTCATGCATCCGATATACCTGGACGCTAATAGCTGGTCACCGATTTGCAGGTTCTGCAGGCTGAGCTGCATGCGCTGGAAGGTGCCTTCAGGGCCAATGCCCATGGCCATGCTGAAGCTGAGCCCCTGAATGGTGACAGCTATTAGCTCCTCTGGCAGGTGGTCCACACAGCTGATGTCCAGGCTGCCAAAGCTGAGGGACACGTACAGGGCATTGCCGCTCTTGTCGGCTGCCGCCGCCAGCCCAAGCACTGCAAGCTCTTCATTTAGGCCCTTCCTGCCTACAGAGCCAAACAAAAGGCTTGTAAAGTTGCTTCCAAATTAGTACTGATTCTGCATTTGCGAATTTACTGACATGAAGATGATAATCAGGCAGCGCATTGAAAAAGCAAGCCATTTTCCTTGTTGGCACAACAGTAAAGGTTCTTCAGCCAGATGTACAAAATAAACACACTTGAATTGCTTCACCAGCGTGATGAAATGCAGGTTGATGCATGCATACCACATTCCCTACCACCAGGCGCCTGATGACACATGCAACTCAATTAAAGATCATGGCCAGGCTTACTTGGCACAATGCGCAGCTCCCTGTCAAGGCCACCTCGCCCCAGCCCTGTCCCTCCTAGGCTCTGGAGCCCGGCTGTTGGCATGCGCTCCTGCTCTCTATCAACAATCTGCACCAGCACAGCCCAGATTGTCAGTCCATCAACATAAAGCCATTTCTCCCCTGATGGCTGTTCTCTTTATCGACAAGTGTTGTTGGACACGATTTTAGCAAAGCATGTCAACCTTGTGTATCTTGCACCACACCTCAGCGCAGACCATGCACTTTTCATCGAGCAATAAAGCACAAGTGGTGATGCACACCTGCACCAGCACCTCTCCAGGCTGCACAGAGAGGGGCAGCCTGGCCAGAGGCCCTCCCATACCCCTGTTGTGGGTACTGGTGTCCTCCCCAGTCAGACTTGGGGTCAGGGGGATCCAGGGGGTACCGCTGTGGGCTCTGCTTGCCATATGCTTCCTGCACCTCCACCTGTGTCCAAAACCCTTGGTCTAAATTAAGGGGCCTGTGGCAATCATGCATATGCTGCATTGTAAGTTTTGATCACGGCAGTCACCTTTGGCAAGGTAGCGCCTGAAATGCTATGAGGGCAGCTTTGTCTTATCTCCCTGGGGTAGGACTTCTCAGTGACCTGCCAGGCAAAGCCCGCCGCTGAGTATGCCAGCAACGGCTGGAATGGTAGATCACCTGAAGAGTCACGGAAGCAACAATCAGTACATTGCTTCCATATATATATATGAAAGCTCACTACAGCCATCCAGCAGCAACTTGTACGCATTGGTGTGCTAGTAATGACAGAATTCAACTAGAAGCAAAAAAACTTGCCAATGAGACCTGGAATGCACCAATACAAGGGAAACAGCCTTTGTATGCCAGATGGAAGGCAGGCTTGGTCTCACCAATGCCAGCTTGTCTATATTGGAAGGGATGGGCAGTTCGGTTCTCCAGGAGGTAGGGGTCTTGGGAGACACGCTCTCCAGCACCAAGTGCAGACAGCCTGGGTTGCAGATGGCCAGGGAGAAGCGCAGGATGACCACCTCTATCCATCGCCTCTGGGCCTTCACCTCCATCGCCACTTTGCCTGCACCAGCAATGCTGTCAAAGACATGCATGTTGGCTGGAACCTAGCAGCCGCAAGATCTGTCAGAATTCCCACAGGTGACAGTGCAGCACAGAGTCAGCAAACATGATGCATGCCTGCCTGGCCATCTGCATGATGGCACCTGGTGCACTGGCGCAGCCTGCGGGCCACTCTGGGCCCATGCAGCTCCCAGGAGGGGCCGGTCCCGGTGAGCAGGGTGGCTACGCTCCTCTCTGAGCTCTGCTGGTCTGCCTCCTCTGCTGAGGACGCATCACCTACGCTGACATGCCAAGCCTAGACACACTGGTACACAATGGCAGCAGCACAATGCATAGCAGAGATTTGACACACAAATGTCTCCAGACTATATTAGGAGGAAATATTGACTGCTGGTACGAGTCTGAAGACTGCCTCATCAGCAGCCAAAAGTACAACATGTCAGCTTGATGAACGTGACAACTTCACAACCTCAAGGGTTCACTGGGCTCCTGCTACAGCACTAAAGGCGTGGATTGCACATGCTGAAGCAAGGTAATCAGGTCACCTGGCCTAGCAGTTTCCAAAGGCTGAGGTGGCTGCACAGGAATGGCCACATGTCGGTCCCACCCCCCCCCCCCCGGGAAGGAGGCCTCAATGAGGTGGCTCCAGGGGGCGTTCACCCCCGAGCCTGCAGTCTGGGGTCCAAAGCGCAGGCACACTGCCCTTGAGTCTGACCTCATGCTCCAATGCACCGCCACTCCCAGAGCTCCTGCAAGGTCATTCACGTCACAATACATGATTGCCTAAAATACATAAACAGGTTTGGCAGTTGTTTTTGACATACGCATTGCCCCTTTCGGAACAACCATGCTGTGGCGGTTAAGTCAGCACTGTAATCCCTATGTCCCAGCTGGTGCTGTGCTTGCAAACAGCTGCAGTAAGCTTTGCAACAGGGGTGCAATCAAATTGGCTGCATAACATGCCTGTAGGTACATCAATGCATGATGTCCAGTCCTGCTGGGGGTTTGCAACCACTCCCTTCAAACCAGGAGGGGCCCTCTGGGGCTGCTGACCCTCAAGGGTTGGACTCCAGTAGCCTTGCCGCCTAGTTGCTGCACCTTGGCGCCAGTGTTGAAGTGCAAGATCTGAAGACCAGTGCAGTCGGAGATGACGCAGTGAGGCTCAAGCCTGAGAACCTGCAGTCACACCTCATATGGTTGCCAACACAACTCAACTGACGCCTGTGTCTGTTGATGATCTTTGTTTCAACACTGATGTGACAAGAAGTTGACACTTGTCCAGGCACCTTGCCTCAGGTGTGAAAGGTGGTTTTACGCGTGATGGTAGCAAATCATGTAAAGTGTGTTGATTCACCCCATTCCTACTGCCCTTACCATGGTATGCTCAAAGCCAGCGCCAGCCATCTCTACTCTGGCCACCACCTCATGCACGGTGCCCCACTCACTCAGGAATCTGTGCACGCAGCAGCACCGGCTTGGTGTTCATGTCATCTGCCTGGCTGCTGTTGTCGCTGCTCTCCAGAGGCAGTGGCGGCGCCCAGCCGGACTCCCCAATCTGCAACAGTGACAAACAAGTCATGCATACCAAATCAGACTGATAGCCATCCACAGCCAGCACATAGTCACAATGCAATTTAGCGGATCTCTGTCACATGACAATGCATCTGAAACATGTATGGGAAGCCATGACAAGCAGCTCAGGCTCAAACAGATAGAGGCATGGGCTTACCCTGAGGCACAGTCCAAAGAACTGGGGTCGGTCACCCTGCTGATTGAAGGCCGTCATGCGCTGCATGGGGTAGGCCATCATGGTCACAGCCCCTGAGCCCACCTGCCTACAACCCCGGGGGTTCATCAGATTGGGGTCCCTGTAAACCAAAACAAAAGCCAATGCACTGACTCACACGCATGTGTAATCATCTCACGCATCATATGTTGCTTCAGGAGCCAGCATGGCTGACCAAGCTCTCTAGGCCACAGTCTACAAGCACAAATGAACTGAAAGTCCACCTGTGCATTGAAAAGCAAACAAGACTTGACGTGGGTCCCATTGACCCCGTCACAGTGCAGCTGACCTGTACAAGCAAGGCCGCACAATACTCTGATCTAAATGCGGTGAGCTCTGTGATTCAGACTACAACTCACGCTGCTTTAGGCCTTGTCTCCATGATTGGGCTCCTTCTGGGGCTGCGGCTGGGTGGCCACCCCCACCGCCCCAATGGGCAGGTTTGTGGCATTGACCAGCCAGAGAGGCACGAACATGCGCACCAGCAGTGGTGAGCCTCGTGCTGCTGCTGCTCCAGGATCCAGTTGCTGCAGTAGAACATATTATCAAGGTCAGCATACTGCATCTGCTGCTTTGTGAAGCAGCACACGTTTAAGGCCCAGGACCTGCTCCAGTGTGGGCATGTGCTGGCAGACACTCTGACCTTGTGCACCTATAATCTGGCAGTGCTGCAGCAGTACCTTGACTCTCTAGCTCAGCTATCTGTCACAGCAGATCTGGGCTGTCTATAACTTGTCCTGCATCTGCCAGGCCTCCATGTCAATATCTTTATCTAGGAAGATTTCCTGAGGCTTGCTGCCAGCCCTGGCCGCGTGGAACTTTTCAGGCAGCCTCTGCTTGCTCGGGTGCCAGCCCGATGGGAGGAGTAGCCCTCACTCACCAGCACAGGCTGTGGCTCTACCAGGTCATAGCCATCTGGGTAGAACTGCAGGCTGATGCTGCGGCGCATGTCTGCTGAGTAGATGTGCACATGCTGGCTGCTGTCTTTGGCGCCACTCTGTCTCATCATCATGTTCCCACTCCCACTCCCACTCCCACCCTGCGTCAGCCCTTGCTCTGTCTATTGCATTCGTAGACCGGATACACATCAAGGCCTTGCACGAGACATGCTTGTGGAAGCACAGCAGCAGACCAGAGTTAATTTGAGCAGTCAGGCAATGTGGTGACAGCATGTAAAACTCACATGACATCAGGCCTTGCAACTGCTTGACTTGTCAACCGTGAAGAGAAAGCGCCACACAGGACTTTCTGTTCCAGCATGCAGGCTGCTGAGCCACTGCAGACGTAGCACTTTGCAATGAAATAATACACATGTTAAACAAGTAACACTGTTACCTTTCTGGCAGGCAGATTTGAGGGAAGGTGTTAGTCCTCTGCAGGGCGTCCTGCTGGCGGCTGTAGCGGTTGCGCTCGGTAGGCAGCAGGTAGCGGCTGCTCCACCCTGCCAGAGGCACAAAACTCTCGTGCTCAGACAGCTGCTCCTCTGTCACATTCACGCCGCTGCCACGCTTGCTCTGCAGCAGGACAGAGTCTGTTAGGTGATGTGCCACTTTGCAGACAGTGTGCATACTGGCATTGATTATGACAGCCATCTGTACAATGGCAATACTACTGAAGCTTCACTAGAGCTTAGGCATGCTGCAACTGCAGCGGAACAGTGAGTGACTATATCTGGCAGACATAGCCTCTTCAAAGCATGGAATGGTTGGACTTGACAAGCTTGACACCACCATGTCATCACAACTGTATAGCGTATACTGCAAGTAGAGGATGCCCGTTCTTACCAAGGACGGTTGGCGCTGCATCTGGACCTGATTTGAGGAGATGAATCTAGCCTGGCGAGGTAGCATCTGCCAGTCACTCTCTGCCAAGTCCACCACACATACCTGCAAATTGATACGCATAACATGTCAACATTTGGTCACCAACAAGGCAAGGGATATCTTTAGGCACAGCAGTTGGGCTGCTGTTTAGGCACAGCAGCTACAATTGGCTGCAGTCTGGTAACATGATGTTCAGTACACGAGCTTGGCAACATCCAGAAGGCTAGCTTGTTGACATGCATCAGCGCTCCTGTTTACAAGACACACCACAGCAGATCATGCAGCCAAAACCCCAAGATGCTGTATATGAGGGCACACTTGCCTCTAAGGCCACCTCACTAGTGTTGATCAGCTGACATAGACTGCGCAGCACTTCATTCTTGACCCCATCCCTGAAGCTGCTCTCCAGGGCCACCCCCTCATCGCCCATGCGCACAGGCAGCACCACTGCTGCACTCCTGTGCTTGTGCTTGCCCTACAAGTCTCGACATGCATCAGCCAGGACATGCTGACTTCTTTGACCGGGACTATCTTGAGCAGCCTTTACTCTGCATAGCAAGTGCTAAGCTGTCAGTAATGAGTCACATAAACTGGTCACAACACGGCTGCAGCTTACTTTGGTGGATATGTGCTGTCAAATTACTGCCTTGGCAGCGAGAGATTCATTTCAAGCTGTGCCCCGTCTTTTCTGTGGTGAGAACAATGAGGCAAGCAAAACAGCAGATAGCACAGAAGATACTGACAGGCAGATTCTTCTTGAGCATGCCACCAGCGCCAACATTGGCAGAAGCCTTCTGCAGCCCACTAGAGGCGATGACGACCCACTTGGAGTGGTCCCCGACCTGCAGGGCCCTCCGGCCGGCAGTGCTGGTGTGCTCCAGCCAGGCATCAGTGTGCAAGGACTTGAGATCCTGGTGGAACTGCTGTTGCAGGGTGTACCGCAACACCAGCTTGCAACCGTCCTTGCCCTGTGCCAGCAAGGAAGATCAACGGCATGTGGATCTAAGAGTGAGGCAGGTTTCTCAGGCCTCTTCTGTTCTGACTTATCATGTGACGTTTACGCACGAACAGGTTCCATGAGCTAATTTGGCCCAGCATGCGTCTAAACACAAAATGTAGTTCTGCTGCAGACGATTTCCACAAATCTCTAACCTGACTAGTGAATGCAGCTCGTTTCTTGCTTCAACTGCCTCCAAGCAGAACCCACTGCCTTTTGACCATGGTGTTTGCTGATCGGAGCGACTGTACCTGGTGAGTGGCCAAGGGCACTTCTGCTTGCTAGGTCTGGGAGTCCTTCCACTGCCGCATGAGTGACTACAAGGTAGCCAATGCACAGGCCTTTCAGCAAGCATCTACAAAAATCAATGACACGCTGTAGGACAGAGGAAGCCAAAAGCAACTGGGCAAAGGCGTCAAGACATAATCAATAGGCAAAAGCATCATGACAGCGTCAATAAGCAGCTTGGCAACCTCCCCAGCACGTTCCATAACACACCGGGAAAGCTAACCAACAAAGTCCAACAAACCATAATACAAAATGGTTCCAACATCCTCTCAGCGTGCGGGTGTCGCGGTAGTAGTACGTGAGATTGCGGCTGCGACGCAACCTGCCCCTGTCTCGATGCCAGCTGTAAGTCAGCAGTGGGAAGTACTAGACGCCGCGTAACCCACAGCGCCCAAACACCAACGTCCCGCAGTTCTGGCAATGTCGGATTGGGGTCGTGCAGCGCATTTTTATGAAAATATCCTTAAGCTCCTGGTACTGCATCTCCAATATCCCACCCAAGTCGAAGTTTCTCCCGGCGTCCCGGAAGCCCCTTCCCACAAACCTCCTCTACGCGATCAGTCCGACGTGCCTCCGCCTTGCAAGCTCCGACGTGGAAGACTCCGTGTGCGCCCTATAGCGGGTGTGAGGAAAACTTGCCAGCGCCGCCACAAAATGCGGATCCGCTTCTCGTCTGCCCATGCCTCGTGACGGACAGCCACCTCACCACGCGAGCAAGGAGGTAGAAAACAAGAACAGTCAGCTGCAGTGCCCAATCGCTCTAGAGCCGAGAGCGATAGTTCTTGTAGTTACGGACAGTTGACCACCATACAATTGACAGAACCATTTCACATGAGACACATCTCAATGTGCTCTTGTGCTTCCTGTCTTGCTGTTTGAGAAACAGCTTGCAAATATCCCAAATGTGTCGGCTGTGCAGCTGCATGCAAGGCATTCTACTGGCTCATGATCACACATAGCAGCTCCCAACAGCATCAACTTTTGACAATGACCTAAATGCAAATCTGTCAATAAGATGTACGACTGCTTGCACAAATGGCATTCTGATGCAAAAAAAATAACAGCTTGCTCAATACATGGATACACCACCTCCTGGGTGAAGGTGCTTCCTGAGTTTGTTGAGGTAGTCACGATACTTTTCCTTCTCAGCTTCTGTGACGGGTCTGCAAGCTCCTGACTGGACACCATACTTGCCATTTGGGTGTATGCTTGCTGCCAAACACGGCAGCTTCTCAGCAAATCTGTTCACATTGAGCGGGGAGCTGTTTCTTTTTGCAGTCAACAGGGCCACTGCTTGCATGTCATCAAGTGACTCAATTGCTGCGTTGAATTGAGTCACTGCAAACACACCTAGGAAGAGCTGCTCTGCATACAGGTGTGCCGTGACCCAACACCAGTGCCCTGCAACAGTAAGTCAGGGGTTAGGATTTAGGGTTTAGGGAGGTGCATTTGCATACATGAAACATGCATGTCTGTCAAGGGGCTTTGACTCATGCAAGCTGACTGCTGCACACAGTAAGAGATGTCATGTGGTAGCTATATGCAACACCTAGACAACTGGAAGAGCTTGTGTAGCATGAGTGAGCAAGTTTTTTTTTCAAAACAAAAAACTGTAAATTACCCAAACCGATAAAAATGACCATTTCCCAAAGCCACAAAGGCCTGTAGCGGTTTTTAAAGCTGCCACCAGCTGAGATTTGATTCTAGTTGTACTGGACAGAGAGAAGCAAGGCAATCCAAACCCTGTGACATGCTTCAAAAGGCCCAACAGCGGGACCTTCTCATGAGCCAACAGATGTTTCAAACCACAGCTTGAACAGCATTGAGTGATGCACCCATGCAACCAACAAGCATACACTGCAAGCTGTACTGAGCAAGTCTAATGTTGTGACAGAGCCTGAATTGGATCACACCTGTCCAAGATCTTGCTATGCTCCAAAACAGCTAGGTCTTTCTGAGTGGTGTCGGTCAGGCCAGCAGAGTGATAGGCAGCTGATTGCAGCCCTCCAGCAAAGCTGTAGGATGAAGTCGCAGGCCTTGGGACGGGACTGAGGATCTGTACAGACACCTAGCTGTTAGCTGTTGAGAGCTGTCGAGTTCGCCAGTACGGTGGAGATCGTTTGGAACGCAAGCAAAGGACAGAAAATGTGAACGTGAGCTTTGCAATGTCCGAAGCAAAGGATCCTGTGCAGCCGAGCCAAGAAAACCCAAAGCGGCCACAACCGCATGCCTGCATATGAGGCATAACAGGCTGATAGCAGGTTGGTGTCCCTGCAAATACACCTATCAAGATTTGCCCTTACACGAGTGTGCAGAGACCCATCACCAAGGCATTGCAGCACTGGGTGAGGCAAAATGCCTACAGGTGTGTAATGACCCACCACCAAGGTACTGCAGCACTGCTCGAGGCAAGACGCATACCCCATTGCTGACTGCTGCTCTGCAAATCAGGCTGACAGCAGGTTTGTGTCCCTGCAAGTAGATTTGCTCTTCATACAGGTGTGCAGTGACCCAACACCCACTGCCCTGCAGCTCTGGGTTTGGGAAAATGTATTTCTCACTGCTCAGTGCTGCTCTGCAAAAAACGCTGACAGAAGATTGTATCACTGCAAATACAGCTACGAAGATTTGCCATGCATACGGGTGTGCAGTGACTCAACACCGATGCACTGCAGCAGTGGGTTTGGCAAAATGCATTCTTCACTGCTCAGTGCTGCTATGCAGGAAAGGCTGCCAGTAGATTGTGTCACTGCAAATACACTGCTCTTCATGCAGACGGGCAGTGACCCAACACCAGTGCACTGCAGCACATGGTCAGTTAGGCAAATATATATATAAGCAAGAGACTGCAGTGTCATCTGCATTGTACAGCTTTGCTGAAACAAAGGAACAAGGGTTCAGCAGAACATCATATTGCTCTTTATGACTGCTCACAGAATGATCTGACGTTTTCAGACTGACACTTGACCGCCATACAATTGACAAAAGCATTTCACATGAGACGCATCTTAATGTGTTCTTGCCCACCGTCCTTGCCCTGTGCCAGCAAGGAAGATCAACGGCATGTGGATCTAAGAGTGAGGCAGGTTTCTCAGGCCTCTTCTGTTCTGACTTATCATGTGACGTTTACGCACGAA
>JAABUY010002679.1_pt1 | contig 20727 bp, 12 predicted proteins | sample 5560271 | NCBI WGS metagenome assembly JAABUY01 (sample SAMN10711886, study PRJNA513374) | rock metagenome | isolation source: Antarctica rocks | place: Antarctica: Victoria Land, University Valley | reverse complement strand
CCTCCTCCTCCTCCTCCTCCGGTTCCATTTCTTCTTCGGGTGCACTGCGCTTAGTGCCGATACGTGTGCTCTTCCTCGTTCCAATTGCTGGCTCCTTCTTTTCCTTGAGTGTCTTTGCCTTAGCATCACCCTTCTTGCCAGTAGCTTTCTTCCCGCTATTGGCTTTGGGCTTCTCTTTGGTTTCCTTTTTCTCCTCAACATCCTTTTTCACTTCCTCCTCTTTCTCGTCATCAGGCTTAGGCTCGGGTGGACCTTTGGCTGGTTCGTTCTTCGACCCAGCAACATTCTCATATCCACCACCTTCTTTCTCATACTCTTTGGACATTTTTTGTGCCTGTAATAGTTTTATACCTTAGTAAAAGTCCACCAAAACCAAAAGACAAAAAGATATTGCCATAATATAATAGTTGATTGCTTTTAGAGCTCTTACCTTCCAAGCACTCCACTGTCCTTTCCCCCCTCCGTCTTTGTTTGTCTCATTCTGGACTTCTACATGAGGAAGCACATTAGTCCTGCACGATGTCATTACATCACTAACTGGCGTTTATAGATTACGAACTTTCTTTGATCTCTTCACGCAACTTTGGGTCTGTAGGCTTTCCTTTCGAGGACGGCATATTCACGAGAGAAGCGGGTTCCAGTATACCAATAGGAAGATGTTGTTGCAGCGTTGTCGGGGTTTGGAAAACGCGGTCGCGTCGGTTCGCTAAGCTTACTTGATGACATCATTGCCAGAACTCAGCCGTAATCAAACAGCAACTTTGGAACACGAGAGCCAAAGGTATGTGCGCCCACAAATGAGGGATATTATTGTTGTCTAGCTTCTGTACTTCGAAGTACTTCTCAAGCTCAACTCTCTGCCAGTATCGCAGAGTCTTTTCTGATCCTCGGATGTGGGAATCCTGAGCCAAATGAATCCCAGTAGAGCATACAGGCTGTTTCTGAAGCTTCAAGACTGACAAATTGGGTGATCTCAAGTCAAATTCCTGACCATTTTCACTTCCGGGCCACCAATGCTCACGATCTTGATGCCGAATTGCTGAAGTTCCTTCTTTGCTGACCCCCAACCCTTTTCTCCGGGATCTACGCTTCTCGTGGCATCCTCGACCACACATACATTGAATCCTTCCTTCTTTGCGTCAATGGCAGAGCACCGGACGCAGTAATCGCCAGCTAACCCGACCACGTATACGTGGCTGATAGCAGCCTCTCTTAATACCTCAGCAAGGTCGAAGCTGGCTGCGTCTGTCTTGTTCCCGAAGCAGTCGGCGAATCCAGAGAACATCTCCACATCTTTGGTCCTTCCTTTCTCCAGGACTTTCGCAAGCTTAGAGCTGTTCAATTCCGGAATGATCGCAGCTCCCTTCGTGCCTTTGACGCAGTGCACCGGCCAAATCGGAATCTCGTGTATATCGGAAGGGTTGGAAGGGTTCGTTATCTTCACGTGAGATTCGAACGGTATATTGTTTGGAGGAGGATGGGACGCTTCGAAGGAGACGTGCTCCTGTGGATGGAAGTCCTGTCTAGCGATCTTGAGAGCGAATGGTAAGGAAAGAAGATCATTGATAATTGGTACTATTTCCCGGCCTCCAGAGACTGCCAAGGATCCATTCTACGGATCTCATGAGCTTTGTAACTTTAGCAAGCCTTCTTTGGCAAGCTCACATACCGGGGGGCAGAAGTCTTCTTGCATGTCGACAACAAGTAAGGCTGCTGCGAAAGCAGGCTCACTGTCGGAAGCCGCCATTGAGGCACTCACAGCTCCCCTAAGTAAGGTAGTTTCATTGAGCAGTATAAACTGTTTATTAGCGTTCCCGTGATTGCATGGTGGGGCACGGAACCGAACACAGGGACTGGAGTGATTTAATTATCGTATGCAAGGATTGAGATGACTGATGTTTGATTTGATGTAAGGCTAGTAAACCATCTAGTAGTATAGAAGCTCGTGTAATCGAGAGATTATTGCTCCACGGGTAATACTATGGCCAAGTGCTTTCTGGCATCAACGACCAGTCTCTTCGGTGCTGAAAGGGAAAATCTCGGCTCACCACTATCCTGCCATAAATTGACTTCTTCACCTCTCCTCTCTGATACTTGCTTGACGGGTATTAAGCCAGCTATGACATCCTGAAAGAACCTTTGCACCGCCAGCAGTATCTCTTTCCCGTCGACGGAGGATGTAATATGGCCACAGCCAATTCTAATCAAAGGTTTATCTGGCTCCATATTCTTCTTGTCGACGAAACTCAGTAGCTTCCTAAGCGAATCCATGTACTCAACAATACTGCCCTCCTTTGGGAAGATGACGGCTTGCTCGTAGGACTTGTCTTTTGCCATACGCTCATAGAAGGAATCACCAACGTAGAGATGGCGCTCCTGTTCGTCATACCAGGCCAGCTCATCGGGGGTGTGCCCTGGGGTAGCTATAATCTGGAGTTCCAGAGACGCCTTGTTGAACAACATCTTCTCGTAGTCCTTGGCCCAGTAAGAGACAATATATTTTGGAGTGGAAATACCGAGGAAGTGGCATAAGGAATGTTCAGGAAGATTTTCTTCGATGAAAGATTTCCCCTGCAGTGAAGCCAAAATCACAGGGTCCACATCTGTGAATTGAGAGAGTCCGAGAATGTGATCATAGTGGCAATGTGTGCAGATGACTAAATATCGTTTTGAAGGCTTGCCATCTTCTTCGCGAGGATTGAGCGGTCGCCTTCCATTGGCGACTACTGGAGAGGTCTCAATGAAGTGGCGCAAGGTACTCTCTGAGGGTCTTGAGGCATCAGCACTTCCTCCGCATCCGGTATCTGATAAAACAACCAGGTTTGCGTAAATCTTGACATAGATAAACGGATGCTCGGCGTACTTGTCATTCTCGACAATGACAAATGTTGTGGGATTCACTCTGGTACACAGAAAATAGGGCATTGCTCTTTCCATCTTCCACCATTCAATGATCGCTTCAACTGCTTAGATTCTCCACTTGATCCGAAACCAAAAAAAGTAAAACAGCTCAACGTCCCTACTGTTCCCCCGTAAGTAGCAAACAAGATCATGTGAGTGGAACGTATGGCGAATCTAGTCAAGAATCAACGAACGAGTTCCAACTTTATGATCGGAGGTGTTAAATCTCGCATTGACTCGTTCTCGTGTGTCGCCACCGAGGTTAAGGAGTGGGTTGGCGCTGAAACTTGAACGGGATTTTCAAAACACGCTAGACTTGAAACATGACACGACCTTGGTCAGCCCACTGGACAGAAATCTTCAGATCTCACTGACGCTACGCCTGGAATCATCACTCCTGTATCTGAGTAATAGAGGGATCTTGACACTTGACATTCTAGGGAGCACCTTATCCTATATTAGACATTCTAACGCGCGCATTCTCTTTATGATGAGTCGGACCTATCAATGGAGGACCTTGGATGGTGTTCGACGCGAGGAGAGCTGGTAGGCAGGTGAAGCAGCTGTTTCGAGGTCAGGATAGCTATAGACATCACGTTTGATGCCAAGCATTGACGATTTCTCTATTGGTTCCTGGCGACTGTACCAGGTCGAAACGGCATACAATGCTATTGTTCAAGTCTTGACTCCAGCAGTTACCAATTGTTGCTTTGTTTGGTCTTTGTGTTTCGTGACCGCGCCTTCATTCGATATGTGACTGTTCATGAAATTCTTAATATCAATAGAATCCCCATTGTGAGAATAATGCCATTATCACTACAGTCCTATTGTTATTAGACTCTTATTGTTGGCGGTATCAGTTCTTCATTCATTTCACTTCACCGAACCTTTGTCACATTCTGGAAAATTGGCTTGCGCAGCTATTGACCGTCATTGTTCTTATTCATTCTTTACTACTCTTTGTTGAACCACGCTGGTCGTTACATAGATAAACCTTCTCATTTCTATCTTATTCCTTCTATCAAATCCTACATCTTCCGCATACTCAATACTTCGCTCTACCCAGAATCACATACAACACTCAGAACAACCCAAATCTATACCGACTCAAACAAACCATACTCCACCAAAATATCACAAATACCTTCACCAACATGAAGGCCAACCTACGTGCCCTGGCGGCGCTCACCCTCTTCGCCTCAGCGAACGCACATTCCTGGGTCGAGATGATGGACGTCATTGCACCAAACGGAACTTTCACCGGCGCTCCTGGCTTTGCTCGTGGCAACTGCCAGCGCGCAGCTGGTGTCGATCCTGATGCTTGCATGGTTCACCTCCTACCTCCCAACGGCAGAGCCGGAGGGAACAAGGTTCTCGACTCAGACCCTATGTGCATGCCATCTCAACAAGCACCGACTCAATCGAAAGATAGCCCAAGACTTCAGGCTGCCGCAGGAAGCATGATTGCTCTTCGCTACCAGGAAAATGGCCACGTCAGTCTTCCCGCTACCCAGGCAGGGAAGCCACCAAACCGCGGAACAGTGTATATCTACGGCACCACCCAACCAGACCCGAATGAAAAATTCCTATCAGTACATAAAGTGTGGAACGCAGATGGCACTGGCGGTGACAAACGCGGCAAGCTTCTGGCGACCCAAAACTACGATGACGGCCAATGCTATCAGCTCAACGGAGGAGCCATCTCTACCACCCGCCAAAAACAATTTGCTCATGATGCTGCTCAGCCCATGGGTCCAGACCTCTGGTGTCAAAACGACCTTTCTATCCCTTCTGATGCACCTTCCGGAAAGCCATACACTTTATACTGGGTAAGTGGATTTTCAGCATCAATTTTTCCCAATCTATTTAATCACCTTAAAGAGCACAGGCTAACTCTAGAGTAATATAGGTGTGGGACTGGCCTACTGCCGTCAATACACCGGGAGAGCCAGCAGGCAAATTAGAGTACTATACTACTTGCATGGATGCACGCGCCCCCCTTCCCTCCCCCTCCCAAATTATTGAAGATAACAAAGAGCTAACTAAAGAACTAGGTCGATATCACGGGCGGCTCTAGCACAAGCAGCAAAGACTCCACCCCGGTCAAGTTTGTTGACGGACAGTCCCTCAATTACGCGGCAGTCTCCGGCTATGTGAACGCATTGGCAAAAGGAAATGGCAATCTGGCTTCAACAGCTCAGGGATCCAGCACTGCTGCTCCACAAGCCCCAGCTTCATCGCCAATGCCGTCTTCCAACGCACCGGCTGCGGCACCAAGCTCACAAGCAGCTCCTTCACCAGCTCCTCCTACACCAAGTTCGCAGGCCGCTCCTTCACCAGCTCCCCCAGCTGGTGGACAGCCAGCTCCAAATGCTGCTTCAGTACCTCAGATCACGCCACCTCAACCACCTACTTCAGCAGCGGCTGGTCCAGCCACAGTAACCGTAACAGCATCCGCGCCACCAACGACGGTCACTGTCAGCGCAGGAGTTCCACAGAACGCCCCAGTATCAGCAGGCTCCTCCGGAACAGCCCATGCCGTACCTGCAGTCACACCAGCTGCGAACTTCCAGTGCAACTCGTGCAAAATGCGCCGACAGACGAAGATTATTAGCAATATTGCCCAACCCCTTCAGACATAATTGAAGCTACCCCTTAGCTGTGGATTTGCAGGCACTCTTCTTGGACAGCAGGATATGCACAAATTCGCGCAATCCAACACACTCTTTTGATAGTAGGGAAATGTCTAATAGAAGATCGCTGGAGGATCTAGTCTTTTCAATATCATGATTTCAATACGCTTGCAATAATTCCCTTAGAAGCACTTTCATGTCCATGCGAAAGCAAGATATCATTCTCTTGTATCAAACATAGACCAGTATTACATCATATAAATAGAGCCCTAAGCGCACATACATCTCATGATTCACAACGCATGCCACGAGTAACATAAGAATCCACAGTACCTACCACAAGTGAACGGTAAACTCGTCACTTCCAGCATGTATCTTTGCGTAATGTTGCGACGTAAGAAAGGTCAGTGCAATCACGAATTCGAACGGCGCGCTACGAGTCGCAGGATAACCAACACCACGGCATCCATCAACGAGGACTTTTTGAACAGCGCTCAGATCGCTTTAAAGGCACACTGTAAGGCAATTAGGGTTATGGCAGCCTCAGCACCCAACCTTGCAAGGCTTAGCTCGGTTTGAAGAACGGCAGTTCGCGCGTTTGCAACAACGCAATCCAAACATGTCCCATCATTCCATTTCGGTCAGAAATGCAACAGGAACTTTTCACGCGATACGCAATACGAACGCTCAATCTAACAATCACGACTGGGCGCAACCGTCCCGCGGGTATACCTGTAAGGTCCGAGAGCCTCTTGAAACCACGTTCGATTACCTGCATTGATTGCTTGACATCTACTCTCGTGGCATTACATCCATGGTGGCCGGCGAAATGGCACGCATACTCCACAGCGTTACTCGGCAGCTTCCAGTGTACAGGACGCTACGCTCGTCCCCGAAAGATCTCAAGACTAAGGCCTGGGCCTTTGCAACAGTAATGGCTACCTGGGCAGAACTTCCATAATGGTAGACCTCATCGAGTCAGCAGTTGCATCTCAAGTGTTTTTACCTTTATGAGTTCTTCGTGTTTGGAGATTTCGGTCAATGATGAGGAACCTAGGCCCACTGTCGTTTTGCTCTCGTCAACGGATTTTGTAATAAGATCCTGCTGAATCGAGCGCCATATATCCGATACTTCCGTTTCCAGACTTCTGATCTATCGCGAACCATCCCATTAGCTATGCTACGTATCTGTTTCCATGCCATATCTACAAGGATACGCACAGTCCCGCTGCAGAATGACCCGTCTTAATCGTCGAGGCTCAGCGGCTATGCAAGTATGGCGCCCAGAGGCATATCGGCAATACTATGTATGCGGAAGCGGGGAAGCGAGATGTCATAGAACATGCCACGATGCATTGGGCTTTCAACTCGTTCAATTTTCCCCGTTGTGTGCGGAGGAAAACATCGCCACCTCTTGGGCTTCCTGACGTCTAAAGTAAACAGCAACTTATGAAACATGCCTGACATGATCAAGCTTCCGCAACGCGTATAGTGCTTGTCATGGGCTGCGGTTGATCCTGTTACCGGCTTCTCCGTAGGTTCTTCTGTCACTGACCACGAGTGCTAATGTTCGGTTTTGTTAGCCACTGTGCGTAGGAGAGGCGTCGACGGCGAACCTATAGCTGCAAGTCCAATCCGGATCACTGTGTCGCTCGGATGAGAATTTGAACAATGTGAACTCGTTACCCCAATCCGGATCCGAAGTATGCTAATCCACCTTGATGCTTCGATGCGTCGGTGTATGCGAAACTAGATAATTTCCTTCACTTACGTGGGTTTTACTCAAAGAAGGGCTATGGAAAGCTTTGATCCGCTAGTGGACTTCGGATCCTTTTCTACTATATGCTCTTGAGATATCCTACTATGGCCCTGGTGATCCTTTGTGCAACTCAACCTAGACCAGTGAAGGACTGCATAAGTTTTCTTTTGTATCGTTGCATTGTTTTTGTTCTCTCTAGATCTCTATCTGCATTTGCCAGGCTGCAGGATGGGAAGGATGACATTATGGAACCGTTACAAAGATATCATTGCTGCGAATTGGCACTTGGGCTTTACAGCGTTCGGAGGCGCCCCAGTGCAGTTCCAAATTGTAAGTGTTCTTTTGCAGAATGGAGGACACAAGGTCTGGGGCAGGGCTGACCGTAAATCAGCTTCACGCGAAATTTGTCGAGGAGCTTGGGTGGATTGACGAGGTTATGGTTAGCGAAGTACGGGTCGATTTGATATGCAGCAACTGACTTTATGCAAAGTTCCAGCAAATCTTTGGAATCAGCCAGGCTCTACCTGGCTCAGCAAGTGTGAAAATGCTGTTTTGCATCAACACGGTACATGGCGGTTACTTGGCAGGATTTATAGCATTCTTCCTGTTCTGGTAAGTATTCGTCCTACCATTGGGCGATGAAGCTACTTTGAAATATGACGTTGTTTCTGACAACTTGTGCAGTCTACCAGGCGCCATTGGCATGTATGCTCTATCACTTGGAATCCTACAAGTGCGCAGCACCATTCCTGCGCCGGTCTTCGCATTATTGTCTGGTCTCAATGCGGCCACCGTTGGGATAATTGCATTGGCAGCCGTTCGTCTCGCAGAAAAAGCCATCACCGACAAAGTGACCCGAGCCCTTGTGTATCTAGGTGGTATTTTGGGCATGCTTCATACGGCATTGTGGTATTACCCCGTAATTATGGTCGGCGCAGGGCTTGCGACAATGGTGTGGGATCTCAGATGCCCTCATACCATTCTCCAACTCCTCAGACGATGCGGACGGAAATCTGCGATAGAGAGTCGGTTAGGGGCTGACCTGGAACGATGCGGCTCTGGCTCCAGTCGGGACAGTCAATCTTCCCTAGAAAAAGCTCTACCGCCACTTCCTCTAGTTTACAAAAGGGAGCGCAACGATTCGCTCTTACCGATGCCGCTCAACGTGCCGCGAAGCCACGCCACCCTAACCCCCACAAGCACAGAAAAGCTCGACATCAAGGTTGACCCTCCCGCCGACTTTCCCGCTATGTCCTGGAAAATTGGGGCTTGCATCCTCTTCGTCTTCATTATAACTTTCGTAGCCATACTCGTCCTCAACACCATCTATCCGAACACCTCCCGCGGCTTCTCTCTCTTCGCGGATCTCTACCTTGCCGGCACCATTATCTTTGGCGGCGGCCCCGTCGTAATCCCCCTGCTCCGCGAATACATTGTCACCCGAGGATGGGTTTCGCCCCGTAACTTCCTCCTCGGCCTGGCCGTCATCCAGGCCTTCCCGGGCCCCAATTTCAACTTCGCCGTCTACCTTGGCTCGCTTGCCACAGCTGGCACGAACCTTCCTTCCATGGCCGGAGCGTTGATTGCATTTGTGGGTATCTTCACCCCAGGGATCATTATCGTGCTAGGTTTCATGGGCCTGTGGACCACTCTCAAATCCAGGACTTGGTTCTTGTCTATATTACGTGGGATCAACGCTGCGGCGGTTGGCCTTGTATATACTGCCGTGTACAAGCTGTGGGAGATGGGGTATTTGACTGCGGCGGTGCAAGGGGGAAGTCCGCTCGGGACGGACCCGTGGCTCGTAGCTATCACCGCTACGGCGTTTGTGGGGTGCGCGTGGTTCAAGCTAAACCCGCCGATGGCGATACTGCTAGGAGGGACGATGGGTATGCTCAAGTATGCGGTTGTGCGGAGCTGATATACGCACGACCGCTTTCACTGGATCGCTTCGAAGTCCGATCACATGACCGACTGCTCTAAGCAGATTTTGTTCCGCTCACTATAATGAAAGGGACGTCCTTGGCTTGAGGGAAAATTCCGTTGTGCATTACACGAGAAAAAACGGCGTTGGAAATTGGGAAAAGTGATGCATTACGGATATCATCGTCTGCCAATTGGGCTGAGACCGGCGAGTAGATATATTCGCTGGGTATAGGGGTGCATACTAGCCGTGGCATGTAGACAGCTGTAACGATAGATGCATTGGCATAGCATTGTTAGCATATATACTCTGATTTAAACCTTCGTTTGGAGCAGGATCTCTTTGTGTAACATTTCCTAAGACCAACTAAAGCGTAATCCTACAGTATCCGACAGGAGCACCTTATACTGTATCAATGACTATTCCACAAAACCATACAACTTCCCTCAAGCACCAACCAACCTCCTCTAAACCCTTAAAAATCACCCTTTGCTAACTCTACGACCGAGTTAATTAATTAAACTTCAACACCTCCATCACCTTAACGCAAACAGCACATACATCACTGCCCAGATAAAAACTTTCCCTGGCCGAGGGACAGCAACTGGGGGTTTTCAACATATCGCCTTTGCTCTGACAGCTTGGAAATGGCGAGGGCGGAAAGTGGTGGAGGGAGATGTACTACAAGGGTAAGTTATTTATTCTCTGGAGTGATCTGCCAAATAACTTTAATATATATTTTCCATGTACGAGTACATTATTCCACCTCTTGAGTAACCAGCAACAAACGCACGACCCACTCAAAGTAGCCTAAATTAAGAGAACAGCAAAGTATGCAAATACTCCAGCAAGTCTTTGATCCACATATCCACTTTTCCCTGCACCAAATCATGAACCTTTTTTGCGCCTTCCTATTCTCAAGAGCACGAGATTACACAGTTTCTTTCTGAAGACCAGATAGCGTCGTGACTAAGTACGTACAAAGCAGGGGAGCGAAAGCATACGAAGCAGAGGAGAAGAAAAAGCACTACTCCATCATCACCATGGCTGGCCAGCGATGGAACCCACCTGTACGCGGTGCTGGCTACGAACCTTCTGTCTATTTACAGAAGAGCCTAGAGGTTACCAAACAGACAAATCGACACGTCGATGCTCACAAACAACAATCCACATGGCTAGATGACCATGTGGCCAAACAGCGAACGGAAGCCCACGTCGAAGTGGCCAGCTTCCACATACATAGACCTACGATAACGCGGAGCCCGGGATCTGTTACTCGCGCGGCCAGCTCGTGACCTCCGGCATAGCTCTTCGTCGCCCCATTTATCGGTGTGATTGCACAATGTACAACTGGTCTGCGGGATATACTGTCTAGGAGTTTGAGTCGGCTGCTTGCAGCAGAATTTTCTTGAGCTCATCTGACTGGGTATGGAAAGTGGATTCAGGTTACAGCGACTAACTAGAATAAACAACATTGTGTGGTTTTTTTAGCTCTAAGAGCCTGTTTCACGCAGAGAGCTTTTCCATACTACATACATTGTCAGTACGACTCCATGTGTATCTACATACGTAGATAGTATGCTGTGCTTGATAGCCTTTGGCTGCATAAGCACGTTAAAATGAAGAAAGAAATAAAGAAATAAAAAATCACCATGGGTCTTCAAATCGAATAATCCACTCCCAGCAGAACCTGGGGGTAAACTATAATAATGATATCTAAACACTGTATCCACCTTTCCTGCAAGCATAACAAGAAGGTCGGAGTCGAGGATGGTAATCTGCAGTGTAGTGAGCGAGGGTATGGAGAATTGCATAAGCAGAGGGAGCTGGGTGTGCAAGAAGAGGTATTGGTCGCCGAACGGGGGTAGGGAAAGGTATACATGTAACGAAGATAGAACGTCTCAAGACAACGGTGGAAGCCGCTCGGCCAAGGAGGTCGGAAGGATGGGTGCGTGACAACAATAGAATATCAGTGGAAGTGCTTTGGCTTTGATAAATGACGAGGAAGTTTGAACTTCTGGGAGGGTTTGTAAGGAGTTTTAGAGGCAGAAAGTCTGAATGTGCGGCGAGAATATGACGGAAAATGGTGTGCGGAAGGGCTATATAGGGGGAGTGCGTGGCAGGCCTTGAAGAGTCCAGGATGGGTTGTTGGAAGGAGGGTCGTGCAATGGATAGGAGAACGGAGGACTGAACCAATGTATCTCGACCAGACTGCGCATGGACGAGCGATGGAATGGAAAAGTGATGAAGAGACCTTGTCTTCGAGCCCTATCATGAGCTCCTGGTGGACGAAACCAACAGTAACAGGTTATGTGAGCCCGAACTTTCTATTCTTATGTGCGTCTTCAGCTATCATATTAACAAGAACTTAACCCCTCACTCCGGACTTTCCGCATATTTTTGTAAAGGCCAGTAAAAGGCTTCCTCTTGCTATCGCAGACTTTTTGTCCTTATCCCAAGCGCACCAACAAGAAGAAAGAATTAGTGCCACCGGGGTTATCGATATCCAGAGCTTGCGCGCTAGAGAAATGTATTAATATATGTGCTCGTCACTTCGTAAATCGTTCCCGTGCTTGTTGTGGGACATTTGTGTGTATTCCATCTTTGCATCTCGCCTCGTCAGGTTTCCGTCCGTCCATCATGTTTTCCCTGAGAATTCCAGAGTTTCATGGGTGACCGTGAGGCATGCCGGAGCCACTGTCAACCTTTGGCCTTCCACCGCTGAACGAGCCTTTGGATGCTCTCTGCTTTTTACCGCCCTTCCTCTCGTCCTCACTTTGGCTAGGGCTCTCACCGCCTTGTGCTTCATTTCGTAGCTGCTCTGCCCGATCCGAAAGGACTTTAGCTTGCTCTGCGGCTTTCTGCGCCCGAATCTGCTTGCGCCACATGCTTGCATAGCGTCCTTTGAGAGATAAGAGCTGGTCGTGTGTCCCTCTTTCGGCAACTTTGCCGGAGTGCAGCACTAAGATTTGATCCGCGGTAGTAATCGTAGACAGGCGGTGTGCTATAACGAGAGTAGTACGACCTTGAGAAAGCTTGTCCAGGGCGGTTTGAATGTGTTGTTCGGTCTCGCTGTCTAGGGCCGCGGTAGCTTCGTCGAGGAGGATAATACGCGGATCCTTGAGTATGGTACGAGCGATGGCTACACGCTGCTTCTCTCCTCCAGATAGTTTAAGTCCACGTTCTCCAACACGGGATTGGTAGCCGTCGGGGAAGTTTACAATCTTTTCGTGAATACTAGCCGCTCGACAAGCATTGTAGACGTCTTCATTCGTGGCAGAGGGGTTGGCGTACTTGAGATTGTACATTAGTGTCTCGTTAAACAAGACAGTGTCTTGTGGCACGACACCAATGTGTCGACGCAAAGAGTCTATTGTGAGGCCTTTCACATCCCTACCGTCAATCTGAATGCTCCCGTTGTTGATATTGTAAAAGCGGAAGAGCAAGCGAAAAACGGTGGATTTGCCACCACCGGATTCTCCAACAAGGGCTGTCGTGGTTCCAGGAGCACAGTGGAAGGTCAAACCGTTTAGAGCCGGCTTCCTTGGGTCATAGGAAAACTCGACGTCGTTAAAATTAATTCTTCCCTCACAAGACGAGAGAATTTCCGCGTCTGGTTCATCAACAACGGTGGGTTTCTCCTTGAAGAGCTCGAGCATGCGCTCCGAGTTGATCATGGCAGACTGAATAGACCGATAGAACGTGCCGAAGAAATTCAATGGACCCTGAAGCTGAGCCATGTAAGTTAAGAGCGCGACGAATTGTCCAACTTGACGCTGGCCAGTTGTAACCTGATACGCAGCAATAAAGCAGGTGGTCAACAGTCCTAGCATGAAAACAAGGTTCTGTGAAACATTCATTATGTTCAAAGATATTAAGACTTTGTATTCGGCTCTCTGATAATCTTGCACAGCGCCGCGGTATCGATTAAATTCGTATTGCTCTGCATTGAAGTATTTCACGGTCTCGTAAGAAACCATAGAGTCGTTCTTGACAGCGTCTTCCTGGCGGCTAGAGTTGACCATTTCTCGGCGTATCTCTGCTCGCCATTGGGCCAAGCGAATGGTAAGGTACAGATATGCGAATGTTACAATAGTAACGACAAGCGCGTAGTAGGCGTCGAAGGCAATGAGAAAATAGCCGATGGCGACAGCAAGGTCAATGAGCATAGGAAACACTTGGAAGGTAATCTGTTCCAGAAATGTGTTGATCGAATTACCCTTGCTCAAGGCCGAGAGCACCTCCCCAGTTTTCTTACCCAAGTGGAAATCTAGGCTTAGACCATGTACATGCTCAAACGAGGCCGTTGAGAGCTCCTGGTAAGAGTACTGGCTAATGGGTACCCAGAGTGTTCCTCGTAGCGCGCCCAGAAGACCGTTGTTGCCTTGAAGTAGTCGATAGAGGATGTACAAGAGTATCTGGCCCCATGGCACCCCTGAATAAGCTCCATGTTCTCCAGACAGGGTGTCTGTGATCGCTCCGGCCTGGATTGGGACCATGACATTGACCACTCGGGCCAGCATGACAAGCGTAAAGCATACTACAACAGTGATCTGCAGTCTGAGTGATTTAGCAGGCCAAAGATATGGGAAGAAGAGCGAATATCCACGTATATATTCCCACCAGCTCTTAGAAGGGATTGTGGTTGGTCGGGACCAGCCAGATGTCTCTTCCTTTGCCTGCACCGGAGGACTTGTAGCACCATATGAATGGCCGTTGAGTGAGCCATTTCCTATTGCATGGCCGTTAAGCAAATTTGTCGACTCTCGTGGGCCTCCATTCTCCACTTGGTCGTGCTTCGCCTTATTCGCCTGCCGGAGCGTTACAAATAGGGCGTAGAAAGTAACCAGAGAGACTAGTAATAGTATACGCAGAACGCCGATGATTATTTCGATTCCTTCCCAAGTAGTAACTCCTTTTCTCATTTGACCCCCGTCGGGATGCCCTGCCTTGGGCTCACGGTGCCGCGAGGTGTAAATCGCAAGAGAAGCTCCGAACAGGACCAGTTCTAATACGAGAGCTATTATCCATGTCACAAGGTGAGCCACGGTAGGCGAACGTTTTGTGTCGAGGATGGATATGAGGAAGAGGGTATAGACGAAGAAGCAGGCCACCACGTAAATCTCCAGAACCTACGTCAGTGATTTCTGCTCAAAGGTATTGTCTAGGTACAGACATACTGCTACAGATTCACCGCACCACCAGTTGTCCTTTCTGTCGAAGATAGCATGTAGGATAACGACCACAGCATTGCCAACAAACGTTAGAATGGTGCCCACCGACAGCCATTCAAACAGGAGTCTCCTCCCACGACTGAAGCACAAAGCGTTCTTCTCCTGCTTCTCCTTTGCGGATGGCGTGACTTTCTGTGGCAGAGGTTTCCCACCCGGTCCCGTGTGCTCTGTTGAGGGGTGGAGAACAGCGTCGCTGGAGGCAGTAGCAATGCTGTAAGCGGTAATGGCGATGAGGAAGAAGGCTAAGAGAATGATAGGAGAACAGTAGTGAGTGTATACAAGAATGTTTCGGGCAGTCTTGTCCGAGACCCATGGGTGAAGAACCCGAGTAATTGTGGAGGAAGTCATTATCGATAACGATTGATCAGATAGCATCCCAAACGCCGGTCACAGTATTCTGAAGATCTTAAGCTGCTCTCATAATAAATTATGTAGAGGCAATAACACATGCGTCACGAATTATACATGATAGATGAGGGGTGTGAAGAAGTGGCGAGAGAGCGAGGGAGTCGCGTGAGCGTCTTGAGTTCTTGGAATCCACCGGTAGCTCGAGTCCACGGTATAACTGTAAGTGCAGGTGGGATGGAGAGCTTACCTAAATCTACATTGACGGGACCTAGATGCCTTAAAAGGTAAATAGTTAGTACTTTTTTTTGTTTATTTGTCCTTCCCTGGGGTAGAGGCCTAAAGGGTTGAGTTTGCCGCTAACGCAGTCATAATCCCCGGAACATCTCTCCCTAACGTCCCTAACCTCTAGTTAAAGACCCACCTAGCCAACACCTGCTGATACAGCCAATGGTCTTAGCTAGGCCGACTCAATTTGTACACCACATTCGCTGCGTACCTTGGACTTGTACACGTTGAGAAATTGAGGGAACACGCTACTGCAACCGATCGTGGCCCACAACAAAGGGCATGTCATTCTCGAATCAACCTTAGACGTACGGAATATTCCGTACGAGAATAGCCAACCGTCTTTTGAACTTCGCCCGTCCCCCATCACCACTGGCGTCGACTCGAGCCTCGTCGATGGAGGGGCTCGCGACGAGCGGAGGGACACTCTCCTCTCGAGCTTGCCCTTGCCCCGCCCTGACCCGCAATGTCCGGCAGTCCCGACCGCGAAGCTCCAGTTCCTCCTCCTCCTCCAGCCCCGCCTCTTCCACCTCCACGCTATGGCAACCGAGCGGCCAACGCCATCGTACGATTTGCTCAGCCCTTCATCTACGGCTCTCGACCAACCAGTGCCGATGGCAATAGACCAATAGATCGCAGGTCATCCCTTCCGAGAGTGGGGTTACCGAGGAGCTCAAGGTCAGACGCAGTTTCGGCAACGTTGTTCTATAAGGCATTTGACTGATCGCTATTGTAGTCCCTTGTCGTCGAAAAGTACAGCCCACAAAACCGGCATTCCGATAGCTGCTCTAGACATTTGCGCACATAAAACACATGCTATCCTTGCAGGACGCGATATATTGAAAACTGTTCAAGTCTCGGGGTCTGCATGCGCAGAGGATTTCAACCTACGCTCTGCGATTATCGCATACGCTTCAACCCACAATACTTCTCAAGGGGCCATATCAGCGAGACACAAAGATCAGCTAGCTGCAAATGACGTTAAATGGTCTCACGGGAGGTTTGATAGCACTATTGCTACTGCTGCTGCAAATGGTCAGATCGTTGTCTACGATATAAACCGGCCAGGGGTGGAACTGGCTCGATTGCACGAGCACAATCGTCAGGTACATAGGGTTGCTTTCAACCCTCACCAAGGCGCCTTATTGCTATCTGGGAGTCAGGATGCTACAATTCGGCTTTGGGATCTGCGTGATTTAGCAGGTGATAGAAGTGTAATGACATGTCGAAGTCGTTTCAAATATCCTGGGAACAACGAGGGAGTCCGTGATTTGAGATGGTCGCCTACGAATGGCGTTGAATTCGCAGCTGCTACTGATAATGGAGTAATTCAACGTTGGGATTTCCGGAGAGACAACGCTCCGATACTCAAGATCAATGCCCACGAGAAGACATGCCATTCTATTGATTGGCATCCCGACGGTAAACACTTGGTCAGCGGAGGAGCTGATAAAAACGTCAAGGTTTGGGACTTTTCCTCAACGGATCGCAGAATGAAGTCGTCCTTGCAACTTCGAGCTCCAAGGGGTATTCTCAATGTACGCTGGCGTCCTGCTTGCTGGGCTTCAGAGGGACGAAATGCAGGGAGCTGGCAATGCACTCAGCTTGCGACTTCCTATGACCATCAAGACCCACGAATTCATGTTTGGGACCTTCGCCGACCTTTCATGCCGTTTCGTGAGGTTGATCGCTATGAAACAGCGCCAACAGCGATGCTATGGCACTCCGAGAGTCTGCTATGGACTGTGGGCATTGCAGGCATGTTTACGCAAACTGACATGAATTTTGCGCCAAAGGTATCTGATAGGAGAAGCCTTAATGTAGTTGCCGCATCTCCAAATGGTCAAATCAGCTTTTTCTCCGAGAGGCGAGAACGTAGGCGGAGGTCGCTGGATCACCTATCGGAAGCCTTCTTGCAAAGAAACAATAATTTCATCATCAGTGGAGAAAAGCTCAGTGGCAGTCAGAGCGCAACAGAGGGCAGTCTCGAGGAACCAAGTCTCTTAAGTTCATCAGTCAAGAGCCGTCATTTTAGACCGCCGAGTACTAGATCATCTAAATCATTAGCAAGTACACCTCCGTCTGGCAGCACTGGTGGACCGGTTGTTAGGCTGGACGAAGCCCTGCAGCAACGGTCAATCTATCACCTAGCTCAAGTTGCGGCGTATGGACATATAACCGGATTATTCGATGTCCATGCATTCAGATTCCTTGCTCACCATTACAGGCTACCATTGACGACAACGGTGATGCGTTGCGCTTGTGGTTTGCATCAGAGTTGGAGCGACAGATTTAAAAGGAACGCAATGCTCGCAACCCATGTTGGCCAGTATCGCGAAGCGCAGACCTGGAGAGTACTAAGTTTAGTAGTTGAGAAGGAATGCAGAAACAAGGCTCGTATAAACTTTCGACACAAGAAGATCAGTTCAGATCATGATGACGCCGTTCGTCAACCGCCGACAAGTAGAGAGACTACTAAGCCAGTTTCCGAAACAAGCGGCCATGAGCAAGTGTACGAAGCTCTACCGAGCAAAGTCACAGTACCATTAACCCTCGAAGATGGGTCCAACATGACCACACCAATCGCCAGACCCATGCTCGAACCTTCGGTACGAGCAGAAAACTCAAGAAACACACTCTCTTTAGATGAAGAAGATTCTCTTTGTTTGCCTGCTCCAGCATGGGAAAAGCGTTCGCAGGCTTCGCAAGCAAGTACTAGCTCTGAACTGTTCAAGCTGATAACAACGAAGTCCGTTGGCGAAGGAGTAAATCGTAAGGGCAGTAACACCGTTGATCCTATAAGTCTCCCACAGGACACCCAATATCCCCAGGGCAGTACATACCCTTCGTCAGCGCTTGTAGGCTTTCCAGACATCGAATTGACCATGGCGGAACGCCGAGCTGCCATTGAGAATTATAGGGCACAGCCCCGGAACTTAGTTCGGCTTGATCAACCAACGCGATCAGTAACAGGTCTTCTTGCACCCAGACTTGACCGGCACGACTCAAATGAAAGTTTCCAGAATGCTCAGATGTTTTCGGCGTCGGAAAGTAGTTCACTCCAAGCAGATTCACTACCAGGTTCTTTCGACGCGACCAACTCTTTTGAAAGTACCGGGGAGCCCGAAAGATCTAATCCGGTACCTGTGTTCCATTCTGATATGAAGGGACAAAACCATGATCCTTCGGACTTGGAGTTGGACTCAGAATCTAGCGCAACCGGCGATGTTTACCCGGCCAGGCCAAGTTCGTCCTTACTACGCAACGATTCCGACCCTCTATTATACACGGACTCAGAGACCTTCCCCTCTTCCACCGTTACAAGCCCCGTTCTCCGCCCATCCCACCCGAAGTTGCCAATCATTCATACCCAGGATATGGACATTCCCAAAGCTGCTACCAGTAATCATGATATAGAGTCGACAATAATTGGTGTACCCTCGGGCCCTTCCCCTCCGCTATACGATTCGCTAGACCCCCCCCCATGGACCTTCAGTGCTATGCTTGGGCCCTTAGTCACCTATTATACTACTGACCTTTCCTCGGTCCAGCTGCCCACCCAACTCCTCCTTACACTTACGCCTCCTAACACTCACCCAATACCGCCTGCTCTCGTGCTTTCCGTGCTTCTTACGTACCACGATCAACTAAGCTCGCTCTCTTTTCATTGTCAAGCGGCCCACATCCGCAAACTTGCCTATCCTGTTTACCCAGATGTCTCAGACCACGGAGCCTATGGAATCACGCCTGGTGGACCATGGTGTACAGTCTGCCAAAAGCCCAGCAAGGGCGATAGACCAAGGTATTGCGAACGTTGCAATAAATACTGGGCCCCTTGCCCCGTTTGTAACGGCGAAGGTCCGATCTCTGTCGATGGGGCTGTGAACACTAAGATCAAGGAACCGCGAGGGGCAAGCTCACTTTGGGCTTGGTGTCAAGAGTGCGGACATGGTGGACATGTAGGCTGTCTACGTGTCTGGTGGGGGGATGCCTTTGTAAGCGAAGGAGGCTGTGCTACAGGTGGATGCCTCCACGACTGTGTCATGGGAATGAGGCGGCAAGAAGTTCTCAAAACGATGGGAGAGAGCAAAAAGGCAGGAATAGTGAAAGGTGATGAGTGGGTTGTTGGGGAGAGCCGAGCCGTCGAGGAGACACGAGGCTTGGTGGCGGATGGTAGTGCTGGGTGGAATGGTAAAGTTAGAGGAACATTGCACAGGCAGGATAGTCCGAGAGGATTAGGGGGTAGGAAGGCATCGTCTCGCGGAGGTCTAGGACCTCGGACTGGTAGTGGAGGGAAGAAAGTGAGGCTCATAGTTCCGGAAGAAGAAGGACAGCTTCGTGCTGACACAAGGGAGGCTATATTGGATCGGGCCAGTGCGTCGGCACCCTGAGGGGTAGGAGCAGGTGTAACATTGGACTCTTTGTTTCTTGTTGGAAGAGATGTACAACAGATTGGTGATACTAGCGGATACTCGGCGCATGAGCTTTTTAAATAGATAGATATCCCTGTACAAGTTTTTGAATCTCAGCCATAACCTTTTCAGAATATAACCAAGGAAGATACGAAAAAGAAGGTAAGGGTTTGCTGGCCGATCACATGACCCACGTAGTTTACCTCCAGATTAAGCGAGAATACTCTATCACCAAGCCTCAGTCGTCCAAACAAACTAGCCTCTGCATCACAACACATAGACGCTTTCCGAACTATCTAATCCCACTCCCCTCACAATGGAAAACGACAAAGGCGAGCTCGTTGATCTGTAAGCCCCTCCCCATCAGCACAATTCTTCCCCATCAGCATCCCAGACTTCATCTAACATTCAAACCTCACAGCTACGTTCCTCGGAAGTGTAGCGCTACAAACCGCATCATCAAGGTTCAACTTCTAGACTCTCACTCAAATTTCCCAGCTGATGCGTTTGTATAGGCCAAAGACCACGCGTCGGTGCAGATCTCGGTCGGAAAAGTCGATGAGAACGGTCGGTACACGGGGGAGAACCAGGTGTATGCGCTGTGCGGGTTTGTGCGCGCGATGGGAGAGGGCGACGACAGTTTGAATAGGCTGGCGCAGAGGGACGGGCTGTTGAAGAGTGTGTGGAGTGGGAGCCGGCAGCGCTAGGTTAGGTCGTCCTGATAAGGGGGTAGGGGGGTGAGGTGAGAGAAATTTTGGATTGAGTGTGTGGGGTGGGGAGGTCGGAGGCTAATTGGTTATAGGATTGCTAGGATGGTTACAGATTGAAAGGTTAAGCAGAGCCATCTAGGCACTTCACAAACAATATCTGATGAACAGCACCTCGAGCTTTACGATCACTTCTTCGCCTTGATATACTGTCATCCCAAACCAACTTCATCCCCTTCGCCCCTCCAATTCTCCCCAAAAACCCCGGTCCATCTGTCTCCCTTGCACGAGCAGCTCAGTGCGAGCTTGTCAAGGCTTCCTCATCCTTTCTCATGAATGAGGGGGGAAACAGAGAGCGTTTGCCAGTGACCGGAGATGAAGTATTCCTATTATCAGACTCGCCTGCTGAAGAGATAGGACTTTCGAGTTTACTAGGCTTATCACAGATACGGGCGGGACATTGTAGTTTCTGTGGATGAAGCGATACCACTATCTAGGCCCGTTCCTTATTTAGGACGATCCTA
>JAABUY010002678.1_pt1 | contig 20728 bp, 39 predicted proteins | sample 5560271 | NCBI WGS metagenome assembly JAABUY01 (sample SAMN10711886, study PRJNA513374) | rock metagenome | isolation source: Antarctica rocks | place: Antarctica: Victoria Land, University Valley | reverse complement strand
GGCCCCAGCAGCGCGCCTGCGACTGCGCCAGGCGGGAGAGCTGGCGCAGGGAGACCGGCAGCTCCTCGACGTCGCCGGCCGTGAACGCCTGTAGGTCGCGCATGACGCTCGCGCTGAGCTCCGCGCCAGCCAGAAACGCCTCGCTGTACTGCTTCAGCGCCGCGCGCAGGCGCGCGACATAGCCGCGCTTGTCCGCGGCGCCCGCGGCCTCGTCTGCCGCGGCATGCAGCGCGCGGTACAGCAGGAAGCCGGTGGCGAGCGCGGCGGTGCCGCCGAGCAGCCAGGCGCTCCGGCGCCTGGCCCAGGGCACCGCGGGCGCGCTCATCGCGCGCCGGTGTCGTGTGCCCCTCGTGCAGGGAGGTCAGGCCTGCCGGTGCATGACCGCCGGCGCGGCACAACGGGGCTTCTCAGGAGCCTTCTGCCTGCACACTCCGTGCTGCCAGGGGGTTACTTTCAGAAGCTGTGGTGAGCAGCGGCAGGTACTTCTGTCGCAAGAGGGCTTAGACACTGCGCGGAGCACGGTACAGGACTGCCCAAGTTTGAGAGGCCTCTGACGGGGCAGAGCAAGCCCTTGACCTAGCAGGGCTTGTGTTGTACGAAAGCTGGGTCCCGGCTGTTGCCTTTTGTTGGTTTCGTGCGCGACTCCACTGTTTGACTAGGTGGTTGCACAACATATGAGCTCATGAACGCACTGCCGCGCTACACACCCACCAACGACGGCACGCGATGATTGATGCGTCTCAGGCCAGTGCCGGGCTTGCTGACGAAGAGGATGCCGGGCAGCGCCTGGCTGAAACGGTGCGGATGCAAGTGACCGCGCTGTGGCGCTTACAGAGGTTACAGGGGCAATAAGTCTTCACAGCACTCGCAAGGGCGACACAGGCGGCCCCGCCGCCCCGCGTGACGCGCCTTGCGCGCGCGCACAGCTGAGAGGCAACGAGCGCCTGCGCAAGGAGAGCGACCTGCTGGCCGCCTACCTGCGCCGCACGGACCACCGCAGCTTGCAGGCGGAAACAGCCTCGTCTCCCAAGGCGCGCCACTGCCGCAATCAGAGTCGCCAGTTGCACGCTTGGTCCGTGGTGTGCGTCGTCAGATGGTCAGGTGCTGTCACTCCGCACCAGCCCACAAGCTGACTCTCAGACCACTTGGTAGCCGTATACCTGCCCTCACACTGCGCTCACAGTGTCACAACATGTTATAAACCGATGCGAGGGGCCCTGGCTGCCTGCCACGCGCTGCAGCAAGGCAGTGCTCGCGCGGGCCGCAGGCGGGCCGCAGGCGCACGCATGTGGCGCGGCAGTCGCAGGCGGCGGCGGCCGCGGCGCCGCTAGGCCAGGGGCGCCTGACCGCCGAGGAGAAGTGCGAGGTCGCCAGCGCGGAGATGGAGGCCGTGCAGGCCGAGGCCGACCTGGCGCGCCCCGGGCGGCCTGTTTTGCGCGCCTGCACGGGACGGGTGGGTGCAGGGCACGGCTGGCCCACTCTGCTGAGTGGGCCAGCGCACGCATCCGCACATGCGCGCGCTGGCAGAGGCGCTGCAGAGGCATGCGCGCGCTCCAGAGGCGCTGGCGGCGCGGCGCGAGGCGGCCGAGTGCGGCGCCCGCAGGAGCCTGGCGCGTTGGGCCGGCTCACTCTGCAACAGGCACTGCAGCGAGGCCTGGCGAGCTTGCGCGAGAGCGTCCGACCAGCCCTGGTTCGCCCCGCTGCGGCAGGCCGCGGCGGAGGCCGCGCGCGCGCTGGAGGCGCAGGCGGCGCGGCGCGAGGCTGCCGAGGCCGCGCTGGAGGATGCGCGGCGCGCGGGGCTGGCCTTCCGCCGCGCGCAGATCCTGGCCGCACAGGCCCCGCGCGCGCTGCGCGCGGGCGGCGGCGGCGGCGGCCGCGCGCGTGCGGCGGCGCCCCGGGCGTGCCCCTGATGTTTTGGATTTGAGCCGGCGCAGGCGAGGCAGCGCCAGGGTGCCAATTTTTGACTTGCGTAGCGACATGCACCTCTGGGACAGACTGCGCACCGGACTACACCATTAACACAAAACGCGCTTGAGCATGCGCATGTTGGTGGTCATGCGGCCGGACCTTATCGCTTGCACGCAGTCGGGAGGGGCAGACATGGGGTGCAGAGCGCCTGGGCGCACCGGCGGCGTGGCCGCTGATGCTAAGTAGGTACTGGCGGGTTCACTGCAACAGATCAAACTCTTAGTAGCTTTGCTCGCGCATCAAGGCCTGCGGCCGCCGCTGTGCGCTGGTGAGATGCAGGGCAACCCGGGGGAGCAGGGCCACGGGCGGCACGCGGGCGGTCCAGGCCCGCGGCCGCCGGGCGCGGAGCGGCTGCTGCGCCACCTGCGCGAGCGCCTGCGCGCGCTGGACGGCGAGGCGGGCAAGTACACGCTGAAGACGGCCGCGGCCAAGGCGCGCCTGGCCCGCATCAGCGCGGGATCCTGGCGCATGGTTGAGAGCGCGCGCCGCTGCCACAGGCTTGCTGCCGCATGCAGTGACCATCAGCAACCAACCAGCAGCGCCCATGCACTGGGGTGACTACACGCCAGGGAAAGATAACCTGAAAAGGGATCCGCTCCAGGCGGCCGTGCGGCGGCTGACGGCCGTGCTGGCGCGCCGTGACGACGGCGCGGACGCGCTGCGCGCGGTCGACATGGACCAGCTGCAGATTGAGAATGAGCAGCTGCTCGCGCGCGTGGACGAGCGCAACAAGGAGCTGCTGGGCCTCAAGCTCATCACGGGGCGCTCCGTGCAGGCGCGCTGTACCTTGTGTGCGCATGTTTGCTTGCCGGCTCATCTCCTTGCATGCCCTGAGCTATCATGAGCCTGATGGTCAGAATATGCGCACGTACTCCTGGGATAGCTCGCTATGTTTGGGTGCGGACTCGGCGAGGAGTGTGAGACGGTAAGGAGCGGATGCGCGCGGGGGGCGCGCAGGCGCTGGCGAGCCAGATGGGCGCGCTGCAGGGCCTGACCGCGCACGCCGCGCGCCTGGGCGACGACATCGTCAAGCGCCGCGCCGCGCTCGAGCGCGCGGCGGCGGACCATGTCGCAGCAGAGGTTCTGCCCTTGCGCTACATGCGGCTCATGGGCAGCGGACATCTCCAGCTTGTCTAAGGCAATGAGAAGCTTGCCATGCAACTCTGCATGCAGTGAGAAGTGCACTTGCTGTGTTGGCCGTCGTGCCGGATACGCGCGATTGCTGCGTTGGCCAGGCCGCTTTGGAGGGCGCAACGTCACAGCTGCGAACGCTGCAGGCAGACGCACACGAGAAGTGCGCGCCAGCCTCTCATCAGCATGCATTGATCTGCATCATTCGCCAGATAGCCAAGCATAGCCTTGCTTGAACAGCACCCTCTCACTAGCCCCTTGGCGTGCGGCGTGATGCATCAGGACATGCCATGGGTTTGTCTGTGCATGCTGCATGTGATCCGAAGCACTACAAATCCTGCAGCAATACCCGCTGCATTCTGACAGGGCTTGAACGAGTGTGTGTAACAGCCCCAACATGATGCGGCAGTACCCTGAGCAGCCCTGGCCGGCTGATGGCTCAGCACCTCATGCAGAGAAGCTTGCATGTGGTGGAGCTCAGGTGCTGCATGCCAGTGACCCTCGTTGGACTGTGCAGCGCGCCGCAGATGATGAGCTACTTGCGGCTTGTGGCAGACGTGCGCGGCCTCAGCGCCAAGGTGTTGGAGTGGCAGCGCAAGGTCGAGGTCGCCAGCGTCCCAGGCGCTGCCAGGCGCACTGCGCCTCAGCGCGCGAGTGCCAGCGCATAGCCTGCAGTGCAAAGCGAGCGGAGTACGCTGCATGATTTTGTACACTTTTTGGGTCTCCGTTAGTGTTAAACAAACTGAGAGTCTTGCGTACGACGGACAACTCACACGCATGTTGTGGTGTAGTGAGTGCAAGCATACACAGCTTGTGTGGCCATTGAGTGTCTCTGCAGCGCTTGACTGCCTAAGACCTAGAGGCCTGCCTGGAGATCAAATTCTCTTGTTGTTCTTGCTTCTTGCAAATATGGAGCTAGCTGCTGGCACCAGCGCTGCCGGCCTATTTGTAGCATCGTGTGAGGAGTGTCCGTACGCCATCACTATCCCAGACACTTGTGCAGCATGGCGTGCTGGTCGTTCTGCGGCTCCTTTGCGCTCTTTGTGCCAGCTGCGCTGTGTCAGCCTGCCAACTGCGGTTTCAGGAGCCTGAAGCAGCCGCAGGCGCACTGGCTTAGGAGCGGCACGCTGTCAAGCCTCACGCTGAGCGCCAGAGCGGACGTACCGCTTCTGCAGGTTCTCCTTGATCTGTTACGAGTGATGTATATACGTGATGCTGCATTCACTGTAACAGTGCAGCAGGTGTGCTTGCAAGGCCGGCCTGTGCTGCAGTGCAGCCTTGCTCTCTGCAGCTTGCTGTCTCCCCAGGAGACCGGCTCGGGGTGGCTGCTGGCGGGCTACATCTCCGAAGGCGTGCGCGGCAAGGTTATCCCAAGCTTTGTAGTTGGATGATTGCAGAGCCTCGCGCCTACACACAAAACAGAAATTTTAAAGCCTTTCACTACAGCAGGCACGGACGTTCTGCTTCACGTTTGAGAGCAGGGACGGCGGCCAGCAGTGCCTGCAAGCACTGCAGGTAAGTTCTGCAGATGCTCAAGCAAGCCTGCAGGCACAGCAAGAGTGTGCTTGTCATGCAACGCTTGTGCGATCACAACAGTCCTGACACAATCATGTGGCAGGCACTTCAAAACGCACCAAGTGCCTCACCTTTGCCAGAAGGAACGGACAACGTTGCGCCAGCACACGAGTCCCAGGCGCAGTGCAACGCTGCAACTGCAGACCTGTTCTACCAACAGCTGCCAGCCCAGGCAGTCACAACAGCCGCGTTGACAGCGTGCACTGCAGGAGCACTAGGTGACAGCCACAAGGAGCTTGACAGCGGTATGGCTGTCAAGGTACAGGCAATCCTGCAGGACCCCAGCTTTGAGGCATATGTTGAGCGCGTGGAAGGCCAGTGGCATGCGCTCATTGCTGGCAGACTTGTCAGCGCTCCGGAGAGCGACGCCGCACTTGTGCAGGCGGCGCTTGCGGCATCCGCTATGCAATAAGCCTGATATGGTCATGAGTGCATGCAAATGTCAATCAAGCTCCATGTGGCCTGACTTTATCAACAGTGTCAGGGGCAGTCCCTGCATGACTGGAGGTACAAGGCTGCAGGACAAGGCAGAAATTAAGCATGCTCGCCCTCTGCACACAGGACATTACATGGTCATTCTGCTGGTTGAAATGGCCAGAATGGGCCAGCCCAGCCAGATAGCAGCAGAGCTGCATACAGTACAACCGCATGCTTCTGCCATGCAAGGCCTCTCACATTCGTGGCAAATGACAGCCGCCAGACGGCCAGCGTGCCTCATTTAATACTTTCTTGATCCACACTCTCTGTGTTTATCTGGACAGGCAGTGACGGGCATGCACCAAAATAGTTATACCAGCAGGCGTGCAAACGCAAATGTACAGAGGGCAGGTCAACTCACGCCCGCTTGCCTCTCAGCCTGGCTGACACCAAAGACTGGCCATGCAGGCGTGCAGCGAGACATGTCCATGCTGTTGTCCTTCTGCCTCATCTGTGACGTGCAGACTGCGAGCAGCAGAGCGCTCCCACTGACATCAATGGGCCAGCGCTGCCGGCCAACAACCATCGGCGGCACCACAGCCTCATGCGCGCAGCCGAAGCACAGGCAGTGCTGGCCCATTCGTGGGCGCATTTTGTGGTAGCCACTAACGTCGTAGCTAGGTAACGGCGTAGCTATTGTGGCAGTGCATCAGCAGCACAGTGCATGTAGACGGATTGCACTGCGCTGTCCACGTTAGGTGCCTGCCTGGCCGACTTGAAGGCGGCGGCCGCCAGCGGCACAGTCCGCACGCCGGCGGAGCACGAGCATGCGCAGCTCGGCCACCTCGGCCGCGGCCTCTGCATGCCCCGGGTTCAGCGCCAGCGCGCGCTCCAGGCTCGCCAACGCCAACTCGGGCTGCACACGCACACTCACACATTTGTGGGTGTTCTACTCCTCTACTAACCTAATATCACTCACTTGACAGTTCCCTGCGCGGCAAGCTTCTGCGAGGAATAGCGGCAAAGCGCTGGGGCCACAAGGTAGAGGTTGGTACTGCACGTAAATTTTTAGTGTGGTTGTGACAGCAAGCTGGTCTTTCTCTTCAGGCCCCAGTCACACTGCCGCGCAAGCTTCAGCAGCCCGCCTTGCCAGCACTATAGAAATAGCTGCAAAAGCCCTTTCGAGCAACGCGCCTCCCCGAGGTTCAGTTGAGCGCGTCCCAAAGTAACATGAGCCTCTGGCCAGGACGGCGCTGCCGCCGCAGCAGCAGCAGCGCTCTGCACACTGTCCCAAGCCCTGTTAAGCTCCAAAAGCACCTGCAGCACACGTCGTGGTGACACGGCCAAGCCGTGTCTTTGTTATAGAAGCAACAGGACTGGAGGACGCAGTACCTGTGCTTTCAAGTCGTGCAACACCGCCGCATTTTCTGTTGACAGTGCCAGTGCGCGGTCCCATGCACGCAGCGCTGCACCATACTTGCCATCCTGGGCACTTAGGCTGCCTTGTTCCTGCAGGGCAAGGGCACCACATACTCAGCTGCAGAGCAGTAGTGTTGCATCGCAGCGGTTGCACTGCAACAGTGGCATACCTGGAGGGCCTGCGCTTGTGCAAGCGCCTCAGCGGGTGGCAATACACTTTCTGGGACTGCGTCTGATGTTGGCTCTCTGAAAGCGGGGATTGCCGCGCTGACTCTTCCTGTCCGGGACGGTGTCAGGCTGAACGACACCATTCCATACAGGCACACCAAGGAGCAGCAACAGCAGACAGGTGGACGTCCTTGCAATCGCAAGCAAAGCTCTTCTTTCAGGCTGATTCACTTGCCAGTTCTCAGTTGCACGCCCAAACTGGGGACCCCGCCAGTGACTCAAAACAACCTACGCTCGACTGGAACATGCTCGGCTACGAGTCAGCAGAGGGATGATACAAGGCGCCTACAAATACACGCAACCATTGGCGCTCTAACTTCGCAGCGCATGTGCACTCAGCGAGCCGAGCAGAGCTGGAAGGCACTCCCATGCTGGCCAGGCACACAGCTGGGTAGCTAAGAACAGGTCATGAGCACCGTTCCTGCCTGCTGGCAACGTGCACAGCAGGGTTGCTCCGCATTGCAATACCAACCCTGCACCGAGACGTATACTCTGGCAAGTGACAACTTGCCGCTGACAACCTCTATGCAGCTTATACCTGCCATCACCCCTGTGTGACTGCCTGTGCCCCGACAACGCGCACCGTTCCATGCACGCCAAACGCTCCCATTTGCATGGCATGCATGCACAGTGACTGCCCCAGCTCCAGCCCCTGCTCGGCCCCGAAGGCCACCCATGCAACATGCAGAGTGGCGCGCGTCGCGCTCACAGCAGCGTGGCCGCAAAACACACGCCTACCAGTTCTAGAGCCCTAGCCGTCCCTGAAGGCCGCGCATGCAGCCTCCAGCGTGCTGCGCATCGCGTCGGCCGCCCCCGGCGGCAGCGCCTGCGTCGCTGCGACCTGCCGCAGCATGCCCGGGTGCGCGCAGCGCAGCGCCTGCAGGTACATGGACAGCCGCTGCTGCACGCTGGCCGCGCCCGCGCCGTCCAGCAGGCCCGTCTGCAGCGCGAACAGCAGCGCGGCCTGCGCGCGCCGCCGCCGGCGCCCTTCAACAGGCCGGCCGTGCTCTCTGGGGCCTGCCGCCTGCAGGCATGCATCAGGCATGCAACGCCCTTGCAGAGCTCCGACCCGTACGCCGCAACCTTGCAGAGCTCAGCATGCAACTTACTGAGACCCTAGGTTAGACCCGCATGCGTGCCTGCTAGGCAATGCGCGCCGGGCACCAAAGATGCACAGCATGCCCAGCGACTGTGTCGAACCGGACAGAAGCTGTCAGCCAACCATAAGAGCGCCTGCTTCTGGCGCGTCGCCTGTGGCGCCCAGCGTCCGCACATGCTCGTCGAGCAATACAGCCGCAACGCACTGTTCGAGGCCCAAACAACAGAGCTGCGGTGCGCTCGCTCAGCCCGGCAGGCCTAGTCAGAGGCAGGCGCGCCTGCTCCTCCAGCGGCACCGGCTGCCCAGGCTCCTGCGCGAGCGCGGCCCAGGCTACCGCCATGAACGCGGCCTGCCGGCGCACGCCCGGCGCGCCCGGGTCGCTGGCGAAGCGCAGCGCGTCCGCGGCCTGCGCGCGCCGGGCCGCAGCGCCGGCAGGCAGTAAGAAGCAGCCGTGACGTCCCGTACAAGTAAAATATGCTGCCTCAGGACTGCATCACACCGTGATGCTGCGCCATGGATGCATACGGTGTTGTACCGGTTGGACCTTGTGGGGATTGATAAATGTGAGACATGGCAGCACTGGGCGCGTCTCGCGCCTGCGCAAGCTCGAAGCGCAGCGCAGGCGCCAGCGCGGCGAGCGCGGGCGGGTACGCGCGCCCGCCGATGCGGCTGATGCTGGCCGCGGGGTCCACTGCGGGCGCGCCGCCGCGCCCGGGCACCAGCACCACCTGGCCGTCCGCGATCGACATCACCTCCTCCACCACCTGCGCGCGCGCCGCCGCCCCCCCTCGCCGCTCCTTTCTGTTCAAGGTCGCCGGGATGCCGCGCACAGAGCACGCACGCCGCCTCCGCCACCCGCCCGCCCATATCAACTTTACTTTGCACCATTTGTAGGACACAAGCTGGGACTGGCAGCCCCTCTGTCGAGACATATATACTCGAAGACTCTGCAAGCGCGCCAGCAGGCCGCACCTCCGTCCGCATGCAGCCCTCCTGCGGCGCGGCGCCGCCGGGCGCCGCGGCGCTGGCGGCGTCGCCCGCGAGCGCCGCGGCCAGCTTGGCGCGCTGCGTGGCGGACAAGTGGCGGTACGCAGGCGAGTTGGGGCCCAGGGTCAGGATGCGGGCCCGGTCGCCGGCCGCCTCGCCGCGCGCCGGCAGCCCCGGCAGCACGAGCAGCAGCGTCAGGCTGCCCCCGCCCTTGCGCCGGTTCAGCTTGGCGCCGCGCTGCAGAACCGAGCCGAAGAACCTGCATGGGGAACGGTGGCTGTTACTGCCTGCTGTCTTTTTAAAAAGATACCACCGTATCCCAGGAGCTGGCACAGGGGCGGCGCACTCTTTCCACTTTGTGAGGCGCACACCACTCGCGCACCCACACGCGGCGTGTCGGGCTCGCTCTGCCCCACCAATGAATGCACTTCACTACCATGTGTGCCTTTGGCAAGGAGGCGCAGCGCGCAGCAGGCTGGCGCACAGCAGGCGCTGCGCGTAGCGGGCGGGTGGGGCGCGCCGGCGGCGCTGCGCGGCGTTGGCGGAGACGAGCATGCCCTCGTACTCGACCAGCTGCTCGGGCTCCAGCTCGGCCGCCGACGCGCCAGTCAAGCTGTCTGCCTCCAGCGCCAGCGCGGCCGGGCCCAGCGTGGCCAGCGCGGCCGTTATGCGCTCCCACATCGCCACCTGCACGACTCAGGCGATTGTGCTGCTCGCCAGCCATGAATTGCGGTTAGCTAAGTTTAGGGTAGGTAGCTTGATCATCAACCCTGTCACGCCTGGTGTGCCTATTTAAGTGCATCCGGGACGGCGCGTACAGGCTTTTGTGGCCAGGCCACTCATGTACTGCTGACTGCCATGCCCAGTCTGGCAGATCTTTTGCTGGAAGGCAGCGACAGCCATGGGCGGTCCGCAGCAGGCTCTTGTGGTCAGTGCCAACCACCTCAACACCACGAGCAATTGGGCGCCGTGGCAGAGCGCCGGCCGGGCGGCGCAGAGAGGCATGCCGAGCAGCCACACCATGCAGGAGATGTCGTCCAGCACGACCAGCGCGTGCCCGCCCGCGTCGCGCGTGCGCTCGCCCAGCGCCAGCGCCGCCGACAGAGCCGAAAAGCGCTCGCCCAGCGGCGCGCCGGCACTCGCCGCGACTACCGCCGTGTGGCTCATCGCGCCTCCGCCCCGCAGCACAGCCACATTTGCATCCAACTCTTCTGCCCTGCACGCCAAAGCATGTGCCAAGCCGTCAGGATATCCTTATTTGACACCCAGCAGCCTGTGTGCCTAGGATTGTGAAACAGGCGAGTCTGCCAACAGCAGCAGCCCCGAACATGAGGGACAGCACACGCCCATGCTGCTCAGCGCATGCCCTTATACACCCTCGCTGCGCCCGGTCGCCGAATCAAGCGGCCACCAGCGCGGCCCGCGCACCCTTGGCCGACGGCGGCGTAGACGCAGCGCACGTCGGAGCGCGCCTGCGCCAGCACAGCGTCCAGCACGAGCGCCGTCTTGCCGGCGCGGCGGCCGCCGGTCACCAGCAGCGCCTGGCCGCGGCCCAGCGGCGTCAGCGCGTCCACCGCCTGCGCGCGCCCGCCGGCACCCATGAACAGGGTTGAAGCAGGGTCACACCTGCGGCTCAGCCAGCGCCACAGTCAGCGCAACGTTACGCTCCGTCATGATGGCCGCACCGCCTTCAAGCCCGTTGCCGGCACCTCGCAGCACTGCATGTCTGTATCAAGGTGACGCGAACCTTGAGCACACCCGAGCCGCAGCCGCACACCTTCACGCCGGTGACGAGCGCTTCGCAGATCTGCTCGCGCGCGTCCATATCTGGCGCGACGCCCAGCAGCGGCGCGGTCGCGGGTGCGCCTAATCGGGCGCCGCCGCTGCCCGCGCCCGGGCTGCCGCGCAGCGGCCGCAGCAGGAAGTCCACGACCTGGCCGGTCAGCCCGTCGCCGACCGGCACGCGCGCGATCGTGTACTCCTTGCGCGTGCGCGGGCCCTGCTCGTCGTCCACGACCTGCCGCGCGCCGGCGGGCTGGTCGGTCCAGCAGGCCGGGAAGATAAGGTGCGCCGTGCGAGCGGCCCTGCTGTCGCTTGGCGTCTGCCACTTGCGATGACTCTCTCTGGCAAGCACACCGCTGTGCCTGTCCGTTACTGTATGGCTCTGCTGCTGAGCACACCTTTGTGCGTGTCGGGTCATGTATGGCCCCTGCTGCCGAGCGACGCCCTGGCCAAGCAGCAGGCGCGAGAGCTGCCGGACGGGGCGGCAGCACGCCGCGCGGCGTCGGCGCGCGCCTGCAGGATGGCCTTCACCTTGCACTCCACGCCCTCGCCGACCTCCACGCCGGCGCCGCCGCCCAGCAGCAGCGCGAAGCAGATGTTGTCGCTGCGGCGCCACAGCAGCGCGCCGGCCGCGCCGCTGACGAAGGCGAGCGCGCAGCCCACCGGCGCGTCGTTGTTCAGGCCCTCGATGATGGCCAGGCCCTCCTCTACGAACAGCACCTGCGCGGTCGGCGGGTGGTCTGACACAGCCAGGTAAACATCGTTGCCGAAGGCCTGGTGCCACATACACGCCACACGCAGTCTTGACACAGGGGTGGCGGTTGTATATGGAGGCGTTTGCAAGCACGGAGCACAAGGAGTTGTGAGGACAAGCGCGCAGTGTCTGCATGGGCCTGTGGTAGTGCAGTGGAGCATTAGGTGCGACATGGCGGTCCTTCATCTCCCCTCCCTGCGCGAGCACACGCAAGAGGACGAGCGAGGACGCACCCGCCCGACATCCACCTGCGCTTCCAGCAGCCGCATGGTTGCCAATTGGTTGGGACTGCTCAGCCGCTTCCTGAACAGGCTCATCTCTGCGTCCCAGTCTGCGCTGGCGCGTGCGATGCTGTGCTGCCGCTGACGCCGCCTGCCCCGCAGCGCCGGAAGGGACAATGCGACCCGCATGACGAGGCAGGCATGCTGCGCGGGGGCTGCTCGTGAGGTCGAAGGGTGGTGCAGGCCCCGCGGGGCTGCTGGCGCGCTGGACATCCTTCCTCTGAGCGGCATATGTTGTCAGAGCGCCAGGTCATGCAAGTCCGCCAGCCGGCAGGAGTCTGACAGGCTCGCCCATACCATACCAGCCATAGCACCGAGCTGTACTCTGTGTTCCTGTGGGGCAGGAGACAGGCACGCAGCAGTGTGCAGGAGGAGGAGAGGAAACGCAGCATGCCCGATTTGGCTCTGCCCTAGCTTTCGAACTGAGCTGGCGCTTTACTCCGTGCACAACACAGCACTGGAGCAGTCGGGCTCTCAGCCACTCTACTGATATCAACCAAACGCACAGAGGTGCCAGACGCGACGCAGTGCACACATTGCTCGCTGTATATTACAACATGGCAACAGAGGTGGACGTTGCCAAGCGCTTAGACTTTGCCGCTGACTTGTCTGATGCGCTGCCGCGCGCGCCGCAGCGCGACAGCGTCTTGCAGGCGCTGGCGGAGCCCAGCCTCGCCAACCTGCACCAGTGCGCACACCTGCAGGCGCCTCTGCACACTGCCACACACTTATATTGAGTCTTTGGCACTAGTCAGCACCTTACTGTACGCGCCGCTCACACCCACTGCTTCAATCCAGGGCGCTGGAGACGGTGCATGCGTCGCATGAGGCGCGCGCGGCAGCCCTGCAAGCAGCCGCCAAGGAGCACGCTGCCGGCTCGAGCGCGAGCGACCTGCGCCGCCTGCGCCGCCAGTTCTCCAGCCTGAAGAACACCTTCTGCCTCTACGACACCAAGGAGAACTTCATAGACGGCGCGCTGCCGGGGGGGTCTTTCATGCAGCTCGACAGCCATGAAGTGCTGCTTGCACTCTTGCTGAACAAGTGCATGGCGTGCACAGCAGGAGAAAGCGTTGCAAGTACATGGGATTGGGGAGCAGACCTTCTAGTTGCGAGCTGCGCAGGACCTTGTACGTGTCATAGGCACACCAGCTGACTCGTGCACGGCGCCCCGGCAGGCCTGATGCAGGGGCTGCCCGACGGTAGCGAGGAGGCGCGGCTGCAGGAGCTGGAGGCGGAGCTCGACCGGCAGGCCGCCGCGCTCAAGCAGGTCAAGGCGCAGAACCGCCAGGCGCGCGCGCGGCTCGGCAGCCCTGCTCGAGCACCTGGAGGCCTGCCTTCCAGCCGGGCCGCATGCCTCGCTGAGCGGCCTGCGCCTGGCGCTGCATATGCCATGGGCTGGGCCTCCAGCAGCTGAGGCCCGGCCCTGGCGCTCTGCGGTATAAGCTGCACAGCTCGCGCGTGTTGCTGCGCAGCGCGCACAGCTGCCACCGAAGACGATCGTTCGTTCGCGTGTCCATGGCGCTTGATCACGTGGCCACACAGCGCGCGTGTGTTGCCAGGCAGCGCACACAGCTGTCACAGAAACCGTCAGCCCATCGCGTGTCAGGAGTGCTTCGGGGTGGGGCCTGGCGCGCAGGCGGAGGCGGGCGCGGCGCAGCTGCTGGAGCGCATCGCGGCCGCGCACGACGAGTACGCCGCGGAGCACGCGTCCCTGGTCTCACAGCTGGGTGCGGCGGCGCGCGAGGAAGCGGCGGCTGACGCGGCGGCGGCCGCGGCGGCCGCGCAGGCAGGGTCAGCGCCTCAGGGCCTGGATGAGGCTGCTGTCCACGCGCGCATGGCGGCGGCCGCCGCCGGGGCGCGCATGCATGAGGCGGCAATCGCTGCGCAGGAGGCGCGCGCACGCCTGAAGCCTACCACCTGTGTGCCACCCCTGCTCAGCTGGCGCCCATGCGCCGCCGCCACGTGTGCTGCCGGGGCGTGCAGTCCGCCAAAGACTTGCTTGGGAACATGGTTGAGTTGAAACTAATGATGCAGCCGTGACAAACAATTACTCCGCAAGCATATTGGGCCCACATGGTGGTGTCTATGCAGCAGGATAGTGTCGCGCCGGCGCCTGGTAACCGCACGCACGCGCGCGCTGCAGGCAGAGGCGGCGGAGCTGCAGGCCGCGATCAGGTCGGAGGAGGACGAGCTGCAGGCGCTGCAGGCCCAGGCGCGCCCCCCCTGCCGCCGCCTCCCAGCACCATGCTATAGCCGCCGCGAATGCGCTGTGCGCTTTGCGGGCGGTGCGAAGCGCTGGCGCGCTGCACCGGCCAGGAAGCATCGCCGAGCGGCCCTGCTCGTGATAAAAATGACGCCAGTGATAGCGGGCCGCGCCGGCGGGGCGATGCGCAGATCGGGCATGCAGAGGCCGCGGCGGCGGCCGCGTCGGACGGCGCGGCCGCGAGGGAGGCTGCGCCGCCGCGCTTCGCGGGCGCGCTGGACTGGTGCGCGGGCCTGGATGCGCTATTGGCGGGCTTGGGCGGCGTGGCGCTGGAGGCCGCGCCCGCGGGCGAGCTGCGGCTGCGGCTCGCCGTGCACGCCGATGCCGCCTGGGCCCCCGAGCCGGGTGCGCGCAGCCAGTGAGATCAGAGGCTCGGTTGAGGGGTGCACATACAAGGCTGCAGCTGCGGCTCGTGGTGCACGCCGACGCCGCCTGGGCTCCCGAGTCGGGTGCGCGCAGCAAGTGTGATCAGTGGCTCGGTTGAGGGATGCACACAAAAGGCACCCCGCACTGCAATGCGTCATGCGCACCCGTCCGATGCTTCTAAGGGCCGTGCGCGATCCTGTCAAACTGGACTGGAACCATGCACTCATCCTGTTGCACGGCCGCCGCGTGGCGGCGCCGCCACGAGTGTGCCTGGTCCATGTGTCCAGGCGCGAGCATGGCCAGCGCGGAGTACGGGCTGGTGCTGCGGCTGCAGCCGGGCGGCGACGGCGTGGCAGCCGCGGCACTGACCCCGCCCGACGTCGACAGCGCCGACATCGTGGCGGCGGCCGCGCACCGCGCGCAGGCGCCCGGCTTCGTCGTGCGCGAAATGCGCGTGCGGCTGGCGCAGCGGCTGCGGCGCAGGCTGCTCATCGAGGGTGTGCCGCCGCAGCATGCCCTGAGCATGCACTTGCAAACAGACACGTGCTCGCATACGCTATATTCAGCGCCAGGCAGCGGTGCATGCACGCGCAGCGTCATTGCCGTGGCGACCTGCAAACAGCTCCACACAGGCTGGCATGCGCTGCTTTTACAGGCATGCGGGCGCGGGTGACCCCCATAGCACCCTGTAGTGAAGGCTCCGTGCCATGCAGGCGTGTCCGCCAGCTACCCGCTGCTGCCCGCGCCCGCCGGCGCGGACGGCACGCTGGTCGCGGCAGAGCTGCCGCGCGCTCAGGCAGGCGCCGGCGCCGCCGTCGCCGCCGATGTGCGCGTCCCGACTGGCTGGCCTGGGCCCGGCCAGACGCTGTCCCTGGAGGCCCTGCGCTCGCTGCGCGCCAATGCCAGCCAGGGTGCAGAACCTCAGGGTGCTGCCGAGGGCGGGGCGGGAATGCCAGCGGGGGCGCTCGCTGCGGTGCTGGCGGAGCTGCGCGCGGGTGGCGCGCATGCGTTCACCGGGAGCCTGGGGGAGCTGTTGGCCGCGGCAGCCACGGCAGTGCAAGAGGCTGCGAGCAGGAAAGAGTGACCGGCGCTGCTGCGCGGCTGGGGGCTGTGACAAGGGGTGAACCACCTGGACTGATGCATGGGCCAGCTGCTGCCGAGCAGGTGCATAGCCAGATGATGCTTGATGAGGCAGTTGTTGCTCCACCGCGTTGAAGGAGAACTTACCAGCGGGATGAGCCCAGCTGGTCTGCTTTGCTCGTCATGCTCATACATGCATGTTGTCAGGCGTATGGCATGTACTGCAGCAGGCAAGGAGGTATTTGCTTGCAATGAGCAAGCCGAACTCGCCATGTTCTCTGCACAGATGCAAGCGCAGGAGGCAGGGCGTGCTCCTCATACGCCGCACAATGTTACCATCGTGTGGATTCCATGGCTATAACATTCACCTCAATGCAAATGGCATACAGTGGTCAGCTCACTCAGGACCTGAATACAGTACAGCAATGAAGCTGGCAGAGGTGTGACAAACAGACTAGAAGACCGGAACAGCGAATACAGTACAGCAATACATGGCAGACTGGTCGCACGGCGGCAGTCATCGGGAAGCGCGCCAGTTGTGCCGCACCACCTTCGACCCGCAGGGCAGCAGAGCAACAGGCACAAGTCTACACACTAACACAACATTCAGAATTACTTGCAGCTAATCAAATTATCGGCAAGTGTGTCCAGCACAAGCAAGTGAGAAGTGAGCGAGCGTGGAAAGCGGATCACCCATGTAGTAAGCAAGGAGACGCTCCATGAGACCATCCGCCCATTGTATGGCCTGGCCTGAATAGCCTATGACATGCCGCGTTCCGTTATCCACTGCGCAGACGTCGGATACGGCCTCGCGCACGTCAAGGGGCGCGGCGCTTGCGCTGCGGCGTGGCCTGCGATGCCTGCGCCGCGCTGCCAGTCGCGCACTGCACCTGGTACATGCCGTTGCCCTTCTTGAGCAGCTCGCCTGCGCGGCGCCGCCGTGTCGCGGGCGATTGCCGGGAGGCAGGCTCTGGGCTTAACCTGGCCGCTGAAGCCAGAGCATGCATTGGAGGCCCCGCCAGCTGTGTGTAGACAATCCAGCATCATGATCCACCGCCCTGACCCAGTCAGTGTCCAAACTCCCGTGGACTGGACTTTGGAAGGCAGGACTTGGGAAGTCACTGGAAGTCACTGGTGCGCAGCCGCCGCCTGCTTGCCCTGCTTGGCTGCGTGCCCACGATGAGCGCGGGCAGGCAGGGCCGTAAGATGCGCAGGCAGCGGCGTCGTGGCGCGCGCCCGCATCGTTGAGCTCGGCGATGAAGGCGGGCGTGTCCGGCACGGCCAGCTCCAGCGCGTCGGCCAGCGCGTACAGCTGCGCCGCGCTCACAAGCGCGCCGCCGCCGGCCTGGCACCGCTGCGCCAGCGCGCCCAGGAAGCGCCGTGCCTCAGCCTGCGCGCGCGGCGCGCCTGCTGGCCCTGTGCCGGCTGGTGGGGAGGCTCGCGGCGCCTCCTGTTCCGGCGCGTGGCCGAGGGCAACTCGCTTCAGCCTTCTCGAGGAGCGCATGCAGGCCCCGCGTGTGCCAGACCCCCCCCAACACCTGATGCCTCCGCATGGCTTGACGCCGGCTGAGGGCACGTCAGACAGCCGAACCCTGTCAGCGAAGCGCCAGCCGCGGGGCGCCGCCTGCGCGGAGCAGCAGGAGGGGGGGCGCGTGCGCGCGCGCCTGCTTGCCCCGGCCGCCCGCGCGCGGGGCGCCGGGCGCGCCCGCCGCGCCGTCCAGGCGCCCGCCCAGCAGGCAGGCGCTCATCAGGTCCACTACGTCCTCGGCGTCCTCCCTGGCGCGTAACGCGTTTGGGTCAGCGTAGGGTTTTGGGCAGCGCATTTGGGTAGACGGAGCATTTAGGTCAGCGCGTGTGGGTCAGCGCAGTCAGCGCAGCGTCCGGGTCAGCGCATGTGGGTCAGCACAGTCAGAGCAGCGTTCGGTTCAGCGCGTTTGGGTCGGCGCAGTCAGCGCAGCGCCTGGGTCAGCGCAGCGTTTGGGTCAGCGCGTTTGAGTCAGCGCAGCGTCAGGACCCATGGGCAGCGTGATGGCGCGCAAGTCCATGCGCGCGTCGGCATGCGCGACTGCCACCCCCCCTCCTTTCTGCCACATGCACGGCGCGTAGCAGAGCGCGGTGCGCGACCCAGTGCCCCGCCCCTCTCTGGGGTGCAGGACTGTGCTCCGACCCTCAGCACCTTTGTTTGTATGATCAGTTTGTGGAAGCGGTGTGGGCCTCCAGGCGGTTTCGGGCTGACAGCTTGCGTGCACTGCCTAGCCCTGGCCTGACCCCATGGTGGGGGCCGGGCGGAGGGCGAGCAGGGCGCGCCGGGTGGCCGTCGCGCGCAGGTCGGCGCGCGCGCGCGCCTCGGTCAGGCGCACCAGCGACTCCAGCTGCCGCGTGGTGATGGGCGCGCCGTCCGCCGCGGGCGCGTTGGCGCGCAGCTCCAGGTAGAAGGCGCGCAGCACCTGTGCGCTTTACGTCGCGGCACTGGTGCATGATACGTGGTGCTGCTGACACGCTTGAGCAGGACTATCTCAATTGCAAATACTACTCCAACCGGCCGCGTCGTGAAAGGGCCGCCGTCCCGCCGCAAGCGCCAGTGGCGCGCAGCTCCAAGCACGCCGCTGCAGCCCATGTGCTGAGGGGCGCCATTTAAGCATGCGTACGTGTGTGTATTTTTTTGGTGCCATTTGGTGCGGGTGAGCAGGGTCTGCTCAGGCGCATTTTAAAAGGGGGCACAGCAGAGCACATGAGCGTGGAGGCCCACGCCTGCTTCGCCTCGTCGGACAGGACGGGGTGCACGTGCGCGCGCGCGTACACGATGTACCTCTTCAGCAGCGGCAGCGGCAGAGGGTCCTGGTCCAGCTCCGTGTACACCTGAGCACCCGTGCCGTGCTTGTCACGCACGGCCGCGAGTGCATAGGGCGGCAAGCGGGATGCTTTGCAGCCATGCGGAAAGCGTATGCGGAGGTGCGTATACTCCCGTAAGACGCCGCTGCCTGCTACTCTTTTCCAGCGCACTCGCGCGTGTGCAGCACATGCAGTATGTACAGACGCGGTTGGCGAAGACTGCATGGGCGAAATGATGACATTCATGTGGCACACCTTGAGCCGCTCCTGCAGCGGCTGCCTGTGCGCGCCCGCGCGCCCGTCCGTGATCAGCGCGGGCGCGGTCGAGCGGCTGCCCAGCAGCCGCAGGCGCGCTGCCGCCGAGCGGCTCGGCTGCCCTACACGCCGCACCAGACACACGTCAGGCCGCCTGTTTCGAGGCGGCAGCTGGCGCAGTGGCTGGCTGCCTGGCTGCCTCGCATGCGCGGCGCGCCAGCGCAGCGACACGAGCTGCGTGGCGTGCAGGGCATCAAGCGAAGCAGAGTTCACTGCTCGCCGGGCACCACAAGTCCTGACGGCGGAATAGGCCGTCTGCCGTTCAAACTGCTGCTTGTGGTCAGCAGGGGCTGCTCTGCAGCGGCGCCGTGCCGCCCTGCATGGCTGACCTGCCGACCATGTCCCAGGAACATGGCCAGCGGCCAGCCGTGAGGGAGGGCGTGTGTCCCAGCAACATGGCGGCAGCAGGACACGCGGGCGGGCGACCTGAGTGCAGCGCCAGCACGTGCTCCGAGAGGCTGTGGTCCAGCGCCTCGTCAGGCTGGTCCGCGAGCAGGAATACCAGGTCGAAGCGCGACAGCATCGCGCCGCTCATGCGCAGGTTCTCGTGCACCGTCTGCGCCGGCGGCGCGCGCGCCGGCTGCTCAACGCTTCGCAGGCCGGCTGGGCGCGCGTGTCAGTGCGCGGGGCAGGACGAAAGGCGCGCGGCAAGCCGCCGTGCACACTGCCTTCTGATACGATGCACCTTTGATGCAGCGCTGGGCTGGCTGGAGTGCATGCGGGTGGCGGCCACGCGGCTGCAGGGTTGCAGGCGGGATGGACGGCGCCTGCGCGTCAGGCCCCGGGAGGGAGCATGAGGCGCGCTCACCCGCGCGCGCCTGTACACGCCGCCGGCCGGGTTGGCGGCCGCGAGCACGGTCGTGCGCGCGGGCAGGCACGCGCACAGGCCCGCCTTGGAGACCGCCACCTCCTGCTGCTCCATCGCGCACAGCAGCGCCTGCGCGCCCGCAGCCGCCGCCTCACAGGGGCTCAGTTGAGCTGCGTGTGGGCGGGGTCGCGCCCGGGCCGCACAGCCTGCGCAGTGCATGACGCGGTTGGCATGTTCAGCCTTCCTTCCCTGCATTCCCTGGTGAGACCCTGACCTGCACATGGCCCGACCTGACTCTCCGCATGACGCACAGCACGCGCCTGCGTGCAGCTGGCACACCCGTGCAGATGCATGTGTTCCTGCAGCGATGCGAGCCGCAGGTCCTCTCGTCGGGATACAATTATTGAACAGGGGAAGAACAGTCTGTGTCAACTACAGAGTTGCCTCTCCTGCCACCATGCGCCCCTTGAAGCTCACCAGCCCTGACCCTGGGCCCGTGAGGCACGCGCCCCGTCGGCGTCACGTAGAGGGCATGTGGAGCTCGCCACCGGCCCCTGCCAGGGGTGCGTGGCAGCCCCGCGCGCCTGGTGCTCCGCGGGCATCTTGTCAAACTCGTCAATGCAGCAGACGCCGCGATCGGCCAGCACCAGCGCGCCGGCCTCCAGCGCGTGGTCGCCGGTCAGCGCGTCGCGCACCACCGCCACCGTGAGCCCCGCCGCGCTGGCCGCCGTGCCGCACACGTACAGCCCGCGCGGCGCGGCCGCGGCGGCCGCCTGCGGCATCCCACACGCGCTTCCAGGGAGCCCCGAGCGCCGGAGCTGGCTCTTGACACGTGGACGGCCGCACTAATATGCTTTCTGTAGCTGACGTCACCGTATTGACTGTCACGCCGTGGCATCCCCCTGTCCGTGAGCATGCGAGGCATGTGCAAGAGCGCGCTGCGCGGCGCCTGCAGGAGCTGGCTCTTGCCGAGGCCGGGGTCGCCGCAGACGAGGACGTGGATGTCGCCGCGCACGGGCACGCTGTCGCGCTCCGCGACGCCCTTGCGCACGCCGCCCAGCAGCGCCAGCAGCAGGCCCGCCTGCGCCCCCAGCTCAGCTGCTTGGCAGTCATTTAAATCTGTTCGAGCGTGCAACCAGGCGCCACCCTGCAAAATTCAACATGACACGCCTGGCAAGTACCTGGGTCTGCACGGCACCCAGTACTATAACATCAGACTGCTTGCGGTATCAGCAGCAACAGTCAGCGCACGCGCGTCCCTGTCACACCCGCGCATGGCTGCCTGACCTTGACGAGCTCGTGGCCGTAGATGGCCGGGCAGAAGGAGTGCACGAGGTAGCGCAGCTGCTCGGGCGCGCAGTCCTCGGTCAGCTTGATGACAAACTGCAGGTCCAGCAGCGACGGCGCCTCCTGCGCCCGCTCG